>R21__coassemble_1430_pt1 | contig 16033 bp, 12 predicted proteins | sample R21__metabat2_low_PE_009 | metagenome-assembled genome bin R21 | reverse complement strand
TGAAAAGTCGGCCTAATGACCGATTGGGGTTGAAACAACAGTCACACGACAACGGCTACCTGTCGCCGTAATGGGTGATGCGGAACACCCATGCGCCGCGCAGCTTGTTAAGGTCCTCGATAGTGAGGTTGTTGAGACGGATATATATACTGCCTGCAAAGTAGTAGTGGACAATGGGTTTGTCGCATCCAAGCAGCTTTATTTGCGAGAATAGGCCGGGACGGGGCATGTTTTTCAACACTAGGGTCTTGCCGTCGAGATGGGTGGCAATGGCGTAGAGGTTGCCACCTGCCCGGGTGTAGTAGACGGTGCTGTCCCTCTCGCACATCTTGTGGTAAGGACGTGAGCCATAGATTGCCTCGCCGTTCACCTTCAGCCAGTTGCCAAGGTCGAGCAGTCGCTCTTGCTGCAGCATCGGGATGGTGCCGTCGGCATTGGGCCCCACATTAAGCGTAAGGCCGCCGCCAGCAGCAACCAGCTTGACGAAATGACGTATCAGCGAGTCGCTGGTGAGGTAATTCTCAAGCGGCTCATTGCGGTTGAGGCCGAAACTCTTGCCAATGCCGCGACATTCGGCCCAGGGCCGGACTGTATCGTTGATGGCACCTTTGTACTCGGGGGTACGGAATCCATGCTGTGTGCCCTCGCCCCAACGGTCGTTGACAATGGCTTCAGGACCTACAGTATTGTAATACCAGGCGATGAGTTCCTTGGCACGGAACTGCTCGGACGTGTTCTGCCACTCGCCATCAGTGAAGATAAGGCTGGGTTTGTACTTTCTGACAAGTTCTTTAAACTGGGGCATCATGTAGTGGTCGACATATTCGCCTATGGCGCTGTCGGGGTCGTGCATCCAGATATGCAGGTTGTTGGTCCACTCGGTGAGGGAATAGTAGAAACCCATCTTGAGTCCTGCCTTACGGACGGACTTGGTGAGCATGTCGACAATATCCTTATGGGGACCTGTCACCACGCTGTTCCAGTTGGGTTGGTAGCGGCTGCGCCATAGGCAGTAGCCATCGTGGTGCTTGGTCACCAACACCACGTATTTAGCACCCGACCGCACAAAGAGGTCGGCCCACTGGTCGGGGTTCCAATGTTCGGCATGCCACGATTGAGCGTAGAGTGTATAAAGGTCGGTGGGCTTGGGGCGTTGCTTTACGCCAGGGCTGTTGCTCAGCCTTCCGCTCCACTGGTCTCCCAGCATATAACCCCACCTGCGATTGTAGTCTCTCATTTCCTCCACCCTGATAGTATCACCGGTCATCAGTCCGCGGTAAAACCATTCGGCATAGCCGTCGGGAGCCGACCAGGCAGGGACAGAGTAGAGGCCCCAGTGGATGAATATGCCTAGTTTGGCATCGCTGAACCATTGGGGGTAGCCTCGCTGGTTCAACGACTCCCACGTGGGCAGGACCTCGGTGCGCAGTGTGTCCTGTGCCATGCCTCGCACTCCGCACAACGCACACATCATCGTTATTACAATATATTTGAAATTCCGCATAATATCAACGTTTTCAATGTAAAATAACACTTGGTCATCTATTGCTACGATTTGCAAAGTTACGAAAAAAAAGTGGATTCCAATTTTTTTCGTAACTTTGCAATTTCAATTTGGAACTATGACGACCAATCTTGACAAAATTATAGTGGTGGGCGACAGGGTTTTAATCAAGCCCAACGATGTTGCCGACCGTACTAAAAGCGGGCTGTATCTGCCCGCCGGATACCAGGACAAAGAGAAGATACAATCGGGCTACATCCTAAAATGCGGACCGGGCTACCCTCTCCCCTCAATGGATGAGGGCGAGTCGTGGAACAGCAACCGCCACGACACGCACTATATGCCCCTGCAGGTGCAGCCCGGCGACCTTGCCCTCTTCCTGCAGAAGAACGCCATCGAAATCAAATATAACAACGACAAATATTTCATCGTCCCACAAAATGCCATACTGCTTGTGGAGCGCGATGACTTTTAATCAGACTTTTTAGCTATGACTAGCAACGAAATCCGCAGCCAGTTTCTTAAATTCTTCGAGAGCAAAGCCCACCACATCGTGCCTTCCGCTCCCATGGTCATCAAGAACGACCCCACGCTCATGTTCACCAATGCGGGCATGAACCAGTTCAAGGACATCTTCCTCGGCAATGCCGATGCACCCTATCCCCGTGCCTGCGATGCGCAGAAATGCCTCCGCGTCAGCGGCAAGCACAACGACCTGGAGGAAGTGGGCCACGACACTTACCACCACACCATGTTCGAGATGTTGGGCAACTGGTCGTTTGGCGACTATTTCAAACGCGAGGCCATCGCCTACGGTTGGGAATTCCTGACCGAGGTGATGCATATCGACAAACGCAACCTGTACGTCACCGTGTTTGGCGGCGATGCAAAGGACGGCCTGGAGATGGACACCGAGGCTTACAACTTCTGGAAAGAGCATATCGACGAAAGCCGTATTCTGAAAGGCTCGAAGAAGGACAATTTCTGGGAAATGGGCGAGCAAGGCCCCTGCGGTCCGTGCAGCGAGATCCATATCGACTTGCGCGACGAAGCGGAGAAAAAGCTTGTGCCGGGGCATGAACTGGTGAACAAGGACAACCCCTTGGTCATTGAGATATGGAACCTCGTTTTCATGCAGTACAACCGTCTGGCCAACGGCACCCTCGAACCCCTCAAGGCCAAACATATCGACACCGGAATGGGTTTCGAGCGCCTGTGCATGGTAATGCAGGGCAAGAAGTCAAACTACGACACCGACGTCTTCCAGCCCCTTATCCAGCATATTGCACGCCTGGCAGGTCGCACCTACGGGCAGGAGAACCAAGCCGACATCGCCATGCGCGTGATAGCCGACCACCTGCGTGCCGTGAGTTTCAGCATTGCCGACGGCCAGCTGCCCGGCAACGCCAAGGCTGGCTATGTGATACGCCGTATCCTGCGCCGCGCTGTGCGCTACGGCTACACTTTCCTCGGATTCAAAGAGCCGTTCATGAACACCCTTGTCGACACACTGGTGAGCCAGATGGGCGGCCAATACCCCGAACTGGTCAAACAACAGCAGCTTATCCAACGCATCATACTTGAGGAGGAGCAGTCTTTCCTCAAGACGCTTGCTGGCGGTATCAAACGTTTCGACGACTATATCGCCTCCCATGCCACCGGCAACAACAAAACCATAGACGGCGCTTTTGCTTTCGAGCTCTTCGACACTTATGGTTTCCCGGTCGACCTCACTCAGCTCATGGCTTCCGAGCAGGGCTGGACAGTCGACATGGAAGGATTCCAACAAGGACTGACCGAACAGAAAAACCGCTCGCGTGCTGCCGCCACTGTGGAGAACGACGACTGGGTGGAGCTAATGCCCAACGTGAACCAGGAGTTTATCGGCTACGACGAGCTGACTGCCGAGATACACATCACCCGCTACCGTCACGTGAAGGTGAAGGACAAGGAGTTCTACCATCTGGTTTTCGACCGCACACCATTCTATGGCGAGAGCGGCGGACAGGTGGGGGACCAAGGCACCCTCACCCACCCTGCTGGCGACATGGTGCCCGTGATCAACACCAAAAAAGAGAACAACCTCATCATCCACATCGTATCCAAGCTGCCTGAGCACCTTGACCAGCCCTACAAGGCCGAGGTAGACAAGTGCCGCCGTATAGCCATCCAGTGCAACCATTCGGCCACCCACTTGCTGCACAAAGCCTTGCGCAATGTCCTCGGCACGCATGTCGAGCAGAAAGGTTCCAGTGTCGACGACCAGCGTCTGCGCTTCGACTTCTCGCACTTTGCCAAACTCACCCACGAGGAGATTCGCGAGGTGGAGAAACAGGTCAACATCGACATCCGCCGCGCCATCGCGCTCGAGGAGCACCGCGCCATGCCTATCGACGAAGCCCGCAAGCTTGGAGCCATGGCACTCTTTGGCGAGAAATACGGCGACAAGGTGCGAGTGGTGAAGTTCGGCGACAGCGTGGAATTCTGCGGCGGTACCCACATCGACAACACCGGTCATATCGGCTCCTTCCGCATCGTGAGCGAAGGTGCTGTGGCCGCCGGCATGCGCCGTATCGAAGCCGTCACAGGTGCTGCTGCTGAAAGCTACAACAACAACCTGCAGGACCAGCTCGACGCCCTCCGCGAACTGCTCAAGAGTCCCAAGGACCTTCTTGCCGCTGTCCAGCGTCTGCAGGACGATAACGCCGCCCTCCGTGCCGAAGTGGAAAAATACCAAAAGGAGCAGGCCAACGCCATGAAACAGGAATTCGCCCGACAGCTTGAGCAGTCGCCACTGCTTGTCCGCCGGATGGACAGCGACCTCAGCCAACTGAAAGATGCCATGCTTACGCTTGCAACGCAGTATCCCGACATGGCCGTGGTGCTTGGCAGCGTATGTGCCGGCAAGCCCGCGCTCCTTGTGGCCCTGGGCAAGAACCGTGTCGACGCAGGTCTCAATGCAGGTGTCATCGTCCGTGCTGCCGGAAAAGAGATACAAGGAGGAGGAGGCGGACAACCCGCTTATGCAACTGCTGGCGGCAAGAACCCCGACGGTCTCGACGCTGCCCTCCACGTGGCAGAAGAGATGCTCAAATAACAAATGCAGTAGCTTATTTCAGATACCCTCGGTAGGCACACATTCCCTTCCGAGGGTTTTGTTTGCCACGGGTGGAGCATCTTAGGCATGCCATTCAGAGCGGTTTTGACGGGTACTACACATTGTTTAATGTAGTCATAGGCAGGCGAATTTATGCATTGTGAGATTTTTTTTGTATCTTTGCAGTTGGTTTAGAATGTCCAAAACTTACGATTTATCATGCCATTTGAATGTAAACCAGAAAATTACGGACACTCTATATTGATTATGAAAATACAATTAATAAAGATATGAAGAAAATTGCATTAATGTTCATGGCTTTATCAATGGCAGTGTCGGGATTAATGGCACAGCCGCAGTTGTCGGCTCTTTTCGGCTATTCCGTCTTTTATCTGCCTGAGAACAACCAGCCCTACGTGGAGACTTATCTGCGTTTCGATGCCTGGAGTCTCTTCTTTGCCCAGGAGGAGCAGGACAGATACCGCGCAACGGTGGAGGTGACGCTGGTCGCCCGCAAAGGCGATACAGTGGCCTATGTGAAGAAGTACGACCTTCATAGCCCTTACACCAACAGTGTTACAGCAACCAATTTTACTTTCTTCGACCTGCAGCGCTTCGGCCTTTCCAATGGCATCTACGACCTCGAACTGACTTTACGTGACAAGGGAAGCAACGACGAACCTGTTTTGATAAAAGACAAGCTGATTGTCTATTATCCCTCCAGTGCCCCCTCCATGTCAAGCATCCAGCTGATGGAGTCGGCAACACCCACCACTACCGAGAACATGCTGTCGCGCAACGGATACGACATGGTGCCTTACATCGACGACTTTATGCCCGCTTCCGTGTCCACTATCCACCCTTACTTCGAGCTATACAATCTGGACAAAGAAATCGGGAACAATGCCTACACCGTCAATGTCTATCTCGAGCAGAAAGAGAACGGGAGGAGAATCCCCAATGTGGGTGAGACTCGCCAGGGCAAAGGTTCCTCCGGCATCAAACCCTACTACACCACTATCGACATGAGCCAGGTACCTTCCGGCAACTATAACATCGTGGTGGAAGTAACAAACAACAACGGTGATCCTTTGTTCAAGAAAGATGTGACCGTGATGCGCTCGAACCCCATCGTGACGAATGCCCAAGTCACCGAGACCGAAGTGGCCACCTCTTTCGCAGGACTTATCACCGAAGAGAAAACCCTCAACTACTACCTCGATGCCCTGTATCCTGTGTCGTCGGCAGTAGAGGTGGACCAAGTCCGCAACCTCATCAATCAACAGGACTTGAAGAGCAAGCAGACTTTCCTTTACCGTTTCTGGAAAAGCCGTAACCCCATCGACCCAGAAGGGGAATGGAACAAATATCTCGCCAAGCTGAAATATGTCGAAGAGCATTTCACATACCCCCTCACGCCGGGTTACCGCACCGACATGGGCCGCGTATACCTCCAGTACGGTCCTCCCGACTTTGTCCGCGACGAGAAGAACTTTGTGGGCGCCTTGAACAATGTAAAATGGTCCCAGCGTATCTCCACCACATCTTACGGCGAAGGCGAACACGCCAACGAAGGACTGATTTATTATCTGCCATATCAACTCTGGCGCTACAATCTGATACCGGGAGACTACAACAACCGCGTTTTCATTTTTTGGGACGAGTTCCGCAGCGGATACTACAGGTTGCTCAACTCAAACGCCATGGGAGAAGTGACTACACCCGGTTGGGAACGTATGTTGAGCCGTTACACCATGGAAGAAGGTGCTTTGGGCGAAGTGGGAATGCAGTTTAGACGAGGCTACTAAGATTGAAACGTCTACTCTCGGACATATTATTTTTTGTTGCTTACCACCTGTTGCGTTACCGACGGGGGGTGACGAGGACAAATCTGTCCAAGGCCTACCCTACCCTCAGCCAGGGGGAACGCGCCCGGATAGAAAAAGCCTATTACCACCACATCTGCGACCTCCTTCTGGAAGCGATTTATAATCTTTATGCCAAGCCACAGAGCATCATGAAACGCTATCGCTTCGTGAACCGCGAAGTGGTCAACCGCTATTACCAGCAGGGACAGAGCGTGGTGCTGATGTCGGCTCACTACAACAACTGGGAGTACATGATTACTTCGCTCAACTACCAGCTGATGCACCATGGGGTTGGTGTAGGAAAACCCTTACAGGACAAAGCTGTAGCATCCTACATCACTCGTCGCCGAGGCCGTTACGGCACCGAGATTGTCGACCAGTTCACTGTGCGTCAAACTATGGAATACTACCACCTCCACCAGGTTCCTGTGGCCTACATGATGCTCAGCGACCAGTCGCCCAACGATGTCCACAAGTCGTTCTGGACAATGTTCATGAACCAGGAGACTCCTTTCCTCTACGGTGCAGAATACTTTGCCCGCAAATACGACATGCCGGTTCTCTACTACGATGTAACCAAGGTCAAGCGCGGCTACTACGAGGTCCACTTCACCCCCCTGTGCGAGAAGCCCAGCCAGGTGCCACAATACACCATCACGTCGCGATATATCAAGATGCTCAAAGAAACTATCGACCGTCACCCTGAATACTGGCTGTGGTCCCACCGCCGCTGGAAACGCACCCGTCCCGAAGGAATGGAGCTGCACTCCTATACCCTCCTCTCCTCAAATACCGAAAAACAATAAAATGACTACAACAAGATGACTACCGCCGTTATAATACTGAACTGGAACGGAAAGAAAATGCTTGAGCGTTTTCTTCCCTCGGTGACGGCATGCACTACCGGCGACAACGAAGTGATTATTGCCGACAACGGCTCCACCGACGACTCCCTCGATTTCGTCCGCAGCCAATACCCCGGCCTTCGCATCATTGAACTGGACAAGAACTATGGCTTTGCCGAAGGCTACAACCGCGCCCTCAGTCAAGTGGATGCCGACTACTACGTTCTGCTGAACGACGACGTTGAAGTGACTCCCGGATGGATTGAGCCTGTCATTGCGCAGATGCAGCAACATCCCGGCACTGCCATCTGCCAGCCCAAGCTGCTGATGTACGAACAGCGCGACACCTTCGAGTACGCCGGCGGGGCTGGTGGATTCCTCGACAAATACGGCTACCCCTTCTGCCGTGGCAGGATGTTCACCACGCTCGAAAAAGACCACGGCCAGTACGACAATCCCTGCGAGATCTTTTGGGCTTCGGGGGCCGCAATGTTTGTCCGCTCCGATGTTTGGAAACAGCTGGGAGGTCTCGACAACGATTTCTTTGCCCACATGGAGGAAATCGACTTCTGCTGGCGGGCCAAGAATGCCGGCTACCGTGTCGAGTATTGCCCCCAATCCACCGTCTACCATGTAGGCGGCGGCACCCTGCCCAAGTCCAATCCCCGGAAGACATACCTCAATTTCCGCAACAACATGGCCCTGCTATACAAGAATCTGCATCAAAGCCGACTGGCGTGGGTCTTGTTCTGCCGAATCATTCTCGACTACGTGGCCGCCTTCAAATTCCTTCTCGAACGCAAACCCAAGGAATTCAGTGCCGTGGTGAAAGCTCACAAGGCTTTCTATCAGTGGATTCCATCTCTCAAAGCCAAGCGCAAGAGCCTGAAACAACAGAAGCACGTGTCAGGGTTGTATCCAGGTCGTCTCCTCATCGACTACTACCTGTTGCGCAAAAAGAGATTCTCCGACCTCAATTCAATGACCTTTTAGACGTAAATAACAATAAACTCCAAATATCACAATGAGAAAAGTACGAGTTCGTTTTGCACCAAGTCCCACTGGCCCCCTCCACATAGGCGGCGTGAGGACTGCTTTGTATAACTACCTTTTCGCACGCCAGAATGGCGGTGACATGATTCTGCGTATCGAAGACACCGACCAGACCCGCTTTGTGCCGGGTGCCGAAGACTACATCATCGAGGCACTCGACTGGCTGGGCATCAAATTCGACGAGGGTGTCCACATCGGCGGCAACTATGGCCCCTACCGCCAAAGCGACCGCAAGCCCCTCTACCGTCAATATGCCGACCAGCTCCTTCGCGATGGCTGGGCCTACTACGCCTTCGACCGTCCCGAAGCCCTCGACGCCAAACGCAAAGAATACGAGGCCCAGAAAAAGACCTTCCAATACGACTGCACCACCCGCGGCACCATGGAGAACAGCCTCTCCCTCCCCGCCGACGAGGTGTCGCGCCGCATCGAAAGCGGTGAACCTTACGTGGTGCGCTTCAAGTTCCCCGAAAACCTCGACATCACTGTCCACGACCTCATCCGTGGCGATGTCACCATGAACAGCCGCCTTCTCGACGACAAGGTGCTTTTCAAATCCGACGGCATGCCCACCTACCATCTCGCCAACATCGTCGACGACCACCTCATGGAGGTGTCCCACGTCATCCGCGGTGAGGAATGGCTGCCTTCGGCACCCCTCCACGTCATGCTCTACCGGGCCTTTGGCTGGGAGGACACCATGCCCCAGTTCGCCCACCTACCCCTGCTCCTCAAACCCGACGGCAACGGTAAACTCAGCAAACGCGACGGCGACCGCCTTGGATTCCCCGTCTTCCCCCTCGACTGGCACAACCCCGAGACCGGCGAAGTGTCCAGTGGCTACCGCGAACGCGGATACCTCCCCGAAGCTGTGGTCAACATGCTGGCGCTCCTCGGCTGGAATCCCGGCAACGACCAGGAGCTCATGACCATGGACGAGTTGATCAAACTCTTCAGCATCGAGCACATCAGCAAGAGCGGTGCCAAATTCAACGTCGAAAAGGCCAAATGGTTCAACCACGAATACCTCCAGAAGTGCTCCGACCAACGCATCGCCGAGATGTTCCTGCCCCAACTCAAAGAGCACGGCATTGATGCACCCATGGACTACGTTGTCAAGGTCTGCGGCATGATGAAGGAACGAATCTCCTTCCCCTCCGAACTCTGGGACCAGACCCATTACTTCTTCGTCGCCCCCACCGAGTACGACCCCAAGGCCGTCGCCAAACGCTGGAAACCAGGCATGACCACCCACATGGCCAAGGTCATCGAAATCCTCAACACCGTCCCCTTTGAATATGATGCCATCCATCAAGCCCTGCTCGAGGACTACATCAAAGGCCACGAACTCAACATGGGACAAATCATGAACTCCCTCCGCCTCGCCGTCGTAGGCACCACCGTGGGACCCGACATGCTCACCCTCGTCATGACAATCGGCAAAGAGGAGACCATCGCCCGCGTCCAGCGCGCCATCGACACCATCGGCGAGATAGAAAATAAACAAGAATAATCACCCGTCCGACAAGTCCGACCCGTCTGACAAGTCCGACAAAAAAACAATAAAACAATGGAAATCAATCAAGACCTCAACAAACCCGTCGACGACAACAGCATCGACACCATAGCAATGCAAGAAAACCAAGAACAGCGTCCTGCCAACCCCGAGCCGCAGCCACAACCCGAAGCTCCCGCAGCACAATCCACTGCTGAGAACAGCACCTGCAACAGCAAAAAGAAATGCTGCCACACCGTCATCCTAGTCTGCAACATCATCCTGCTCATCGGCCTCATCCTGCTCTATATCTTCCACTTCACCGGCTTTGGCGTCAAAACCAAATACAACCCCAACGCCACCGCTCCCGTAGTAGCCAAAGACGGCGTGCTGAAAGTCGCCTGCATCGACAGCGACACCCTCCTGGCCAAATACCAGTATGCCCTCGACCTCCAGGAAGAGCTCAACAAATACAAAGAGTCTCAGGAGAAGAACTACCAGCAGCAGGTGACCAAGTTCCAGAAGGACTACCAGACCTATCTGCAGACCGGCGAGAACATGACCCTCAGCCAGCAGCAGGCCACTGAGGCCGAGCTCAAGCAGCGTTCCGAGAAGCTGAGTACCCTCGAGGCTGAGCTCACACAGAAAGTCCTGCAGAAGCAGATGGACGCCAACATCGAGCTCCTCAACCGCATCTTTGCCTTCGTGCGCGAATACAATGCCGCCAACCAGCAGTTCGACATCATCATGCGCAAGACCTTCAACGACAGCCCCACCATGTACATGAACCCCGCCATGGACATCACCGACGAAATCATCGAAGGCCTCAACGAAGAGTACAAGTCCGTCAAGGGCAAGAAAGCCGCAAAGTAAAATGAAAAATGAGAATTGAGAATTGGCTGCCACATTCTGACAATTCTCAATTCTCAATAAATTATTTCTCTCGCCAATTCTGACATAGGACACCGTTAAACGTTGCACTCTCATCCCCGTCATACAGCACAGTGGCATTCGTCACCTTCTCCCCATATAGTTTCTTGAAATAGTCGAGTCCGGCTGCAAATTGCGAATTGTAGCGTTTTGCTGACTTGATTTCATATATATGCAACTGATCAAAAGTTTGCTCCTCTATTAAATCAACTTCCTTCTGAGAACTATCGCGATAGAAATACAAGTGTGGCGTACGTCCCCGATTGAAATAACGCTTATAGAACTCCGCCACCACCATATTCTCAAACAACGCACCACGCAAAGGATGTGTGGCAACCTGCGCTACATTCTCCAACCCCAACAAATAACATACCAACCCAACATCATAGAAGTATAGTTTGTGTGCTTTCACTATGCGCTTTCCAACATTGCGATAATATGGAGGCAATGTGAACGTAATATAAGAGGTATTCAAAATGCTCAGCCAGTTCTGCACCGTCTTCACGTCGATACCAATCTCATTGCTGACATGTGAGGCATTCATCTCGGTGGCAACGCGACTGGCCATTAATCTAACATACTGTCGGAACAAGTCAAGGTCTTTAATGTTAATCAGCTGACGGAGGTCACGCTCTATATAGGTGCTATAATAGTTCGAATACACGTCGTAAGGCTTCTTGCCGTCACCCCATACACCTGGATAAAACCCTCCGTACAAGAGTTCATCCGTTGCATGGCTCGTACCAACTTCGGTTACAGAGAGTGGCAGCAACATCAGCAATGCCGCCCTGCCAGCTAACGACTGCGTGATGCGTTCCATCAAAGTGAAATTGTTACTCCCACTGAGTACGAAATGCAATGATTTGTCCTCATCCACAAGCACCTGTATATATGAAAATAGGTCAGGATACAGCTGTGCCTCGTCAACAATCATTCCCTCTTTGTTCTCCTTCAAAAATGATATGGGGTCGCGAACCAACAACTCTCTCGTATCAGGATTCTCCAAATTGACATATCTATAAGTTGGAAACGCCATTTTGCACAACGTAGTCTTTCCCGACTGCCTCGGACCAGTCAAAATAAGCACCTGAAAATCCGCAGCCAACCGCAATGCTTCGTTCTTTAATTCTCTATCTATCATGACATTATCATTTTTTTGTACCGATTTGGAGTGTAACTCCAAATCGGTACAAAATTACACAAAATAATTGATATACAGAAAAAAAATGCAAGTAAATACAGGGTGCCAATCTGCCCCAACAAGAGCTCCCCCTCCTATCATATCTATCAAATCTATCCTATCTTCCTATACCCCTTTTACTCCTTGAAATCTCCGCGGTCAACTACGGTCTCGTAGCCGGTCTTGCGGATGCGGTGTTCTGTGCAGGCGCGGCACTCTGCGGCCTCCTCGCCTGTGCATATCTTGTTGTCGTAGATGGCATAGTCCTTGCGGTGCATCTTGGGTGACAGGTTGGGCATCACCACATTGGCCCCAAAACGAATCCCCAGCTCTCGTCCCTGCGGGTGCAAGGTGCCGAGGGCCGTTGTTGCGGGCAGCAGCACGCGGGGATGCAGCAGCCTGATCAATGCCAGCAGGCGCAGGGTCATCTCCACCGTGCCGTTGGGGTACCCCTCGAAGGGGGTGTTGTGCGTGGAGACAAAAGGACCAATACCCACCATGTGCGGCTGGAAGGAGCGGATGAACTGCAGGTCGGCATACAGGGTGTCAATGGTCTGGAACGGCGACCCCACCATGAACCCACAGCCCACCTGATAGCCTATCTCCTTCAACGCCTGGAGGCAATCCATCCTGTGTTGCCACGACATCTCGGCGGGGTGCAGCTTGCCGTAATGCTCCGCGTCGGCGGTCTCATGCCGCAGCAGATAGCGGTTGGCGCCCGCGTCATACAACGCCTGATAACTCTCGCTGCTCCGCTCACCCAACGACAGCGTGATGGCGCAGTCGGGGTACTTCTGCCGCACGGTGGAAACAATGCGGCACATCCGCTCGTCGGTAAACCAGCCGTCTTCCCCACCCTGCATCACGAAGGTGCGGAAGCCCAAGCCGTAGCCCGTCTCGCAGCACTCATAAATCTCCTCTTCTGTCAAGCGGTAGCGCACCGCCTCCTTGTTGCTGCGTCGCAGGCCGCAATAGAGACAGTCGTTCTTGCAATAGCTGGAGAGCTCTATCAGCCCGCGCATGAAAATCTTGTTGCCATACACCCCGTCGGCCACTGCACGCGCCGTCTGCCGCAGATACTCCACAGCATCCCGATTGTCGGTAGTGAGTATCAACTCCAGCTCCTCGCGCGTAATATCCCGCTGCTCCTTTATCTTGTCGATAGTGTTCATAAACCTATGATTGCTTGAATGCTTGAATACTTGAATGCGTTAATTTGTGAATGTGTTAACTCGTAAATCAGATTAACGAATTAACGAACTAACACATTCATCCTTTTTTCTTCTCCACTGGCTTGTCGCTCACCACCTTCACCTCGTAGCCTATCTTGGCGAAAGCCTCCGTCAGCTTCTTCACGTCGGTCTTGGCGGGGTTATAGGTGATGGTCACCTGTTGTTTTTCAAGACTGGTCACAATCTTCTTCACACCCGGCTCAAAGCGGATATTCTCCTTGATTTTCTTCTCGCAGTTCTGGCAATGCATCTCGGGATTGGTGGTCACCACCAACACACGCATCTCCTTTTTACCGCTGCCCATATGGGCAGAAGCTCCAATGGCGACAAACAGCGCCATCATTATCATCAATAAACGTTTCATATCGATTAAAGATTTACAGTTTAACAAATTCAAAGACTAACGAATTAACGAATTAACACATTCAAATATTCACCCTAACACCGGCGTAAGCCATGATGCCGTGCACCGGGCCCCAAATCAGGGTGGGTTCAAACATGTCGCTCCATGGGTCGTCGGCACAGAATACCGGGATAGGCTGACGGTAGTTGGTCAGGTTCTCGCCGCCCACATACACCGACACATGGCGGAAACGCCTCGTCACCTGTATGTTCAGCTGAGGATAGGCGGGGAAACGCTTATCCCACGACAATGCGGCGTCGACCTGTTTATAAGGCTTCGGCATCCGTCCGCCGCCGTTCAGCTGCAGGGTCACATCCACCTGAATCAACCCCATATAGGGCTTCCAAGCCACGGTGAGCAGCCCTTTGTAGCGCGACGTGAGGGGCTTCTCCATCAGCTGCCCGCCGTAGGTGCATTTTACATTGTTGTAACGGTAAGCCAACATCAGCTCCAGCTCCTCGTCAAAGTCTATCGACCCATCCACCTGTACGGTGTGGGAGAACGACTTCCCTTTCAGCATGCCGATACTAATCTTCGTCGGATCGCTGTCGTAGTCCACCACCAGCTGGTTGATGAAATTCGTGTAGTAATACTCGGCATTGAGCTTCAGGGTCTGCTCGCCCACGGGGATATAGAAGGCTGCGGACAGGCCGCTGTTCCAGGCCTCTTCCATCCGCAGATCCTCTGACACCTTCACATCGCGGCCCGAAGCCAGCAGGTAGTGGTTTTCTGCCCAGGCGTGGGGCGAGCGGTAGCCCTTGCCTGCCGACAGGCGCAAGGTCAGCATGTCCGAGACCATCCACTTCGCATGCAGTCTCGGTGTGACAAACGTGCCGTACAGGCTGCTCCTGTCCACCCGCAGACCAGCCATCATGGTCAGCTTGTGCGACGGCTTATAGGTGTATTCAGCATACGCTCCCGGCACCACCTCGGGCTGTTGGTCCATCAAAAGGTATCCACCATTAATGCCTTCCGGCACCCGCACCGGCCACACCCGCTCGTCCTTGCCCTGCATCAGCAGGCTGAGGCCTGCCGACAGCTGGTGACGTGCGTTGAACTCATGTTCAAGCATCAGCCGTGCATACAGGTCCTTGTTCTTGGTGGAGTAGGTACGCCGTCCAAACTCCCCCTGCAGGTTATACAGGCTTCCCGTGGCCATCAATGCCACGTTGGTGTTATGCTCATAGTTCAGCAGCACGGCGTGCTTCATATAGGCCTCAACGCGGTCGGCATCCAGCTTCACGCGGAAGGGGTTGTCCGAAACGCCCTTCATCTGGCCGCCCTCGCGCTCCTCGCGCATCAAGCCGACACCGCCATGGAAGATATAGCGGCCGTTGACGTACTTCCAACGGTTCTGCACATGCCACTGGCCGATAGCCGGCGAGTCGTGCCAGCCGTCCTTGTTCATGTCGTGGTGCAGCCAGTCCTTCTCGCCATGCAGCAGCAACTCGGTGCTCAGATGTTTGTTCAGGTGGATGTTCGCCACTGCATTTCCTTCGGTCTTCAGGCGGCTGTCGGTATACAGGTTGATGTCCACGCCCTGTTCTTTGTCGGGCTTCAGATACTCCACGTCAATCTGTCCCGTAATGCTCTGGAAGCCGCTCTTCACGCTCGACGCCCCCTTGCTCACGGCGATGCTGTTCATCCACGCCCCGGGCACATAGTTCAGTTCATACGGCGACGCTGCCCCTGCAAAGCAGGGCAGATTCTCAATCAACAGCTGCACATACTGGCCGCTCAGACCCAGCAACTTGATTTGTCGGGCGCCCACGGCGGCATCGCTGTAGTTCACGTCTACGCTGGGATTAGCCACAAAACTCTCGCCGAGGTTGCAACAGGCGGCACGGAACAGCACCTCCTGCCCCATCTTCTGCCCGTTCTCGGCACCGCCGAGGCGGCTCAATCCATCGGCCTTCGACTTCACGCTCACCTCCGCGAGCGTCTTTCTCTCTATTGTGTCCCGCCGCTGCGCACTGGCCAACACCGTCGCGCACAGCAACAGACCAAATATAATAATCTTTTTCATGTATTCTTTTGATTTGACATCTTGAATTCGTTAATTGACTAACACGTTAACGCATTCACACGTTAACACATTCACACGATAACACATTAATGAAATCGTCAAACCCTCAACACCGCGCAGTTGTCCGACAGCCAGCCTGGCGGACTGTCAACGCCCCGGCATTGCCATCCGACGACAACATTATCCAATCGCGGCATCCATAATAGCGGTTCTTGTTTGCACACACTCATCGCATCCATCTCTGCCACAACCAGTGGCGACGCTGTCTGGACAATGTCTGCCGCCGACACCGGCGACACCCGCACATCCATGCAGTCGCTGCCCCGGCTGCAACAGCCATTGTCCAGCAGGAGGATACTCACCCTCCCCGAGCAAGAGCAACGCTGGCATCCCATGCCCC
>R21__coassemble_1349_pt1 | contig 16695 bp, 12 predicted proteins | sample R21__metabat2_low_PE_009 | metagenome-assembled genome bin R21 | reverse complement strand
CACCTCATGCTCATCGACCTCCGCACCAAGTTCCCCGAACTCACCGGTAAGGAAGCCGAGAACGCCCTTGTGGCTGCCGACATCACCGTCAACAAGAACATGGTTCCTTTCGACAGCCGCAGCGCTTTCAAGACCAGCGGTCTCCGTGTCGGAACCCCTGCCATCACCACCCGTGGCCTCAAAGAAGGCGACATGCAGGTGATAGTTGACATGATCGACGCCGTTCTCTGCAATCCCACCGACGAGGCCGTCCGCGCCCGTATCACCGGCCAGGTCAACGAGATGATGCAAAACCGTCCTCTTTTCGCCTGGTAAGCTTCCGACCGAATAGGGACAACACCGCCCAGGCGGTAAATCAACGCGACCGAATAGTAGCAACGCCGTCCAAGCGGTAAAGTTCAGTAATTATCTGCAGGGAGTTAAGTAACGGAAAGCCGATGCGCTTTGTGCTGCTTAACTCCCCTTTTTTACGTCTAAACTCTTTCTCCAATCAATATAATCCCATCCTGCAGCCTCGGCTATAATGACAATCTCTATAGTTATGCTGTTTCTCCAATCAAAACATTCCCATCCTGCAACAAACCCATGACGAAAGAATACGAAGAGCGCAAAGGCCAAAAACCGCCCAGCCTGATGGCCAGAATATTGGTGACAGTGGTCAAACTGTGCCTGTTCATAGTAGCCCTGCTGTTTCTGCTCATGGTAGCCTTCCCCAAAGGCCTTTGGGTCGGTTTATTCTCGCAGTAAGTGTCGACGCAATATCGGGTTCATAGAAAAGAGGCATGGGCTCACAGAAAAGTACAGCCCATCCTAATTCTGGACTCCAACTTCGTAAGGAGATGGTAGAAAGATTAAGCCAGATTCTTCTTTCGATGTAGCAGTAGCCAAGGAGTGCTCAAAAGTCATCCCTTTTCTTTTTTTCTGGATATTTTTTCTCTAATTGGAGAAAATGTTGTAATTTTGCATCTCGAAAATACAGGTGTGCCAATAGTTGGGTACACAGAAAATAATTGATAAACAGCATTACTATTATTTCGCGTCGACCGAAAAACCCGGCAAAGTTCTTTTGGAGATAAGACACCGAATGATAGTGAGGTTTCCGTGCATGCGGAGACATCCATCCCATTATAGAATGCTCGCATTATGTGAGTTTCTTAGGGATGGAAAAGGTCTCCTTGCCGGGTTGCCTTGGTACGCGATAAGAAGCTCACGCTTTTTTTCGCCGTGGCCGATTGGTAGTATGCACAAAACAAAACTACCAATGGCAGGAAACCGAAATCTCAATGCAGCCCTTAGGGCAAACAAAGATGAGTTCTATACACAGATGGACGACATCAGCAACGAGCTGAAACACTATCGCGACCATTTCCGCGGAAAGGTAGTCTTTTGCAATTGCGATGACCCTTACGAGAGCAATTTCTTCAAGTATTTTGCATTAAATTTCAACAGCCTCGGTCTGAAGAAACTCATTGCCACCTGTTACGACGGCTCGCCGGTGATGGGCAATGAACTGCTGCTTCAGTTCGACAATCCAGAAACTGAGCCGAGGAAAATAGCCTACAAAGTGGAGATAACTGAGGTGAACGACTATAACGGCGATGGGGCAGTAAACCTCAGCGATGTTGCCTACCTCTTGCAGAACGACAAGAACGTCCTTTCACGTCTGCAAGGCAATGGCGACTTCCGCAGTGCGGAGTGTGTAGAACTCTTAAAGCAAGCCGATATCGTCTGCACCAATCCGCCATTCTCCCTCTTTCGGGAATATGTGGCGCAATTGATGAAGCACGAAAAGAAATTCTTGATAATCGGCAATCAGAACGCTCTCAAATATAAAGAGATATTTCCGTTGATAATTCGTAACAAGATGTGGCTTGGATTTGGATTCAAAGGTGGTGCTTCCCATTTTTACTCCATATATGAAGATGTGGCATCTGCGGGTGACCATAGAAAGGGGATGATCAGAGTGTCTGGTGTTAACTGGTTCACTAATCTTGATATATCAAAGCGTCATGACCAACTTGACTTGTGGAAGACATACACACCAGAAGAATACCCAACCTACGACAACTATCCGGCCATCAATGTAAATAGAACTGCCGACATCCCTTGTGACTATGATGGCCTTATGGGTGTTCCCATCACTTTTATGGACAAATACTGCCCCGACCAATTTGAGATAGTAGGTGTGCTTAATCATGGTTGTGATTCCGAATATGACCTTGCCAAGCCTACATTAAATGGAAAAGACCTTTATTCCCGCATATTAATCCGCAAAAAACAATGAAAATAGAACTTACACAAGTAACCATCCGCGAGTTGGTGGAGGGCTATGCCGACAACAGTGCCTCCGAAGAGGGCATCGTGGGCTATGGCGGACGGCTGAACATCCGCCCAAAATACCAGCGCGAGTTTGTCTACGACGAAAAGAAGCGCAATGCAGTGATGGACACCGTCTGGAAAGGATTCCCACTCAACGTCATGTACTGGGTGCGAAACGAGGAGGGAAACTTCGAGTTGCTCGACGGCCAGCAGCGCACCATCAGCATCTGCCAGTATGTATGGGGCGAGTACATGATGCGTTTCGACGACGACCTGCGCGGATTCGACAACCTCAGCAAAGGGCAGCAAGACCGCATTCTTGACTACGAGTTGCAGATATACATCTGCGAAGGCACCGCCGACGAGCAGCTCGACTGGTTCCGCATCATCAACATAGCGGGCGAGCGGCTCACCGACCAGGAACTTCGAAACGCCATCTACAGCGGCCCGTGGGTGACACAAGCCAAGCGGCGCTTCAGCAAAACCGGATGTGTGGCGTACCAGCTGGGCAGCGACTATATGAGTGGCAAACCCATCAGGCAGGCATATCTCGAAACCGTGCTGAAGTGGATCAGCGGCAACAAGGTAGAAGCGTATATGGCACAGCACCAGCACGACCGAGACTGCGACGAGCTGTGGCAGTACTTCCAAGACGTGATTCACTGGGTTCAGACCCACTTCACCGAAAAACGCAAGGAAATGAAAGATGTGCAGTGGGGCGAAATCTACAACCTTTACCGCGACAAGCCATTCAAAGAAACCGAACTTCGTGAGCAGGTACGACAACTGATGAAGGACAGCGATGTGAAGAGCAAGAGCGGTATCTATTGGTATGTGTTTGACAAAGACGAACGCCATCTCGACCTGCGCACATTCGACGGCAACACCCGGCGCGAAGTGTATGAACGGCAGCTGGGCATTTGCCCCGTATGCAACAAGCACTTCAACATAGACGAAATGGAGGCCGACCATATCAAGCCCTGGCGTCTGGGCGGGCGCACCGTGGCCGACAACTGCCAAATGCTCTGTCGCGATTGTAACAGGCACAAAGGAGGGAAATGACGCGCAAGGCGCAATAAAGCATGCCCAACCGCGTTATCTACAAAAAAGAACCGATGAACATCCTTGTCACTGGGGGAGCGGGATACATAGGCTCCCACACCTTGATAGAACTTTACAAGGCCGGGCACCGCGCCGTGGTGGTCGACAATCTCTCCAACTCCAACCCCGAGGCGTTGCGTCGTGTGGCCGAGCTTATCGGCATCGACGAGGTGCCTTTCTGCCAGGCCGACATCCGCGACCGCGACCGTCTGGAGCAGCTTTTCGTCCAGCACCATTTCGATGCCTGCATCCATTTCGCCGGACTCAAAGCCGTGGGCGAGAGTGTCCAGCTGCCGTGGGAATATTATGAGAACAACATCAGCGGCACCCTCGTGCTTGTGGATGTGATGCGCCGCCACGGCTGCAAAAACATCATCTTCAGCAGCAGTGCCACCGTCTATGGCGACCCCGCCGAGATACCCATCACCGAGCAATGCCCCAAAGGGCAGTGCACCAACCCCTACGGCTGGACCAAGAGCATGCTCGAGCAGGTGCTGACGGACATCCAAAAAGCCGACCCCTCCTGGAACGTCGTCCTGCTGCGCTACTTCAACCCCGTGGGTGCACACTCCAGCGGCCGCATCGGCGAAAACCCCAACGGCACCCCAAACAATCTCATGCCCTACATCACCCAAGTGGCCGTCGGCAAACGGACCCAGCTGGGCATCTTCGGCAACGACTACCCCACCCCAGACGGCACCGGCGTGCGCGACTACATCCACGTCGTCGACCTCGCCGCCGGACACGTCTGCGCCCTCAAAGCCATCGAGCGGGAGTGTGGCCTCGCCGTCTACAACCTCGGCACCGGCCACGGCTACAGCGTCCTCGACATGGTCAACGCCTTCCAGCGTGTAAACGGAGTCACCATACCCTACTCCATCCAGCCCCGCCGCCCCGGCGACATCGCCACCTGCTACAGCAACCCTGCCAAGGCCGAACACGAACTCGGATGGAAAGCCAAGTTCGGCATTGACGACATGGTCCGCGACAGCTGGAACTGGCAACGCCTCAACCCCGACGGCTACAATGGGAATTGAGAACTCAGTGAATTGAGAACTGAAATCATTTTCACTTCCAACATTCCACCTTCTTTGACATGAAGACGTTCCCTTTTCCGCAGCAAATAAAATATTATTTGCCGCGGATTTCTTTTTTTTTTGCATGTTATACTCTTGTTGCACAACGCATTATTGTTATTTTCGTTTATTGGATTAAAAAAATAATCAAATCTATACAATATTATTTCGTATTTGGCGTTTTGATGGTGATTAAATATTTAATCCATGGTTTAATCTTTAACACTACAATGTATGGCAAGAAAGAAACAAGAAACCACAAACACCCTCACCAAGGCAGAGGAGCAGGTGATGCAGGCGGTGTGGCAAGTGGGCAAAGGTTTTGCGGGCGACATTGCCGCCGCCGTGGAAGAACCCAAGCCCGCCTATCGCACAGTGCTCACCGAAATCCGCATCCTCGAGCAGAAGGGTTTTGTGGCACACAAAGACTTTAACGGCAACAATCAGTATTATCCCCTTGTCAGTCGCGAGGCATACAAGGGTCGTATGCTGGGCACACTGATGAAGAACTACTTTTCCTCATCCTACACCTCGTTAGTATCCTTCTTCCTCGATGGTGGCGAAGTGACCAACGGGGAACTGGAGGCTCTGAGCCGCATCATTGAGGAAAAGCGCAAAGGTAAGGAGGACCAACAATGAAATATCTTCTCCTTGCCACCATTGGCACTGTGCTTTTCTTCGGCTCCTACTGGCTGTTGATGCGGCGTGAAACGCGCTTCACCATGGTACGCTACTATCTGTTGGGCACACTCCTGCTGTCGCTGCTGCTCCCCCTCATCCATCTGCCGCTTATACGTCAGGCAAACTATGACGGCAACGATGCCGCAGAGATGGCGCAGATGGCCTACAACACCACACCTGACGGAATGGCCATGACTTATACCAGTACTAAAGGTAGCGTATCTGAAATCAAGCTTACTCAGGATAATAACGGAATGAGACAAATAAGCCTGTCCGAAGGAGGGACCACCTCGACCATCCTCGATAAAGTGGTGGACATTCTGCCCATTATCTATTGGATAGGTGTTGCCGCCACCATGATACTCTTAACCATAAGACTGGCAAGACTACAACGCCGCCTTGGCCGACTGCAATATAAGATGCAGGATGGTGTCAAGGTCAGCGTACTGAATGACGACACACCCGCCTACTCCTTTGGCAAACATATTGTCTTAGGTCGCAACGGCTTCAACCCAACCGAGATGCAGCAACTTATCGGACACGAAATGGTACATGTTCGCCAACGTCACACGCTTGACCTCCTGTTGTGCGAAGTAATTAAAGTAATACTTTGGTTCAACCCATTTGTTTATCTCTACCAGCGTGAATTGAAGCGTGTGCATGAATACCAGGCCGACAACGCAATGCTGGCAACCGACAGCGGCGCCGCCTATGCCGAGTTGTTCTACCATCAGGTGAGCGGAAAACCGTATAGCGCCATAGGCAACACTTTCGACTACTCGTTGGTGAAGAAACGCATCGCCATGATGGCACGTCGCCGCTCCCGCCACGGAGGGCTTCTGCCACTCGTCGTGCTACCCATCGCGTTCATGGTGCTGCTGGTTGGATGTGTCTCTCGCCAAACGCTGAAAGGCTTCTATGAAGTAAGCTCCATCGAACTCAAGTCAGACAACCCTGCCGAACCCACCCTCCAATGCAATAAGTTCATGGGACTTGAAAGCCGTCTGTTTTGCTTCCACCGCGACGGGCGGTTGCACATCCTTTCCCGCGACACAGCAGGAAACGCGCAACTCTTTTCTTACACGATAGACGACAACGGACTCCATCTTTTTGACAGCACAGGCAGTCCGTGGCTCGACATGACGCTCGAAACCCTCCACTGCGACGGCGACAGCATCAAGCTACGCTTTGTCAACGCCGACCCGATTGAGGGGATAGTCAAGGCACTCAAAGGCCTGCCCATGTACCGCTACCGCATTGACACCGTTACGGTTTCCAACACAAAAAAGGTGGGTGACGAGATAATTGAGTTCAACATACGCACTGAAAACGACACTATCTATCCCCGAGTGGAGGTGTCATACGGCTCCGAGAAACCAGACTACTGGAACGACTACAACCGTCTTTTGGGGTCAACCTCTACCGCTGACTACACTGCCGTCCATGAGTACAAAACACATTCTGGTGAGACTGAAAGGGAATACTACAAAGGGTGGCACTTTCATAACAACACAATCCATCCCGATGCCCGCCAATTTTACGACACCACCAGTCGTTTTAATCCTCTTATGGAGGGCGACCGCTTCATTCTGGAAGTGACACTGAAGGCTATCAACAAACACTACGCCGACTCATTAGCCCAACAAATAGAACCTTAAAAGCCATGGCACAAGCATTAAAGCATATCATACTGCTGGCAGCTGTTGCACTCATGTTTTCCGGGTGCAACAGCCGTCCGGTCGAAGTGCAGGACAAACCTGTGCTGACCTTTGAACAGGTCAAGGCCGTGGAACCCTCCATGCTCACCACCGACGAGATTACCCGTCTTGTCAAGAGCGACACAACACATTACAAGGTGGTCTATTTCTTCGACATCCTTTGCAAGCCCTGCCTCGAACACCTCCGCAACGAGCTGGCCGCGATGTACGCCAACCGTGACACCACCCAGTGGCGGTTCTATCTTGTGGCGGGTTTCAACTGGCTTCACCGCCTAATCCCCGATTCCGTAGGCAACCTGATGGAGGACACCCTCGGCAACATCGTCCATTTTGCCAAACGTTACCGCGACCTGCTCCCCTCGTTGGGCTACGACATGAAGGACGTTTACATGCACTACAACCCCGATTGGGAGCACACCGACACCGGGGTGTTCACCCCCTGGGCCAACCGCATGTTCCACGCCGACCATCCCTTCCGCTGCCAGTACGAAGGCTCGCCGCAGCTGTTCATCGCCGACCGACATGGTCGGATTGCTATCGATTGCATTGTCCAGAAGAACAAGGACGGCGACACCACAGACCAGTATTATACTCCCCGCTGCGAATACACACTCGACACTCATTGTTTTCATATTCCAAATACCATTAAACAATAAAATAACCACATAATATTATGACAAAGCAATTCATGTTGCTGCTGTCACTGATGACAGTAGCAGGCGTAAGCTACGCCCAGGTCAACGACACCGTAAGGGTTTCGCAGGACACCGCCGCCACCATTTCCGACACCAATTTCTACCTTTCGCCTTCGGTTAAGGCACTCGAAGAGGTGAAGATTACCGCCGACCGACCGCTTTATACAGTCGACGGCGAGAAGAATATCTACAACACCGCTGACGACCCCAGCGTGCAGACCGGCACCGCCAGCGACGCCCTGCAGAACGCCCCGGGTGTGGAGGTGGATGCCGAGGGCAACATCACCCTGCGTGGCTCGCAGAGTGTCGAGGTGTGGATCAACGACCGCCCATCCAACCTCAGCGGCGAGAGCTTGCGGCAGTACATCAAGACCCTCCCCGCCAACAGCATTGCCCGCATCGAGGTCATCACCAACCCCTCCGCCCGCTACGGCGGCAGCGGCCCCGTGGTCAATATCATCACCTCCAAGAAGATTCTGCGCAACGAGTTCATCAGCATCGGAGCCACGGGCAATCACCGCCCGCAAGTGTCGCCGTGGCTTTCGTATGTCTATAGCAACAAGAAGTTCACCGTCAATCTTTATGCCGAATACGACTACAGCCACACGTGGAGCGACCAGTCGGGCAGCTCCGCCCTGCTCACTCCGCAGGGCGACACTTCCACCGTGAAGTCCTACACCGCCCATAGCGACAACTGGAGGCATGGCAGCTACTTCTACCTGAGCGGGAACTACGATTTCGACACGATGCGTTCCCTCAGCTTCTGGGGCGGAGCCTACCCGTCGTGGTACCGTGGCGAGTCGACCGCCGACATACAGTGGCATGAACTCATCTACAATCCGGGCGACTACAGCTATCGCTCCACCAGCACATCATCCATACCCCAAGTGGGCTATTATGGCGGGCTGCATTTCTCCCACCGTCTCGACGACAAGGGGCAGATGCTGTGGATACGCACCGCTGCCAATGGATTCAACTATACTTCTGACGGTACCGAGCAACGCCAGCACCTCAGCCTGTCGGCCCTCGACTACACCGTGCGCCATTCAACCATCAACAGGGGCGGCGTAGGTCTCTCGGCCGAGGTGGGCTACTCGCTGCCCTTTGCCGAGCATTGGGAGCTGGAGGCGGGCCTAACCGGCGACTACCACACCCCAAGCGTCCGCACCTACACCCGCGATACGCTGCCTGGCAACCGTCGCGACACGCTGCAGAGCTACACCAAGCGGTACCGCTATGAGGAGTTTGGCGGCTACTTCACCCTTAAGCGCAATTTCGGCAATTTCGCCGCCAAAGTGGGCTTGCGGCTGGAACAAAGCACCGGCACGGCCACCTACACGGGCTATACCACCGAAGTGTCGCACGAGAACTACCTCGTCCCCACGCCCTCGATCCATCTTTCTTACAACACCCCCTCAATGCACAACTTTTCGCTCAGCTACACCCTCCGCACCTCCACGCCTTCGGCTCCCAACCTCACGCGATTCATCATTTTCAACAACGAAAGTTACGAAATCGGCAACCCCGACCTGCTTCCCAGCCACACCCACAACCTCGAAGGGGGTTGGAATAAGTTCTTCGAGGGCTTCGGCTCGGTCGGGATTGACCTCTACTACAAGGCTAACACCGACGAGGCGGGCGCCCTTGTCGATGTGGCCTACCATCCCGTTTACGGTCGCGAGGTCTCCTTCAGTCAGCCCTACAACATCGGCAGCAGCCACAACGCAGGTGCCGACCTCAATCTCACCTATCGCCCCACGGCCATGTTCAACCTGCGTCTGTCGGCCCGCGCCGTACACATGGGCTACCACAGCCAGTTCCGCCCCGGCGAGTGGGTGGACGACAACCTTTGGGCCGGCAACCTGCGGCTGAACGTGTGGGGCAAACTCTGGAACGTGCTGCAAGTGTTCGGCAACGTTAACTACACCACCCGGCAAATCGCCTTCCTCAGCAGCTACGACCCCTTCTTCACCACCGACCTCGGGGTGAGCGCCGACCTGCTCGACCGTCACCTGTCGCTCTACCTCAATGTGAAGGATGTCTTCAACACCTACTCGCGTTCCACGGCCAACACTAATCCTTACATCGCAAGCGGCTCCACCACCCGCTACAGCTCGCGCTACATCAGCTTCGGCGTCACCGTTCGTCTGGGCAGAATGGAGCTTGAGAGCAAGGCGAGGGGGAGAGGGGAGAATTGAGAGTTGAGATTTGAGAGTTGAGAATTGAGAATTGAGGAAGGGACTCCACCTGTCGCGCATGGTCTCCACGTATCTCTCGTATCACAAGTATTATCAATACGTGTAATACGTGTGATACGTGGAGATTGTAATTAACAAGTTTAGGAATTAACGAATTCAAAAGATTGTTTTTTTTCTTTTTGGTTTGAAAAAATGTGCTATCTTTGCAGCGTGAAACAATTTTATTATTAACCATTTTTTAAAGCCGAAGAGTCTGATGGCCAATAACAAGACACGTTTTATCAATGTTCAAAAAAATCCTCTTTGCCGCTGCTTTGATGATGAGCACGGTCTGTTTCGCCCAGTTTGCGTCGGTGAATGCCCCGAAGGCTGACGCCAAGGCCATGTGGTCGCACATCGGCCAACCCTTTGTGGCCACCACTCTCGACGGCGACACTATCGACCTGCAGGCCTGGATTGACTCCGGCTACTGTGTGGTGATTGATTACTCTTGCTGCTGGTGCGGTCCTTGCTGGAACCTCCACCGGGCTGGCATCCTCGAGGGCTACCACCATCGTTTCGGCCGTGAGGGTACCAACGAGCTCCGCGTCCTCTGGATTGAGGTTGAGGAGACGAACACCACCGACCAGATTTACGGCCGCTCGGGCGGCAGCGGCCGCGCGGGTACCACCCAGGGCGACTGGACGATGGGCGGCACGTTCCCAATTCCTATCATCGACGACGCTTCGACGCTTGCCACCTGCCAGTCGATTTATACCTATACAGTCCCCTTTGTGGCCTATATCGAGGGCTACACTGGCCGTTGCCGCGCCATCTATGGCGAGGATGACGGTATCTCGGATTTCGACACGGCTGTGTGCAACGCCCACATGGCCGAGATGCTCGCCAACCGCGTCCGCCCCGGCTCCGCGCCCCAAGTGGAGATTTCCGGCCGCACCAACGCTGTGAAGGGTCTTCCCCTCACGTATAACGCTTCTGTCGGCAGTGTGGAGCCCTACAACAACGTCCATTGGACCATCGAGGGCGCCAACGTGGAGCAAGCCGACGGCGAGATGATCAACATCACCTTCACCTCCACGGGCAGCAAGACCCTCACCGTGACCGCGACCAACCCCAACGGCACCGCTACCGCCACTTACGTGGTGAATGTGACCGACTACAACTTCGGCCCGACGATGACTTATTTCAGCGGCCAGGTGGAGAGTGCCATCGGTACCCAGAACACCATCACCTGGGGCGTCAAGTTCCCCGACACCGTGATGGTGGGCAGAAACTTCCTCAAGAGTGTGGAGATTTTCTCTAACTACAACGACGAGATCACCCTCACCGTGTACCAGGGCGGCGAGAACGCACCCGGCAACCAGATTTACACCCGCACCACCCATGTCAATGAATCGACATGGAACACGATTAACATCAGCGGAGCCGTGGCACTCGACCAGCACCAGCCCCTCTGGATTACTTTCACCAGCTCGAAGCCGTACCCCATGGTCTACGGTCCTTACAATGGCGACCCGAACAGCTGCTTGGTCTATCTCAACAACACCTGGATGAACATCATCGACGCCAGCGGCGGAAGCTATGAGGGTTCGTGGGCCATCAAGGCCACCACCGCCGACCAGGGTAATGCCGGCATCAGCACGCTGGAGAGCACTCCCGTGGCCGTCTATCCCAACCCCGCCACCGACAAGGTGACGGTGCTGGCCGACAACATCAGCCGTGTGGAGGTGCTCGACATCGCCGGCCGTGTGATTGCCACCACCACCGAACATGAGGTGAACATCGCCGACCTCGAGAGCGGTGTCTACTTCTTCCGCGTCATCACCCCCCAGGGCACCTACAGCCAGCGCGTGGTGAAGAAATAAACAGAAAGTACGTTTCATTCAATTCACCCGAACGGGGGACGGCAACATGCCGCCCTCCGTTCTCTTTTTTGTTGACACATACCGAGAGGGGCCGTTCAATCCTGCATCGTAATAGTATCGTTATAGCATCGTTACTCGATATGACAACGGATAACAAGCCGCGAAGCAGGCAACATCGAGCCGGGATTGAACGACCCAAGTGGGTCGTGGCGTTCCGTCCGCTGAGACTTGCCGGCACTGGGGTGGGGTAGGGGAAACCTAATGGCCGATTGGATATTAATTGTGAATTGAGAATTGAGAATTGAGAGTTGTCGGGCGATTATTCTCAATTCTCAATTCCACGCAGTGGCATGGGGGTGACATTTTGTCAGTGTCTGTCGTGGTGGTATTGTTTTTGATGAGGGGGTATGAGGTAATTGAGTATTAACAATCAAACAATCAAATAATATGACCTTAGACAAATTCACAATCAAAGCACAGGAGGCCGTTCAAAAGGCACAGGAGATAGCCACCGCCCGTCAGCATCAGGCCATCGAGACCGGACATCTGATGAAGGGGGTGCTGAGTGTGGATGAGAACGTGACTCCGTTCCTGCTGAAGAAGCTGGAGGTGAACATCCCGAGGCTTTCGCAGCAGATTGACGCGCTGGTGGACCGTCTGCCGAGGGTCAGCGGCGGGAGCCAGTATCTGAGTTCCGACGCGAACCAGGCATTGGTGAAGGCCACGCAGCTGGCCACGGAGATGGGCGACGACTTTGTCTCCATCGAGCATCTGCTGCTGGGTCTGGTGTCGGGTCGCGACGAGGTGTCGCGCCTGATGAAGGACGCCGGCGTGAGCGAGAAGGGTCTGCGCACCGCCATAGCCGACCTGCGCAAGGGCAGCAAGGTGGGCAGCCAGAGCGCCGAGGAGACCTACAACGCCCTGAACAAGTATGCCAAGAACCTGAACCAACTGGCGCAGGCCGGCAAGCTGGACCCCGTGATAGGACGTGACGAGGAGATACGCCGCGTGCTGCAAATCCTCAGCCGCAGGACCAAGAACAACCCCATCCTCATCGGCGAGCCCGGTGTGGGCAAAACGGCCATAGCCGAGGGCTTGGCACACCGCATTGTGAGCGGCGACGTGCCCGAGAACCTGAAGAGCAAGACCATCTACAGTCTGGACATGGGCGCGCTGATTGCTGGCGCCAAGTATAAAGGCGAGTTCGAGGAGAGGCTGAAGAGCGTCATCCGCGAGATCAACGAGGCTGACGGCGAGATTATCCTCTTCATCGACGAGATCCACACGCTTGTGGGTGCCGGCGGAGGCGAGGGGGCCATGGATGCAGCCAATATCCTGAAGCCCGCCCTTGCACGAGGCGAACTGAGGGCTATCGGCGCCACCACCCTGGCCGAGTATCAGAAGTACTTCGAAAAGGACAAGGCGCTGGAACGCCGTTTCCAGAGTGTGCTGATCGACGAGCCGGATGTGAACGACACCATCAGCATACTGCGTGGACTGAAGGAGCGTTACGAGGTGCACCACAAGGTGCGTATCAAGGATGAGGCCATCATCGCCGCCGCCGAATTGAGCCACCGTTATATCAGCGACCGTTTCCTGCCGGACAAGGCTATCGACTTGATTGACGAGGCCGCCGCCAAACTGCGTCTGGAGATTGACTCGGTGCCCGAGGAACTGGACGAGATTGAGCGCCGTATCCGCCAGCTGGAAATCGAACGCGAGGCCATCAAGCGCGAGAACGACACCGACAAGCTGGCCCAGCTGGGCAAGGAGATTGCCGACCTCAGCGAGCAACGGAACCAGATGAAGGCCCGTTGGCAGAGCGAGAAGACCATCGTGGAGAGCATCCAGTCGGAGGTGAAAAACATCGAGAGCTATAAGTTCGAGGCCGAACAGGCTGAGCGTTCGGGCGACTATGGCCGTGTGGCCGAGTTGCGCTACGGACGCATCAAGGAGGCCGAGAAGCACGTGGCCGACCTGAAGCAGCAGCTGAAGGAGATGCAGGCCGACAATGCAATGATTAACGAGGAGGTGGACTCGGAACAGATAGCCGAGGTGGTGTCGAAGTGGACGGGCATCCCCGTGACGCGGATGCTGCAGAGCGAGCGCGAGCGGCTGCTCCACCTGGAGGACGAGCTGCACAAGCGTGTGGTGGGTCAGGACGAGGCCATCAGCACTATCGCCAACGCCATACGCCGTAGCCGTACGGGACTGAGCGACGGCCGCCGCCCGATAGGCTCCTTCCTCTTCCTCGGTACCACGGGCGTGGGCAAGACCGAGTTGGCACGTGCCCTTGCCGAGGTGATGTTCGACGATGAGGACATGATGGTGCGTATCGATATGAGCGAGTACCAGGAGCGGCACAGCGTGTCGCGTCTCATCGGAGCGCCTCCGGGATATGTGGGCTACGACGAGAGCGGCCAGCTGACCGAGGCTGTGCGCCGCAAGCCGTATAGCATCGTCCTTTTCGACGAGATCGAGAAGGCGCACCCCGACGTGTTCAACACCTTGCTGCAGGTGCTGGAGGACGGCCGACTGACCGACAACAAGGGACGTACCGCCGACTTCAAGAACACGGTGATTATCATGACCTCGAACATGGGTAGCGACGTCATCCGCCAGCGGCTGGAGGGCAGCTCGATGAGCGACTACGAGCTGGAGGAGACCAAGCGTGCAGTGCTTGAACTGTTGAAACAGCAGGTGCGTCCTGAGTTTCTGAACCGTATCGACGAGATAGTGATGTTCCGTCCGCTGACGCAGAGCCAGATTCGCGAGGTGGTGAAGATTCAGTTGAACAACGCTGCCAAGATGTTGGAGAAGAACGAGATTCTCATCTCCGCCACCGACGAGGCCATCGACCACCTGGCACGCATAGGCTACGACCCAGCCATGGGTGCCCGTCCGGTGAAGCGTGTCATCCAGCGCGAGATACTAAACGAGCTGTCGCGCCAGATTCTCGAGGAGAAAATCAAGACCAACGACACGATTATCATCGATGTGATCGACGACCAGTTCGTCTTCTACAACCCTCAGCAGAAGTAACACCCTTCGGCGGGATAAAGAGAGCGGGCGCTTCGGATGAAGTGCCCGCTCTTTCTTTTTTTGTCCGGCTGCAGCGGTGGTGGGGCTCTATTGCCTGCGGCCCCCTTTGTAGAAATGCTTGCTCCAGTATTTGTCGTCGAGACGGCTGATGATGACGCCGCGCGAGGTGGAGGAGTGGGCAAAGAGACCGTCCTTGAGGTAGATGCCTACATGCGACACACGTCCTTTGCTGTTGGTGAAGAAGACGATGTCGCCTTCGCGCAGTTCGCTTTTGGAGATGAGCGTGACGTCCTCCTGCATATCGTTGGCCACACGGTGCAGGTTGATGTTGTACACTTTGCGGTAGATGTGGCCTACAAAGCCGGAGCAGTCGACCCCGTTTTTGTCGGTCCCGCCATAGCGGTAGGGGGTGCCCATCCAGGTCTGGATGGCGTTGTAGAGCTCCTCGTTGTCGTCGGGGCCGCGCTCGATGCCGAGGGCGTTGACGTTGCCTGAGCGTCGAGCCTCGTCGGAGACTGTTGGGACGTAGGGTACCTCCTTGACGTATTCGTCCACGTAGAGCTCGCCTAGCGAGTAGTCCTCCTCCTCCAGGTCGCGGTTGAGGAAACGTTTAACACTCTCGCACGAGGCGAACATCAGTATGGCGGCAAGGCAGATCAGCGGGAGGGAGAGGCGGCGCATGGCAGTAGTCATTCTTTGACGATAAAGATGTCTTCGTTCTGGCGTTTCATGTAGTAGTGTTCGCGCCCGTAGGTTTCGATGGCTTCGGGGTTGTCGATAAGCGAGACGGCGGCTATGCTGTCCTGCTCGATGCCCTTTTCGATGAGCTTGGCCTCCTTCTTCAGCTCGGACACTTCGCGCTGCAGACGGTGGGTCACCAGGACATTGTTCTCGCCCAGAAAGATGTAGAAGAGCAGAAAGATAAGCGTGGCGGCAACGTATTTGTTGCGTATGATGCGCCAGATGAGCAACAATGTCTTTTTCATGGTCGGCGAGTATTAGGATGGACAGTGGGTGACCGGAGCGGTTATTTCACTCTGAGCCGTTGGCCATAGCGTATGCGGTCGGAACGGAGGTTGTTGAGCTTTTTGATATTGTGTACGGTGGTGCCGTGTTTGGCTGCAATGGAGGTGAGGTTTTCGCCCCGGCGGACTTTGTGGTAGACGTTGCCGCTCTAGTGGTGCGACGAGGAGCCCTGTTTCTTGGCCACGGGACGGGGTTCGGCAGGTGCCACGACGACAGGTGCCGCCGAGAGAGAGTCCTCGCTGTCGCGGAAGATTTCCTCGGCATGCTGGATGAGGTCGTTCATCTTGTTGGTGGGGATGCAGAGGGGATAGGAACCGTTTTGGCCGGGGATATAGTCGGCGCGGTATTGGGGGTTGAGGCCGCGCAGCTCATCGATGTCGATACCTATATATTTGCTGACATTGGCAAAGGTCATGTTGCGCTCAACCATCACGGTGTCGGTGCGGAGGGGGATGGTGACGCGCTTGGGGTGCAGGCCGTGTTCGGGATAGAAGTTCATGATGTAGGCGGCGGCAATGAAGGCAGGCACATAGCCGCGGGTTTCGCGGGGGAGATAGGGGTAGATCTGCCAGAAGTTCTGCTTCCCGCCGCTGCGGGCGATGGCTTTGTTGACGTTGCCCGGTCCGCAGTTGTAGGCGGCAATGGCCAGGTGCCAGTCGCCGAAGACATTGTGGAGGTCGTGGAGGTAGTGCGCTGCAGCGTCGGACGATTTGTAGGCATCGCGGCGTTCGTCGATGATGGAGTTGACCTCAAGGCCGTAGTTCTTGCCGGTGGTATACATAAACTGCCACAGGCCGGCGGCACCGACACGTGAGGTGGCCTGGGGGTTCATGGCGGATTCGACAATGGTGAGGTATTTCAGCTCCTCGGGCACGTCGTAGCGCGCCAGCGATTCCTCGAACAGCGAGTTGTAGTACTCCGACAGGGTGAGCATCACGGCCAGACGGTTGCGCATGCGGTTAAGGTACATGCGG
>R21__coassemble_1310_pt1 | contig 17080 bp, 14 predicted proteins | sample R21__metabat2_low_PE_009 | metagenome-assembled genome bin R21 | reverse complement strand
CCAGTTCCGGCAGGGCGGCGTGCAGCTGTCCATTGTCGACGGGGCGTTGTCGCGACTCAGTCTGGCCTCGCCCACGGTCACCGAGGCCATGATTCTGGCCACCGGTGCAGCCGTCTCGCCTAATCTCCAGCAGCTTATCTCCCGCACCCGCTTTGTATACCGGCTCATCAACCTCCCCGAGGTGTCCGACACGCTCCGCGACAAGCTCTCCGCCGTCGACAGCGGGCTTTGGATAGTGGACAGCGACAACAATGTCCACGACCTGGGCATCCAGTCTGTCTTCCTTCTCGGCCCCGACAGCAAGGAACTCTTCGCCCGGGGCAACACCCTCTTCGTTTCGGGAGCCGTCAGCAATCGGCTGCTCAAGTTCCTCTCTGCACTCCCCAACATCAAGGACATCGTCCTCATAGTCCGCGATTTCACCAAACTGTTCATCACCCCCGATGCCTATGCCGATTTCACGCGGCGGGGTGGCACCCTGCAGGTGCTGCAGCGCTCGCGCCTGATAGCCGTGTGCCTCAACCCCACCTCGCCACAAGGCTATACCCTCAATTCTGCCGAGGCTTGCCGCCAGCTGTCCGAGGCTCTGCAGTGCCCGGTCTACGACGTGGTGCAGTGTGGGCGCGAGTGACGAACCACTGGCGTCGTTCAATCCTGTATCGATATAGTATACTTATCGGCTCGTTATCCTTCACCAGGTAAGATAACGATAGGATAACGATAGTAGAAGGATGCTGGATTGAAGGGCGCTACTATGTTGCGGGGGGATGGTTTACTGGCTGTCGGGTTTGTGCCTATGGCGGTTTTTGATGCGGAGCCAGCGTTTCCAGGTGGCCAGGTCGAACAGGCTTGAGTCGGTGGTGGCCTGCCAGGTGAGCAGGGCACCGATGGGGATGAATACGAACGTGGACACCCACATGCCGACGGGACCTACAGCGCTCTCGCGGACTGACTTCTCGCTAATCATGCCGATGACATAGTATAGCACGAAGAAGATGACGGAGGCCACCAACGGCATGCCCAGTCCGCCTTTGCGGACAATGGAGCCGAAGGGGGCTCCGATGAGGAACAGCAAGAGGCAGGCAACGGAGAGGGTGAATTTGCGCATGAGCTCAATCCAGTGGCGGTTGATGTATTCGCGGTCGGAATCGATGATGGAGTTGTAGGTCTGCACATCGTTCTGTTCGTTGAAGGCCTGTATGCGGGCTTGCGACACGACTTTCTTGCGCTGGAAGGCGTTGGTGTCGGCAAGGACCTGTTTCACGTCGAGGTATACGCTGCTGTCGCCGTGGTGTGTTTGGTAATAGGTGTATGCACGCATCTTCTGCATAAGGCTGCGGTTGAATTCGGCGTAGCGGTCGTTGAGTCCGTCGGTGAGCATGTCTACCGTGGAGTCGAGTTGGGCCACGTTGAGCATCTGGTAGTGGCCGCTGAAGAGGTCTTCGGAGGATTTCTTGAAGGCAAAGGAGGAGATGTCGAAGGTGAGTATCTGCTTGTCGAAACCGATGCTGGTGAGAGGGCGCGACTCGGCATTCTCGCCGTCGGTGGGTTCGGAGTAGGAGTAGCCTTCGAAGAGGGTGAAGAGAAGGTAGTTGTCGTCGGGTGTGGTTTGCATGTAGCCGTGGTCGGCGACAATGATGTTGGTGCGGTCGATGCCTTGGGTGTGGTCGTAGATGATGATGTCGTGCAGGGTGCGCCCGTCGGGGTCTTTGCGGTTGATGCGGATGACGTAGCCGTCGATGTCGTCGTAGTATTCGCTGGGACGGATGCTGACGGCGGGTTTTTTGCGCTGTATGTCGTAGAGGGTGTTGCGGTATTTGTACATGGCCACAGGCAGGACGTTGTTGGCGAAGTAGAAGGCCACGCCAGTTATCAGCAGTGCGACGAGTGCCATGGGGAACATGATGCGGCGCACGGAGATGCCGCCGGCTTTCATGGCCACGAGTTCGTATTTCTCGCCGAAGTTGCCCATGGTCATGATGGAGGCAAAGAGGACGGAGATGGGGAGGGCCATGGGCACAAAGGTGGCGGAGGCGTAGAGGAGGAGTTCGGCAATGACGCCTACGTCGAGGCCTTTGCCCACGAGGTCGTCGATGTATTTCCAGACAAATTGCATGAGGAGCACGAACACCGCGATGGCGAAGGTGAGCAGGAGGGGTCCGAGGAAGGACTTGAGGATGAGTTTGTCGACTTTCTTCATGGCCGGGGTGTCCGCGCAGTGGGTTATTGCATCAGTTGGTTGAAGACTTTGATGAGGTCGTTGCCGTTGGCGATGACCAGCAGCAGGAGGAGGATGACCATGCCGATGTTCTGGATGACGTTGAGGGCTTTTTCATTGACAGGTTTGCGGGTTATCATCTCCCAAAGGGTGATGACGATGTGGCCGCCGTCGAGGCCGGGGATGGGGATGATGTTCATGAAGGCGAGGACCACGGCCAACAGTGCGGTGAGGTTCCAGAAGGCGAGCCAGTCCCAGTGGTCGGGGAAGAGGGTGGCGATGGTGATGAAGCCGCCGAGGTTTTTGGCTCCGTCTTTGGTGAAGAGTATCTTGAGCGAGGAGACGTAGGTGACGAGGGTCTCCCATCCATAGCTGATGCCTGCGGGGATGGCCTGGAGGAGTGTGTAGTCGATATGGTTGACCTTGAAGAACCGGGACATGTCGCTGACGGCATAGATGCCCAGTTTGCCGTCGCTGCCCAAAAGGAGATGGCTCTCTTGGTAGCGGTTGTCGCGGTAGTAGCCGAGCACGATGCTGTCGCCGGCGCAGGAGGAGAGGGCTTTGGTCAAATCAGTGGAAGAGGGGGTGAGTATGCCGTTGACGCTTACCAGGCTGTCGCCTATCTGGATGCCGCAGCGTTTGCCCAGCGAGCCTGCTGAGAAGTCTTTGACCACAAACGGAATGCGGGGTGTCATGAGATGTTTGGGATTCTCGTTTACGATTGTGGAGAGGAGGTCAGGACTGAAGGTGATGGTCACCAGGCTGTCGCCACGCAGGAGGGTGGCTGTGCGGGGCTTGTCGAGTATCAGCTTCTTGGTTGCTGCGGTGAAGTCGAATTGCTCTTCGCCGTCGATGGCGTAGATGATGTCGCCGTTTTGGAAGCCTTGGTCAAGGAGTACCTGGTGGTATTCGTAGCCCAGGGTGGCGTTGCGCAGGGGCAGTTCGTCTTTTCCCCAGTGGGAGAAGATGGCGCCGTAGATGATCAGTGCGGAGATGAAGTTGACCAGCACGCCGCCCGAGATGATGCACAGGCGCTGCCAGCCGGGCTTGGTGCGGTATTCCCAGGGTTGAGGCTCTTTCTCCAGATCGTCGGCTCCTTTGGTTTCGTCCACCATGCCTGCGATGTCGCAGTAGCCGCCCAGGGGTATCCAGCCCAGGCCCCAAAGGGTGTTGTTCTGGTCTTCGGGACGCAGGTTGGCTTCTTCCCACGATTCGGGGGTCTTGGAGTTGAAGAATAGGAAGTGCCATTTGCCATTGAACTTCTTGGCTTTGAAGATGGAGAATTTCCAGTTGAAGAAGACATAGAAACGGCGTACACGGGTGTGGAACAGTTTGGCGAAGAGCAGATGCCCCAGCTCGTGGGTGACTACGAGGAGCGTCAAACTGACGAGGAATATAATGGCTTTCATATAGTTAGAATTCCTTAAGGTATTAATATTAAACGTGCAAAGATACGAAATAATGTTGATACGGCAGGTGTTTGTTGCAAAAAACAATAAAAAAGAGGCTGCGACCACCGTCCGGGCAACGGTATCGGGCAGGCACGGGGTTGGATTGACGGCCTGTCGAGGGGCGGAATGGGTGGTTGGAGTGTTCGCTTTGCGCGTTGTTCAGCAAGGTGTTTGCTGTTTAGTATGTGGTGATTGTGGTGCGCCATGGAAGGTAATAGGAAAAAAAATTTTGAGGTTTTAACATTTGATACGTTTTTTTTGCGTATCTTTGCAATCGTGAAAGTAACAGAAGCCATAGAACACTTTGCCAACTATGTCTCGAACGAGCGTAGAATGGCTGCGGGCACGACGAAATACTATGTGGGTGTGACCAATAGTTTCGCCAGTTATCTGCAGTTGCATGGCATTGACGAGGTGGAAGGGATTTCAGCGGCCATGGTGCGCGATTGGCAGTTGGAGCAGATCTTGAAGGGCCAGCGTCCCGGCACGATGGTGAAGAAGATGGCTGCCCTGAGGGCATGGTTTAAATACCTGCGTATGTACGAAGGGTTTGAGCGTGATATCATGGCGAAGATCACTCCGCCGAAACGTCCCAAAAGGCTTCCTGTCTTTTTCCGCGAGAAGGAGGCAGAGACCATCTATTCCGGCCAGTTCCCCGACACGTTCGATGGCGAGACGGAGCGCTTGGTGCTGCGTATGCTGTATGAGACGGGCCTGCGCCGCTCGGAGCTTGCGTCGCTGACGCCCGGCAGTATCGACCTGCAGGCGCGCTACATCAAGGTGAGGGGCAAGGGCAACAAGGACAGGGTGGTTCCTATCGAATTGGAGCTGGCAAACAATATATCGCGATATTTGACGTTACGTGAGGAGATGATGACACAGATACATGCCCTGCAACCCGATAAGGAGATGCCTGCCAAGCTGCTGATTACCAGCAAGGGCAAGGCGGTAACAGGCGATGTGATTTACGCCATTGTCGAGCGGTATATGCATCCCGTCTCCAACGCCGACAGGACAAGTCCGCATGTGTTCCGCCATACGTTTGCAACACACATGCTGAACGAGGGAGCAGACATTAGCGCCATCAAGGAGTTGATTGTTTATAGTTAGCTGGCATCGACCGAGATATACACCCACGTGTCAAGAGAATATTTGAAAGAAACCTATAAACACGCCCATCCAAGGGCACATAAAAAGTAAGGAGATCACTATGAACACAACAATCAATGCCGTAAAATTCAAGGCAGACCCCAAGTTGGAAAAATTCGTGAATGAAAAAGTGGCCAAACTGGACCGCCTTATCGACAACGCAGTGAAATGCGAAGTAACCCTCAAAGTCGACAAGCCCGAGAGCGACAATAACAAGATTGCCGAACTCTCACTCAATCTCCCCGGTCAAACCCTCTTCAACAGCAAACAAGCCGATACCTTCGAGGAGGCTGTGGCAGATTGCGTGGACTCGATGAAGGGTCAAATCGACAAATACAAGGAACGCTACAAGTAACACACATCAGTATTAACCCAGTGCCGGGGCGGTCACAAACAGTGGCCGCCCCGGTGCTTTTACAATGTGGATGGAGGCTCCAGTGCTTGGAGGTGAACGGATTCGGTGTGCAGCATACCGAAGAGGCCGCGGCGGAGGGTGAGGCTGACGGTGTCGCCGATGCGGAGGGAGCCGTCGTGCTGCATACGGAAGTAGATGGAGCCTTTGACGGGGGCGGTGACGTCGATATAGTAGTTGTTTGAACCTTTGTTCTCAATATGCCGGGTGACTACACCTTGCCCCACAATGGGGTCGGCGATGGGAATGAGGCGGTTGGTGGAAAAAACGGCGACCATCAACAGCCCCGTCACAACGGCTGTGGCGATGGTGCTGTAGACGAAACGTCCCCAGAAGTTGTAGTTTTTGAACGTTATGTTGAGCAGGGCGAGAATCAGGCCGACGGCGGCAAAGCAGATGAACGGTGCAAGGTCGGGGATGGTGATAGGCAGCACGGTTTCGGAATAATCCCAGGCGCCCAAGATGGCGACGATGACGAGGGCGAAGAAGGCGACGATGCCAAGGATTACCAAGAGTCCTTGACCCCATTCGGTGACCAAAATCCTGTCATAGAGATTGCGGAGTTGTTTCGCGGGACGTTTCTTGCCGATGTTGATGTGGGCGACAGTGTTTAGCTGGAGCTTGGGTCGGGGGTAGTAGGAGGCTTTGCCTGTTATCTCGGCTTGGACAAACTCCTCGCCGCTCTCCTCGTCGGTGTAGAGGATGTACTCGTAGCTGTTGCCTTTGGGGTCGACAATGACCAACTGGTCGGGTGAGGGGTGCTCGAAGCCTATGTAGAGCATCTGATGGGCAGGGAGGCCATTCATGGTGTCGCTAGGGAGTTTAATCCACGCTTGCAGCTGTATGTCCTTACGGTCGGCAAGGGCGGCCTTGAGTTTGCAGCAGAGGTCGGAGAAGTCCCACCCCTCGCACAGGCGGCTGGGACGCACGGCAAAGGTGTCGGCGCGACGGGTGGAATAGAGTTGCAGGGAGGTGATGGAGTCCTCGGGGTCGAGCTGCTGTGCTACGCTGTGCAGTAGCTGTTCAAGTTCGGCATGGTTGGTGCCTTGTATGACGATGAGTTCTTTCATTTGTTCTCCATAACGCGGTTGAGGATTTATTATTGCATTGAGTGGGTACAATAATATGGCGGCTGTGGCGTTATGAGAATGATGCTGATATATTATCTTTTGGCTGTGAATGTGCTGACGTTCATTGTCTACGGTGTGGACAAATGGAAGGCACGTCGTGGACGTTGGCGTGTGCCCGAAGCCACGCTGATGGGCTTGGCGGCATTGGGTGGCAGCGTGGGTGCATGGCTGGCAATGCAGCTTTTCCGCCACAAGACCCAGAAGAAGAAGTTCCACTACGGTGTGCCTGCGCTGTTTGTGCTGCAAGTGGCAGCGGTGCTGTTCTATTTGAACATGATTATACGCCATTAGGTCTGCCAATTTGTTGAAGTTTTGTATCTTTGTAAAGTGGTACTCTTGCTAAAACATGGTGCAGTAAAGTGATTTCTAGAATAATATCATAATATTCCGCACGAATAGATGGAAAAAGTTCAGCTATTTCAAGACAAGAAAGTCCGCACCCATTGGGGCGCGGAAATATAAACAAATATGAACAATAAAGCCCACAAAAAATTCGTCTGGCTGGTTGCCATTGCGGCAATCGGTGTTGCGGTTGTGTTGGTTTTGTTGCGGACGGGGGTAGGGGAGAGCGTGAAGCGGGAGAGTGCGCGGCTGTTTGAGTATGAGTATATCCCCAACCAGAACGTAGACATAGACCGGTGCGAGGCAGCAGGGATGGCGGACTCCATTTACAAGGACTTCCGCAAGAAGTACCGCTTCCATTACCAAACCGTCGGGATGGCCTCATTCTCAGACAGCAGCCGCATGATTCTGCTTAGCGACATCCCTCCCTACTTCGAGACGGACTCCATCGCGCCTATCTTTGCCGAGTTCACGCACAAGACTGATCAGCGTAAGCATCCCATAGGGTATGACGGCTACGTGACTGATGTGCTCATCCTGCTCGGCAACGCCACTCAGGAGAATTGCAACAGGCTGATACGGCGACTGAATAGGGAACTCTTTTTCAGTGAATACAAGCCCACGGTGATGAAGTTGCCTGCCGAAGAAAAACGCCATTATTTTGCCAAGGAGAATATCGACTACCAGATTACGTTGGAAGAGTTTAACACTTGGTTTATGGAGGAGGGCGAGGGCTTTATCCATCTTGATGACACTAACACTGTGCTGACTATTAGTGACATTTTTGCCAAGAAAGCACGCGGTGTTTTCTTTAGTCAACAGCCGGGCTTTGTGGCCTGGGCTCTTGCTAAGAATGCTGATCTTTTGGAGTACGGGCACCCTGCCCGTCATCAGGAGTACGGGCACCTTGCCCGTGTTGCTGTTAACGGGCATCTTGCCCCTGTTGCTGTTGACGGGCAGGATGCCCGTACTCCTTTTGACGGGCAAGATGCCCTTGCTCCCATACGGCAGTTTACGCTGGATGCCGACCTGATTCTGGGAGCCTTGGCCGACAGCAGCACGCTGGTTATTATTGGCCGCGAGCGTCAGTCGCCGCTGTATGAGCTGCCTCCACTACAGATTGAAACTATCCTGCTGCTGGCCTCTACCACCGAGAAGGAACTGTCGCAGAGCTTGGACATCAACGACCTGATGGCCGGTAAGATGAACAACGGGCGCGACTGGTGCCCCACTTACCTTAGCCGTGAACTGGAGAACACCGAGTTTGGCGACTTGATGACTATCACTGATGTGCTGCTCAAGGACTGGTCGGAGCATGGCACCATACAGGAAGGTTACTACCGCTATCCCGAGCCAGGCTACTATCCCTTCGACAAGCCGCTGTTCAAGAAGTTGGGGTTGAATGAGTTGGTCTATAACTGGAACACTGCCGGAGCCATGTACGCCATCGACCGCGAGGGTTATACCATCTACACATTAGGGCGCACAGGTTCGCTGCCGGTGAGCTACTTCAATTCGCAGGAGCGCAGCCAGTCGATAGGATACCGCTACGAGAGTCAGGCCTACCATTATTTCGCCACTCTCGGCAACACCGATTTGGCGCGTGTGGTGCAGTACACGGCATTGTACCAGCTGTTTATCGACAACAATATCAGCTATTCGGGCAATACCTACCCCTCGTTCCCGAAAAACAAGCCTTTCTTGCTGTACAAACCTACGACCGAGTTGCTTGACAAAATCCGACAGCTGAGCACCGAAGAGATTGGACTGTTGGCCGACAGCTTGTCGCAGCGCAGTTTCAAGAACTATCAGAAAGTGCATGTCGACAAGCAGTTGCGTGAGAATGAGCAGAGATATAATATGTCTTACAGCGAGGAGAATATCGACGCCATCTATCGGAATGTGCACCGCGACACCAAGGCGGGCATCGGCAGGAGTATACAAGAGGTGAAGGATATGTTGGGAGGCCTTAGCGAGGAGCAGTTCAAGCAGCTGGCGCGATTCCTCTCTTACCCCCGTGGGGTGAAGATTCGCGACCGCGAGAGTTACAACACCATGCTGCGCGGCCGGCGGGTGAACATGTTGATGCGTGAGGTGGGCAAGAATAATCTCGACCTCTTGGGGATGGACTTGAAGGATGTGAAGAACTGGTATGCCGCCAACCTGAAAGGCAACGCGGGGCGATACATGAAGACTTCGTCGCTCATCATCACCTACGCCGACCAGCTGACCACCGGCGGCCACAACCTCTCGTCGCGCATAAGCCGTGTCAGCTCGATGACCAACTACAAGCGCAATCGCGGCAACTACACCCCTGTGGATTATGACCGCCCCGCAGCCCCTGCGGCCAGTGACGACCGCCCCGCCAGCCCGACTAAAGTTGGGTCCGTTCCGACTGCCGGCAAACCTTCGGGCAAAAAAGTGTCGGCCAACCCGAAGGCGACCTCCAAAGGTAAGCCGTCGGGCCAGCGCGCCACCGGTGTCCGCCCCCGCAGCTCGGTCATTTCCCCCGCCCCCCGCAGGTCGAGAGGCCTCTGAAAATGAGTGTGTATTATTCTGAAAAAAGTTGACTCTCATATAGAGAGTCAACTTTTTTGTTGCGGAGGCACAAAGCGCTGAGGTTTTGTCTGGGCTTTTTAAGAATCAACAGTTTTAAGCCTGTAGAAGGTCAGTCCGTTTGCAAACCGGAGCCTTTGTTGTTGCAGCTTGCCCGACCACTATTTTTTCACGAAACGTTTGATTGAGTAGCCTTTGTCGCTGATCAGTTTGACAATATAGTGGCCACTGCGCAGGTTGGCTATGTCAATGACGGTGTCGGTTGTTGACGCAACCAGGTGGCCTAACATGTCGTAGATTTCAGCTTGCTCAAGGTTGTCGCACAGGATATTGAGTTTTGTATGCACAGGATTGGGGTAGACCTTTACGCTCTCAGGGCGTTCAGCCTCATCGATGCCTACATGTGCGCAGGGCCAGGGGATGAGGTCGGTGCCGCCTGTGTTGTAGGCATAGACGGCGCTGACACATGTCTCGCCATATTGGTTGCGTACATAGTAGTTGACATAACGGTCGGTGCCGCCGCCTTTATGCCATACGGCGTATACATCCTTCGGTGCAACCATGATGGTAACGGAGTCTTTGGTGGAGCCCGAAAGCTGGGCACTTCCGAAGACGAAACCCGATGCCGATTCGAGGGTCAGGTGCGCATTGCCCCGCCATTCGTTATATTTGGTGCTTTCCATCACCACGGTTAGGGGGCACATCTCGTCAAGGCTGTAGTTGGTTTGGACTATTGCGACACGTGCTGTGCTGTTGCCCTGCGTGATGTTTATCGTGGCGCTGCGTTCCTGGCTGCCATCGAAAGGTTCCACTTGGAAGGTGAGCCATCCGCTCTGTCCGTCGGGCGTGGGCCCGAGGGTGACCCAAGGCGCTTCGCAGCTGATTTGCATTGCGGCATCGACTTCCGGATTGAGGCCTACCAGCACTGAATCCGACTCTCCGACGCGGGTGAACGAACGTACCGAATCGCTTACGCGGAGGGCGTAGACTGGCACGGCACCCACAAGTGCCTGGTTGAAGATGTTGAAGGTGTAGGTGACGTTGCCACCAACACCACCTACGCCGGGACTGATTGAGTCGACGGGATAATAGCCATCGCCCTTGCCGCTCCATCCGAAGTTGAAGTGCAAATACTGGCGGCTGTCGTAACCGTCGCAGACAAATCCATGCCCACCTTGCTGTGCCGCACCGGTATAGATGATGGGGTGATGCTGGTTGAGTTCTGCAATCAGGGCGGCCCGCCAGGTAGAGTCGGTGTAGCCGTTGTTCTTGGTGATTACTTGCATGTCGGGGCTGTAGTAGAAATAGTCAATGAGCGAGTTGTCGATGCTGTGCACACCGGGCATTCCTGCCAGTCCGGCGGCCGAACTGCCACCGGCGGCAGCGGTATTGTAGTTCATTTCGAGGCTTACCCCACAAAGGTACATCAGGGTTGCCACAGCATCACGCTGCACTTCAGGCGAGTTTTCAGTGGGTTTGTCGGGCATATTTTCCCAGTCGAGGTGGGTGTGTGCGAAGTCGGCCGACTGTATACCATAGTTGGGGGCGTTGTAGCTGTAGGCCCCACGACCGAAAGGCGGGAAGTTCCAGTATTTCATCATTTGCGCCTGCGCGGTGGCAGCACACCCTGTGGCGGCTCCTTCAGGACAGCGCCCGTTGTAGGGTTCCATCTGATCCCATTGGGTAGTCAGCAGCGGGCCTACGCCATCCTTTCCCATGGGGCATACCTGACCGTTGGCAAGGCGTTGCCACTCCTCAGCATCTCGTTTGCAGGCTTGAACCTTGACGCTGCGCGCTGCCTCTATCTGGAGCTGATAGGTCGCCAGCCATTGGGCCAGAGGCGCTGGCAGGTGTGCCGGATCGATGGTGGAAGTGGTTGAGTAGCCGAGGATAGGGCGCACGGCATCGTCCGCAGCCACCATCACGAAGCCCCCTTGCGGTTGGGTGAAGAGATAGATGCCGTCGTAGTCCCATTCGGCGCTGCGGTCGGCAAATGGCGCATTGGACTTGGAGCCGGTCATTTCGGCCCAGAAAGTCTGTGCCACCGATAAAGCTTTGTCGGTCGTCACCGGCAGGGCCGATGCACGACCGACAAGGGCTGTCAAAGCGACGAGGAGAATGTCAGCATATAACCTTTTCATCGCTTGTACGGTTTAAAGTCTGACGATGAGACCTTTGTCTTCAACACGTCTGAAGACGGTGGTTCCGCCTGATGTTCCGCTGCCGTTGGGGTCGAAACTGAACTCCGTCACAATAGTGTTGTCGTCAGGGTTAAAGGAGTAGGACATGGGGACACCTTTGGTGGTCAACGTTCCCGTGTTGCTGGCATTGTCGAAGGTCCAGTTGAAGCGTACCGTCTTCGGGTCAGAGGTCTGTCCCCACACGGTAGCAGTGACGTTGATAGTGGCAATATGGTTGTTGTTGAATGTCAAAAGGTAGTCCAGTGTCATTGGCAGGTCACCCAATTCATCGGTATGATATACCGTATTCTGCGATGCGTTCCAGCGTGTGTTGGCAGGGAACTGATCGGTGATTTCGCCAGGGACCACACCATCGTCAATGGTGTCGGTAGTAGGATTGTCATCGTCAGGGGGTTCCTGACCACGCAGATAGAATGTCGTGACGCCGCCCAGCGTGCTGCCATCGTTTGACACTTCCACCATCAGGTTCATCGAAATCGTGTTGGTGATGGAATCGTAGGTGAAATTGGAGGTGCCCATCTCACCGGCATTCATGGTACCCTCGCGGCCGTCGAAGGTGTAGGTGAAGGGGATGGATTGGTTGGCTTGTTCCTGACCGGCAACGACGAGTTCGAAGAAGAATTCGCCGGAAGTCTCGTCGGTGAAGTCAAGGCTTCAGGTAAGTTTTGCAGGGTAACCCTGATAGGTGTCGGTGTACTTGCCTACCCACGCGGTGCCTGCCAGTACTACGGTTTGTGGCTCGTTGCCATTGCCGTTGTTGCTGTTGTTACCGTTCTCGTTTTTCTCTTTCTCGCAGCCGGTATAGCATACTGAAGAGAGAACCAAAAAGGTCATTAGGAATGCTTTTAAGATCTTTCTCATTTTTGTGATGTTTTGTTATTAAATTGAAAATTATTCGTCTTTGTTTATAAAGACGTAATAAAAGGGAAAAAAACTACATTAATGCCTTAAATTTAAATGGTCATTAGTCATAATAGGTTAGTGAGAAGTAGTTTACAGGATCACATATTTCCTGGAAAGTGGAGCTTGTTTTCAAGGATTGGGTAAGGTGTAGGATGTGTTTGTCCTTGGATTTGGAGTAATAGGCGGGAGTGGCGGTGAATCCATGGCTTACTGTTTTCAGAAAGCTTTTCATGGGGGGACGAGCGCTTGTCGGATGATGGGTAATGAGTTGTAGAATAGGCTGATGATGCTTCCACAACACTCAGTTAACCAGAAGTTGTGCGAGACAAAGATGCCCACTTTCCATTCATTAGATGCGGTTTTCGGAATCGGTGCGGCCAAGGTAGGTATCGAACACCTCATTTTCGGCTCTTCCGATAAATGCGTAGGTGAGACACAATAAAAGAAGCTGGCATTTCGTATTGTAATTACCAAAAAAGCACGAAATGGAAACCAGCTTCATGTATCATTGCCTCGGAATCCGTGAACAAGAATGCACACGGACACGCTACGAGGGAGGGAAGACAATTCTCGAGATAAGAACGAGAGAAGACAAACTTTATTGTCCCAAATGCAGAAGTCGTCATGTGATAAAATCGGGCAGCACCATACGGCAGTTCAAGTGCGTGCTGATAGGGGTACGCCCCATAATACTGGAGATGACAGTGCAACGGCTCGAGTGCAAGGACTGCGAAACCGTGCAGCAGGAAAACATCCACTTTGTCAGAGGCAAGGAGAGATATACCTGTCGCATGCGTCGCTTTGTGCTGGAATTGTGTAAAATCGGCACAATTGCAGATGTGGCCAAGTTTGTTCAAATGTCGTGGGACACTGTGAAGGACATACTGAAGACGGAACTCGGGCGCAAGTACAGCCGACCCGACCTCAGCGGGCTGCGATACATCGGCATCGATGAATTCGCAGTGGCCAAGGGGCACATCTATATGACCATCGTGGTGGACCTTGAGACAGGGCGCATCGTGTACGTCGGCGAAGGCAAAGGTGTGGACGCATTGGACGGACTCTGGCCAAAGCTGAAACATGCGGGATGCAGGATAGAGTCAGTGTCGTCAGATCTTTCCGAGGCTTTCATCTCCGCCGTGAAGGAGCACTTGTCCGATGCGGTGCAGGTGTACGACCACTTTCATATCATAAAGCTGATGAACGATAAATTGGACAAGGTCAGACGCGACACATACAACCAAGAAACAGACGAGAACAAACGCCGCCTGATCAAAGGCCAGCGGTGGCTGTTGCTGGCCAACGGCGACAACCTGAGTTCCTCCGCTGAATCCAGGCTTTACAAGGCTCTTGACATCAACCGCCCACTGGCCACAGCATACTACCTCAAGGAATCGCTGCGCCGTGTGTGGTGGCAGGACAACAAGCACGACGTGGCTTTGGTGTTGGATGACTGGATTGAACAGGCCAGGAACTCTGGTATCAAACCCTTGATGACTGTCGCCGACACTTTTCTGAAACACCACGATGGAAACCTCGCCTGGTATGACTTCCCGATATCCAACGGCAAACTCGAGGGCATCAACAATAAAGTCAAAACCATGAAACGCCAAGCCTATGGCTACAGAGACATGCCTTTTTTTTAAACTCAAACTCCTCTCCCTGGACGACTCCACCTATCCATTTAGCGGATGAACCATAGAAAAGATGTATTCTTGTTGAAATCACAACAAGAGTCTGCGAATGAATATAATGCAGACTTGAGGTCACAATTTGTAACCTTAAAGGGGAGCACCACTGGTAGTGATACTGAAGAAATTAATATTATTGAGACTAGTTTAAGGTCACAAATTGTGACATATTAGGAATGTCAGTTTTCGGTACGAAATAGAATGTCATATTGTTTTACCATTGGTTCTATTTCACAAGAGACATACAAAGGTTGAGATATCTGTAGAAAAAATTGTGTAGTTTATTTATTTTGTGTATTTTTGCAGTATTGTTGTTCAATAATACTACATGTTCAAAAATATTGAACAACAAGTAAATATTGAAATTATATGCAGAAAACAGAGATTCAAATTATCTTCTACCTACTTCAAAACAAAGAAAATGTAGGTAAGACTATCCGGGAAATCGCCAATGCGACAGGTGTGTCCTTAGGGTCAGTGCACAGCACTTTGGCCGACCTCACAAATCGAGGATACGTGGTCGAAGACGGCAAAAGTCGGTTGCTACGCAAACGGCAGTCGCTTATCGACCGCTGGACACAGGGCTATAATGACACGCTGAAGCCTAAACTTTTCATTAGCCGTTTTACCTTTCTATCTCCCGCAGTACGCGAGCAGTGGCAATCTATTCAACTACCCAAAACGCTGAGCTGGGGTGGAGAGCCTGCGGCTGCACTAACGGATGGATACCTGCGACCCGAACGGTGGGATATTTACACCGCAGACAATGCCAATGCATTGATTGCTACAGGACGAATGATACCGGCCCCACAAGGAGAAATATATGTTTATAAGCGTTTCTGGCAGACCGATGGCACACCGTTGTTAGTGATGTATGCTGACCTGATGGCCACTGAGGATGACCGTTGCCGAGAAGCCGCAGAACGCTTGAAACACACGCTATAACAATGGAATACAACATCCATAAAGAAGAACTGCAAAATGACCTGTTGGTGGAAACGTTACAGGTGTTGGATAGCTGCTATCGGCAGCTGGGAGCGGAAGTGTATGTGGTGGGGGCAGCAGCCCGCGACATCGCCCTGCGACTCATGGGCGTGACAGATACCCCACGTCGTACGATGGATTTAGACGTGGCTGTTCTGTTACAAGACTGGAGGCAGTACGAACGACTGAAGGGCAGCCTGTTGCAGAATCATTTTGAAAAAGCCCGTGAGAAGCAGCGTTTTTATTATCTGGGCAAGGATGGGCGAATTCGTTTCGAAGTGGACATCGTCCCATTTGGCTCGATTGCGGAAGACGATAAGGTTGCATGGCCTCCAGAGGGGTCACCCGTGATGTCAGTACGTTGCACCAAAGACGTAATGCGGGTGGCCGACAAAGTAACGGTGGACGGCGAATTTGCCTTCCGTCTGGCATCGCTCAGCGGGCAGTTTCTTATCAAACTTGACACGTGGGCTGACCGTCGTATGAAGACCAAAAAAGACGCTGCCGATATGGCATTTTTGTTACAGAACGTCTATGTTGCTTATGCTCTGAAGAGCGATGGGCTACCGCCAGAGGTGGACATCAATGCCGAGCAGTTTGATGTCATTGTGGCTGGAGCCGAATGGATGGCCTCCGACCTAAGAAAAATGTTAACCGATGAACATCGTCATTTCTACACTTCGATGCTGAGAAGTGAATTGGATAAAAACGAAGAGAGCCCACTGCTAAACGACCTGTTGGATGTTTCTGACAGCCGATACTATTTTCTATTCCGACGTGCGATTGAACGCATGGCACAAATATTGGAATCATGAAGATACAATTTGTAAGCGACCTGCATCTGGAATTCCCAGAGAACCGAACTTTTCTTGTCAAACATCCATTGGAGGTGAAGGGCGACATACTGCTCATAGCAGGCGATACAGCGTATTTAGATCTACCCGATTCTAACGAAGATACCTATTCACAATACACTTTCTGGGATTGGGCATCAGAACATTACCGACAGGTTATTGTCTGTTTTGGGAATCACGATTTCTATGGCTATTATGACCTCGCCACTATGACAGATGGATACTGCAAGGGAATACGTCCCAATGTGCATGCTTACTATAACAGCGTGGTGCATCTGGACGATATAGATGTTATCGTTTCCACATTGTGGGCGCATATAGAGCCTTACAACGCATATATGACCGAGCGTGGCGTAAATGACTTCTACCGCATTAAATACAATGGACATCGTCTTTCGTCAGATGATTTCAACCATGAACACGAAAGGTGTTTGCAATTTGTACAACAGTCCGTTGAAGAAAGTGTGGCAAAACGCAGGATTGTGCTTACCCATCATGTGCCAACACAGCTATGTACTGCACCAGAATTTCGCGACAGCCTTATAAATGGTGCTTTCACTGTGGAATTGGGCGACTACATTGCCATCTCCGGCATCGACTATTGGATTTACGGACATTCACATCGAAACATTGATGCCCGGATTGGCAACACTCACATTCTCTCCAATCAACTGGGTTATGTCTCCCACGGAGAACACCTCGGAAACGGCTTTAGAGCAGGGCGGTATATTGAAGTTTAGGAGCCCATATTATCAGATGGTTTTGTTGGTTTGAAAAATAATTTTCATCACTCCATTTTATTTTTGTATTTTTGTAAGTTCACACGTAGTGTAAATCGCAATTTAAAATATTAATCCTTAAACGTTTAAGCTTATGGCAAAAGAAAAAAAGTTTATGACATGTGACGGTAACTGCGCTGCAGCGCATGTGGCCTACATGTTCAGCGAGGTAGCAGCTATCTACCCCATCACCCCCTCCAGCCCTATGGCCGAGTATATCGACGAGTGGGCCGCCGGCGGTCGTAAGAACCTCTTCGGCGAGACCGTGAAGGTCGTCGAGATGCAGAGTGAGGCCGGTGCCGCTGGTGCCGTGCACGGCTCGTTGCAGGCCGGTGCGCTGACCACCACCTACACTGCTTCGCAGGGTCTGCTGCTGATGATCCCGAATATGTACAAGATCGCCGGCGAGC
>R21__coassemble_1308_pt1 | contig 17087 bp, 13 predicted proteins | sample R21__metabat2_low_PE_009 | metagenome-assembled genome bin R21 | reverse complement strand
CACCCCGCACCCTCCTCCCGCTGGCGACAAAGTCCCGCACCTTCACCTTCGCCATCGGCGACCCGCTGCACAACGACATAGTCCTCGATGCCCAGACCTCCACCCTCCGCCTGTTGCGCCATCCCCGCCTGCACGCCAACGCCTACCCCTCCGTCGCCAAGGGCTACCGCACCCTCACCAGCCGTTTCCGCGGCATGTTCTATCCCTACGACCGCGCCAAAACCGACAACATCGGCAATCTCTTCGACTCACTGTATTATGCCGTCGTCTTCAACCGCCCCAACGCCGACTCGCTGGTACAGGTGCTCACCGACGCCCAACTGCCCTCCGGCGGCTGGCCCTGCATCCGGGGTCAGAAGTCCCTCTTCAACGAAAGCGATGCCATCCACAACCTCAACATCATCATGCAACTGCAACAACACTGTCCCCACTTCACCATCCCCGCCGCCTTCAACATCAAGCGGGTAGTAGAGACCACCGACAGCCTGATGTTCCAATACTGGAAACACTTCCCCAAAACGACCAACAACGCCGCCCAATGGATAACCCTTCGCCGCCACTTTGCCCAATATCCTCTCGACACCGCCTACTACGCCATGCGCGACAGCCTACATGTCAACATCCTGAAGAACAAACCCGACCAATGGGTCATCCCCTACCTTTACCGCAGTGGCGACACGGCTTTGGCACGGCAAATGGCCAAGAACATCGTCCAGTCATCCGTCTACGACCCCGCCCACCCCGAACAAGGCCGACGCTGGAAACACTTCGACCACAACTCGATGCTGATAAACCTCTACATCGACATATTCGAAGAGGTGCTGCACGACACCGCCTTAGCCGACCAAGTGCGGCAGCGCATACGCTACCTAGCCCCCACCACTCATTGGAACGACATGCACCGCGCCCGCCTTGTAGCCCGCCATCTGCTGCCCATCGGGCAACCCATCCTTTCGTCGCTCGGAGACTTTGGCCAACCCTTGCAGCAGAACTCCGAACCACTTATCACCCTCAGCCGCGAGATAATCAACACCTCGGCCAAAGCCGACACCGCCTCGACCATCGGCGAACTCACCATTAAGCTGACCCTCACCCTCAGCCGCCCCATGGACCGTCTCTATCTGCGCGCCCCCATGGCCGCCTGCTTCGCCTCGCACAGCGAGGTCAGTGTAGTCGCCACTACGGCTGAAAACAGAAACTGGATAGAGGTCAAAAGCCTCGATGCCAATCTCGGCTCTGTTGCCGCCTCCCCCACTGACCCCGTCAACTGCCTCGACATATACATCAAAGAACTGCCCGCCGGCACCCACACGCTGATGTACACCGTAGTAACCGACCGCCACGGGCGTTTCCACCTGCCCGCCGCCACGGTGCAATGCCTGGCCGTGTCGCTAGCCGACCTTGGCAACCCGCTGCTCCGCGCCGCCACGACGGAAATGTCAATTACCATGTGACGCCGTTCAATCCTGGATCGTTGCAGGGTATTTGCAGCATCGTTTTCCGTTATGATAAAGGGCAACAATGCTGTTTCGAACGGATGACGATGCAGGATTGGACGAACTTAGGACATTGGCGCTAAATGGTTTGCGGGGTGGCGGGAGGTTACTAACATCAGGGGTGGAAAAAAGGGCTGTTTTTTGAGGTGGGAGTGGCCGATATGTCGGAAAATTTTCGTATCTTTGCATTCTCTTATCGAGGGACTTGTTTTGTTGATATGTTTGAAGTTGACAGATTTATCTTCGGACGGCATATCGACAATTGAACATGTAACAGATAAACACATCAACGGATAAACATATCAACAGATAAACATATCAACAGAATATGAACGAATCTACACAACAGAAGAGCGAATACAGTGCAAGTAATATCACGGTGCTGGAGGGTTTGGAGGCTGTGCGCGTGCGTCCGGCCATGTATATCGGCGACGTGAATTTCCGCGGCCTGCACCATCTGGTGTATGAGGTGGTGGACAACAGCATCGACGAGGCCTTGGCGGGTTTCTGCAACAGGATTTACGTCAGCATCAACGAGGACAACAGCGTGACCGTGGAGGACAACGGGCGCGGCATTCCCGTGGACATGCACGAGAAGGAGCACCGCTCGGCCCTGGAGGTGGTGATGACGGTGCTGCATGCGGGCGGCAAGTTCGACAAGGGGAGCTACAAGGTGAGCGGCGGCCTGCACGGCGTGGGCGTGAGCTGCGTGAACGCTTTGAGCGAGCACATGACGGTGAACGTGTACCGCGGCGGCAAGGTCTACCAGCAGGAGTACAGCAAGGGCAAACCCCTGTACGACGTGAAGACGGTGGGCGAGACTGACAAGACGGGCACCCGCATCACTTTCAAGCCCGACGCGACGATTTTCACGACGACGACTTACGACTACAATACGCTGCTGGAGCGCATGCGCGAGCTGGCTTATCTGAACAAGGGCATCGACATCACCATTGAGGACTTCCGCCCGGAAGAGGGCAAGGAGGACGCTGAAGGTCCTTCGCGGAGCGACCACTTTTATAGCGAGCGGGGGTTGCGCGACTTTATCGCCTATCTGGACGAGAACCGCGAGAAGCTGATGCCCGACGCCATCTACATCGAGGGCGAGCGCAACGGTATCCCCATCGAGATTGCGATGCAGTACAACAACACCTACAACGAGAATATCCACAGCTATGTGAACAATATCAACACGCACGAGGGCGGCACGCATCTGGCGGGGTTCCGCAGCGGGTTGACACGCACGCTGAAGGCTTATGCCGACAAGAGCGGCATGCTGGCGAAGGCGAAGGTGGAGATCAGCGGCGACGACTTCCGCGAGGGCTTGACGGCCATCATCAGCGTGAAGGTGGCCGAGCCCCAGTTCGAGGGGCAGACGAAGACCAAGCTGGGCAACAACGAGGTGCGCGGGGCTGTGGACAGCGCCGTGAGCGAGATGCTGGAGAACTATCTGGAGGAGCACCCCAACGAGGCAAAGACCATCGTGGAGAAGGTGATCCTGGCCGCTCGTGCCCGTCAGGCCGCCCGCAAGGCTAGGGAGATGGTGCAGAGAGGCAATGTGTTCAGCAGTGCCGGATTGCCCGGCAAGCTGGCCGACTGCCAGGACGGCGACCCGGCGATGTGCGAGATTTACTTTGTGGAGGGCGACTCGGCAGGCGGAAGCGCCAAGCAGGGCCGCGACCGCCGCTACCAGGCCATCCTGCCGCTGAGGGGTAAAATCCTGAACGTAGAGAAGGCCATGCGCCACCGCGCTTTCGAGAGCGAGGAGATTCGCAACATCTATACCGCCCTGGGCGTGACGGTGGGCACTCCGGAGGACAGCCAGGCCTTGAACTTGTCGAAGCTGCGTTACCACAAGGTGATCATCATGACGGATGCCGATGTGGACGGCGCCCATATCGACACGCTGATGCTGACGTTCTTCTTCCGCTATATGCCGGAGCTGATTGAGAACGGCTACGTTTATCTGGCCACCCCTCCGCTGTATCTGGTGAAGAAGGGCAACAAGAGTTACTACTGCTGGACGGAGGAGGAGCGCGAGCAGGCCATGATTGCCGTGGGCGACAAGGGTGTGCATGTGCAGCGTTACAAAGGTCTGGGCGAGATGAACCCCGAGCAGCTGTGGGAGACGACCATGGACCCGGAGAACCGCCAGCTGCGCCAGGTGACGATAGAGAACGCCGCCAGCGCGGACCGCGTGTTCAGCATGCTGATGGGCGACGATGTGCCTCCGCGCAGGGAGTTCATCGAGCGCAACGCCACGTATGCCACCATTGATGCTTAAATTTTGTACTCATGCGTACAAAATCCAAAAATAGCACAATATGGATTCAATAGTTTTCCAAAAACTACTCACCAATGAGGTGGCGACATACAAATCGTTACTCGAAACAGAGAACAACGATTGGATTGTAAAGGGATTTATTGACATCAATAGGAATGTTTACACAATTACCAATGATACTAAAGTAGTATCAAAGATAATTGAAATCATTCTTATTCCTCATTTGGATATGTTCGCCAAACGTAATGGCCTCACACTCGAACTACCTTCAGCTCAGAACTATTACCCAGACCTGACGTTCAAAGATAGTGAAGGAAACTTATTTGCCGTTGATTTCAAATCAAGCTACTATGATGATAACAAAAAAGTAAACGGACTAACACTTGGTTCATACTGGGGATACTTTCGCAACCGCGATACGAACAAGAACACAGACCATCCATATAATGACTATAAATGCCATCTGGTATTAGGTATGCTGTACAAGCAAAGCATCACCAATAGCAATGAAAAGTCCATCTATTCTATAAATGACCTCAGCATAATCAAATCTGTCATTGAACAGTTTATCTTCTTTGTACAACCGAAGTGGAAAATTGCCAATGACCGACCAGGAAGCGGCAATACACGTAATATTGGTGGAATAGTTGAAATTGACAAACTCGTTAATGGAGAAGGTCCTTTTGCCGAATTGGGTGAAGATGTTTTCGATGACTACTGGATGAATTTCTTTAATACCACTGATGCACGAACAGCGGGTATTGGGAAGCCTCAGTACAACAACCTTGCATCATATAAAGACTACTTGAGGAGACATCGAACCTTACACAAAAAAATACAAAAGAAATAATACTATGCCAACTGTCATTGTTCCTCCCATTAAATCTCAGGGTATCAAAACCAAACTGGTACCTTGGATTAATGACTTGGTTCTTTCTGCAGGGGTAGATTTCAACGCCCGTTGGATTGAGCCATTCTTCGGTACTGGTGTAGTCGGTTTTAACTCTCCTATGCATGGAACACATATCGTAGGAGACTCCAATCCTCATATCATCAATTTCTACCAAGGGATTCAGCGTGGTGTAATCACCCCTGACACTATGCGAGCATATCTATCAGAAGCAAGTCGGAAACTATCTGAATCCGAAGAAAACGGATACGCATATTTCCGCTTTATTCGTGACCGCTTTAACTTCGAACACAGTCCATACGATTTCATTTTCCTCTCTCGTGCAGGATTTAATGGCATGATGCGATTCAATCGTCATGGTGAATGGAATATTCCTTTCTGCAAAAAACCAGACCGTTTTGCACCTGCATATATTACTAAAATATGCAATCAAATCCATCATATCGCTCACATAATCCGCCAAAAAGAATGGGAATTCAACAACGTGGATTTCATTCAAACCATTGAACGCGCCAAACCAGGCGATATAATATATTGCGACCCACCCTACTTTGGACGCTATGTGGATTACTACAATGGCTGGACAGAACAAAATGAAGTCGAATTATTTGAGGCATTATCACGCACTCCCGCAAAATTCATTCTCTCCACATGGCATCATAACGACTATCGATCCAACGAAATGATTCAACGTTACTGGGGGCAATTTAACATCACTACCAAAGACCATTTCTACCATAATGGCGGCAATATTGAAAACCGACATTCCGTAGTAGAAGCATTGGTATTCAATTTCGACCTTCAAGAAAAGCAACAAATTAAATCAATTAGGCAATTGGAGTTATTTGAAGAGATAGCATAATTATTTTCACATAACCCATTTTTTTTAGAATTTGGAATGCACATGTTCCAATTCTTTATAAGACAAACATATCAACAATAAAATACCATGGATAAAAGAAATCTCTTACTTATTAGCAACAGCACCATGCGGGGTGAGGCTTATCTGGGATGGTGCAAGGACATGATTGCCGACTTCTGCCGTCGGCACAATGTGAAAAAGGTGCTCTTTGTGCCTTATGCCGGCGTGAGTCTGGCCGAGGGCGGGCTGACCAAGAGCTACGACGCTTACGAGGCCAAGGTGGCCAAGGTGTATGCCGAGTTTGGCGTGAAGCTGACGAGCGTTCACCACAAGGCGTTGCCTATCAACGCTGTGTACGATACCGACTGCGTGGCTGTGGGCGGCGGCAACACGTTCCACTTGGTGCGCCAGCTGCAGCGTACCGGCTTGATGCAGGCTATCCGCCAGCGTGCTTTCGACGGTATGCCCTACATGGGTTGGAGCGCAGGCAGCAATGTGGCCGGTCCGACGCTGTGCACCACCAACGACATGCCTATCGTGATGCCGGACTCGTTCGACTGCATGGGCTTAGTGCCGTTCCAAATCAATCCGCATTACACCGACTTCTTCGACCCGAAGCACGGCGGCGAGACCCGCGACGACCGTCTGAAGGAGTATATCATGGTGAACCCGAAGGCTACCGTTGCCGCCATCCGCGAGGCTACCGCCCTGCTGCTTGAGAACGGTGACCTGAAACTGATTGGCAAGCCCAACAAGATGAAAGTGTTCAAGACCAAGATGGAGAACACCAAAGAGTATGCCCTCGAGGATAACCTGAACTTCCTGTTAAAGAGTTGAGAATTGAGAATTGAGAGAGTGGCTCCACGAATCACACTTATTACACGTATAAATAATACTTGTGATACGCGAGATACTTGGAGAGAATTGAGAATTGAGATTATTGCTTGAATGCTAGATTAACGAAATAACGAATTTACGAATTAACGAATTAGATATGAAGTGGTTTATTAAGTGCTTTAAGCAGTACGCGGATTTCAACAGCCGTGCGCGGAGGAGTGAGTTCTGGTGGTTCTCGCTCATCAACTTCATCATTGCGATGGTCCTGATGGTCTGTTGGATTGCGCCTATTGTGAAGATGGGTATCGACCCCGGGGAGATTGACGACATGGAATTGGTACGCGCCACGCTGGGCAGTCCGTTTCTGTATCTCTACCTGCTGTACTATATTGCGGTGCTTATCCCCAGCATCGCTGTCACGGTGCGCCGCTTGCACGACATCGGCCGGTCGGGGTTCTGGTATTTCCTGTTTCTGGGCGGCTCGCTGTTAGGTTCGATAGGCAGCATGTTCCAGGAGACAAACACGGGGCTGACCATCCTCTTCTATTGTGCCAGTCTGGCCATCTGCATCATCTTCTTGGTATGGATGTTCACCGACTCGCAGTATGGCGAGAACAAGTGGGGGGCCAATCCCAAGGGCGAAGGCAACCAGAACGAGGTGACCACCACAGAACAATGATTCGCGACAATAATGAAAAAGAGCCGCACACGAGGATGTGCGGCTCTTTTTATCCCAAAACGGTCATTAGGAACCCGAAAACTCCTACGGAGTATAATTGGGGAGGGTATGACGTTGGCTATTAAGCGGAAACTCCTACGGAGTACCCGCCGAATCGTGCAATGCATGGGGAATATCCCTGCCCCGTAGGGGCTTTCGTTTAATAGCATATCACGTTGTTATACAGATATATTCTCCGTAGGAGATTTCGAGTAGGTATATTCCATTGACCGATTTGGGTTTATTGTTGACGGGTAGACCGATTATGGGTTAGCGGCAGTCCTGTTCGAGAGCAGCTATCATGTTCTCGGCACCGGCGAAGATCTCGCTGATGCGGGTGCCGACCATGTAGGCGGGGGTGGTGTAGACGCGGTGGCGGGAGTCGACGCATACCTCGGTGACGCCACGATGCTGGACATCGGCGCCCAGTTGGGCAGCCACCTTGGAGGCAGGGTTCTCCAAGCCGAGGGTGAGGACGACCCCTTCTCTGCCCAACACCTTGGCCAGCACCATGGGTGCGATGCACATGGCGAGGATGGGTTTGTGGAAACGGTACATGTCGAGGATGGCCTTCTCGACATCGGGACGGACGGTCATGGCTGGACCGTCGAAGGCGAATGTGGAGAGGTTGCGAGCAGCACCCATGCCGCCGGGAAGAGCCAGGGCGTCGAAATCGTCGGGACGGAACTGCTCGAGCGGTTTGATGTCGCCGCGGGCGATGCGGGCAGACTCGGTGAGGAGGTCGCGCTGCTCGGCGGGCTCGCTGCCGTCGAGGTGGCTCACTACGCTGTACTGGCCTTGGGGAGCAAAGCACTGATAGTGCCAGTCCCTACGGTCGATGGCCAAAAAGAGAGAGAGGGTTTCCTGCAACTCGCTGCCGTCGCGGTTGCCACAGCCTGAAAGGATGATTGCAATGTTCATATTCCAATAATGTTTTCGATTTTATCCAAGTCGGTGATATTGTACAGGCGGGTGTTGATGTCCTGCACATCGTTGCCGGTGGCTTTCTGCATGAGTTCGTGCTGGAGGGAGATGAAGGACTCGAGCTGCCGGCAATAGAGATAGACTTCGGAGGTGTGGTTGATAGCCTTGACGGTGATATAGCCTTTCTCGAGCCGCGAGTAGGCCTTGCGGATGTTGCGATAGGGCTGGATGAGGGGGATGATTTGATTGTCGAGACGGCGGTACTCGTCGAAGAGCCGGATGGCCTGGATGCATTTTTCCTCGGTCTCGGCAAAGTCTTTCAGCTCGGAGATGAAGCGGCTTCCATCGGCAGTACTGATAAAGGAGGGGGGGAGCACCATTTGTTTGTAGATGGTCTGAAACCCATTGTAAACCAAAATGTGGGTCATCCATCCTTTGCTGATAGTGTCCTTGTAGCGGTCGATGAGCTTGCGGTATTCGACAATTGTGTCGTACTGACGCTGGAGACGCTCGAAAAAGTCGAGTTCGGTGCTGAAACGCAGGGCATCGTCGAGAGAGCGGTAAGCGGGCTTGGGGGTTTCGGACTTCGGGTATAGGTCGTCAACCATCCTGGCATAGGCCTTGGAGACATCGGAGTAGCGGATGCCACAGCGGCTGGAGATGGAGTCGCCGTGTTCCTTGATCAGGGAGAGGCGGTTGTAGTCGTTGATGTAGCAGTCCTGCACCTTGATGAACTCCTGCATGTAATCGATGAAGGCGTTGGCGTTGGGCACAGAGGTAAAGGAGGGGACAGTGTTGATGCTTGCAGCCACCTCCTGATAGGTCTTGACCACCTGCCGGAAACGGGAACCGTAGAGACGAGTGATACGGTCGGAATTGGCGGCAATTTTCTCGCGGAGGTCGACAACGGATAGGTAGCAGTCCTGCACACGCAGTACGCCCGAGAGGCTGTCGACGTATTTGTAGTACCCATCGATGGTGGAGAATTTGACCGAGGAAGACTGGAGGGAATTGGTACGCTGGTAGGAACGAAGCACATCGACATGCGCATGTCCGCAGCGAATCTTCAGGGTGTTGTAGAAGTTTTTGATGCGGCTACGGTAGTTGCCTGAGCCCAGAAGATTGTCGATTAGATGGTTTTGGAACTGGATGAAACGGTCGAGCTCAGCAGTGTAGCCCTCGCTGTAGCTGGGTTTCGAAAGGTCGTAGCGATTGTAGACGGAGAGGTAGGCATAGTAGATGTCGCGGAGTTCCTTCTTGCGGTCGGCGTCGTTGATGCCAAAGCCCTCGCAGGCACTGACAATGGTGCGATGTAGACGGTTGATGGTGTCTTTGCGGAGATTGAAAGCTTCCTGTTGGACGGTCTCGCGGCGGTAGTGTTCCTGTTCGATGAAGGCATGTGCCCTGCGGAGCACATAGGACGAGAGGTCGTTGAGCCGATGGCGGTAGACTTCATAGTCGATGATGCAGGTGTTTTTGTCCATCCACACATAGCCGTCGGCGTGACGATAGTCGTGCAACAAGACATTCTGGAAAGCAAGCACACGTGCATTGAGCGACACGCATGAGTCGGTAAGTTGATGGCTCTCGGCCTGAAGGCTGTCGAGATAGTGAGCCACAGTGAGGGTATCGTTGAGGAAACGGGCCTGGATGCCAAACGAAGGGGCAAGGTCCTTGACGGAGAGGAAGAGGGTGTCCTGAGCCTTCATCCCCATCGAGAAGCAGAGGGTAGCACAGATGACTAGAAGTTTTTTCATTCAACAGGGTTGATTAGATTCAGAGTAATATTATTCACCGAAGGAGCTGCCGTCGAAGCAGTGGGTACAGAGATTGCATTTGGGGAGGCCAATGGCTTTGCACACGGTGTCGAGGCTGTTGAATTTGAGCGTGTCGACCCCGACGGTTTTGCGGATGGTCTCCACCAGATTGGCGTACTGCTTGGAGCTCTCGTCGCGGTAAGCTTCGATATTGCGCACTTCTCCTCCTTCAAGCTCGGCGATGACTCGGCGGGTGATGAGTTCGTTGTCTGTTTTGGAAGTGGAGAAGTTGAGATAGTTGCATCCGTAAAGGAGCGGCGGACAACTGATGCGGACATGGATGCTCTTAACACCATTGGCGTAGAGCATACGCACTTGGTCCTTGAGTTGGGTGCCGCGCACGATGCTGTCGTCGCAGAAGACTACATCCTTGCCCTCAAGCACTTTGTGAGAAGGAATGAGTTTCATTTTTGCCACCAGGCTTCGGGACTCCTGGTTGATGGGCATGAAACTGCGCGACCATGTGGGGGTGTATTTGAGGATGCCGCGTTTGTAAGGGATGCCCTTGCCGGCAGCATAGCCGAGCGCCATGCCCACGCCGGAGTCGGGGATGCCGGATACGTAGTCGGCCTGCACATCGTCGTGCAGTCCCATCTCTTGGCCAAGGCGGAAACGCACCTCTTCGGCATTGATGTCCTCATATTCCACAGCAGGGAATCCGTAGTATATCCACAGGAAGGAGCAAATCTGCATCTTGTCGCCGGGGGCTATCAACTGCTTGACACCCTCGTGGGTGACCATCACCGCCTCGCCGGGTTTCACGAAGTACTCGGTCTGGAAGCCAAGGTTCACATAGCTATTGGTTTCGGAAGCCACGGCATAGTCGCCGTCGCGACGCCCCACAACAAGGGGAGTGCGCCCGTAGCGGTCGCGGGCTGCAATGATGCCGTCGTTGGTGAGAATCAGGAAAGAGACACTGCCGCGCACACGGCTGTAAACATTGTTGATACCATCGGCAAAGGTCTTGCCCTGAGTCACCAGAAGGGCCACCAACTCGGTAGGGTTGGTCTTGCCCATGCTGAGCTCGGTGAACTGCTGGTTCTTCGACAGGCACAACTGCTCCAGCTCGGGGATGTTATTGATGCGCGACACAGTGCACACTGCAAAACGTCCCAGATGGGAATTGCACACAATGGGCTGGGCATCCGTATCGCTGATAACTCCAATGCCTTTGTCCCCCTTCATCTCGTGGATGTCGACCGAGAACTTGCTCTTGAACTGGGTGTTCTCGATGTTGTGGATGTTGAGGTGCATCACACCGTTGTCGATGGTGCTGAGGCCGGCACGACGGGTGCCAAGATGCGAATGGTAATCGGTGCCATAGAAAAGGTCTGTAGCACAAGGCTTGTTGCTGATAACTCCAAAAAGACCGCTCATGATGGATTAAAAATGTAAAAAATGACTAATAATAATATATGATTGAATTGATAATTACAAGAATAACAATACCTTATTTCTATATTTTGTGTTCCGAATAAAGGAGCGAAAATACACTTTTTTTTCAATCTTCACAAACGAAGTTTTCAACAACTGTTGAATGGGAGACCTTGAACGGCGTGACTTGTCCGATATAAACTTCATCGTAAGGGCGTTGTAGCCGGATGTAATTTTCCGTCCAGCCCTGCATTACAGGCTTGCCGTCGAGCAGGTGACGGGTATGCTCCCATAGCACGGTGTGCTCTGTGTCCATCTGGCTTTCCACAAAGGCATGACGCATTGTCTCGGAGAGGGCGTGCAACTCGGCACCCCGAGCCTTTCGGACTGAAACCGGCACCTTCTCCCCCATCTTCAAAGCAGCCGTGTTGGGACGGTCGGAGTAGGGGAATACATGCAGATAAGAGATGGGCAGAGAGGATATAAACTGTTTCGCAATCTCGAACTCGTGCTCATCCTCGCCATTGAAGCCGGCAATGACGTCGGCAGCGATACAGGCATGGGGCATCGCCTGCTTGATATACTGCACACGGTTGGCATAGAGCGCTGTGTCATAATGTCGGTGCATCATCCTCAGCACCTTGTCCGACCCCGACTGGAGAGGAATGTGGAAATGGGGCAGGAATGCTCGCGACGCAGCAACGAAGTCGACAATCTCCTCAGAGATAAGATTAGGCTCGATGCTCGAAATACGGTAACGCACTATTCCCTCTATCTTGTCCAGCTCGCGCAACAGGTCAATAAACTTCTCGCCATGTGCCTGACCGAAAGTGCCGGTGTTGACACCCGTCAGAACCACCTCGCGTGCCCCTTCTTCGGCAATACGGCGGGCCATCGCCACCGTCTCGGCAATCGTGGCAGAACGGCTTCTGCCTCGTGCCATCGGAATGGCGCAATAGGTGCAGAAGTAGTCGCAGCCATCTTGTATCTTGAAAAAGGTACGTGTGCGGTCTCCTCCCGAATAGCAGGGCACAAAACTGCGCGGCTGCGGGTTGATTATACATGGCTGCCCGCTTGCACCATCCTGAGCACGCTCTCGCATATACTGCTGAACCAGCTCGGGCAAAAGCATCTTCCTGTCGTTTCCGACAATGATATCCACCCCTGGTATCGCCGCCACTTGCTGCTCCCCGTTTTGGGCAAAACAACCTATCACGGCTATCACTGCCGAAGGGTTTTGCGAACGTGCCTGGCGGATGGCATTCCTGCACTTTTTTTCTGCGACAGCGGTCACTGTACAGGTGTTTATGATGTACAAATCCGCTTTTTCTTTATACGACACAATGTTAAACCCAGCATCCGAAAACTTGCGTTGCAAATGACTGGTTTCAGCAAAGTTTAACTTACATCCCAAGGTGTGGGTAGCTACATCCATATATGGTTAAAAAGATTTAAAAAGCAATCGGAACATTTGCCAAATCAGAAATTATTGGTATTTTTGCAAACGCATTTGAGAGAGAAAAAAAGCCTTATCAAGCCATCAATCAAATGCTTAGGTTTTTTTGTTTTACCTAAATAGGATTTTGTAATAGTGTTTAATGGGAAAGGGGGCACCGATTGGTGTCCCCCTTTTTTGTTAATCGAAATCGAACTGTCCGCCTGCGTCAATCGTCTCTTTCTGCATCTGCAGACTCTTCAACATCTTTACGCAGTCTTCATCGGGATAAATCACGAAATCGGGCATAGGGTCGAGGCTTAGGATTTCCCGGCCTTCGCTGTCGCGCGTGGTGCCGACAATCAACTCGGTGGCAACCATGATACGTGCCTCCTTATTGGCTAGGGTGAACCGACCGTCGCCCACATGGTCATACAAACGCTCCGGCTCTTCCTCGTCGAGCAGTTTGGTGCCGTCGGGCAGATAGACCAAGGTCTTGCTCTTGCCCTGAGGGACCATGAAATTGATGTCGTTGACCGAAACGAACATCTCCTCGGGCACTTTCAGGCGTACCAGCTTATCACGCAGCACACCCTTGCTCCAGGTCTCTTCTACCACTTTCTGGCCATCCTCGTAATAGCGGAAAGCACCCTGGCGGTCGCCATTCACATAATGGCCTTCGCACACCAGATTGCCGTTGTCGTCATACTCCACCATCTTCCCCTCAATGCCGCCATGCACATAGGTGGCTGTAATGTAGCCCTTCTTGCCGATGCGTTTCCACCAGCGGCCATGGCGGTGATTGTCGTTCCAGTTGCTCACCTCCGCAGTGTCGCCTTCCGAAGTGAACAGCACCTGCTCACCGTGGCGAACACCCATCTTATAGTTGGTAATCTTCAGCAGTTTCCCCTTCTTGGAGAAGAACTGCCACAAGCCGTCGCGGTTCTTCTGGTTGAAGGTGCCTTTGGCCAGCATATTTCCCTCAGCATCATAAACCGTGTGCTGGCATATCTTGCCCGGCACCGAGTACTCGTTGCGGATACGCACCTTCCCGTCGGGATAGAAATAGGTCAAAGTCCCCGTCTCCAATCCGTCGACAAAAGTGCCTTCATACACCTTGGCACCCTGATTGTCGGTCTTCAGCCAATGGCCTTGACGGCGTCCCTGTTTGTCAATCTGATTCTGTGCTTGACAGGCCATGCCCGCCAACAACAGCACCAATAATAATACCTTACATTTCATCTTCTTCAAAAATTTATGCCCGGTTTGGGGCTTGTGATCAATAATTACCTTGCGGAGTTATTCCTCCAAAATAATTTGCAAAAATACAATTTTTTTTCAAATACTTCGTTTATCAAACGTTTTTTTTAATGAACAGGATACTATTCATAACTCTACTGGCCTTATTGCCATGCGTTTTCAACTCCTTGCAGGCACAAGGAAAGCTGCAGGGGCGCGTGGTCTCCACCGACGGCGAACCCGTACCCTACGCCTCTGTCGGTGTCGTCAGTGTGGCCACCCCTTACGGCACCACTACCGACAACCGCGGCCGCTACACGCTCTCCATCAATCAGACCGACTCCGTCACCGTCCGGTTCTCCTGCACAGGGTTTGAAAGCCAGGAGTGCCGCATCCTCATCGCTGCAGGGGCGACCAGCCAACTCGACATCAGCCTCCGTCCTGCTGCCAAACAGCTCGATGCCGTCACCGTCAGCGACGACCGCATCCGCAGCAGCGCCTTCACACAAATCAATATTAAGCGCATCGAAAACAACGTCGGTCCTAACCAGAGCGTCGAATCCATCATCAAAACCCTTCCCGACGTCAACTCCAACAACGAGCTCTCGTCGCAATACTCCGTGCGGGGTGGCTCCTTCGACGAGAATCTGGTCTATATCGACGGTGTCGAGATCTACCGTCCGCAGCTGGTCCGCAGCGGCCAACAGGAAGGCTTGAGCATCATCAACCCCGACCTTGTCGACCATATCACCTTCTCTCCTGGCGGCTTCGACGCCACCTACGGCGACCGTATGTCCTCCGTCCTCGACATTATCTACAGCCGTCCCACCGAGCCCATCCGTCGCGTCTCCCTCTCGCTTCTCGGGGGCTCCGCATCGGCTCAGGGCACTATCGGCAACCGTTTTTCATACGCCGTCGGTTTCCGTCACCACAGCAACCGTTACCTCTTCAAGAGCATGGACACCGAAGGTAACTACTCCACCGCCTACACCGACCTTCAGGCCATCTTGCGCTACCGTGTCAACGACAGCCTCGACCTCAGTCTCCTCTCCGTATGGACCAACAATATCTATGGACTTGTCCCCTACACCCGCACTACCACTTTCGGCACCTTCAACCAGTCGCTCAAGCTCAACGTATATTTCGACGGACTGGAGGACGACCGCTACCGCACGCTCCTCGGTGCCTTCACCCTCAACTACCACCCCAACGACGACCTCCAGATACAATGGATCAACTCCGCCCTCTCCAACCGCGAGCAGGAGAACTACGATATCCAAAGTCAATACTGGCTCTATGCCATCGGTGTGGGCGAGAACGCCGCCGACACCAACCAGTTCGACCAGGGCGTTGGCACATTCCTTGAGCATGCACGCAACCGACAGGACATGACCATTTTCTCCTCACAGCTCAAGATGGTCCGCTACGCGCTTCTCGGCTCATGGAATTTCGGCCTTCAGGCACAACTGGAGCGCACCTCCGGCCGCCTGCGCGAATGGAAGTGGGTGGACAGCGCCGACTTCGCCTACCCAACCGACCACCACACTCCCGGTCTTGACGACACCGCCGTCTTCAATCCACTCCTGCAGCTCTACTGCAACGCTGCCAACCGAGTGCAGACCCTGCGCGGCATCGCCTATGTGCAGCGCGACATCAACCTCTTCACACGTCACGACAACCTCTTCCGCATCACCGCCGGCCTCCGCGGACAATACTACAACACCCGCTCCGACTCCGCTGCACTCAACAGCCAGTTTCTCCTCTCCCCACGTCTCTCAGCCAGTTTCAAACCCCACTCCGGTCCCGACCTCCTCTACCGTCTCGCTGCAGGCATCTACCAGCAGCCTACACTCTACCGCGAACTGCGCAACCCCGACGGCTCGCTATGCACCGGGGTCCCTGCCCAGCGCTCCTATCTCGCCTCCGCTTCTATCGATTGGAACCTGCGCCTCTGGGACATGCCTTTCCGTCTCACCGCCGATTTCTACTACAAATACATCACCCACCTCATTCCCTACACCATCGACAACCTCCGCATCCGCTACAATCCCTCCGAGCCTGCGGTAGGCTACGCCACAGGAGCCTCGCTCCGCATCAACGGCGACTTCGTCCCCGGACTGGAGTCATGGGCCTCTGTCTCGGTCATGAAGACACAGGAAGACCTGCTCAACGACAACCTTGGCTGGCTCAACCGCCCAACAGACCAACGCTTCAGCTTCAAGATATTTGTTCAGGACTACCTGCCCTCGCTCCCCTGGTGGCGCATGAGCCTCAGCTTTATCTACGGCACCCGCACTCCCACCACCTTCCCCAACCAGACCGACCGCTCCATCGAACGCTACATCCCGCCCTACTTCCGGGCCGACTGGGGCAACACCATCCAGCTTACACGTTTTGACCGCATCCGCCGCTCGCGCATCGGTCAGCTGTTCGACGACATCTCCGTCACCGTCGAGGTATTCAACCTCTTCGACTACCACAACGTCGTCTCCTTCATCTGGGTGGCCGACTACACCAACTATTACTGGGCCGTCCCCAACTACCTCACCTCTCGCCAATTCAACATCAAACTGAGTGCCACCTTCTAAAGTCCACCCCACCCATCAAGTTCACCATCCTTAATTTATCATTCAATGCTTAAGCCCCCGTCCCTCGAACCCCTCCTGCCTGGCCGTCACACACTACCCAACGGCAACACCCTCTATACTTTCTGCAACAACTCCATCGGACTCATCAAGCTCGACATCACACTTGAGGCCGGCAGTGCCTATCAGAGCCACAAAAGCCAGGCCCATGCCGCCAGCCAGCTCTTCGGCGAAGCCACCGCACAGCGCACCGCCGACCAGATGGCCCAGTTCCTCGACTTCCACGGCATTGTTGTCGAACGCATGTCCGACGTCTGTTCCGGCAACATCTCTTTCTACCTCCTCCGACGCTTTGCCGGACAACTCCTCCCCCTCGTTGCCGAAATGTTCCAATCGCCTGTCGTCACCCCCAACCTGTTCGAGGCCTATATCAGCCGACGCACCACCCAGCTCAAGACCAACTTCCAAAAGACCAACTATCTGGCCCGCAACCTCCACTACCAACTCCTGTATGGTCACGACCACCCGCTGGGCACCTATGCCCGACCCGACGACATGCAGCGTCTCACCCTCGCCCATGTGCAGGACTTCATCCACCGCCACTAC
>R21__coassemble_1292_pt1 | contig 17281 bp, 17 predicted proteins | sample R21__metabat2_low_PE_009 | metagenome-assembled genome bin R21 | reverse complement strand
AGTGCGGTTATCCCGATTGATAAGTCGGCTAATGACCGATTTGGGTTTAATATAACAATGGTTTGAGGGTGTCTTCTTAGGCACCCTCTTTTTACATTTGATTCACACACATACTATTTCTTCGCCACACCGAATCCTTCTTGCTTCCATATATATCGTGCACGACATAATGTTAAAGTGTCATAATTTTCTTGTTTTATGCTTTGTAATTCCAGAAAAGGTTGTATTTTTGTATCGTGAACGATATAAATTATTAACTCAATAAAATATTAATATTATGGATTTTACAAACACATTACAGGTATCACAACTCATCGTGAACAGTCTTACCGAGGGCGCTTTCGTCCACAAAATGCAGGGTCAGCTCTTCAAATCGCAGGGTTTTGAGAAACTCGGACAGAAGTACATCGACCATTACACCGAAGAGATGGAATGGGTGGAGAAGTACACCGACCGCATGCTCGACCTCGGCTGCGTACCGCAGGTGAAACTCAACAAGGAGTGCAAACTCATTGAGGATGCCAAAGCCTACATCGAGGAAGACCTCCGCATCCAGCGCGAAGGCGTCGAAACGCTTTACAAGATGATGCCCACACTCAGCTGCGACCCCACCACCTACGATCTCACCAAGGCCTATCTCGCCGACGAGGAAGAGGACCTCTACTGGAGCGAGGAGCAACTCGACCTGATTGAGAAAATCGGCATGCAGAACTGGCTTATGCGCCAAATGTAAAACAAAGTGGCCCCAATGGGCTTAAAGGGATGAGAAGTTTAGGGGGAACCCCTTAAGGTTTAAGCGCACAAAAGTATGCGTACCACCGAACTCCATAAACCTGAAGCCTTTTAAACCTCATCCCTTTAAACAAAGAAAACCTCTCAAAACATCATCGCCATGGATAGACGTGAGTTTATAAAGAAGTCGGCAATGGCCACAGCGGCAGGTGTCGTGATGGCCTCGCCCATTGGCTCGGTTCTGGCTCAAGAAGACCACACCGCAACAAGAAAAATGAAAGTACTGCTCATCAATGGCAGTCCACGCAAAGCAGGCAACACCTTCCTTGCTCTGACCGAGGCTGCCCATCAACTGGAAAAGAACGGCATCGACACCGAAATCATACAGATTGGAACACAGGCCATCCATGGTTGTGTAGCCTGCAACCTCTGTAGCCAGACCGGACGGTGCGTGTTCGACGACGACATGTGCAACACTGTCATCGACAAAATGGCTCAGTCCGATGCCATCATTGTGGGCTCACCCACCTATTACGGCCAGCCCAACGGCACAGTGCTGAGTCTTGTACAACGCCTCTGCTATGCCGCCTCGCATGTGATGCAGAACAAACCCGCATCGGCAGTGGCCGTATGTCGTCGCGGCGGTGCATCGGCAGTGTACCAAACCATGCTCATGCCCTTCCAGATGCTCAACATGCCTGTGGTCACTTCGCAGTACTGGAACATCGTCTACGGTCGCACCGAGGGCGAAGCCGCTCTCGATGCCGAAGGATTGCAGACCATGCGCACCATGGCCGACAACATGGCCTTCCTGCTGAAGAAAATCCATGCCGGCGGCAACCCCCAGTACCCCCAGCGGGAACCCCACCAAGCAACATCATTTATTAAATAATTAAAATTAGAATCACCATGTCAACAATATACGACTTCAAAGCCATTGCCAGCAATGGCAAAGAGATTGACTTCGCCGACTTCAAAGGCAAAGTCCTCATGATTATCAACACCGCCAGCAAGTGCGGTTTCACCCCCCAGTTCGACGGACTGGAGAAACTCAACGAGAAATACGCCGACCGCGGACTGGTCATGTTCGGCTTCCCCTGCAACCAGTTTGCCAACCAAGACCCCGGCACCGACAGCGAAATCAACGAGTTCTGCCGCATCAACTACGGCGTCACTTTCCAGATTATGCAGAAAATCGACGTCAACGGCAAGGATGCTCACCCCATCTTCAACTACCTCAAAGAGCAGGCTCCCACCGAGGAACACAAAGGCCTCAAAGCCAAAGCCGCCGCAGCCATGTTCAACAAGATTAGCAAGTCTGTGGAAAAGGACAGCGACATCAAGTGGAACTTCACTAAATTCCTCATCTCACGCGATGGCACCAAGGTAGAGCGTTTCGCCCCCACTACCGAGCCCAAAGACATTGAGTCCGCCATCGAGGCAATGCTTTAATCAATCAACACAAAGAGGTGCGATATGACTAACACCATACGTGCATTTTTGCATGGCGTCGCGACCGAAAGGAAGCAACAGCATAAAAAAGATGCAATGTGGTGATTCTCTAAAACAAGCAATTGCATCCCATCAAGGACGCGACACGAAAACAGATAAATAGAACCTGCTTTAATTATGTACGACCAACTGAAACTGGAGAACCAACTCTGTTTCCGCCTCTACACCGCCTCGCGCCTCATCACGCAGGCCTATCGACCCTTTTTCGAACCTCTAGGCATCACCTATCCCCAGTACCTTGTACTGTTGGTGCTATGGGAGCATGACAATCTCCCCGTCAGCGAGATTACCTCGCGGCTCATGCTCGAAACCAACACCGTCACCCCACTACTCCAGCGTATGGAACGCGAAGGCCTGATTGTCCGCACCCGCGGCACCGTCGACACTCGTCAGCGGATGGTGAGCCTCACCAAGAAAGGACACGACATGCAGGAACGAGCCAAAGACATCCCCTCCTGCATGTCAAAAAACTGGGAAGGCAACCATCCCATGGTCGACGACATGATAGCCATGAAAACAACGCTCGACAACATAATTGAAACCTTGAAGAAATAATCGCAACGCCCCTCTTTGGGGGGACGAATACCAAGCGGATATGGTATTACTATGGACTGACAAATTCCACACTTCTACCAAAAACCGTTTAAGTACAAACATTATTTACAATTACATCCCATAGAATGATTGACCTAAGCAATTACATGGCCGAGCGTATCCGTGCCATCATGGGCAAGATATATCTCAACGTGCTCAGCAATCCCCGCGAAGCCGCCTTTGTGACACGCCTGCAGCAACGCTTCGCCCAGACTGAGCGCCGCCGTGCAGCCCTGCTGGCCGAAGAGAACATCGAGGTACCGCCTTTCCTCATTGCCAGCATAGCCACCACCTGCAACCTCCACTGCAAAGGCTGCTATGCCCGCCAAAACGGCATCACCGCCGACCCCGGCACACCTGCCAAAAGCACCCTCACACCGCAGCAGTGGCGAACCATCTTCGAGGAGGCTGCCGACCTCGGCATCAACTTTGCCCTCCTTGCCGGCGGCGAACCCCTTACACGCCGCGACCTCCTCGAGCAGATAGCCGAAATCAAAGAGATGATTTTCCCCATCTTCACCAACGGCACCATGATTGGCCCCGCCTACCTGCAATTCTTCCGCGAGCATCTCAACATGGTACCCGTCATCAGCCTCGAAGGTGATGCCTCTGCCACCGATAATCGTCGCGGCCGTGGAGTATACGAACGTGCGCTACGTGCCATGGCCGACCTCAAGGCTGCCAAACTCTTCTACGGTGTGAGCATCACGGTTACAACCGAAAACTACCAGGCCGTCACTGCCGAGTCCTACATACGGCAACTCCACGACCTAGGCTGCAAAATGATATTCTTCGTAGAATATGTGCCTATCGACGAGCACACCCAGCACCTTGCTTTCCGCGACGAGCATGTGGCACACATGGAGCAGATTCTCGACTCGCTGCGCCAGTCCTCCGCCCGCGATCTGGTGCTTTTCTCCTTCCCCGGCGACGAAAAAGCCCTCGGCGGCTGCCTTGCCGCAGGACGCGGATTCTTCCACATCGGCCCCGACGGTGCTGCCGAGCCCTGCCCCTTCTCACCCTATTCCGATAGCAATGTCACCCAAATAGGACTTCGTGCCGCGCTCCAGTCGCCACTCTTCCGACGCCTCCGCGACGCCCGCGCCCTTGGCTGGGAGCACACCGGTGGATGCACCCTCTTCGAACACAAAGACGAAGTGGCCGCCATGCTCAGCTGACGGCCACTTCTCCCCTTTCTGAAAGGTCTACTGCAGGCGGCTTTCCACCACCTTCCAGTCCACTATCTGCCACAGCGCGGCAAGATAGTCGGCTCGACGGTTCTGGTAGTCTATATAATAGGCATGCTCCCACACATCGAAGGTCAACAACGGCACCAATCCGCTTTGCACCGGATTGTTGGCGTTGACCTCTTGGGTAATCACCAGGCGGCCTTCGGCATTCATCGACAGCCACACCCAACCCGAGCCGAACAGCGTAGCGCCCTTCTGCTCAAACTCTTTCTTGAAGATCTCAACCGAGCCGAAATCCCTTACTATCATCTCCAGCATCTTGCCCTCCGGCTCATGGTGTTCTTTACCGAACTGCTCGAAATACATGACATGGTTCAACACCTGACCGGCATTGTTGAACAGACCGCCTTTCGACCTCTTTATTACCTCGCTGATAGGCAGGTTCTCCAGACCGCTGCCGGGCAGCAGCTTGTTCAGGTTGTCCACATACGCCTTCAAATGTTTGCCGTGGTGAAAACTGAGGGTGTTTCCACTAATCACGCCCAGTGCCTCGGGGGCATAAGGCAACTGCATCATCTCGAAAATCCCATTGACGGGTAGAATGTCTCTCATAATTTTGTAATATTAGGTTTTTTAAATCTCAGTAATAACGCAAGACTAACCACATTATTGCATCCACCCGCACCTATTCAATGGTAAAAAATCACCGCTAAGACCAATTTCTTCCTGCGTAAAGAAGAAAAAATGTATCTTTGCAAAACAAACAACACACCCCCACTCTGTAGAACAGCATGATACCCAAGGCCACACGACAACTGTTAAGAGACTATGCCGAGCGATACGAAACCCCGTCGTTCCTCATCGGCGACCCGTCATGGTTCATGCACCAGGTCAGCGGCATGGCCAATCAGGAGGCCATGGCTTTCCTTGCCTCCTGCCTCAGCTATGGCAGCCGCCAACAGTTCATGCCCAAAATACAATGGCTCCTCGACCGTTCTCAGGGCGATGTCCATCAGTGGATAGCCTCCGGAGCCTTCGCCCAGTCGCTACAGGCTGGCGACAGCCACTGCTACTACCGCCTCTTCACTGTTGGACAGATGCACCACTTCCTGTCCGTCTACCGTGGTCTGCTGTGCGACCACGGAACGCTGGGCAGTTACGTTGCCCATCACGCAAACACAGGCCTCGAGGCCGTCGAGGCCATCAGTTCCTACTTCGGCACACGTGGCGTCAGCGTCGTGGTGCCGCGCGATACCCAGTCGGCATGCAAACGGCTCTGCATGTTCCTGCGGTGGATGGTGCGCAGCGGCTCGCCCGTCGACCTTGGCCTGTGGACTGACTTCATCGACCGCCACACACTCATCATGCCCCTCGACACCCATGTGCTGGCCGAATCGCAACGGTTGGGACTGCTCAAATGCAGCTCCGCCACCATGTCGGCAGCCCGCCGCCTCACGCAGTCAATGCTCGAAATCTTCCCCAACGACCCACTAAAGGGCGACTTTGCCCTGTTTGGGTATGGCATTGCCAGATAAGGCTTTGTTTTCGTACACGGCAAGGCAATCGTTGAGTTTTGGGGACCGAAGAGGCAAAGTCCATTCCGCAGAAGAGGACAAGGCAGTGCGTGGCACAAAATACCGTAAACAACTGTAATCCAGCCAAAACCGGCAACAAACCCCGGACGTTTACCTCTTGGTCTGATTCCCCTGTCACTCAATAGTTTACCCATTATTTATTTTCTATTTAGTTTCTATTTAGTTTAGCTTTTATTTATGTAAGGTAAACAAAAGGTAGACGAATGGTTGAGTATGCGTAGTAATTAAAACGTCGTGTCTTCTGCTTGCCATTGTTGGTTGGGGGCCGAATCTGGTTCAACAGAAAAAAATATCGAATTAACAATAATTCGAGAAAAATTTGTGCTTTTGCATTTTATTATAAAACATTGTAGCACACTACTCAAACAAGGAGTGAATGATTGCAAACGAAGTCTGTTATTAACACTTTCACATGATAAAGCAAAAAATAATACTGATTCTCTCCATTCTGTTCTCATTTTCAACATGGGCATTGAGGGTACCGGCTGACACATCTGGCTTTTTCAACCAGGAGTACGACGTCGTGGAACACGTCATTTCTGTCAGCGGCACGGGCGGACAGCAGATCTTCGACATCACTGGCCGGCAGTTCTCCTCCTTCCACCCCGACGGTTCCACCGCCGACTGTGCCTCCTTCAGTATCACACACATCGGGGCTCCCTCCGCCTCCTTGACAAAGACACAAGAACCCAGAAGTTTGCCGTCGGCTGCAAGAAAGACAACAGCCGCATCAGCATCTTTGCCGAGAACATGTCTGACGTCAGCAAGGTGTGGGTTAACCCTGCCAACGTGAACGGCGCCACTTGGATTGCAGGCGAAACCATCAATCTCAATGGCGATGTTTACACCATTGCCTCCGACGACGACGGCTTCTATGTCGCAAACACCTCTGTGCCTCTCGAGGCTGCTTTGTCCGCCGTCTATCCGGCCACGACCGCCAGCAACGGAAACGATGTGTCTGTGGAGAACAGCAGCACGTCGCGCACTGTGACCTTGAACAGTCTTGCCGTCAACTTCAACGGTGACGGTCACGATATTGTCTTCCCGATGGCGGCTTACGCAGCCTCCGGCAGCAACAAGCTGCTTTTCCAGCATCTCACCGGCGGCCTGAAACTGAATCTCACCAACGCCACTGCAACCTCCTTGTCCTCCCTCAAGGTCATCACCTATGGCGATGGCCCCATTCAGCCCGCCATCCTGGACAACATCACCGTTACCACCCGCTGGGCAGAGCAGGGACCGAATGTCCCCACTGGAGGCGTGGGCCAGATTGAGGGCGACTACGACATCAAGTACTGCAGTGAAATGGACTTCACCATGATGGACAACGGGAACCCGGGGGTGGAAGTCCCCACCACCGGGGGAGGCCTCACCTTCTGCGTGCCTGTGACGGTCTGCTCTGTGAAGCGGTTTGTCGTTATCGGCTACAGTGCCAGCGGCACACCTCTCTTCTCCAAGACCATGACACTCGCCAATGCACAGTCCATCGAGCGCAACACATGTACCCCATTTCATCCATCCAAATCAATTAAGCCATGAAGAAGATAAAACTTTATACATCACCCGCAGTGAAAGTGGTGGCATTCCATGTAGAGCACGGTTTTGCCGCTTCGGGAGAACTGAGACTGTCCCTCTTCAACGACGAATTGGAGGAGGGATACAACGCCCAGAGTCAGGAAAACTGGGTGGAAGAACCCAGTTCCTCATTCGGTAGATGGGACAATTGATGGCAACCATCAAATAGGATGTGACCGTCAAACGGCTTCTCACGCATAATACCCTGCCTATTACAGGTTGTTTTGTTTTTTGATGTCTTGCAGGAATTCGGGCAAGCCTTGGGGGCAGGAGGCGAGAGGAAGGACGACACCGACTCTTGGCGAGCGCATCAAGTAGATGTTGGTCTTGGTGAAATGGATGGCTGTTAGCTGTTTGTAGGTGATGTTGGCATTTGCGTTGGAAGTCGATTGCTCGTAATGGTCGTCGAAGAAAAGGATGGTCTGCTCAGAGCCTTCTTTCACGACGTATTGGCGGTAGTATCTCTTGGCCGTGCGGTCAACGCCGAATGTGAACAGCCACACGCAGACGAGCATGCCTGCCAACAGGCCTATGGCTGCGGGTATATTAGTGCCTGTCACAAAGTGTTCGATGGCAAATGCCAATATAATTACGCCGCACACGATGATGATGGTCAAGTTCTTCTTGTTGCTGTGAGCCACAAAGCGGCTGAACCGCACAAATTCCTCTTCGGTGAGAGCTGTCTTTACACTGTATAGGGGTTCCATAGGATGTATTGTTTATTGAATGGTGATTGTCAGTTTGTAATATACGGGTGTGCCGTGTGGAGCAAGGGTTGTGGGTTTGTAGCCACCTACCCATCCCCATTGGCTGTCGCCATTGGAAACGGCTTTGACAAGCAGTTCGTTGTCGCTTATCCAGCAGAGGTTGAAGTCGCAATCTTCATTCCAGCGATAGTCGAGATAGTGGCACAGCGGAATCATGTGGTGTGCCGAACTGTTATAGTAATAGAACCACAGCGAGCCGTGGAAGTCACAGTCGTGTCCCTCCTGCCCGACGAATATGCGGTTTGTCCCATAGGTGCGAGTCTCGGACTGCATGAAAGTGGTGTCGATGAGGTGGTCTTCGGTCATCATGAACGACTCGTTGGTCAAGGGGGCGTACATGACAAACTCGTATTGCTTGGTTTGGGGGAAGTGGTAGATGGGGCGGCAAGATTTGCGCATCTCCTGTAGTATTTCGCTGCTGTCGTAGTCGTAGCCTCTTATTATATCATACCGCCTTGAGGCGGGATTGGATAGTTCGTATAGTTCGGCATACAGAGTGCTGTTGGTGTCCACGGGAATGGGCTGTAGGGTATAGCGGTCAGTTAGCAGTTGCTCATACTGCTTTTGCGTGATTTGCTCGGGGATGATGGCTATGCGGTTGTCGGCGGAGAAGGTGGAATAGCCGTTGATAGAGTCCACCTTGAAGTTCTCGTCATCGGCTGCAATGTACTCTTTGATGTCGGCAAAGTCTGCACTTGTGAGGCTCTGCGTGCCGCAATTGCAGGCGGTTAACAGTCCGATGGCACAGATAATGGTGCTGAGTAGAGCTTTTTTCTTCATAGGGTGAGAGTGTTTTATTCATTATTCATAACGCTTATAGACGTGTTTTATTGTGTTATATGACAGCGTATAAGTTGGAAGAATGTTTCAGATTGTCATTTTTTTTGTACTTTTGCATTGTATTTGCAAGCATATTTTTTAGTTTTTACCTTTTAGTTTTAGTTCCATACGATGGATGATTCGGTTTCAAAGATGGGTGTGGGCGGACTGCTGAAGAAGCTGCTGCCTTTTGTGCTGCCGTATAGGTGGCTGCTAATATTGACTCTGATACTCACTTTTGTGGGGTCACTGATGGCGCAGGTGAATGCGGTGGTGTTGGACCGCGCGGTGGATGCCATCAACGCCCTGCTGCATGTGGAAGGGGGCTTTGAGTGGGGTGAGGCGGCACGGCTGCTGCTTATCGTCAGCGCAGTACTGCTGGGCAAGGAGGTGCTGGCTGCGGTGATTACCTTCGGGCAGCGTATCTTTGGCGAAAAGATTAGGATTAACGTGAGCCGCGACCTGTCGCTGCGGGTGGTGGACCGCATCCTGCAGTTCCGCATGGCTTTCTTCAGCAATGAGGGCAACGAGCCGGGCAAGTTACAGACCCGCATCGACCGCGGCGTGATGAGCCTGAGCAATACGGTCAAGAACTTCTTTATTGACATCCTGCCCCTCTTCACCAGCGCAGTGATGGCGTTGGTGTTGATGTTCGCTGCCAATGTGTATGTTGGGCTGGTGGCTCTTGCCATCATACCGATATACTTCTTCATCACCGCCCGCCAAGGGGTGCGGATGAAGGGGTGGCGACGCCGCGTGTTCGGCACCCACCAGGCGTTAAACCACGGCATCATGAACATCATCGAGAGCATGGGCGTCATCAAGTCGTTCAACCGCGAGCGGCTGGAGGCCGACCGACAGGCAAAGTTGCAGAACGATTCCACCGACCAGCAGATGGCCACACGGCGCATCAGCTTCCTCTTCGAGGGGTTGAAGACCTTTGTGGAGCAGATTGGCACCGTGCTGATAATCATCCTCACCGCCTACCTGGTGCTGATTGACTATCCGGGCATGACCATCGGTAAGATTATGTACCACGTGCTACTGTTCAGCAATGTCAGCGCGCCGATACGTCAGCTGCACCGCATCTACGACGACCTGAACGACGCACTGATCTATGCCGAAGGCTTTTTCGGCATTCTGGAAGCCGAGGGCGAAGTGGAGCAGACCGGCAGCCATCGTCCCACCATGGTGAGGGGTGCTTTTGAATTAAAAAACGTGGAGTTCACCTACAGCAACGGCACCCATGCCATCCGCGACCTCAGCATGACCATCGAGCCGGGCAAGACCACCGCCCTGGTGGGTTTGAGCGGTGCGGGAAAAACTACCATTGTCAACCTGTTGGACAAGTTCTATGCTCCCGACAGCGGGAGCATCACCCTCGATGGGGTGCCGCTGAAGGAATGGGACACCCAAGTGCTGCGCGACAACATCGGGCTGGTGTTGCAGAAGAACCATATCTTCAGCGGCACCATCGAAGAGAATATCCGCTACGGCAACCCGGCGGCAACCCGCGAGGAGGTGGAACAAGCCGCACGGCAGGCGTATATCTATGACCAGATTGTGGCACTGCCCGGCGGGTTCGAGGCCAATGCCCTGCAGCTGAGCGGCGGCCAGCAGCAACGGATTGCCATTGCACGCATGTTCCTGAAGAATCCGCCCATTATCTTCCTCGACGAGCCCACCGCCAGTCTCGACGCTATCGCCACGGAGCAGATAAAGTCCTCTATCGATGCCATCAAGCAGGGCCGCACGGTCATTGTCATCAGCCACAATATCGGACAGATTATCGACTCCGACGCGTTGTATGTGCTGGATAAGGGGCACGCTGTGCAGCACGGCACGCCAACAGAGGTGTATCAACAAGGGGGATTGTACAAGGAGATTTTCGATGCCTCCGCCCGAAGCATGAACGTGGACAAGATTGCCGACACCGTTAATTTGAATGTGTGAATGTGTTATCGTGTTAATGCGTAAGTCAAATTCACGAGTGAACTAATAAACAGGTAGGCTCTTTCACAGTCCGACAACTGACTAAAGAGATAACGAATTAACACATACAAAAGTACACATTCGACTAACGAATTAACACATTTATGTATTAACACATTCATAGGTAGACAACCGGCTAACGAATTAACACATTAACGAATTAACACATTAATAAAGACATGCAATATTATATCGTTGATGCTTTTACCGACAAGCCCTTTGGCGGCAATCCTGCCGGGGTGGTGCTGTTGGATAATGATTTCCCAGCAGACAGCTTGATGCAACAGGTGGCAGCGGAATTACGCTATTCGGAGACTGCCTTTGTGCAGAGGGATGGCGCGAATGAGTTCACCGTCCGCTACTTCACCCCCAAAAGCGAGGTGGACCTCTGCGGGCACGCCACGATAGCTACCTTCGGTTTGTTGAAACAGGAGGGTATCGTGCCAAGAGGTTCCACATGCCTGAACCACACGCTGGCAGGGGACTTGGAAGTGCGCGTGGGCGACAGCGTGATGATGGAGATGGCGACACCTCGGGTGGTGGAACGAGAAGTGGACGTAGAGCGACTATGCCACCTAATGGGATGCCGTGTACCTGACATGCCTGTGGAGATTGTCTCCACAGGACTGCCGGACATCATCCTGCCCGTTAGCTCCCTCGCTGAACTGGAGGCCTTGCATCCCGACATGGAGGCACTGACCCTGTTGAGCCGAGAGCTGGAAGTGGTGGGGGTGCATGCCTTCGCCGCAGTCGGCGACCAGTTCACGGCCCATGTCCGCAATTTTGCCCCACTCTATGGGGTCGACGAGGAGTCCGCCACAGGTACTGCCAATGCCGCACTGACACACTACCTCCAACACCGGGGCATGATAGTCCCCGGCAAAGGCTACACTTTTATGCAGGGCGAGAAGATGGGACACCCGTCGGTGGTGGAGACGTCCCTCACTCCCGACGGTCAAGTATACGTAGGAGGACGTTGGTACACCGTGGCCAAAGGCGAACTACTAATATAACAAAAGAATGCTCCGCAATGGAGCATTCTTTCTATCTGCATAATACTATCCTTGGTGTCTCGCAACACCTATGGATGATTATTTCTTGTGGAGCGTGGTCTCGCCACCAAGGTCGATAATTTCGCTGGTTTGGGCTTGGAAGGTACCAGTGAGGGTCTTGGCCTTGAGGTCGATGCTAAAGTCGATTGAAGGATCAAGAATACCAGCCTGAGGACCACCGGCAGCGATATTGACATAACCGTGGTCGGTATTCTGGCGAACACCATAGCCGGTGATACCTACAGTGCGAACCAACTCTTCATAGCCAGTAATGTTCAGTTTGTAAGACAACGAACCAAAAGTGGCTGCATTTTCGGGATTCATGGTGAGTGTCCAGACAATGGTGTAGCTCACACTCTGTTTCTCTTCAAGGGTTGCGTTACCAGAGTAGGAACCCTCCCATGTGCCAACGAGATCGGCTTTGGTGGGGAGCTTGGTGTTGTCTTCTTTGTTCTCCTTATTGCAGGAAACCATCAGGGCTCCGCAGAAGAGAACCGTCGTTATAATCGTGAATAATTTTTTCATTTGTAAATAGATATTAAGTTGTTAATAATTGTTTTCTTTCTTGTCGACAGGGGAAATAATGATTAGTTAATGAGAGTGCCAATAACACAAAATAGTAGCCTTTACCTGTTCAAAATCTTTCATTTATAAAAAGACGTTTCTAATAATTGTGACACAATTACAGATTGCAAATATACATTTTTTCCTTATTTTGATAACTTTTTTTTATTTGAGGCTACAAGCATACTAGTTTACAGTGGATTGCCAAAAAGCAGTGGCCGCAAGGGATACGTACTCAAACAAGTGGTTAGCAGCTGATTGAATCCAGCAATTCGTGCGACAACAGCCATTGTTTTCGGTCGAGGCCGTAGGCGTATCCTGTCAGTTGGCCGTCGGAGCCAATCACGCGGTGGCATGGGATAATCAGTGCGATGGGGTTGCGTCCTACGGCACCTCCCACGGCCTGTGCCGAGCGACAGCGGAGCCGCTGGGCGATGTAGCTATATGAGACCGTATGACCGTAAGGAATGGCGAGTAACTCACGCCATACCGACTGTTGGAAGGGCGTTCCCCTAGGGGCAAGCCGTGGGATGAAATCAGGCTTGGCTCCACTGAAATAAAGGTCGAGCCAACGACAGGCATCCGCCAAGGGCGGGATGTCCTGTGCCTGTTCCCCATTAGTAGCTTCAGCAAACCGCAGCCCCGTCAACGCCGTGCCGTCACTGGTCAGCACGATGTCGCCCAGCGGAGAGCGGTACACTCCAGTCAGCTCCTGCTTGGTTCCGTTTTTCGTCATAATGAATTATCGTTGTCCGTTGATAAGTTGATAAGTTTATCCGACTAGCATCATATCAACGTATCAACAAAATACTTTGTTGTTTCGTTCGGCCTGCAAAATTACACAAATTCCCCGACATAATCGCAAACATATACTCAAAAATACGTTCTTAATCCAGTAGAGCTTCTATTGGCACAGTGCTGTCCATTAATCCGATACGGGTGTCTGATGCATGGCGGTTCACACCGGTGTAGGCAAGCGAGGCATCCTCATAGCGACGGAATTTCAGGATGGCATCGTTCATTTGGGCGCGGTTGAATACCCCGATGCGCAGCAATAGGTCGAAGTCGTCTATAGTCAGGCCTGTGACCCGCTCAAAGAGCTTCGGCTCCAGTTTGCGGATAACATCCTCAAGGCTCTCCTCGCGATAGTCGGTGAGGTACATGAAAATGGGGATGCGGGTGGCGAACTTCATCAGCTTTTCCTGCACTTCGCGCCGCTTGCTGCGGTACTCCTTTTCTTCAGCGGTGAGTTCCTTTTTCTTCTTTGGATCGGGATTGTCCCCTGCCTCTCGCTTCAGTTTCTTTATCTTCTCGGCACGGTTGACGATGTTCTCGATGATGTCGCTGCCCAAGGCGCGGAACCCTTCTATCTTCATGATGGTGGCCAAGGCTTCGGGGTTGTCCAGCACCCGCTGTAGGGTGGCGTTGTCCACATTCACCAACTGGGCACTGTTCCAACGTCGTGCCAGCAGGGTGCCGCTGGTGCCGTTGTCCACAAAGTCGAGTATCTCGGTGGCATCCACCCGTTTCATCGAGCTGCCGTCAAACTGGAGAATGGGCAGGAAATTGATGAAATCGTTTACTTTGTCGGTGATTCGGCGGTTGCTGTCCACGTCCAACTGATTGGCGTAGGTCACCACCTCGCGCAGGGCACGGTTGGGGGCAAAGTCGAAGACATAGCAGGTGGGCTTCAGGATTGTCTTTTTCGTAGGGTCGTCCTTGTCGGTGGCTGTCCAAGGGCTTTGCACACGGAAGGCCGTCTGGAAATAGGTCTCGGGGCTGGAGCAGTTGCGCAACATCAGCAATCCGCCCAAAGGCCGCAGGGTTACGCCTGTTGTCAGCTTGCCGCATGTCAGCGTGATGGTGCGTGTGGTCAGTGGGTTATCGCCCATCGCTTTGCGTACTGGCCCCAGTGCATCCACGCCGATACCGGCCTTTGTGCCGCTGCAGTTGATGATTTTATATGTCTGATAGAAACCGTTGGCCGGACGGTGCAACAACGCCTCCATAGCGTCGCACGAGGCCACATTAGGCAGAAACCACATGGTGTGGGCACAGAGGTCGAGCAGGCGGGTGTCTTCGAAAGGCAGTGCTGGACGCACGTTGAGTGGCGAGCTGCCGTCACCGAAGATGGATGCTTTGCCGCGGATGATGTCGAGCCACTTCTGCACGGCTTTCTCGTGGACAAATGTGGCAACCTCTTTGCCTTTGCCAGGCTCCGCACGGAAGAACTCGTTGAGGTCGAAGCCATCCATGTCCCACTGTTCTATCATGGCTCCGAGGTCTTGTGGCATCTGATAGGTCATCATCACCATGGTGGGCATTTCCAGATAGGGACCACCGATGGTCTCTTTCCGTGCCTGTTCGTCCTGATAGGTCCAGTTGAATATCTGGTTCTCCATAAACTCGCCCGTAGCAAGGGCGCGGAAGGGTGTGCCGCTGAGATAGAGATAATGCCGACCTGTAATGGGCACATCGTCGTCATCCCACGCGCGGCCGCTCTCCACGTCAATGCCGCCCTCGCGCATCACCTCATCCTCTTCCACCTGTCGCCTCTTGGCATCGGCATCGCCAAGGTCGAGCAGACTCTTGGCGTTGTCGTTCCACGCCCCAAAGTGGTATTCGTCCAGCACAATTAAGTCCCAGTTGATGCTGTGTACCCACTCATTCTTGGGCTTGATGTTGCCGTAGCGGTCACGCCCCAGATAGTCTTGGAATGAGCCAAACACAACCAACGGGTTGGGTGAGGACAGTGAGGGAAACCGTTCGTCCATTCGGCTGCTGTAATACCGCCACCCTTCAAAGTCTCGGTGTCGCAGCAGGTCGTCCCTCCACGAGTCTTCCACGGCGGGCTTGAAGGTGAGCACCAGCACCCGCTTTGCCTTCATCCTCTTGGCCAGCTGGTAGGTGGCAAAGGTCTTGCCGAAACGCATCTTGGCATTCCATAGGTAATGGCTGGGGCGGTCGGGTTCCTCTTCGTCCATCTTGGCGAAGTAGTCGGCGGTTTCTTTTACTGCTTTCTCCTGCTCTGGTCGCATCGTGTAGTCGAGGTCGCGCACTGTCTCCACGTGCGTCTCGCGATGTCGTACCGCCACGTATGCGGCCTGTGCCTCGCGAAGCGAACAGCGGCACCACTCGCCGATAAGTTCTTTGCCCATGCGGCGCAGCACCTCATGCAGGTCGTGGTCGGAGAAACTCTCGCCGCTGCCATCGGCATAAAAGGCGTTGTCATGCCACAGCAGGTGGTAGGTCTTGTGCGGTTCGGTGATAGGGTGCTGCTCGTCAATGCGCTTCCGCACGTCGGCACGTGTCGTTTGCCCGATCTTAATCCAGCCGGGGAACGACGTGTCATCGTACATGTAAATCTGCGGCATCGTGCGCCGCATCGTGGGGAGTATCTGTTCTATTGTCGCCATAATCTTTGTTGTTTATGGCGCTCTTTGTGATAAGAAAATGATGGGGCCTCATCCCTGTCGGGGTGTCCTCTCCTTCATTCATTACCTCAAAGAGCGTTCTGTTTATGTTTTGCCGAACCTTTTCCCTCGGCATAGGTTTGCTCATCAAATTAGCAGGCCATTCCCTCCGGTCAGGCAGCTTTGTGGGTTCTATGATCACCCTTAGATCCTTCGGTGATCCTTCGACGGAAATTGGTCGTATAACACCTTCGATGTGTGCCGGAGGCACAGACTCTCAATAACCCCGCACAAGCACAGCGCAGTGTGGGGTTGTCGCGAGGGGATCCTCCTGCGTCTCGGAGAGACGCGCTCTCAAATCCATTACAATATTTCGCCCTATATCTCGTTATCCCCATATGAGTTATATCCAGTCTTTCTATCATATAGTGTTCCGCACATATCGGAGTGAGCAGACCATCGCCATCGAGCACGACCGCGAGCTCTATGCGGTCATCATGGAGCAGACCAACAGCCTGCATGGGAAGATTTACCGCATTGGCGGTATGCCAGACCATGTGCATATTTTCGTTTCCTTGCCTGCCACCATCTCTGTTGCCCAGTATGTGCAGGCTGTGAAGACATTTACTAGCAAGTGGCTCAAGGCAAATCCCGCTTTCCTTCATTTCAGTGGCTGGGCTCACGAGTATGCAGCTTTCTCCTATAGTATACACGACAAGGACAGGATAGTGAACTATATCAAGGGACAGAAGGAGCACCATAAAAGGGTCAGCTTTGAAGAGGATTACCGCGCACTGCTGGAAGAGAGTGGGCTTGTCATAAGAGAGGAATACTTCCTCAAAGACTGATGGAATGAGAGCGCGTGCCTTCGGCACGCAGTCGAGGACACGTGTCGCATGCCCCCACACTGCACCCTTTCGGGCTTGTGCGGGGTTATTGAGAGTGAGCCCCTCCGGGGCTCTGGCTGTCGCATCTAAGACGAGATGGTGTGAACTGATAGTGCCGGAGGCACTTCCTCTCAATAACCCTGCACAAGCGTGGGTCGCGACCGAAGGGAGCAACCCCACGATAGTGCGGGTGCGCGACCGAAGGGAACAACCCCTTTCAAAGCGCAGTGTGGAGTAGGCCCAGATGTGCGCGACAGCGTCTCGAAGAGACGCGCTCTTAAACTCCTCAAAGACTGATGGAATGAGAGCGCGTGCCTCCGGCACGCAGCCGTGGACACGTGTCGCATGCCCCCACACTGCGCCCTTACGGGCTTGTGAGGGGTTATTGAGAGTGAGCCCCTCCGTGGCTCTGGCTGTCGCATCTAAGACGAGATTGTGTGAACTGATAGTGCCGGAGGCACTTCCTCTCAATAACCCCGCACAAGCGTGGGGTAGCGACCGAAGGGAACAACCCCTTTCAAAGCGCAGTGTGGGGTAGGCCCAGATGTGCGCGACAGCGTCTCGAAGAGACGCGCTCTTAAACTCCTCA
>R21__coassemble_1247_pt1 | contig 17749 bp, 17 predicted proteins | sample R21__metabat2_low_PE_009 | metagenome-assembled genome bin R21 | reverse complement strand
TATGTAATCAACAAGAAGAATCCTAAGTTCAAACAAAGACAAGGATGATTAACTAACAAAAAGAATAAAAAGAATTTATGGCAAGAATTGCAGGTATTGACTTACCCAAAAACAAAAGAGGCGTTATAGGTTTGACCTATATCTACGGTATCGGAAGAAGCCTTGCATCCGAGATCCTGGCCAAGGCTGGTATCGATGAGAATAAGAAAGTGCAGGACTGGACCGACGATGAGCAGAACACCCTTCGTACCATCATCAACGATGACTACAAAGTGGAAGGCGCACTTCGCTCCGAAGTGCAAATGAACATCAAGCGACTGATGGATATCGGCTGCTACCGCGGCATCCGTCACCGTCTCGGTCTTCCTCTCCGTGGTCAGAGCACCAAAAACAACGCCCGTACTCGTAAGGGTAAGAAGAAAACAATCGCTAACAAAAAGAAAGCTACCAAGTAAATAAGTAAAGTGTAGCAACCTGCTGTGGATTATAGTTGAACTCGGAGCAGCAGGGTAAAATAAGTAGAATCAAGCACAATTAAAAATTATGGCAAAAACTTCAAAACCGACCAAAAAAAGAGTCGTAAAAGTTGAACCTCTTGGAAGAGCATGCATCTTTGCTTCTTTCAACAACGTGATTATTTCGTTGACAAATAATGCCGGTCAAGTGATTTCTTGGTCGTCTGCTGGAAAAATGGGCTTCCGCGGATCGAAGAAAAACACTCCGTATGCTGCACAGATGGCTGCGGAAGATTGCGGTAAAGTTGCTTATGATTTGGGCCTAAGAAAAGTAAAAGTCTTTGTAAAAGGACCTGGTTCAGGACGTGAGTCTGCTATCCGCGCAATCAATGGATGCGGCATTGAAGTAACCGAAATCGTCGATGTCACTCCGCTTCCTCACAATGGATGCCGTCCTCCTAAACGCCGTCGCGTGTAATTCGATGGGTATTCAGATTAGTACCCCTATCAAAACCCCAACCAGTATTCAATATTCAAAATTGTAAACAATGGCAAGATATACAGGTCCTAAAACCAAAATTGCAAGAAAATTCCACGAACCGATTTACGGTCCCGACAAGTATTACGAAAAGAAACCCTATGCCCCCGGTATGCATGGTCAGAACCGTCGCCGTGGCAAGGTGTCCGAATATGGCATCCAGCTTCAGGAGAAACAGAAAGCCAAATACACTTATGGCATCCTCGAGCGCCAGTTCCGCAAACTCTACGCCGAAGCTTCCCGTCGTGGCGGTATCACCGGTGAAGAGCTCATGAAGCTTATCGAATCACGTCTGGACAATGTTGTCTATCGTCTCGGCATCGCCTGCAGCCGGGCCCAGGCACGTCAGCTCGTGTCCCACCGCCACATCGCCGTCAACGGCAACGTGGTCAATATTCCCTCTTATGAACTGAAAGTTGGTGACGTCATTTCCGTCCGCGAGCGTTCCAAGTCTTTGGAGATTATCACCGACAATCTCGCCTCTCGTGCCAACAACTATGCATGGCTCGAATGGGACGGCGCCAGTCTCACCGGTAAATTCATCAGCTATCCTGAGCGTAGCGATATCCCCGAGACTATCAACGAACAGCTCATTGTCGAACTCTACTCCAAGTAGTAGTGTTTTCGTCGCCCGGGGCTTGTTGCTGGCTGCCCTTTCATGCAGTCGGTCTTTACGAGTCAGGGTCATAGAAATCAATTATAAGAAAGCATTCAAAAATGGCAATATTATCTTTCCAGAAACCCGACAAGGTGGTTATGCTCGAGGCCGACGACTTCCGTGGAGTCTTCGAATTCCGTCCTTTGGAGCCTGGCTACGGCATCACCATCGGCAATGCGTTGCGCAGAGTACTGCTCTCTTCTCTCGAAGGGTTTGCAATCACCTCAGTACGCATTGAAGGAGTCGACCATGAATTCTCTTCCCTCCCCGGAGTGGTTGAGGACATGACCGATATCATCCTAAAGTTGAAGCAAATCCGCTTCCGCCGCCAAATCGAAGAGTTCGATTCCGAGAAGGTATCGTTTGTCGTTGTGGGTCAGTCCGTCTTCAAGGCTGGCGACCTCAACAGCCATCTCAATGGTTTTCAGGTTCTCAATCCCGAGCTTGAAATCTGCCACATGGAGACGACCACCGAGCTCAAGATAGAACTCACCATCGAGAAAGGGCGCGGCTATGTCCCTGCCGACGAGAATAAAAAGCCGGGCGACCCCATCGGTGTCATTGCTGTCGATTCTATCCATACGCCTATCAAAAACGTCAAATACGAAGTCAGCGACTATCGTGTTGAACAGCGCACTGACTACGAGAAACTGACTTTCGATATCCAGACCGACGGCTCCATACATCCGAAAGAGGCTTTGAAAGAGGCAGCCACCATTCTCATCCAGCACTTCATGCTCTTCAGTGACGAGCGCATCACCCTCGAAGCCGAGCCCAAGCCCGTGCAGGAAGAATACGACGAAAGCACCGCCTACACCCGTCAGCTCCTTAAGACCAAGCTGGTCGACATGGACCTCTCCGTCCGTGCCCTCAACTGCCTTAAGGCCGCTGAAGTCGAGACCTTGGGCGATTTGGTCTCCTTCAACAAAGCCGACCTTTTGAAGTTCAGAAACTTCGGCAAGAAATCGCTCACCGAGCTCGAGAACCTCGTCGCCTCGAAGAATCTCGAATTCGGCATGAACATTAGTAAGTATAAATTAGATAAAGAATAATAGAAATGAGACACGGTTGTAAAATAAATCATCTGTCAAGAACCCACGCACATCGCGTTGCTATGCTCTCCAACATGGCCACTTCTCTCATCCTTGAGAAGAGAATCGAGACCACGCTGGCCAAAGCCAAAGCACTCCGAGTATATGTCGAGCCCCTCATCAATCGCTCCAAAGAGGACACCACCAACAACCGCCGTGTTGTCTTCAGCTACCTCCATAGCAAAGAGGCCGTCAACGAGCTCTTCCGCGAAATCTCGCAGAAGATTGCTAACCGTCCCGGTGGCTACACCCGCATCCTGAAGACCGGCATCCGTCACGGTGACAACTCCGCCATGGCTATCATCGAGCTCGTAGACTACAACGAAAACATGCTCAAGCCCATCGCTGAGAAGAAAGCCAAGTCCACTCGCCGCAGTCGTGCCAAGAAGGCCGAAAATGCCGAGACTCCTGCTGTCGAAGCTCCCGCAGTGGAAGAGGCTCCTAAGGCCGAATAATTGTTCGGATACTCATCATAAAGGAATGCGGGGTGATGCTCATCTCTGCATTCCTTTTTTCGGTTGTCTCCCCAGTGCTTCTTGTTCACCACGGAAGGCATCCCCAAGCACGTCAACATCGTAAATTATTATATCAAACAAACCTAAATCTATGTCACAAATCATAGCAATCCGGGGCCGTCAGATTCTCGACTCTCGCGGCAACCCCACAGTCGAAGTCGAAGTATACACTGAGCAGGGCGCCATGGGCCGTGCCGCAGTACCTTCAGGAGCCTCCACAGGTGTCCACGAAGCCTGCGAGCTTCGCGACAACGACAAGTCCGTATACATGGGCAAGGGCGTCCTTCAGGCCGTCAACAATGTCAACAACGTCCTCAACGAGGAGCTCCGCGGCATGTATGTCGAAGAGCAGCGCGCCATCGACCAGAAGATGATTGAACTCGACGGCACTCCCAACAAGAGCCGTCTCGGTGCCAACGCCATTCTCGGTGTCTCTCTCGCCTGCGCTAAAGCTGCCGCCATGGAGTCCGGCCAGCAACTCTACCGTTACCTTGGCGGTTGCGGAGCCTACCTGCTTCCCGTCCCCATGATGAACATCCTCAACGGCGGTTCACATGCCGACAATAGCATCGACTTCCAGGAGTTCATGATCATGCCCGTCGGAGCCCCCACTTTCACTGAGGCCCTCCGCATGGGTGCCGAGGTTTTCCACAACCTCCGCAGCGTCCTTAAGGCACGCAACATGTCCACCAACGTGGGCGACGAGGGCGGTTTTGCCCCCAACCTCGCTTCCAACGACGAGGCTATCCAGGTGGTCTGCCAGGCCATCGAGAAGGCCGGCTACCGTCCAGGCGAAGACATCTTCATCGGTCTCGATGCCGCTGCTTCCGAGTACTACAACCCCGAAACCGGCCTCTACGAGATGCGCTGGTCCACCGGCGAGAAATACAACGCCACCGAGATGGTTGACTTCTGGAAACGCTGGGTCGACCAGTACCCCGTCATCTCCATCGAGGATGGTATGGCCGAAGACGACTGGGATGGCTGGAAACTCCTCACCGACGCTATCGGCGACCGCTGCCAGTTGGTAGGCGATGACCTCTTCGTCACCAATGTCGAGCGCCTCCAGATGGGTCTCGACCGCAAAGTGGCCAACTCCATCCTCGTCAAACTCAACCAGATTGGTACCCTTTCCGAGACCATCGACGCTGTCAGCCTTGCCACCCGCAACGGCTACACCTCCATCATCACCCACCGCAGTGGCGAGACTGAGGACACCACCATTGCCGACCTCGTCGTGGCTCTCAACACCGGCCTCATCAAGACCGGCTCCGCCAGCCGCACTGACCGCATCTGCAAATACAACCAGCTCATGCGCATCGAAGAAGGCCTCGGCGACGAAGCCCAGTACCTTGGCAAGAACTTCAAATTCCTCAAATAGGAATAACCCAATACAAAAATACCCTGTGTGGACATCCGCACGGGGTATTTTTTTGTCTTGCAATTAGTCACCCGGTGTGCCATACTCTTAAAAGTTGTTAAATATTGTCAGAAAACAGCCCTCTCTGCGTTATATATAAAAACAATCAACAATTAAAACTTATACAATATGAAGAAACTGCTTTCCCGACTTATGGTTGCAGCATCGATTTGTGCAGTGATGTTATCAGTATCATGCAACAAGGAAGATATTTCCCCGGTGCCGACCAACCTGTACAACAGCATGGTTCCTCTCTGGCAGCAGCGAGAGTCGCCAAGTTTGCACAAAGCCATAGAGAATCACGTAGCCCGATACGGCTACACACTATTCCGCGATACCGTTTATGGCACCAACAGGGCAATCTCTTACCTTTGCCAGACCGACACCGCCATTTATCTACTGAATGTTTGGTATAGGAACGACTCCCTTTGGTCACTGAAATGCACCCTCTTTTCGCCACAGACGCAGTGGATGCAGGAACAGATAACAAGGTTTGAACAGGAGATGTATGACCGTCATCCCAACGACTATATTGGTGGCTCGTTCTATTGGTATTTGCGGCCGGACATACTCAATACTGTCGACGGCGGCGATGTGCGGACTCACGACCTCTTTGTCCAGCGGACTGTGGAGCATGCCCGCGATGTGTGGGAGTGGGTTGAGGCACGCACACGCTATGGCCTCCGCCCGCCTTATCTGGGCGAAGATCAGCTCCAACTACACACCGATGGTACCCGGCATGAACTCAACCAGTTGGGATTGGACAACATCCCGGCGGGCATCACGCACCATTTGGATGTCCAGTTCAATATTTACGACACCACAGGATGGAACGACTGGCATCTTGATTGATGGAACATGGCAATGTGCTCCATAGGAGCTGCATGCTATGTCGGCCTGCATTCTTCAGTAGTAGCAGCACTGATGTTTAACGGTTGTTCAATGGTATTTTACTATTGAACAACCGTATCATTAATGAAGAGACGGCGAAAGGATACTGGTCATAAAGATATCGTCAGCGGTTATAAATCAGTCCATAAGAAGTTTCTTTATGCCTGGAAACCGCTTATGTCAAAAAAAACGCGTATATTTGCATTTTTGATTAATCCTACCTGTGTCCAAGGGTTGTATGCTTGAGGAGGCTGGCAGGGCCGATAAGAACACTTAGATAACGATGAACAACATACGCAACTTTTGTATCATAGCTCACATCGACCACGGCAAGAGCACGCTGGCCGACCGTCTTTTGGAGTATACCGCCACGGTGTCGCAGCGCGACATGCAGGACCAGGTGCTGGACGACATGGACCTGGAGAAGGAACGCGGCATCACCATCAAGAGTCACGCCATCCAGATGAACTACCGTTACGACGGCGATGGTGAGAACGCTGGCAAGGACTTTGTGCTGAACCTTATCGACACACCGGGTCATGTGGACTTCAGCTACGAGGTGAGCCGCTCGATAGCAGCGTGTGAGGGGGCCTTGCTTGTGGTGGACGCCACGCAGGGCATCCAGGCACAGACTATCTCTAACCTATATCTCGCTTTGGAGAATGACTTGGAAATCATCCCCGTGATGAACAAGATAGACCTCGACAGCGCCATGCCCGAAGAGGTGGCCGATGAGATTATCGACCTGCTGGGCTGCAAGCGTGAGGAGATACTGTCGTGCAGCGCCAAGACGGGTATGGGTGTGCCGGAAGTGCTGCGTGCCATCGTCGACCGCTTCCCGGCTCCCAAGGGCGACCCCGAGGCACCGTTGCAGGCACTGGTGTTCGACTCGGTGTTCAATCCCTTCCGGGGTATCATTAGCTATTTCCGCATCATGAACGGCACCATCCGCACCAACGACCATGTGATGTTTGTCAGCACCGAGAAGGACTACCATGCCGACGAGATTGGCGTGTTGCGCTTGAATATGGAGCCGCGCAAGGAATTGAAAGCCGGTGATGTGGGGTATATCATCAGCGGCATCAAGACCTCGAAGGAGGTGCGTGTGGGTGATACCATCACCCATGTGGAGCGTCCCTGCGACAAAGCTATCGAAGGATTTGAGGCAGTGAAACCCATGGTCTTCGCGGGCGTCTATCCTGTCGACACGGATGACTACGAAGAGTTAAGGGCGTCGATTGAGAAGTTGCAGCTCAACGATGCGTCGCTGACGTTCGAGCCGGAGAGCTCGTTGGCGTTGGGATTCGGGTTCCGCTGCGGATTCCTCGGCCTGCTGCACATGGAGATTGTGCAGGAACGTCTGGAACGCGAGTTCAATATGGACGTCATCACCACCGTGCCCAACGTACAGTACAAGGTGAAACTGACCAACGGCGAGGAGAAGGACGTATACAATCCCTCGGGCATGCCTGAGCCGAACAACATCGCCGAGGTGTACGAGCCTTATATCCACGCCCAGATCATCACCAAGGCCGACTTTATCGGGTCTGTCATCAAGCTGTGCATGGATAAACGCGGCATCCTCAAGAACCAGACCTACCTCACCACCGACCGCATCGAGATAACTTTTGATCTGCCGCTGGGCGAGGTGGTATTCGACTTCTACGACAAGCTGAAGAGCATCTCGAAGGGGTACGCCTCTTTCGACTACTACCTGAACGGTTTCCAGCCGTCGAAACTTGTCAAGCTGGAGATATTGCTGAACGGGGACCCCGTGGACGCCTTGTCGACCTTGACGTATGTCGACAATGCTTATCCCATCGGTCGCCGCATGTGCGAGAAGTTGAAGGAACTGATTCCCCGGCAGCAGTTCGATGTGGCCATACAGGCCGCCATCGGCAGCAAGATTATCGCCCGCGAGACCGTGCGGCAGGTGCGAAAGGACGTCACGGCCAAGTGCTACGGCGGCGACATCACCCGCAAACGCAAGCTGCTGGAGAAACAGAAGGAGGGTAAGAAACGTATGCGCCAGGTGGGCAACGTGGAGGTGCCGCAGAGCGCCTTCCTCGCCGTCCTGAAACTGGATTGATGATGTCATTCAATTATTGCATCGAAAAAAATAATAGTACCCGAATGAGAAGAATACTGATAGAAAACTTTGGACCGATAAGCAAAGCCAATATAGAGTTGGGAGATTTGACTATTTTTGTGGGGCCACAAGCCAGTGGTAAAACAGTTGCATTAGAAACCATCAAGCTGGCTGAGGATTATGCATCGATAATAGATAAATTGAACAAAAACAATTATATTACAAGTCGGATAGGGAACGTCCTTAACCTATATTTTGGTAGAGGGATGGCGTCAATGTGGCGAGAAAGTACAAGAATAGTGGTTGATGATATTCCTTTCGGCACAGACCGTTTGTCGCCAAGTGTGGGGAAAGAGAACACGCAGGAGACGGTTTTCTATATTCCTGCACAGAGAGTGACCAGTGTGGCCGATGGCGCAGGGAAAAATTTCCAGTCGTTTGGATTTAAAACGCCTTATGTAAACAGACAATTTGGAGACACGTTGCAACGATTTATACAGAATGGGATTGGTCAGCAAACGGTGCTGTTCCCGATGAAAACCCGATTGAAGTCACAAATGCGCAAGCGGTTTGATGACAGTATATATCACGGTGCACGGGTGATGCTTTACGATGATGATGATTTGTCCAAACAAATGGTGCTGAATATAGGTGATTCAATATTGCCTGTGCAAGTATGGAGTGCAGGACAAAGAGAGTTCACCCCGTTACTGCTGGGCATATATTGTTTGACCGGTGCGCCGCAGAATGTTCTTAGGAATGACTTGTATAACTCTGTTATTATTGAAGAACCTGAAATGGGTTTACATCCTAAGGCCATTTCTGATGTAATATTGCAAATAATAGAGTTGGTGCAAGGGGAGAAAGGAAAAAATGGTCCCCGGAGAGGGTATCAGGTCATGATTTCAACTCACTCTTCAGTGTTCTTGGATTTCGCTTGGACATTCGAACTGATTAAAAGATGCCCCGACGATAGAATCAGGTATAGCGCATTGAGCGATTTATTCGATATAGATGGCGATGGTTCTATGATGAGGATGTTGGAAGGAGTGTTTGATAAAAAGATTAAGGTTTATTATTGGGGAAAACAATCTGGGGTTGAAGGTACAGTATCACAGGATATTTCCTCTCTTGATATATGGGACGATAATACGGTAATGAGTGAGTGGGGAGGTATGACCACTTTTGCATCCAAGGCAGCAGATATAGTTTCGAGCTATTCATTGAATGAAGCACAAAATGGATAAGCCGGTAGATTCAAATGAGGCAAAATGCCTTAAAGAGGCTGTTGACAAGACTGCCGACGTAAGGGGTTACTATTGCGAAGGGAAAGGTGCAATAAAAGAGGGCAAGAATCAAATTGTAGGTGATGATGGGATTAAAATTTCAGGGAGTTTGAATATAGATGATGCAACAAGGCCATTGTATCCTACGAGCAACAGATGGGACTATGTCGTAGAATGCAATGAATCTCTCCATTTTGTAGAAGTTCATGACGCAAATCGAGCTGGTGAGATAGAAACAATTAAGGCGAAAAAGAGATGGCTGTATGATTGGTTAAATGATCACGCTCCATCTATTAAGAAATTGGCTGGGTGGCCTCCTCGTGTTCATTGGGTTGCCACGGGCGAAATCAATTTAGGTAGGATTAATTACAATTCAGTTCAATGGAGGAGACATGATATTCCGAAACCTGTGAAATTATTAAAACTAAAATAGTAATCCATGAAGATATTTATTTTCGCTTTCCTCAGTGTGCTGGTGGCGGTGTTGGCCACGCTGGCACTGGCAGGTTATTTGTTTTTCCGCATCACCAAGCGGTATTTCGACAATCAGCAGAAGATGCAGATGCTGCAGATGCGGGTGGATGAGCACCGCGAGGCGGTGAAACTGGTCACCCCCATACGGTTGCAGGCCTACGAGCGCATGGCGCTCTTTCTGGAGCGTATTGCGCCGGAGAGCCTTGTGCTGCGCTGCTACCAGCCGGGCATGGACACCAAACTGTTGCAGGGTGTCATGACCAAGACCATCCGCGACGAGTGGGAGCACAATCTCAGTCAGCAGGTCTATATCTCGAGCGAAGCCTGGGCACGCGTCCGCAAGGCGAAGGACGAAATGATTGGTGTCATCAATTCGGCGGCCATCACCATTCCGGCCGATGCCGACCCGACCCGCCTGGCCGGCACTATCTTCGCCACCGTGGCCGAAGGCAAACAGCCCACAGCGTCAGCTCTTGAGTTCCTGAAGCAGGAGATGCGCGACCTGTAGCGCGCAAGTGAGCCTTTGCCATTGGATGTCCTGAGTGTCGGCTTTGGCTGCAATGGCCAACGTCAGTCGTTGGATGTCCGAAGTTGGTAGGGGCTCCCCGGGAGCCTGGTATGGCTTGATAGAGTTGTGGTAGACACAATGGGTCGCACCGATGGTGTGCAATATACTGCGTGGACGCATCCTTCTAACCTCCGTTGTGTCACCTTGTTGGGTCTTGTAGGTGTCATTTTATTTTGCCGTTTGCGTTTTTTTTCGTACCTTTGCACTTTATTATGAAGAATATAAAATATTATATCATACTGATTCTGATTGTTGTAGCACCTTTATATGCCAACGCGCAGAATCGTCCTAATGCAAAGCAGAACAAAAACAAGCCCCGTGTGTATGCCAATACGCAAGGCGGGCAGATAAAGCATAACAAACTGGTGAAAACCAGCGACCCAGGTGACGAGTACTCGGGTGTACGCACCGAACCCTATGGGTTGAAAAAGCCGAAGAAGAAAGTGGATAACGACACGGTGGATGTGGCCGACGACGTAGCCGCAAAGCCCGCCTACCAGGAGCCTTACTTCTTTGACGAGAACCCGCAGGACAAAGACCATGAAGTCATAGACAAGAAGAACGCCCAGAAGGAACGTCCGGGCACACCAGAAGAAGCTGATGACGAGGAGGGTATGGGTATCGTCACACCCCATTACGCCCTCTCTCAGCAGGACGACCCCGGTACCGACAGCGAAGAAGACATTCTTATGGCGGGCGATTCCGCGCTGGTGCATACGCTCAAGATGGACATCTCCGAGATGGAGCCCATCGAGCTTAAACTCACCGACGCCGAACATGGCAAATTCTTTGTCTTCCCCACGCCCGACATTGCCCGTCCCACCTCGCACTTCGGTCCGCGCCGTCGTCGTTTCCACTACGGACTCGATTTGGCAATGCCTACAGGCGAACCCATCTATGCCGCTTTCGACGGTGTGGTGCGATTCTCAAAATACAACCGCTCCTACGGCCACCTCATTGTCATCCGTCACGACAATGGGCTTGAGACCTACTATGCCCACCTCTCCAAACGTCATGTGGCCCCTGGCACCCGCGTCAGGGCAGGTGAGGAGATTGGTCTTTGCGGCAACACAGGGCGTTCGCGCGGCAGCCATCTGCACTTCGAGATACGCTACAACGGCAATGCCATGAATCCCGAAGATGTTATCAGCTGCGAATCTCGCACCCTTATCAAGCCTTCCCTCCGCCTTACCAAGGATTCGTTCCGCAAGGTGGCCAAACCTGGGTATACCAACCGCAGCCCCAAGTCGAGGGTGGGTAACTTCAGCGACGGCGGTAAGACCTACAAAATCCGCACGGGCGACACCCTCAGCCGTATAGCCAAGCGCAACGGCACCACCGTCAAGAAACTGTGCCAGCTCAACGGTCTCAAGGAGACCTCTGTGCTCAAACCCGGACGAACCATCAGAATTCGATAATATGCGCCTGGACATTCTTACGCTCTTCCCCAACATGATGAGCATGTTTTTCGAGGAGTCCATCCTCAGCCGTGCCCAGAAGAAAGGCATTGTGGAAGTGGTTTTCCACGACCTCCACGACTATTCCCTCTCACGCTACGGCAGTGTGGACGACTACCCCTACGGAGGCGGTGCGGGCATGGTGATGGCTGTCGAGCCGTTGGCCAACTGCATCGAGGAGCTGAAGGCGCAGCGAAGCTACGACGAGGTTATCTATACCGCCCCCGACGGCGAGATGCTCTCGCAGCCCATGGCCAACACCCTTTCGCTGAAGGAGAACCTGATGATTCTCTGCGGCCACTACAAAGGGGTGGATGAGCGCATAAGGGAACATTTCATCACCATGGAGATTTCGATAGGCGACTATGTCCTTACGGGTGGAGAGCTGGCTGCTGCAGTCATTGCCGACACTGTTATCCGCCTTATTCCCGGCGTCATCGGAGACGAGCAGTCCGCCTTGGGCGACTCATTCCAAGATGGCCTCGTGGCACCGCCCGAATACACCCGTCCCCCCGAGTTCCGTGGATGGAAGGTGCCCGACGTCCTGCTCAGCGGCAACCATGCCAAGATAGAGCAGTGGCGCATGGAACAGGCCATCGAGCGTACCCGCCAACGCCGTCCCGGCCTTCTTTGCAAAGCAAGATAGTGGTTCCTGCTACAAATAACGGTCCCCTCACGCATTGGGTGCATGAGGGGATTTGCTTTTGTTAATATGTTAATAAATTCTGCTCGTTTTGATTCATTGTGCGCAAGGGTAGTTGATGAATTCTTTTCTTCTCGGGTAGGGTACTATTCTGTAGATGAGATTTGGTGGGATACATTATGTTTTTTTAAGGCTGTCTCGGTTTCACGAACGAGTTCTTCGCCACGGAATTTGCCTAGTATGATGCCATTGCTGTCAATGAGAAATACCTGAGGAATAGAAACAAATCCATATAGTGTTGAAGCTCCATTTCCAGTTGGGTCTAATATTTGGGAGTAGGGGAGTTCTAGGTCATTGATTGCTTTATCAAAATCGCCTTCTTTGTCCCAGACACCAACCCCCACAACGACCAGGCCGCTGTCGGCGTATTTTTCGTACAGAGGTTTGAGGTACTGTTTGATTTCCTGTCGGCAGGGTCCGCACCACGATGCCCAGAAATCGACAATCGCAACATGACCGGTAACGAGTTGCGAGAGTGAAACGGTATCGTGTGAGGAACGGTTGATGCCGGTGAAATCTACAAACCGTTTTCCTTTAGCTACAGCTTGCTGGTGCTGGCTTTTTTCGAACACTTGGCGGTTGAGGAGGAAATCGTGCACAACAGATGAGGATGTTGCATAAACAGAATCAATCATTTTGCGACGATGGCTGATGGTATCGGAGTAAAAATCTCCAAATCCGATGATACCGTTGAATAGGTTGTACAGCATATAGGCTCCTACTGCATTGTCGGCGTTGTCGTTGAAAATCTGCCATCCGGTTACTTCATGAAAATTATTTATAGAATCTTGAAAACGTTCCTCATCTTGCTTTGGTCCAAAGTAATATGCATTGTCTCGTTGCTTTTTGCAATACATATATCCGTGTACATAGCGGTTCAATTGGTCGTTCAAGGGGGATCCACCAATAACATAGTCGCGTATATCAATGGTTGCAGTCATATCAGGCTCTATTGCTATGGGTATAAATAGTTGTTTTCTGTCAGTAATATAGCCAATGAACACAGTGTCAGTATACCCGTTGATGGTGAATTTGCCTTTTTTTATGATGCCGCTGCCAATGCTGTCATTGTTTTGGATGTCACAAAGAACGATTGTTCTTCCATTTCTGATTTTGCGCGGTAGATTTGTGCCGTTGATTGTGAAATTGTGTTCCTGTGCTGCTGCTATTGTCGTTGCTAGTACACTGACCAGTAAAATGATGTTTTTTTTCATTGTTGTGTCCTTTCTATTGATGAATGTTTAACTTGCCAGGATGATTGCCAGGGTATCGATTAGGATTATTGTTACCACGATGCCGCTCATAAAGAGTTTGGCAAGGATTTTGTCTTTTCTGCTGGGAAGGGTGTTCCTTCTTCTTGCATTGAGGTTCTGTGTTGTATTCATTGTTTTGTCCTTTCGTAAAAACGTTGTTTGTTTTTTGTTTCTTTGCCCAATAAACGAACAACTGACTTGAAATATTCGTGAGGGGTGAAAAAAGTAAAATTGTAAGGAGGGATTAATGGATGTTTTTTTCTTGCAGGGGGCAATTTTATTGCCGCTTTGGCGTTACATTGTCAGTTAAGAAAATAAAAGATACTTTATGACAGAATTTGAGAAATACGCCACCATGCACCGTGGCATCAGCAGTACCACATACGCCAAGTACACTTCGGCAATCAATAATTCACTGACCCCCTATATTGTGGAGGAACGCCAGTTGAACGTGGCCCAGATGGATGTGTTCAGCCGTCTGATGATGGACCGCATCATCTTCCTGGGCACCGCCATCGACGACTATACCGCCAACGTCATCCAGGCTCAGCTGCTTTTCCTCGAGAGCGTGGACAGCACCAAGGATATCCAAATCTACCTCAACTCGCCGGGAGGCTCGGTGTATGCAGGACTGGGCATCTACGATACCATGCAGTACATCCAGCCCAAGATTGCCACCATCTGCACAGGTCTTGCCGCCTCGATGGCCAGCGTGTTGCTCTGTGCCGGCGAGAAGGGGATGCGCTGCGCGCTTCCCCATGCCCGCGTGATGATTCACCAGCCCATGGGCGGTGCCGACGGCCAGGCTACGGACATGGAGATTACCGTCCGCGAAATCCTCAAGCTGAAGAAGGAGCTCTACGAGATTATTGCCAAACACAGCGGACAGCCTTTCGAGCAGGTGGAGAAGGACAGCGACCGTGACCACTGGTTCACCGCCGAAGAGGCTAAGGCCTACGGCATGATTGACGAGGTGTTGACCAAGAAGAACTAGTTTGGCTAGAATAACTAATAGTCTTATGATGCAAATCAAGATAAGAAATACCTCTCACCACCCGCTGCCGAAGTACGAGACTGCGCAGTCGGCGGGGATGGACTTGCGTGCATACCTGCCCGACGGGCCGGTCACGCTGTGCCCCATGGAGCGCGGACTGGTGAAGACAGGCCTTTTCATGGAGCTGCCCGCAGGCTATGAGGCGCAGGTGCGCCCCCGCAGCGGCTTGGCTCTGAAGAAAGGTGTCACTGTGCTCAACTCGCCCGGCACCATCGATGCCGATTACCGCGGCGAGATTTGTGTGATCCTCATAAACCTCTCGCAAGAGGATTTTGTTATCAACGACGGTGAACGCATCGCCCAGATGGTTATCGCCCGACATGAGCAGGCAGAAATCGTGCAGGTAGAGGAGTTGTCGGACACTGAGCGCGGTGCAGGCGGCTTTGGCCACACGGGGAAGAATTGAAAAATGAAAGTTGAAAATTGAAACGGCTGGCGCATAGGCTGGTTCTGCTTGTTGCGATAATATCGCAATTGTTCTCTTCATGCCACGCACAGCCGGGTTCCCAAGTGGCCGGTTTCGTGCATTATCATCCCGTCGAACCTTTCTATACAGGTTCTGAGATGATGATGGATTGTATTTCCAGATACCGGGATAGTGGAGCGTGTGTTTTTGCCGAAAAGTATTTTTATTCCGGGAATGTCGCTGTGGTGGCCAACCAAACCTCTCTCGTGGGCAACACCCATTTAGTGGACACCCTTTTTTCCCAAGGCGTTCGTGTCACCAAGATATTCTGCCCCGAACACGGTTTCCGCGGGACAGCAGCGGCCGGTGCCACGGTGGACAACAGCACCGACCCCAAGACGGGTCTTCCTATCATCTCTCTTTATGGCAAGAACAAGAAGCCTACGCCCGAGCAGATGGGGGATGTGGACGTGGTGCTGTTCGACCTGCAGGATGTGGGCTGCCGCTTTTACACGTATCTTTCGACGCTGCACTATGTGATGGAAGCGTGCGCCGAGAGAGGAATTCCCCTCGTTGTGCTTGACCGTCCCAATCCCAACGGACATTATATCGACGGCCCTGTGCTGGACACTGTCCATTACCGTTCATTTGTGGGGATGCACCCTGTTCCCATCGTTTACGGCATGACCATCGGCGAATACGCAGAGATGATAAACGGTGAGTATTGGTTGAGAGACAGCCTGCAATGCAACCTCACCGTTGTCCCGATGCAGGGCTACCGTCGCGACAGCATAGGGTATGAGCTGCCCGTGCCGCCGTCGCCCAACCTGCGCAATGCCCATGCCGTTGCGCTCTATCCCAGTCTCTGTCTCTTTGAAGGCACCAACTGCGGCGTGGGTCGCGGCACCCTCTGGCCATTCGAGATCGTCACTTACAAAGCCGACACCCTCAACCTGTGTAGTGCCGACTGTCCTGCCGGTGCAATCACCCTTTCCTATCTGCTCACCATGTATCGCCGCGTTCCCAAAGGCAAGTTTTTTCTCAAGTCTAACTTTTTTGAGAAACTGGCAGGGACAGACCAGCTCCGCAAACAGATTGAGCGTGGCCTCACCGAAGAGGAAATCCGCGCCACATGGCAGCCTGCCCTCGACCGTTTCAAAACCATCCGCAGCCGTTACCTCATCTACCCCGATGTGGAGTTTCCGAGTTCAAGATAATCGACAAAGAATCACTTTTTTTTATCTATGTCAAAAAAAATGTGTAATTTAGCACATTAATTTGGTGTGTTGTGTACGATGTTTTTTCGGCACAACGTACTAATATTAATGTAATTGCGTTATTGTAAAAAAACAAACATTCATATATGAAAACGATTAAAAAAGGTTTTGCACTATTGGCTATAGCCCTGCTTTGGTCCAGTATGGCCGTGGCACAGAACAGTGTCGCCGCCCAGGCCGACCAGCAGTTCAAGGATAAGCAGTACATCCTTGCATTGGAGAGCTACCAGAAGGCCTACGACCGTGTGTCGAGCAACAGGGCTGAAAAGAACCGCATCTACTTTCAGATTGGCGAGTGCTACCGCTTGATGTACAACTATCCCAAGGCCGAACACACGTACCACCGCCTCATCCAGGCAGGCTATTATACTGTGGAGCCCAAACTCTACTACTACATGGCCGAGATGTGCCGTTTCAACGGCAAGTTCGACGAGGCCGACAGCTACTACGACAAATACCTCGAACTGGTCCCCGGCGACAAACTTTGCCTGACACGAAAGAAATCGCTTATCGATGTCACGCGGTGGGCAGCCGAGCGCAGCCGCCATATCATCACCAAACTGGCAGACTGGAGCACCGAGTATAACGATTGGTCGCTCCGTTTCGTGGGTGACGACACCAATACACTTGTCTTCACCTCCTCTCGCTACGGTGCCGACGAAGCAGATGGCAAGGACGTGTGGACAGGTCAGAACTACTCCTCGCTCTATACCGTCTACAAGGACCGTAACGGGCAGTGGACCAATACCCCCACACCTTACGACAATAGCGGCAAGATTAACACCACTAGCAACGAAGGTGAAGCCTGTTTCTCCCCCGATGGCACCACCATCTATTTCTCACGATGCAAAATCGTTGAGCACGAGACCCACGGTTGCGCCATCTACACCTCGACCAAGGCAGTAGCCGCCGACAAGAAGAAGGCTGCCAAGAAGACCAAGGCCAAGAAGTCCCCCACCAAAACTACCAAGAAAGGCAAGGGTAAGAAGGGCAAGGATGCCGACACTGAGGAAGAGAGCAAACCCGCCGAGGAAGAGGTCGCTCCCGGTGAGTGGGCAACCCCTGTTGCCATCAATCTTGGTGACACCATGTATAATTATCTCTACCCCGCCATCTCGAGCGACGGTTTGACTCTCTATTTCTGTTCCGATATGCCCGGTGGAGAAGGTGACTACGATATTTGGAAAGCTTCCCGTGCCTCTTTGGCCGACGATTTCGGCAAGCCCGTCAATATGGGTCCTGTTGTCAACACCCCCGGCCGTGAGGCCTTCCCCGTCCTGCGTGGCGACTCCAACCTCTATTTCTCCTCCAACGGTCTCCCCGGCATCGGTGGTTACGACATCTACAAAACCCGCATCGGCAAGCGTATCTGCTCTAAACCCGAAAACCTCGGTGTGCCCATCAACTCCTCCTACGACGAGATGTCCATCATCTACTACCCCGAAAGCGATGCCAACCCCATGCTCGAGCGTGGCTATTTCTCTTCCAACCGTCCTTTCGACGACCCCCTCAACAAGAATACCGACAAAAAGGGCAAGAAGCTCCCTCTTCCCACCCTTAACCTCTATAAGTTCGAGCTGCCCCCGCTGCTTTATACCATCGAGGGTACCGTTC
>R21__coassemble_1137_pt1 | contig 18911 bp, 14 predicted proteins | sample R21__metabat2_low_PE_009 | metagenome-assembled genome bin R21 | reverse complement strand
CCATGATGGCGGCCACCGTCTGCAGGCGGTGGTCGTAGTCGTTCTTGAGGGTGAAGATGTATGAGTGGCTGGAGGGACCGAGGAACGACTCCTTGAGGGCGCTGGCCTTGTATACTATCTCGTTGAACATGTGGTCGGAGGCCACACCGGTCTTGCACTCGACGACGAAGAGGGTGTTGGCCTTGATAAAGACCACGTCGAGCTCGTTGTTGTGCTGGGTGCCGGGCCGTGCGATACGCACGCCGATGGCTATCTGCTGCGGCGCGACGAGACGCTGGAGGGTGTAGTAGACATACTCCTCGAACCAGCCGCCGGTGAGATAGTCGACTTCGGCGGGCTGGAGCATCTCCTTTCCCCTGGGTACAAAGCCGATGGCGTTGAGCAGCTCGGGGAGGCCGGGGACGGCGTCGCGGCGGTCGCGACGGCCGAAGGTGATGTCGTGGATGGTCATGGGTTTGCGCATGCCGCGGTAGATGAGGCGGAGCTGCTCGAGGGCGTGGAAAGCCCTGTGGGGCAGCCGACGGGTGCGGAAGCAGTCGAAGACACGCAGGGCATCCTCCTCGCTGCGCGTGGGACGGTGGCTGCGCTCCTTGAGGTCGTGGCTGAGGCCGTGGAGACGGAAATACTCGTCGAGGGTCATGCGGTAGCGGATGGGGTCGATAGTGTCGGGACTGTCGTCGAAGGTGGCGTCGAACGGGGAGTTGACAATAAGATTCTCGCGTGTCTGCACGTAGAAGAGACGGGCATTGAACTGGGTGAAGACTTGCTGGACGGCGAGGGCCAGATAACGGGTGCCGCCGGCCAGGTTGACCCAGTAGGTGACATCGGCCGAGAGCCGCGAGGAGAGGCGGCGGCTGATACGCTCGTAGATATAGCTATCCTCGGCGCGCTTGAAGGCGATGAAGTCGATCTGGTCGTCGGGGAGGTTGAAGAGGGCGGCGTAGCGGCCAAGGAGCTGGCGGTTCTCGCGGGTGGCGATAAAGAGCAGGCGGTCGCCCTCGGCATAATACTGCTTGAGGAAGAGGTAGGCGGCCAAAGGCTCGTCGGGGTCGAAGATGTTGACAAGTGTTTTCATTTCAGTATTTCTATACATCCTTGATGTTGGGTTGCGTGGTTGATGCCGCGGCCTACAAAGCGGTAGAAGTAGGTGCCGGCGGGGATGCGCGAGGCGGCAGGGTCCCAGAACTGGTCGTCGCGGCAGATGTTCTCGGCTTGGAACACAATGCGGCCTGTGCGGTCGGCGATGACGAGCATGTTGTCGGGATAGCACTGGTTCTCCACCAGACCGCCGATGACGAAGCGGTCGTTAAGGCCATCGCCGTTGGGAGTGACCACGTTGGGGAACGTGAGAGAGCTGTCGCAATGGTCGCCGTTCCAGAAGATATGGAGGTTGTAATAAACGATGCTATCGCAGCCTGCCTCGTTGACGAAGTGGAAAGGCATGTTGCTGACAGTGTCGGAGAAGAGGCTGTCGAGGAACGCCCAAGGGAGCTGGTTTTCGACAATGGTATCGAAAATGGCGGTGTCGCTGTCGGCCTTGACATAGACGAAATAGGTGACGGTGCTGTCCTGCCCTTGGCTACCCTGCAGGGTGATGTTGAAGACGGTGTCGGTGTTGACCGTCACGCCGTGGAGCGTGTAGGGCAACTGGTTGGGACAGATATAGGTGTAGGTGGTGTCGAACAGGTTGTTGAGAACGGTGAGGTGGTAGTAAAGCAGCGTGTCGCAGTCGGGCGGGACGCCGCGCACAAAGACAGGGTCGAGGCCGCAGGCGGGCAGGGGGCCGCCATAAAGAACCCCCGGCAGCTGGTTCTCCTCCCCGGTATCAAACCGCGACAGGGTGTCGTCGGGCCGCAGGGTAAGGGTGTAGTGGCGCAGGGTGTCGCAGGCAAGGGCCTGGATGAGCTGGGAGTCACTGCCAGGTTGGTCGAAGAGGAGTCCGTCCCAGGTATAAGGCATCTGGTTGCGGCAGACGGCACGGCTGACCGTGTCGTAAACCAAACAGCCGCAGTGGGGGCCGGTGAGCAGGATGCTGTCGGTGGGTGCACAGCGTCCGGCCATCTCTATGTGGCTGAAGCCGTAGGAGCCCGTGGTATAGTAATAGGGCGTGGGCGTTTCGTAGAAGCGGAAGATTGCCCGTCCTCGCGGAGAGGGGTACATATTGAAACGAACTGCAGAATTAATATGACGAAAGCGCCCTATCCCTCCGACAGAATGGGGTTTGGCAAAGTTCAAAAAATAGAAAAGCGTGGTGTCGCACAGTGGGACGATATGCCCCTGGCTGAAGTAACGTGGCACCGTGTCGTCGATATTGACCGTAAAATAGAGCACCGGGACAGAGTAGAGTGAGTCATTATACTGCGACAGCGTGTAATGGGTCATATTCAAGACATACGTATAATTGGTGTCGGGGTCCAACATCTCAATCGTATCAACGTAGAACGGCACATGGTTGCCGTCGTATGGGAACTCCCTGACAGTGGGTAAAAAGTTGCTGAGAAGTGTCATGGCCATGTTGGGGGAGAACGGGTAGACGCTGTCGCCGTAACTCCAGAGGGTGTCGGGTCGGATGATAATGCCCTGCTGCGGGGTGTTGTAGTCCATCTCGGCGCAATATCTCTGAGGATAGGCGTCGTAGGCAATGCTGCGCGGCTGGCAGAGGTCACCGCTGTCGGGATCGGGCACGAAGGTGTAGGCGGTGTGGGAGCGCAGGAAGCCCGGCTGCTGCCAATGGAAGAGGTTGTCCTGATTGAAAAAGGCGGTAAGGCCGACGCGGAGAGTGTCGTGACAGCCCAGCGAGACCCATTGCTCAGCAGCCGAAGGGTCGGCAAAGAGGCTGTCGGGCCACCAGCGCAGACTGTCGGCCTGCTCGGAGACCAGCAGACGGTAGCGGACAGTGTCGTTGACATGCTGAGGGTCGGGCACAAACAGCGTGTCGGCCACCGTGATGGAGACCGTACACGTAGGCTGAATCTGTGCATGCACCTCGGACAGAAGCGAGAGCAGAACAGCAGACAACAGGATGAACTTACGCAACGACATGGCCGGTTTTTGCTACTTGGAGGGAGAAGACTGTATGACGGACACCTGCTTTTGGTCAAGCCGCACACGGAGCCAAGCCTCGAGTTTATCTAGTTCAGCCTGTACAAGAGGTACAGTCGTTTCTACGAGCACTACAAACCGAGAGGCGGACTGTGCCCCAGCGGCGGAAGAGAGTGTGCGGGCTTTTCCAAGCACCACACGGGTTACAGACGGATATTGCACCACCACCTCGCGTGCAACAGCGTCGCACAGAGCGTCCTGCGCACGATAGAGAGCAAGCGAATCGTCCAGCCGCTTTATCGAGTCGGATAGCACAACCTGACGCTGCTCGCTGGCATTATACAGTTCTTTGACCATGTCCGACTCCAGAGCGGCAATGCCGGTGACCAGATTATTGTCGCTGAAGATTATCTGGCTACGCTTGATGCCGTATTCCGCGGCAGTGCTATAGAAACTCTCCAATTCGCGGACCGTAGGTGAAGGTCCCGCCACAAAAAGCTCAACGGAAGCATGGCGGAATGAGAAATGGTTCTTGTGGTCGTAAATGTAGCTGCGGCCTATGGTATTGTGGTTGGATACCAACTGCTGAGTATGACGGCTGAAATTGCTCTCGCGAACAATCTGCATCGCAGAGAACACGCTAGGGATGACAACCAACAGCAACAAGAAGGTGACGGAGCGTTTGGAGAGCCGGCTCTTGGCATCTCCCACAGACACAACAGGGTATTTCAAGTACTTGACCGTGATGAAGGTAGCCAGGGCGATGAAGATGCTGTTGATAAGGAACAGGTAAAGCGCACCGAAGATATAGCGTGCATTGAAGAGCGAGAGCCCGTAGCCGACAGTGCACAAAGGCGGCATTAACGCCGTAGCAATAGCCACGCCCGACAGGACCGTACCCTTCTTTTTGCGAGACAGCTCAAGAATACCGGCAAAGCCGCCGAAAAGGGCTATCAGCACATCATAAATGGTGGGGTTGGTACGCGCCAGCAGCTCGGTGGGGTTTTCAAGATGCAGAGGAGACAGCAAGAAATAGAGAAACGAGGCGCCGATGCTGATAGACACCATGATGAGGAAATTCTTGAGCGAATCCCTGACCAACTGGTTATCCCGTATTCCCAATCCGAAACCGAAGCCAAGAATGGGTGCCATCACAGGCGAGATGAGCATGGCACCGATGATGACAGGGATAGAGTTGACATTGAGACCTACGGAAGCAATAACAATGGCACACGCCAGAATGAAAACATTGGCTCCATGGAAATGGATGCCATTTCGGATAGAAACACTTGCGCCCTCCCTGTCAAGGTCGTCGGACATGTTAACTAATCGCAACAGCCTATACTTAAAACTCCTTTTAGCCATTGTACTGATGGTTATTTCATAATACGATACTGAAAACGCAGGAAAGGGGGAAAAATTGTATCACAAGTCTTTTTTTCAACATAATAAAATGCCGTTTCTGACGTTTTCACTTGGAACAAGTGAAATCAAATAACTGCAATGATTACAGGCGATATAAAGAACCGAATAGACAGTATCTGGGACACCTTTTGGACAGGAGGCATCACCAACTCTATCACCATCCTCGAACAGATGACCTACCTCTTCTTTATGAAGATGTTGGACGACTCGCAGATGAAGCGAGAGGCCGCTGCCAACCTGCTGGGCGGCACCATCAACGACCCCGTTTTCAAAGCCGGTGCGTGGCATAACCCCGACAGCGACCGCGATGTGCCATACAACAATCTGCGATGGCACAACTTTGTGAACTTCGAGGCCGAGAAGATGTATCAGACCATCAGCAAGGATGCTTTCATATTCATAAAGAGCCTCAACGAGGGTAAGGAAAGTGCCTACAGCCGCTTCATGGAGAGTGCCACCTTCCTTATCCCCAATCCACGCACACTGGTCAAGATAGTGGAAGGCGTGGACAAGCTCGACATGAACAACCGCGACACGATGGGCGACGTGTACGAGTACATCCTCAGCAAGATGGCCGCGACAGGCAACAACGGACAGTTCCGCACGCCCCGCCATATCATCCGGATGATGGTGGAATTGATGCAGCCCACGCTGAAGGACACCATCTGCGACCCTGCGATGGGCAGTGCCGGCTTTATTGTGGAGAGTGCCAAGTATATCACCGAGCACTACAAGCAGGAGCTCTTGAAGAAAGAGAACGCCGACCACTACAAGAACCGTATGCTCCATGGCTTCGACACCGACCAGACCATGCTTCGCATCGGGGCCATGAACCTGATGCTGCATGGCGTGGACAATCCCGATATTGAGTACAAAGACAGCCTTTCGACCGACAACACCGACACCGAGCGATACACCCTCTGCCTTGCCAATCCGCCTTTTGCGGGCAGTATAGACAAAGAGGCCATCAGCAAGTCGCTGCTGGCCATCAGCAACACCAAGAAGACCGAGCTCCTCTTCGTCGCCCTCTTCACCCGAATGCTTGCCGTGGGAGGCCGCTGTGCCTCCATTGTGCCTGACGGGGTGCTGTTCGGCAACAGCACAGGACACAAAGCCGTCCGTCGGGAGTTGATTGACCATCAGCGACTGCAAGCTGTCATCTCCATGCCGAGTGGCGTATTCCAACCCTACAGTGGAGTGTCGACGGCCATCCTCATCTTCACCAAGACCAATGCTGGCGGCACAGACAAAGTGTGGTTCTACGATATGAAAGCCGACGGCTTCAGCCTTGACCAGAAGCGCGACCCGGTGACGCAGAACGACATCCCCGACGTGATAGCCCGTTACCGCCACCTGGAAGCCGAAGCCGACCGCAGCCGCAAAGAGCAGTCCTTTGTGGTTCCCGTCGAGGAAATCCGAGCCAATGACTATGACCTGTCGATAAACAAGTACAAAGAGGTAGAGCGAGTAAAGGTGGAGTACGAGCAGCCAAGCGTAATCCTTGACCGTATCAAAGCCCTGGAAACGGAAATCAACAATGCCTTGTCCGACCTTGAAAAGATGATGTAATATGAAGCACGGATGGGAATATAAGAAGCTAGGAGAAGTTAGCGAGATTGTAGGAGGTAGCACTCCCAAAACCAACATTCCGTCCTATTGGGATGGTGAATATTCATGGATTACACCAGCGGAGTTGAATGGCTCAAAATACATAGGAAGTACAGAACGGCATATTACTAACGAAGCTTTAGCTCATACTAATCTACAACTGTTACCTGTCGGAACAGTTCTACTTACTTCACGAGCGCCTATTGGCAAAGTCGCCATTACGAAGATACCAATGTACTGTAATCAGGGATTCAAAAATATTGTCCCTGGAGACTCTCTGTTTAATGAATTTGCCTATTGGTATCTGACATACAAGAAAGATTACATTATCTCTCTTGGAAGAGGTGCAACTTTCAAAGAAATATCCAAGTCCATAACAGAACAGATACCAATCCCCGTGCCTCCTTTCGAGGAGCAAAAGGCGATATGTTCACTTTTGGACAAAATGAATCGTGTGATAGAGGCAAAGAAAGAGCAGTTGAAAGAGCTTGACAACCTGGCTCAGGCAATCTTCTATGATATGTTCGGCGACCCTGTCACGAATGAGAAAGGCTGGGAAATCCAAACCATGGGAGGCTTTGGCTCTTTTCAAAGGGGTCTCTTGCTCCAAAAGAAAGACTTTGTTGAGAAGGGACATCCGTGTATTCACTATGGCCAATTACATACTTCCTTTGGTTCATATACAACAAAACACCTAACTTGTATTTCGGAAGAATTGTTTTCCAAGTCGAAGATTGCCCATACTGGTGACCTTGTTCTTGCACTTACCAGTGAAGATATAGAGGGGTCATGTAAGAGTACAGCCTGGCTTGGAGATTTTGATATTGCCGTTGGTTCTGATGCTGCAATCTTTTCTCACAATCAAAATGCAATCTATCTATCCTTTTATACAAGGACGAAAGCTTTTTACAACGAAAAAGAAAAATATGCTCGTGGTTTTAAGGTGACACATATAAAGACTACTGATATTGCAAAAATACCCATTTGTTTGCCTCCCATTTCTCTTCAACAAGCCTTTGCTGAGAAGGTGGAGGCCATTGAACGACAGAAAGAACTTATCAACCAATCCCTCCGTGAGGTGCAGACGCTGTTTGACAGCAGGATGGACTACTGGTTTTCGGAAGAGGATGACGATTTTGGCCAATTAGACAAATTGGACTGATTGGACAGATTAGAGTGATTGGATTGATTGGACTGATTAGACTGATAATAAAAAGATTGAGTATGAATAATAGCTACCAGTTTCTTAGACAGAAGGGCAACTACAGGGATCTTATCGCCTACCAGAAGGCTGCATGCATCTATGACATCACTTACTACTTTGCCCATACGTATCTGGAGAAAGGGGACCGAACCATAGACCAGATGGTACAGGCTGCCCGCAGCGGCAAGCAGAACATTGCCGAAGGCTCATCGGCCTCGACGACCAGCAGCGAAACTGAGCTGAAGTTGATGAATGTGGCGAGAGCCAGCCTACAAGAGCTGTTGACAGACTATGAAGACTACTTGCGGGTGCGGGGCAAAGCATTGTGGGCAGTGGATAGCGACAAGGCGGTGCAGACACGCCGCGTATGTTCGCAGCACAATGACCCAGCATACTACACCGAAAAGATAGCCGAGCGCAGCGACGAGACTGTAGCCAACATCGCCATCACCTTGATACACCAGGAAGATGTGGTGCTGAGGAAACTGATCAACCGCCTGCAGGAGGATTTTGTAAAAGAGGGAGGAGTAAGAGAGAAGATGACTAAAGCCAGATTAGAGTATCGGGGGAAGAATAAGACAAATTAGACCAATTGGGCTAATTGGACTAATTGGGCTAATTGGACTAATTGGGCTTATTGGAGTAATTAGTTAGAACTATGAGGAACTTCGACTATATCAAAGACATTGCATCGCTGCAGAACCTCTACCACTTCTGCAATGTGGCAGAGCTGACGCAGCTGTCGGACCCGGAACAGTCTGCCATCAACAGCCGCCGTGCGTTGGAATGGACGGCAAGAGCCATTTACGCCGTCAAGGGCTTGAAGGTGGGTGAACACACCTCGCTTCTCGAGATGATGGACGGTGAGCCGTTCAAGGAGTTTGTCGGCAACGAGCGTCTGATGATGGCCATCCACTATGTGCGCAAGGTGGGCACCATCGCCGAACATAAGGGTAATGTGTCGAAGAAAGAGTCATTCTTTGCACTGCTGAATATCTACAACTTCGTGGGGGCTGTGTTGGTGAAATTGGGCGTTGTGGAGAGCTTTCCTCCATTTGACAAAGAGCTGATACCGGAGAAGCCTGGGATTTTTTGGGATAGTCAATTGGGCGAATTGGACCAATTGGGCCAATTTGGCCAATTAGACCAATTGGGCAAATTAGAGAACTTGGCTATGCCGCCTTTGCCTCTTAGCGAGGCTGAGACTCGCAGCCTTTACATTGACTTGATGCTTCGCGAGGCTGGTTGGAAGGTGCTCGACGAAAAGGGGAAGATTCTGCCCCGGGCAGCGTGTGTGGAGGTGGAGGTCTTCGGTATGCCCAACGAACAGGGTATAGGCTATGCCGACTATGTGCTGTTTGGCCAGAGCGGAACGCCGCTTGCCGTGATAGAAGCCAAGCGGACAAGCAAAAGTCCGACGGAAGGCAAGCATCAGGCTGAATTGTATGCCGACTGTCTGGAACGCCAATACCATGTGCGACCTGTAATATACTACACCAACGGCTTCGAGACCTATATCATCGACGGGCTTGGCTATCCACCGCGTCGCCTCTACGCGTTCCACACCGAGAAGGATTTGGAGTTGCTGATTTCACGGCAAGGACGGGGCAAGATAACCGACATGAAGACAAAGGACAGCATCACCGACCGCGACTATCAGAAGACAGCCGTCAAAGCCGTATGCGAGCACCTGAACACCATGCACAGACGGGCATTGCTGGTGATGGCCACGGGGACGGGGAAAACCCGTGTGGCCATCTCGTTGGTGGATGTGCTGATGCGCAATGAATGGGTGAAAAACGTGCTATTCCTTGCCGACCGTACCTCGTTGGTGCGACAGGCACACCGCAACTTTGTAAAACTATTGCCCAATGCCACAACCTGTGTACTCAGCGAGAGCGGCGACGACGACAAAGACCTAAACGCCCGAGTGATGTTCTCGACCTATCAGACGATGATAAACCACATCGACACCGACAGCAAAGATTTTTCGGTAGGACGGTTTGACCTGGTAATCATCGACGAGGCACACCGCAGCGTATTCGGCAAATATGGAGCCATCTTCAGCTATTACGACAGTTTCCTTGTCGGCTTGACTGCAACGCCGCGAGAAGATGTGGAGAAGAGTACATACGAACTCCTGGGGTTGGAAGAGGGCTATCCCAACTATGAATACAATCTCACGGACGCTGTTACGGACGGCTACCTTGTACCCTACACCGCCTTCAAGAGGGGTACAGTGATACTGAAAGAGGGAATCAAGTACGACAGGCTGAGCAAGGCGGAGAGAGAGCAGATGGAAAAAGTGTGGACGTATGAGAGCGGAGACCCCGACAGCAACCGTAACATTGAGAGCAACGAACTATTCACCTATATCTTCAACACCGACACCGTAGACAAGGTGCTGCAAGACTTGATGCAAAACGGCCTGACGGTGCAAGGCGGGGAACGCATAGGGAAAACCATCATCTTTGCCTACAACCACCCACATGCCGAGTTGATTGTAAAGCAGTTCAACCACCTGTATCCAGAGTATGGTTCGGAGTTCTGCGTGTTAATAGACAACTATGTCAACTACGCGCAAGACCTCATCGACAAGATGGAGAAGCGCGACGGCAATCCACAAATCGCCGTCTCGGTGGACATGCTGGACACAGGCATAGACATACCCGACGTGCTGAATCTTGTATTCTTCAAGACCGTCCGCTCGAAAATCAAATTTTGGCAGATGATAGGACGCGGCACCCGATTGAGCGAAGACATTTTCGGGGCTGGCAAAGACAAAAAGCGTTTCTATATCTTCGACTGGTGCCGAAACTTTGAATACTTTGGATGCAACCCCGACGGGGTGGAGGCCAAACCAGCACAATCGCTTACTGAAAGGCTGTTCTGCCTACGAGCCGAGTTGGCATTTGAGCTGCAACACCACGACCATCAAGCCATCCCGTTTGAGAAACAGCTGCACGACGACCTTAAAGCCACAATGATAGCGCAAGTGGAGCAGTTGAGCGACAGCCATATCTCGGTGCGAGAGCGTTGGGAAAGCGTCTCGCGGTTCAAGCAGCCTGATAATTGGCAGTATCTTTCGCTTGTGGATGTGGAAATACTGAAGGAGGACATTTCGCCGCTGCTGGCCAAAAGCCAGAGTGACGAGGGAGCCAAGCGATTTGACGTATTGGTGCTGACCGTGGAGCTCTCGCTGGTGAACGACCAGGTTAAAGGCAAACGCAGTATCCGCAACATCATCGCCATTGCACAAGCCCTGAAAGAGAAGTGTGTCATCCCACAGATACAGGAAAAAATGGAAACGATAGATATGGTTCTGGGTGAAGTATTTTGGGAGAACCTGACGATGGACGGACTGGAGCGTGTGCGTATAGAGCTGAGGGAGCTTGTAAAGTTCATCTTCGGAGAGCAACGCCGCCAGTTTGAAGTGGATATCGAAGACGAAGTGACAGACCAGGGTGTGGCCGAGGAGATGGCATCGTTCACCACCTATCGCCAGCGGGTATTGGAGTATCTTGCCGAGAACCGTAACCTGCCCGTACTGCAAAAGATAATCAATATCGAGCCGCTGACAGATGCCGACATACGCGAGTTGGAGCGCATTATGTGGAATGAACTTGGCACCAAGGACGAGTACCACCACCTCACACAGAATATGATTTGCGGCGACTATGTTGCTGCGTTCATCCGTTCAATTATCGGTATTGACAGAGCCGTTGCACTGCAGATGTTCACTCAATTTATCAGCAACAACGACCTGAACTCGCAACAGGAAGAATACCTCAAAGCCATCATCAACTACGTGTGTGAAAACGGCGACATCAAGGTAAACACACTAATCAACGACAGCCCCTTCAGCGATTATGATGTAATAGACATCTGGGGGGAGAACATGCAGTACGTGAAGAAGTACATCGAGCGGCTACACGGTGCCATCACTGCGTAGTATGCAAGAAGAGAATTGGGGTGTAAAAATGCAGCCCCCATGAAGGAGGCTGCACAAATATGAACAATAAAACGCTTTCGCTTAGTGGAGGAAGGCCAGCAGGATACCTGCGGCGACAGCAGAGCCTACCACACCGGCCACATTGGGACCCATGGCGTGCTGGAGGAGGTAGTTGGTGCGGTCGTACTCGAGACCTACGTTGTTCGACACACGGGCGGCATCGGGAACGGCACTGACACCGGAGTTACCGATAAGCGGGTTGATTTTGTTGCCTTCCTTGAGGAAGAGGTTGAAAATCTTCACGAAGAGGACACCGAAGAAAGTGGCCACGATGAAGGAGAAGGCACCAAGGCAGAAGATGAGGACGGAACGGCCTGTGAGGAACGAGGTGGCCTGTGTGGAGGCACCGACAGTGATACCGATAAGGAGGGTGCAGATGTTGACGATGGCGTTGCTGGCCACCTCGCTCAGACGCTTGGTGACACCGCATTCTTTAAGCAGGTTGCCGAAGAAGAGCATACCCAACAGGGGCAGACCGCTCGGCACGATGAATGCGCAGAAGAGGAAGCCAACGATGGGGAAGGAAATCTTCTCGAGCTTGGAGACCTGGCGCGGAGGTTTCATACGGATGGTACGCTCCTTGGGGGTGGTCATGAGTCGCATGATGGGCGGCTGGATGACGGGCACAAGAGCCATGTAGGAGTAGGCCGACACGGCGATGGCACCCATCAAGTCGGGAGCCAACTGCGAAGAAAGGAAGATGGCGGTAGGGCCGTCAGCACCACCGATGATGCCGATGGCACCAGCCTCGTTGGGAGCGAAGCCCAAGGCCAGGGCGCCGGCGTAGGCGGCAAAGATGCCCGTTTGTGCGGCGGCACCGATGAGGAAGAGTTTGGGGTTGGAGAGCAAGGCGGAGAAGTCGGTCATGGCACCGATGCCCAAGAATATCAGTGGCGGGTACCAACCGTTCTGCACACCGTGATAAAGGATATGCAACACTGAGCCCGACTCGTATATGCCTATCTTCAAACCGGGATAGAAGGGGATGTTGCCCACCAACATACCGAATCCGATGGGGACGAGAAGCAACGGCTCAAATTCGAATCGGATTCCAAGGAAGATGAAAACCAATCCGATAAGAATCATGATAATATGGCCCCATGTGACGTTGGCGAAACCAGTGTACATGAGGAACTGTACCATCTGGGTCGACAAGAAGTCCATGAAACCACCTGATGCTAATAAACTAAACATTGTCTATAATATAATTTTAAACAGAGGCCTGCGCGAGGCAAGACCCTGAAAGGTTCTGACTTTAATTAACTAATGACAATCAGAGTGTCGCCTTCGAGCACACTGTCGCCCTTGCGTACGTTGATGGCGGTGACGGTACCCTCGGTGTCGGCCTCGATGTTGTTCTCCATTTTCATGGCTTCGAGGAGGACGACGGTCTGGCCGCTCTTCACCTGGTCGCCGACATTGACAAAAACGTCGAGGATGGTGCCGGGGAGGGGTGTGGTGACCTTGGTGCCGCCGGCTGCGGAGCCGGGTTTGGGAGCGGAAGCACGCTGCACATCGCCATGGGCTGCCGAGACGCGGGGTGCGGCACGGTCGCTGATGACGGTGGTGGTGCGGGTTTGATGGGCGCGCAGCTCCTGGTCCACGGTGACGGTGTAAGCCGTACCGTTCACTTCAAGTTTGATTTCCTGGCCTTCCACCTCGTTGATATCAACGTTGTAGTTGTTGCCGTTTATTTTGAGTTTATAATTCTTCATGTTTGTTTTTAATTAAGCATTGTTGTTATTCTGGCCTGTGGATTATTTACGCACAGAGAAATACCTGTTCATGTTGTAGAACTTTGCATTCCACGGAGTCCATGCACGCTCGGTCTTCTGGATGGTGATGACGGTGTCCTCGACATCGTGGAGATCCTGGCTGTAGGCATAGATGGCTGCAGCGATGGCGGCATACACTTCGCCTTCGGGGGCGTTGCCGGTGCCGGAGGTGACAGTGGCTTTGCCGGAAGTTTGCTTGCGGTTCTGGAAACGTTGGATGAGTTTACCGTAGCCGCCCATCATGAACATGATGCAGACCAGGGCAAAGAAGACCACCGAGATGGCGACAACGGCAAGGCCTGCACCATAGGGGTCGGAGGCCTGAATGCGCTCGGACTGTTTGGGCACATGGTAGTGGAAGGCACCGGAGGAGGTGATGTTCTCAACGCCATTGGCAATGGAGACAAAGTTGATGTCGTAGCCCACAGGGTTCTTGCCCACAGCGATAATCTCGTTGTTGGCGGGGTCGACGTGGAAAGCGTAAGCATTGCTGCTGAACCCGATGAGGGAGACGGCCTTGAGGCTGTCGAAGCCCTGCTCGTCGTTGCATTTAACGGGGTCCATGCTCACAACGGCAAGATAGGAGGTGTCCTTCATGGAACTGGCAAGGACAAGGATTTTGTCGCCCAGGACGGAGACCGACTTGGGACGGAGGATGTTGACCAGGTCGTGGCGGCCGCGATAGGTGTCGGTGGTGAAACGACCCACACGCTGGAGACCGTCAGCCTGACGCACCAGCAGGTCGACAGCACAGTCGATGCTGTCGATAAGCACGAAGGCTTTCTTTTCGGGGATATAGCAAGCCTCGTTGGAGGAGAAATCCATGGAAGCCAAGGCCTCGGCGCAGAGGGACTGCTGGGCAAGTTCGTCCACCAGAGGGGTGGGAACAGCCCCGGCAGGAGGATTGACCCCGCGTCCGGTCTGCGCAAAGGCAGTGCCTACGGTCAGGACAAGACCTACCAACATGGTGGCTATGGGTTTAATAATCTTATTCATTTCAATTCAAAAATAATACAATCAAAATGTCTGTTTTCGTCATTGAGGTGATGCCATGGGAAGGAAGAGCCCTTCCCATGACACGACTCAATCTTAAAGCTTAGTTGGCCTTTTTGCAGCACTCTTTCTTGCCTTCGCAACCTTCGTGGTTCTTGCAGCACTCTTTTTTCTGAGCGCAGCAGCTGTCCTGACCGGCTTTGGCGCAGCACTTGTGATCGCAAGGCTTGCAGCAGTTGGTGTCGGTGCAGTTGGCACAATGGTTAGCGGCGCAGGCTGTGTCGGCGCAGGTGCAGTCATGGTGGTGATGGCACTCATGCTCGCACATCTCGGTCTGAGCAGCACTGTCGACGGTCTCCTCAGCAGTCTGGTTGTTGTTGCAAGAGGAAATGCCAAACGCAAAAGCGGCAGCCACAAAAGCAGTTAAGAAAACTTTCTTCATTTTGTTGTGTTGATTTTTTATGGGGTGAAGAACCCCTGGTTAATAAATAAAATATATTGATATTATTATATCAATCTACCTGATTACAACGGGATATTGTTGTGTTTCTTGAGAGGCAGCGACTCCTTCTTGCTGGCCAGCACCTGCAGGGCGCGGGTGATGCGGAAGCGGGTGTTGCGCGGCTCGATGATGTCGTCGATATAGCCGAAGCGTGCTGCGCAGTAAGGATTGGCGAACTGCTCGTTGTAGTCAATCTCGCGCTGAGCGATGAACTTGGCGCGTTCTTCGGGGTCTTCGATTTCCTTGATCTGACGGCCATAGAGCACCTCGGTGGCGCCGCTGGCACCCATGACGGCAATCTGTGCCGTGGGCCAAGCGTAGTTGAAGTCGCCACGCAGCTGCTTGCAGCTCATCACGATGTGGGCACCGCCGTAGCTCTTGCGGAGGGTGACAGTGACCTTGGGCACCGTGGCCTCGCCGTAGGCAAAGAGCATCTTGGCACCGTGGACGATGACACCGTTGTATTCCTGGCCCGTGCCGGGGAGGAAGCCGGGGACATCGACGAGGGTGACGATGGGGATATTGAAGGCATCGCAGAAGCGGACAAAACGGCCGCCCTTGCGGGATGCGTTGCTGTCGAGCACACCGGCCATTGCCTTGGGCTGGTTGGCAACAATGCCGACGGAGACACCGCCGAAGCGGGCAAAACCGACCAACAGGTTGGGAGCGAATTTCTCATGCACCTGAAGGAACTTGCCGTCGTCGACGATGGCTTCGATAACGCCCTTCATATCGTAAGGCTCGTTGGGGTTCTCGGGGATAATGCTGTTGAGGCTGTCCTCCAGACGGTCGATAGGATCCTCGGTAGGAACATAGGGGGGCTCCTCGAAGTTGTTGGAGGGGATGTAGCTCATCAGGTCGCGGATAAGCTTGATGGTCTCCTCCTCGGTCTCGCCGACGAAATGGGCCACACCGCTCTTGGTGGCATGCACCATGGCGCCGCCCAGCTTATCGACGGTCACATCCTCGCCGGTGACGGTCTTCACCACCTTGGGACCGGTAAGGAACATGTAGCTGTTCTCTTTGGTCATGAGGATGAAGTCGGTGAGTGCGGGGCTGTAGACAGCACCACCGGCGCAGGGGCCGAAGATGGCGCTGATTTGCGGGATGACACCGCTGGCCAGGATATTGCGCTCGAAAATCTCGGCATAGCCTGCGAGGGAGTTGCTGCCCTCCTGGATACGTGCTCCACCGGAGTCGTTAAGGCCGATAACAGGGGCACCCGTCTTCATGGCCTGGTCCATAATCTTGCAGATTTTGAGGGACATGGTCTCGCTCAAGCTGCCGGCGAAAACGGTGAAGTCCTGTGCAAACACATAAACCGGACGACCGTCGATGGTGCCGTAGCCGGTCACCACACCGTCGCCCAGGAAGGACTGCTTCTGCATGTCGAAATTTACACAGCGGTGAGCGACAAACATGTCGAACTCCTCAAACGAACCTTCGTCCAGCAGGAGAGCGATACGCTCGCGGGCAGTGAGTTTGCCCTGTTCGTGCTGTTTGTCGATACGTTTCTGGCCGCCGCCCATTTTGGCTTGGCTTCTCTTGTCGAGAAGCTCTTTTATCTTTTCTTCAAATGCCATATTTGAATTTATTAAGGTTATTGAACTTGGGTGTTGCTCGCAGCCTTAGCGACCGTCCGCGTCACCCTGAAAACTCGGAATAATTATTTGCAGCAGAACTCGGTGAGGACACCCAGGGTGCTCTTGGGGTGGAGGAAGCCGATATGCAGGCCTTCGGCGCCGCCGCGGCTCTGCAGGTCGATCAGGCGGACACCCTTCTCTTTGGCGTCGTTCAGGGCCTGGTCGGTATCGTCAACACAAAAGGCGATATGATGCATACCGCCCTTGCCGCCGTTTTTCTCTATGAATGAGGCAATAGTGCTCTCGGGGCAGGTAGGTTCAAGGAGTTCGATTTTCACTTCGCCGATTTTGAAGAAGGCGGTTTTCACCTTCTGGTCGGTAACTTCTTCAATGGCGTAACATTTAAGACCCATGACGTCTTCCCAATAACGGATAGCCTCGTCAAGATTGGTCACGGCAATGCCGATGTGTTCAATGTGCGAAGGGGTCATAATACCTGTATTTTTAAATTTATATATTACGTTGTTAGTTAATATTCACTTTAAAGCACACATTTACAGCACCAAATGTTTTGATGCTGAAAATGCAAAGATACAAATAATATTTTACATGGCAAATAAAACTTATCGCCCCCCATGTTAATTAACATTCCGCTTCGCTGTCGACAGGCATCCTACGGAGGCTTGCCGACAACGAAGCGGAGAGTTCAGAAGTCGATAACGTAATTGTTGGAATGTAAGTTGTTGATACGTTTTGTAAGCAGCTACTTTTCAACGTATCAGCAACCCAACATCACAATCCTTTCAGCCACTTTTCCACTTTGGCTTTGCCGGAGCGGACTTCGTGGCCGTAGATGGAGAAGCCTTTGGTGACGCTGGCCTTGGGGAAGGCTTTCTTCACGTCGCTGACGCAGTTGGCCAGGCCGCTGCCTTCGTGGGTGGTGAAGGGGATGACGGTCTTGCCGGCAAGGTCGATATCCTTGAAAAGGGTGAACATCACCTGCGGGTAGGTACCCCACCACACGGGGCCGCCGATGATGACGGTGTCGTATTGGCTGAGGTCGGGGGCTGCACCCTCGTAGGGAGGCAGCTCGCCCTTGTTGGCCTCTTCCTGCGCAAGGTTGATAAGCGGTGTATATGCCATGCCGTCGTACTTGTGGGTGATGATTTCGTATTGGTCGGCACCGGTGATTTCGCTGATGTAGTCGGCCACAATCTTGGTGTTGCCGACCTCGATGTTGCCTACGCTGTAATTGTCGCCTGCATGGGAGAAGAAGATGACTATTTTGTTCATTGCTTGATTGTTTGATTGCGTCAATGTTTGAGTATTCTCTTGTTTGTTCTGTGCGTTGCAGTCCATGACCAGAAGGAGCGCGAGGACTGCGGTGAGGATTTTGTTCATTGCGTGATTGTGTTTGTGTTTTGCAAATTACTGCAAGGTGTTGTATTGTTCGTCGGTGACGGGTTCCAGCCACTCGTTGCTGTTGCCAGGCTTGGCGTTGGCGTGGTAAGTGAGGTGCTGCATCCAGCTGTCCTTGGCGGCACCGTGCCAATGCTTCACGCCCTCGGGAATGGCGATGGTAACGCCGGGCTTTAGCTCTACGGCGGGCTTGCCCCATTCCTGGTACCAGCCGCGACCGCTGACGCAGATGAGTATTTGGTTGGCGCCGTGGTGGACGTGCCAGTTGTTGCGGCAGCCGGGCTCGAAGGTGACGTTGCAGAGGCCGCTTACCGTGTCGAGCAAGGCCAGGTAGCTCTGTCCGGTGAAATACTTGGCGTAGGCGTCGTTGGGCATGCCCAATGGCCATGACGAGGTGGATACAGCGGGCATCTGCTGTCCGTCCACAGCGGCAATGGCGGCTTCACAGCGCAGTGCCTCTGCCTCCATACCATGTGAACGTAACGAGGCGACGATACCGTTCAGCTGTTCCTTGGTGACACCCATATTCAAGGCACCACGCACATGGGCCTGCAGCTGCGGCATCACACCTTCCAAGCCGCTCAACGCGCTGACTGTAACCAACTCACGGTCGGCATGGGTGAGCAAGTCGCGGGCGAAGATGTCGCCGAAGAGATGCGCTTTGAGGTAGTAATCCTCAGCGGGGCAAAAGTCGTAGTTGAAGGGTTGTCCGCTAAGCTTGGTCTGTACCTCGGTGCCTTGCTTGAGGGCATCGTAGCCGCTGGGCAGCGGTGACGATTCGGCGCCCATCTCTACATCGCCATGCTGTTCCATCACTTTCTTGAGAGTTCCCAGTGCGTTGAGCGAACGCGGGAAACCCGTGTAGGCATAGAGCTGCGAGAGGGCCTCCTTCATCTGGTTGGCAGTGAGACCTGCGTCGAAGCCCTCACCAATGGCGATGGCCAGCGACGACTGGTCGCCCCTCGCCTCGTGGCAGGCGATAACCGTCATCGCAGCCGCCTGCTGTTCGTTGAATGATAACCTGTTCATATCCTTGTCAGTTTTTGTGTTATTGCCACAGGAGACCAGCAGCATCGCGCCCGCTGCGACAATGGTAAAAATGTGTTTTGCGTTCATATCGATAGTTCTATTTGGTGTTGATAATCTTGTAAATTATTGATAACTAAACATATCCGCAAATTCTCCCACGCCTGTTTCCGACTGCAAAATTACGAATAATTCCCCACACGGCAGTTTCACATTTTACGCCAATTCTTTCACAATTTACCGTCCCCCAAAACGATTGGGGCGGGCCCCCCCCATGGCCGGGGCGCGCCCAATTTATTAGTTTTTTTTTTTTTGAAAATTT
>R21__coassemble_1053_pt1 | contig 19859 bp, 13 predicted proteins | sample R21__metabat2_low_PE_009 | metagenome-assembled genome bin R21 | reverse complement strand
AAAAATGGAAATGGTGTGGTGTTAACATTTCGTCGGCGCAATTCTCTAGAACCTTGCCGTTTTGGGACCCGGCGTTGGGGTTGTGTTTGGCTCACGGTACGACAAGGCGAGCCATGAGACCATCGTTTCTATGCATGTGCTGGACGTGGACGACGAAAAGAGTGTGGAGGGGAGTGTGAAGGTGGGAGAAGTGTACCGGCTGACGCTACTGAATATCGTGGGAAGCGGTGGGTCACCATCGGTACAATATGCCGTGGCAGCGGGCTACATCCGCACACCCAAGTCGCCCAAGAATAAAGACTGTTTCGACCAGATGGTGGGCATTGCCCTCAACCTGCGCACGGGCGACGTAAAGGCCTCAACGGTGCGTTTCACCAGCGACGAACTTAACGTGTTTGGCAACAAGTCTACCAAAAAAGAGAACGAAGTGGGCATGGTAGACGCGCTGACAATGGCAAACAGTGCGGAAACCGGCTATGGCGGCGTGCTTCTGCTGCAACGCATCTGGAAGGTTACTACCAGTTCAACCAGCTCACCCGACGTGAACGAATATTTTACAATGGGGTCGCTGGCGTTGGCTGTCGACACCACTGGCACGATACTTTGGCACAAGCCTTTCCGTACAGTGAATTCGGAACGCACATTTCAGGCGGCCGACATACCCTGCTATGGCGATGCGCCTATGCTGGCGGAGGGCGACAATGTATATGTGATGCTGCCTGAGCCAGCTAAGCCCTCGGCGACATACGACATTGCTTCTTCGGAATCAAGGATAGCCTTGGGCATTCGCGCCCATTCGTATGTCATCTACGGTATTGACCGACAGGGCACGTTAGCCAAGCAGATCCCCATTCCGAAAGACAAGGGGTCACTGATGGACAACTTTGTGCGTCAGGCTCCCGGCAAGTATATCGGAATCTATTCATACCACAAAGAATCCAATCTTGTACATGTCAATTTCTAAACATATAGCCATGCTGCTAATGTTGGCAGCTGGTGTGGCAGGCGTTGCCCAACAGAAGTATGACCTGAACGACTTCACCGGCATCAAGTCGGAAGGGCCTATCACTGCAGACCTCCGCAAGGGGTTAGGCGAATTGTACAGCGAGGACAAACAGCGGGTGCGCGACTATAACGATGGAAAACTTGCCAACCGCGACCGCGTACTGGAGGCATCGTACCACATCAACCGCCTCACCAGCAACGGACGCATCCTATATGGCGACCCTATCACCCGCATGGTGGAACGCATCGCCGACACACTGTTGAAGGACTACCCCGGTTTGCGTGGCGAACTGCGTTTCTACACAGTCAAAAGCTCTTCGGTGAACGCCTTTGCCACTGGGCAGGGCATGATATTTGTCACCACGGGTTTGGTGGCGCAGGTGGAGAACGAGGCACAGCTGGCCTACGTCATCAGCCACGAGATAGTGCACTACTACCGCAAACACAACATGGAGGTGCTCACCCGCCGCATCAAGAATAGCGACGACGAGGCCGAGCAGATGGCCAACTTTCTGAAGTACCACTACCGCTCGCGCGAAATGGAAAACGAGGCCGACAGCCTCGGGTTGCGTCTGTTCTATATAGGCAGTCCCTACGACAAGCGTGTGACCGACGGCGTGTTTGATGTGCTGCAGTATGCCATGCTGCCGTTCGACGAAGTGCCGTTCGACACCACCTATTTCAATTCGCCCTACTACCGCCTGCCCAGCCATTATTTCCTTGAGAAGGTGGCGCCCATCTCGTCGCGCGACGACTATCCCGACAGCCTCAGCACGCATCCCAACATCAAGAAGCGCCGTGCCCGCACGGGCGACATACTGTCGCACTACGAGGGTGGCAGTGCCTTTGTGGTGACCACGCCCGACGAGTTTGTCCACCTGCAAGGGTTGGCACGCTTCGAGTGCATCAGGCAAAACCTTATCTATTCGAACTATACTAGGGCGTTCTACGACTGCTATGTGTTGCAACGACAGTATCCGAACAATGCCTTTCTTGCCCGCTCGATGGCGCAGGCGCTGTATGGCATAGCCATGTATAAGACCTACTACAACACCAACTCCATTGTCGGTGACTATAGGCAATATGAGGGAGAAGTGCAACAGGTGTACTACCTGTTTAGCAAATTGACGGCCGCGGAGGCGACATTGGTGGCGATGCGCGAGGTATGGAAGATGCACCGCCTTTATCCCGACGACCCACAGCTGTCGGCAATGGGGCGGGATTTGCTGTTGGCGTTACGCGACAAGCACAGCCTGTCGAGAGCCTCGTTTGCTGCCACATACGACACTGCCACAGTAGGGGTAGGGTCGCAGCAGACGGCCATGACCAACCAGAAGTATGCCCGCATCCGTCAGAAACAGCAGCAGAGCCATATCGCCGACCAGTCGCGCTATGCCTTTACCGACTTTATGATGGAGAATGACAGCTTCCGTTCATTTATGGATAGTTGTCTTGATGGCGAAGAAGAACACGATACGGTTTACCACAGTGCGAAGGCGACGTTCTTGTATGCACCGCAATATATCGTGGTGGAGAATAGCAAGGATGCAAGCATCAAATACCGCAAGAGCGACCGCATGGAGCAGGCGCTTGTGGGCAAGGTATTAGAGGCGGCCAAGGCTGCAGGAATGTCGATAGTGGACTTCTCCGACCCCGCCATGCGCAAGCATGCCGACGCCGAGTTCTACAACGATTTTGTCACCATCAACGAATGGACTAACGAGTTTTGGAAAAGCAAAGGCAATGTGCCATTGAGCCTTTCCACCCAACCTTTGATGAACGACCTCAACCAACGCTATTGCACCGACAAGCTGAGCCTGAACATGGTGGTTAATAGGGAATATGAGCGGTTGGGACCGCTGTATCAGATAGCATTGGGAGTCATTGCCGCTCCATCGTTCCCCATTTTTGCATACAAGTATTTTGCCAATAGGGAGTTGACAGTTACGCGCAACCTTTTGATTGATACCCGCAGGGCAAGGATTGTGAACGACCAAGCGAAGGAGCATTATTTTACCGACAGTCGCGATTTGGTGACTAACGACATTTATTCCACCTATCATCATGCTATATCTCATGGTACACCTGGGTTCTTGGGTCGCAGACTTGCCATTAGTGGACAGGTGGGCATGGATTTCCCTGTGATGAACAGGCTTTTTGAACGTTATCCCGAACGGTGGATTGACTTGCGGCCAGGCCTCGCTATAGAGTGGGTGACTGCACCGCGGCACTCGTTGGCTGTGGGGGTTGATTACAACAAAACCAGTTTCTATGTCAACGAGGGCTTTGTGACAGGCTCTGCCTCTAGGCCGCAAACTGGCAACCTTTACGACACTCGTATTCTGAGTGCTGCACTCTCCTATAGGTGGTATACTAGTAATGCATATGCCCCGCTGGGTCCTTATGTGGGTGCGGGAGTGTATGCGAGCAGGCTGGGGCTCACACCTCGGGCAGAACAGGTGTTGAGGAATTGGCTGACGGATTCGACCTTCAACCGTTACGGCATTCAGATAGAGACAGGTCGCAACTATATGATTGCCAACAAGGTGCTGCTCAATATCGGTTTGCGATACTCGTTCACGATAGCCAATCCTTTCTCATACGATGACTGGGGAATCGTTCCCACAGAGCAGGACCGTATACGTCATAAGCAGATCAACGCCCTGCGGCAGGTGAACGCCGACCTTTGGATGGCGCAGCTGGTGATAGTCAATGTTGGGTTTGGATTTATGCCTTTTTAACGGGTGCGCTTATTCTTTAATCCCCAATCGGCCATATTACATCAGGGCGGACTTTTTTTTCAAAAAAACTGTAAGATTTCACCACCCTTTGCGACTACTATATAGAACTGAAAAAACAAAATCTATGCAAAGGACAAAACTGACAATCGTAATGCTCGCCGCCGTGCTGCTGTTCGGTGGATGCGGACTGGTGAAGGTCTGCATTGAGAAACCCAGCGACATCGCCAACGCACACAAGTACACCGACCAGCGGCCGCTGACCATCGACGGCCTGAAACACCTGATGAAGGACGACACCACGCATTACAAGGTGGTGGTCTTCTACAGCCACTGCTGCGGCCCCTGCCAGGAGCAGATGAAACTTGTCTTCAACCGGCTCTACAATGCCGACACAGCCCATGTGCGTTGGTATTTCGTGCTGGAGGACTGCTCATCGCTGAAATACAACAACACCAAATACCTCAAGCGTTACGGCATCGAAACACCCTACATGTACTACCTCCGCGACGACGACCCGCGTTTCTGCACCGGTGCCGACGACAGATTCCTCAACATCGCCCAGTATGTATTTGACAGCCAGTTTGAGCTGGAGGATGTCATCGACGGCGTTCCCTGCATGTTCGTGGTCAACCCACAGGGCAAACTGAAACTGGAGTACCGCCAGTATTCCAACAAAGTGGTAGTTGCCAACTACGAAAGTCTGTACGAACTACTCTACAAGGATGTTTACCCCGAACTGGTGCCACAGGAAAAGCCCCTCCGAGTGCAAGACCTCGACTTCGACCACCGCGACACCGCAGACTGGACATCCTTCGGCAACTACGACCGCAAGCCCCGAGTCTGCACTCCTGACGGGAAATGCTACTAGCAAGTCAAAGCATCCATCGTCGCCCCCGCTATAATTCGTTGGTCGAGGATTCACACAATAACACGTTAACACATTCATTAATTTCCAAGACCAATTCTGTTTTTTCGTATTATTTTCGTATTTTTGCAGATGGCATGGGTATGCCCGTATGCCAAGAAAACAACTATTGCTGTACACGTTACGTGTGCGGCAATTGGGTGTATGGGGCTTGAATACCGCCTTCAAAACACGATTTGACAATGATAAAGATACACGGCGCGCGCGTCAATAATTTGAAGAACATCTCTGTGGACATTCCCCAGGGTAAGCTTGTGGTCATCACCGGCCTCAGCGGCTCGGGCAAGTCGAGCCTGGCCTTCGACACCCTCTATGCCGAGGGGCAACGACGCTATGTGGAGAGCCTTTCGAGCTATGCACGCCAGTTTATGGGCCGCATGGCCAAACCGGAAGTGGACCTCATCGAGAATATTGCCCCTGCCGTAGCCATCGAGCAGAAGGTGAATACCAGCAATCCCCGCTCTACCGTAGGCACCTCCACCGAACTATACGAATACCTGAAACTATTGTTTGCCCGTATCGGCCGCACCTTCTCGCCCATCTCGGGCGTAGAGGTAAAACGCCATTCGGTGAGCGATGTGGTCGACTACATCTACAGCCTGGACGAGGGGACCCGCGTGACGCTCTTCGCCCCCCTGCTTCACGACAAAAGCCACCCCTTGCGCCCCCAGCTCGAGATGCTACAGCAGGAAGGGTTCATGCGCATCGATGTGAAGGGGACTGTCGTGAGGATTGACGATTTCCTGTCCTCGGCCAGCAACGAGCAGGAGGTGGCTTTGCTTGTCGACCGCATCCAGACCCACCATGGCGACGACGACCAGATGGCCCGTATCGCCGAGTCGGTGCAGACAGCCTTCTTCGAAGGAAGGGGTAGCTGTGCCGTGCGGTCCGAAAGCCCCCAGGGCGGCGACCCGCAGACACTCCATTTCAGCAACCGCTTCGAGGCCGACGGAATCACCTTCGAGAAGCCAAACCCCAACTTTTTCAGCTTCAACAACCCTTATGGCGCCTGCCCCACTTGTGGCGGATACGGAAATGTAATGGGCATCAGCGAGAGTCTCGTGGTTCCGAACAAATTCCTCTCCATCTACGACGACGCTGTGGTATGTTGGCACGGCGAAAAGATGTCGGAATGGAAGAACCACCTGATACGTGTGTCGGGCAAAATAGGCTTCCCCATCCACACGCCCTACAACGAGCTCACCCCCGAACAACTCGACCTCCTCTGGCACGGACAGGCGGCACAAGGAGATAATAAAAAGGCCAACCCGGCAGACAGGAAGGTTTTGTGGGAAGGCATTGACGGATTCTTTGCCTGGCTGGAGGAGCAGAGCTACAAGATACAATACCGCGTCATGCTGTCGCGCTATCGCGGCAAGACCACCTGTCCCGACTGTCACGGCTCGCGTCTGCGCAAAGATGCCTCATACGTGAAAGTGTGCGGCAAATCCATCACCGAGCTGATGGACATGCCCATCAGCGACTTCGCCGCATGGCTCAAATCCATCACCACACCCGACGACGGCACCCCCACCCTCACCGAACACGAGCAGCAGGTGGTGCGCAGACTGCTCTCGGAGCTGAACAGCCGCACATCCTACCTGCTTGACGTGGGATTAGGCTACCTCACGCTGGGACGGTTGTCCAACACCCTCAGCGGCGGCGAGAGCCAGCGCATCAACCTGGCCACCTCGTTGGGCAGTTCGCTGGTGGGAAGCATGTACATCCTTGACGAGCCCTCCATCGGTCTGCATCCCCGCGACACCGACCGTCTCATCCTTATCCTCAAACAGCTGCGCGACTTAGGCAACACCGTCATCGTGGTGGAACACGACGAGGAAATCATGCGTGCCGCCGACTATATTATCGACATCGGTCCCGGTGCCGGACGCTTGGGCGGAGAGGTGGTGTATGCCGGCACTCCCCAAGGGCTGGTGGACAATCCTCCCGAACAGTCGCTCACCGCGCAGTACCTCCTCGGCCGCCGCTCCATTCCCCTCCCTTCCTCCCGCCGCCGCTGGCGCGACCGCATCAACATCCACGATGCCTGCTGCAACAATCTGCGCCACGTCGATGTGAGCATCCCCCTCGGTGTCCTCACCGTGGTGACAGGGGTGAGCGGTTCGGGCAAAACCACGCTGGTGAAGCAAGTGCTCTACGACGTGCTGCAGAAAAGGCTCGAAGGCATACACGACTACGTGGGCAAATGCGCCGCCCTTGACGGCGACGTGGCAAGGATAGGCGGTGTGGAATTGGTAGACCAGAACCCCATCGGCCGTTCCACCCGCAGCAACCCCGCCACCTACATCAAAGCCTACGACGAGATACGCCAACTCTATGCCGAGCAGCCCCTGGCCAAAGCCCGCGGCTACAAACCCGGCTATTTTTCCTTCAACACCGAAGGGGGACGCTGCGAAGTGTGCGAAGGCGAAGGCTATGTCACCGTGGGCATGCAGTTCATGGCCGACATGCACCTGCTGTGCGAGGAGTGCCATGGCACCCGCTTCAAAGAGGAGACCCTGGAGGTAACCTACAAAGGAGTCAACATATCGCAAGTGCTCGACATGACTGTCGACCAAGCCATCGACTTCTTTCAAGAAGAGTCCTCCATCATCACCCGCCTCAAGCCTTTGCAGGAGGTGGGTCTTGGATACCTCAAACTGGGGCAATCCTCCAGTTCGCTCAGCGGCGGCGAGGCACAGCGTGTAAAGCTTGCCTCCTACCTTGTAAGGGGCGAAGCGGTGACGCCGAAACTCTTCATCTTCGACGAGCCTTCCACCGGCCTGCACTTCCACGACATCCAGAAGCTCATCTCCTCCTTCAACAGCCTCATCGAACGCGGTCACAGCATCTTGGTCATCGAACACCACCCCGACATCATCAAGGTGGCCGACTGGATTATCGACATGGGACCCGAAGGCGGACGCGACGGCGGACGGGTGGTCTTTGCCGGCACTCCCGAAGACCTGGTCAACTGTTCCGACTCCTATACTGCCCGCTACCTGAAAGAGAAAATTACAAAAAAGTAACCCTTAACCGGTCCTATCGACCTTATAACAAAAGACACCCTTATGAAAGACCTTATCCGCAAAATCCGACGCACTGCCAACTGGGGCTTTTATGGCTCCATTGTCGCCATCATGCTTGTCGTCGTTTTTCACTTCAGCCCCTGGCACATCAGCTACCAACAGCCCAACGTAGTCATGTGGATGCTAATTTCCGGAACCATCCTGGCCGTCCTGGCCTTAACCATGAATCTTTTGACCATCCGCCGCACCCCTCCCCGGTTGCAGCAGCTCGGCAGTCTTGACGACAAACTGAAAGGCTACCACTCCTATATCTCCAACCTTTTCACAGGCACCCTGCTGATTGTGGTGATTGAGTGCGTTCTCATCATCCTCATGAGCCGCACCACACTGCTCATGCTCACCATGCTGCTGGTGCTGCCTCTTGTCATCAGCCATCCCAACATGTACAAAATGAAACACGACCTGGGCCTCACCGACGACGAGATGACCTCGCTGTTCGGCTCCAACTATGTCCGCGACCCACAGCCTGACAATACCGACCTGCTGCCTCGCGACAACAACTCCACCGACCAATGAACAATACCATTGCTGCCATCTCCACACCCCATGGCATAGGGGGCATTGCCGTCGTCCGGCTCTCGGGTCCCGACGCACGTACTATTGCCTCCCGCCATGTCAGCCTCCCCCCGCAGGCCGGAACGGCCCGTTTCACCCCGTTCCGTATCGGCGACACCCTGCTGGACGAGGTGGTAGTGACGCTCTTCCTTGCCCCGCACTCCTATACCGGACAGGACACCGTGGAGTTCTCCTGCCACGGTTCCCTCTACATCCAGCAGACCCTCCTGCAGGCACTCATCGACAGCGGTGCCCGACTGGCCGAGCCGGGCGAATTCACCCGCCAGGCCTTCCTCAGCGGTCGGCTCAACCTCAGCCAGGCCGAGGCCGTGGCCGACCTTATCGACTCCACCAATGCCGCCTCTCACCGCCTTGCCGTCAGCCAGCTGCGCGGGGGCTACGCCAAAGAGCTGGAACAACTGCGGCAGCAACTTATCGACCTCACTGCCCTCCTCGAGCTCGAACTCGATTTCAGCGACGAGGATGTGGAATTTGCCGACCGCAGCCAACTCCTCTCGCTGGTCTCCCAGACCAGCACCCGCGTCAACGCACTGCGGGAGTCGTTCCACATGGGCAACGCCCTCAAGCGCGGCATCCCTGTGGCCATCATCGGACGTCCCAATGCGGGCAAATCCTCCCTCCTCAACGCCTTGCTGCGCGATAACCGCGCCATCGTCAGCGACATTCCCGGCACCACACGCGACACCATCGAAGAGACCTTTGTCATCAACGGAACCCCCTTCCGCATTATCGACACCGCTGGCCTGCGCCACAGCGACGACCCCATCGAGACTCTCGGCATCCAGCGCACCATCGAAACAGTAGTACAAGCCGACATCATCCTCTATGTCCACGACGCCACGCAACCCTTCGTCCAAGCCCTCGACGACCTGCAAGAGCTGCAGGACATCCGTTCCTTCGACGGCAAGCACCTCTTCATTGTCCACAACAAAATAGACCTTCTCCAAGAAAACCCCACTGCCCCCTACCGCACATTCCCCATCTCTGCCAAAAAGGGCTTAGGGCTTGACGCCCTCACCGAAGCCCTCGACAAGGCAGCCCGCACCGATCTGGCACATGCTCCCGATGTGATGCTCACCAACGTGCGCCACTACGAAGCCCTCGGCCACGTAGACCAAGCCCTGCAGCATGTTGCCAAAGGCCTCACCACCGGACTGCCCGCCGACCTCGTGGTCATCGACCTCCGCGATGCCCTCCACCACCTAGGCACCATCACCGGCCAAGTCACCACCGACGAGGTGCTCGGCACCATCTTCTCCCGCTTCTGCATCGGAAAATAACACAGTCAACCAATATTATTCACCCTTAAACACACAAAGCTATGGAAATCCCTCGTTTCAACATCACCTTGCCTCCCGACATGAGGTCTATCAACCAAATCATCATCCACTGCTCAGCCACTCCCGAAGGACGCGATGTCACCGTGGATCAGATACGCCGCATGCATATTCAAGATAACCATTGGAACGACATCGGTTACCACTATGTCATCTACCGCGACGGTTCCATCCATCCTGGCCGTCCCATCGGCACAGCTGGTGCCCACACCAAAAACCACAACTCCCATTCCATCGGCATCTGCTATATCGGGGGCATGGACAGTGAGTACAAAAAAGCCAAGGACACCCGCACGCCTCAACAGAAGGAGGCCCTGCTGCAGCTCGTCAAACAGCTCTTCGAACTCTTTGGTCCCCTCCAAGTAAACGGCCACAACGAATACGCGGCCAAAGCCTGCCCTAGTTTCAGCGTCAAAGAATGGATGAAACAGAACCCCATCACCATCGGCCCCAAGCCCAATATCCCTTCCTCCGAGCAGAAGAAAGAGTCCAACTGGCTAGCAAAGCTCATCGAGCTCATCATCAAACTCTTCTCCAAGAAGACAGAGAAACCTGCAGAGTCTCCCTACAATATGCCCCGCACACGCCGCAGCCCTATCCCTGTGGACACCATACCTCTCGAAGAGAACTTCGAAGAGCTTGACGCCCCCGAGGAGCCCGGCTGGTGGAACGAAAATTTCTAGTACACAAGGCATTCTTGAATACACCGAGCAGACGGCTCATCGTCCCATGCGGATTGATGAGCCGTCCCTTTTATCCCAAATCGGTCATTAGGAAACCGAAAACTCCTACGGAGTATCATTGGGAGGGGTATGGCGTTGGCTATTAAGCGAAAACTCCTACGGAGTACCTGCCGAATCGTGCAAAGTATGGGGAATATCCCTGCCCCGTAGGGGCTTTCGTTTAATAGCATATCACGTTGTTATACAGATATATTCTCCATGGGAGATTTCGAATAGGTATATTCCAACAACCGATTTGGGTTTATCCCAAATCGGACAAGAGGGCTAAGAAATACAGATGCAACATATCGCCAATTCAAAAAAAAATTGTAACTTTGCACCTGTGTATCGGGGAAACCGGCACTTCAAAAAAAACGATACATCAGTACTTTGAAACAACTACACATCACCGGGGTCGGCCCTGCAACGGGGCTGCCAAGAGGGAATCACGTGCAATCCGTGAGCTGTCGCGCAACTGTAATTCCGCCGCTGACGGACAGAAAACATGTCATTGGGGGCACTCCCCCCGAGAAGACTTCTGTCCCGAGACGATAAGCCAGGAGACCTGCCCTGATGATACGGCAATGCCTTCGCGTCAAAAGGCTCTTGTCGCGCCCGGTGTACGGGCTGACAACATACCCCTTTCTTTCCTCTAACTGAAGAACGCGAGCATCGCCTTATATGAATAACAAAACAAAACACAATAATACAATGAACTGGAAAGAAGACTACAAAAGGAAAGTATCCAAGCCCGAAGATGCCATCTACGACATCCGCGATGGCCAATGCGTGGTGATGGGCCATGCAGCGGCAGCACCGCGACTCATCCAGCAAACACTAGCCGACCATTGCGAGGACTACAACGACGTGCTCATCTTCCACATGACCACCCTGGGCGACAACCCCTGCTACAAACCTTGCTGCTACGGTCATTTCCGTCATGTGAGCAACTTCCTCTCGGCCAACTCACGCGAAGTTGTTGAGCAGCGGGAGGGAGACTTTTTCCCCGCCTACTTCAAGGATGTGCCCTCTATGATAGGGAGCGACATTCCCTGCGATGTGGCCGTATTCCAAGCCACTCCCCCCAACGAGGAAGGCTACTGCTCGCTCGGTGTGAGCTGCGACTATGCCAAAGCCGCCATCCGCGCCGCCAAGACTGTCATTGTCGAGACCAACGAGATGATGCCCTTCACCTACGGCGACACCATGATCCATGTCTCCCAAATCGACCATATCATCCCCTGCTCCTACCCCTTGCAGGAATTAATACTACCCCCTCCAGGCGACGTGGAACTGGCCATCGGACAGCATTGCGCCTCGCTGGTGGCCAACGGCTCCACCCTGCAGCTGCGCATCGGTGCCATCCCCGACGCCGTCCTGCAGGCCCTCACCGACAAAAAAGACCTCGGCATCCACAGCGAGATGTTCTCCAACGGCGTGATGGAACTGATGCGCAAAGGCGTCATCAACGGCCGACGCAAGACCCTCCACCGCGGCAAAGCCGTTGTGACATTCATCATGGGTTCCAAAGAACTATACGACTTTGTCGACCAGAACCCCGACGTCGAGTTCCACCCCGTCGACTACGTCAACAGCCCACTCATCATCGCCAAAAACGAGCGCATGATCTCCATCAACTCGTGCCTCGAAGTCGACCTCCAAGGCCAAGTGTCGAGCGAGACCATCGGCATGCGGCAGTACAGCGGCATCGGTGGACAGGTCGACTTCATCCGCGGCGCCTCCCTGGCACGCGAAGGCAAAGCCATTATCGCCATGCCCAGCACTGCGGCAGGCGGCACCATCTCGCGCATCAAACCCTTCCTTACCGAAGGCGCCGCCGTCAGCACCTCGCGCAACGACGTCGACTACATCGTCACCGAATACGGCATCGCCCGCCTCAAAGGCCGCACCCTCCAGCACCGCGCCGAAGACCTCATCCGCATCGCACACCCCGACTTCCGTCCCGCCTTGGTCGAGGAGTATGAGAAACGTTTCCATTGTTCCTACCCCGAATAACATTACGTATTCAACTTTTTTTCGTATCTTTGCCCCTTGAACTAAAATACACACCAATGCTGCAACTGCAATATATAAAGGAACATACCGAGGAAATCATCGAACGCCTCAAGATTAAGAATGTAGAAAACGTCGAAGAACGCATCGCCGAAATCATCCGTCTCGACGCCGAACGCCGTGCCCTGCAACAGAAAGCAGACGCCGTGAAGGCCGAGCAGAACGCCATCGCCAAGGAGATAGGCATGCTCTTCAAACAAGGCAAGCGCGACGAAGCCGAAGCCAAGAAAGCCCGCACCGCCGACCTCAAGGCGCAGGAAAAGGAACTGGACGACCAGCAAGCCGCCGTCGACGCCGACCTCAACGCCAAACTCATCTCCCTGCCCAACGCTCCGCACATCACCGTGCCGCGGGGCAAGAGCGAGGCCGACAACGTCGTTGTGGCGGAATTCGGCACCAAACCCAACCTGCCCGAAGGCGCCCTGCCCCACTGGGACCTCTGCGCCAAGTACAACATTGTCGACTTCGAGCTCGGCAATAAGATAACCGGAGCAGGTTTCCCCGTCTACAAAGGCAAGGGAGCCCGTCTGCAACGCGCCCTCATCGACTTCTTCCTCGACCAAGCCACCGCCGCTGGATACGTGGAGATAATGCCTCCGCTCATGGTCAACGAAGCCTCGGGCCTCGGCACCGGCCAGCTGCCCGACAAGGAGGGACAGATGTACGCCATCCCCCTCGACGGCTTCTATATGATACCCACCGCCGAGGTGCCCATTACCAACCTCTACCGCAACGTCATCGTCAGTCCCGACCAATTCCCCATCCGCCACGTAGGCTACTCCGAGTGTTTCCGTCGCGAGGCGGGAAGCTACGGCAAGGATGTCCGCGGCCTGAACCGCCTGCATGAGTTCAGCAAAGTGGAGATCGTCGTCATCGAGCACCCCGACCGCAGCTACGACACCCTCGAAGATATGAAACGCCATGTGGGCGGACTGCTCGACCAGCTGGGTCTCCCCTACCACATCCTCAAACTCTGTGGCGGCGACATCAGCTTCACCTCCGCCATGACCTTCGACTTCGAAGTGTGGAGCGCCGCGCAGCAGAAATGGCTCGAGGTCTCCTCCGTCTCCAACTTCGAGACTTTCCAGGCCAACCGCATGAAACTGCGCTTCAAGGACACCGACGGCAAGACCAAACTGGCCCACACCCTCAACGGCAGCGCCCTCGCCCTGCCCCGCATCGTGGCCGCCCTGCTGGAGAACAACCAGACCCCCGACGGCATCGTCATGCCCGAATGTCTGCGCCCCTACCTCGGCTTCGACAAAATCAACTAAACCACGCCATCAATGGTTCGCCATACCCCACGCCGGCATCCCGCCGGTGTGGGGTTTCTGTTTCCTATCACGGCATACGTTCGGATATATCTAATCTATCGGGCAGTTTACTGATTTTTGGGGTGATTTAGGTCAACAAAGGGAGCGTCCTCCTTCCGCCCTGCATTCGCTATGTATTTTCTATTTTATTTAGATATACTTTCTATATTATTTCTCTTCAAGTGTGTATGCACAGTCAAAGCCGAATGAACGACATGTATAAGCACCGAGTGCAGGTCGGTGCTACAACTATGTGTCAGTCAGGCAACGGGGGCGCCTACTGCTTGCGATAGCGTCCGCCTAGTTCGGGGTCGTCGAAAATGGAGAGATAGGTGGCCCCGTCGTCGCCGGTGGTAATTTCTATGCGGTGCCAGTCGCCCTCGTAGAAGTCGGCCATCAGCGTATAGCCCATGCGGTCGCCAAGCAGCTTGTACTTATATTCCGTGCGCTGGGTATAGCGGTTCTTGTTTGTGGTGGTTTTGAGGGTGCCATATTGCGAGAAATCGAGCTTGAAGGAGGAGACCTCGACAGGCTCCCAATGGCCAACGATGGATTCGGTATAGTCCACCGTGCGCTTTGCCTTGGCCTCGTAGCGCGGAGCTTCTGGGGCAGGCTCTTCGTTTTGGACGGGCGCCGCCGCCTCTACGGCATCGGTCTTACTGCTTTTCCCCTTCGACGGCGGTATGACGATAAGGAACATAAACAGCCAGAACAGGGTGGTGAGGAGGAATGTGGAGATGACGGTGATAAGGGTTTCTTTCTTCATGTATTGTATTTTATAATAGGTTAGTCTCTATGTTCAATCGGCACGGATGCGTAGATCTTTTTACCCGAAATGGCACCAAGCAGGTGGCAGGATTGTCACTCCACCAGCAGTTTCTTGGTGGCGATGCCGTGGGGGGTGTGGATGGCGGCGATATAGGTGCCTTTGGGCAGCGGGCTCACGTCCACCATGGCGGAGATGCCATGGGCCTCCTGCTCCAGCACTTGTCGTCCGCTGAGGTCGTAGAGGACGATGCGGGTGAGCGAGAAGGAGGAGAGAACGCTCACCAGCCCGTGGGCGGGGTTGGGCATCAACTGGGTGAAGCGGCCCAGGTCGCCGGGCTGCCCGACGGACTCGTGCTGGTGGATGGTGAAGGGGCGCATGGCGACCCAGTCGCCCCAGCTGCTGTCGCAGGGGCACCAGCCGCGGACGTAGGCTTTGTACTGCGGCCCCACGAAAAGGCCGGTGAGGGTGGCCGAGGGAACGGTGACGGTGAGGACGGTGTAGTCGCTGTCCGCCATGCCCGTCATGCCGTATTTCACCTCCCAGCGGATGCTGTTGGGGGCGTTCCACATCAGGATGGCCGAGGTGTCGGTGGTGGCGGCTATGCGCAGGTCTGTCACCGGCAGGCAGTGCTCTATCACCGTGTCGTAATCAGGGTCTATAATGGGGAAGATAACTGGAGTGTAAAACGCATACTTGCCGCCTACAGTCTGTGGACATTGGAGCCGCCTCCATGGAAGTATGCGGTACTTGTACCACCCAATACATTCAGGAATGCATGTGTCGGTCCACTCTGCGAAAAAAAAGACCCTTGTGGGGTTGTGATGCCACATCCAAAAATAGTATGGATGCTCATATTCGTCATACACCGTATAATAGTGCCCTTCGTTGTTGAAAGTGGTAATGGCCACCACAAACGAGTCCTCCACTATCACAGGCTTTTCGAACATCACCTCGTAAAGGGGCGCGAGATACGAAGTAGCCGAACTGTCGACAAATTGGCGATAATTGTATATGCCAACATGCCGCAGGGGTGGGAGCAAGATATGCCGGTGGGGATTTTCTATCCGCCACGGTGCATCTATCAATTTCACAAGGGCGCCGTTCACTGGTTTGTACAATAGCATCGAGTCTGACACGCGTCCGGCCATTGTTGTGTCGTATGCATTCGGACGTGTCGGCCCAATTTGTTGATGGTGGTAGTAGAAAGTGGTGTCGTGTGGCTCCATCATGAATGCAGGAGCGGCCATCCCCACCACTTTCAGCGGAGTGTCCGTGTACATCTGGACCCCAAAAATTGTATTGCCATACCCGGTGTGCGCCCCCTCTACACAGTCTTCGACCCCGGGAGTTTCGCCCGTATGTATCGCGTATTGAAACCACGCTTGCGAATTATAAACCGACCATTGCCTAGTCTCGTCTCTTGGCCAGTTGTAGATATAGTAGTAATATGTCGGATCCACATCGGAAAGGGTGTCGCCCACTGGCCGTTGCGCATAAGCGCCGCACAGCATGGCAGTCTGAATTGCCATCAACAGTACTGCAATTTCTTTTTTCATAACATGAATGTATAAGTTTGTTAATTACATATTATTATCTGTTCTAGCTCTTCCAAATACTTGGGGGAAAGATCAAAAAAGGTTAATGGTGTCCATGCTGTAGACACAATCAGTTCGCGATTATCTTTTATCTCCTGTGTAGGAATCATCTTCAATGGATAGTACTGATGTAAGTTACAACTCCCATCATCATTACCCACATGGCTTTTCCAAAAGAAATGGTCATTGTATGAGGTTGTCCTGCCGCTGACAACATAATCACCGATACCATATTGGTGCAGACATTCTGGGAACCAGCACGCCGAAGTGTTGCATACGATTTGGAAATCTGAAACAGCAAGAAGTGGCATCGTCCCAGATGAGTAATCAATGGTTGTAAACGCTGTTTCAACCGTCCCCTTCGACGGCGGTATGACGATAAGGAACATAAACAGCCAGAACAGGGTGGTGAGGAGGAATGTGGAGATGACGGTGATAAGGGTTTCTTTCTTCATGTATTGTATTTTATAATAGGTTAGTCTCTATGTTCAATCGGCACGGATGCGTAGATCTTTTTACCCGAAATGGCACCAAGCAGGTGGCAGGATTGTCACTCCACCAGCAGTTTCTTGGTGGCGATGCCGTGGGGGGTGTGGATGGCGGCGATATAGGTGCCTTTGGGCAGCGGGCTCACGTCCACCATGGCGGAGATGCCATGGGCCTCCTGCTCCAGCACTTGTCGTCCGCTGAGGTCGTAGAGGACGATGCGGGTGAGCGAGAAGGAGGAGAGAACGCTCACCAGCCCGTGGGCGGGGTTGGGCATCAACTGGGTGAAGCGGCCCAGGTCGCCGGGCTGCCCGACGGACTCGTGCTGGTGGATGGTGAAGGGGCGCATGGCGACCCAGTCGCCCCAGCTGCTGTCGCAGGGGCACCAGCCGCGGACGTAGGCTTTGTACTGCGGCCCCACGAAAAGGCCGGTGAGGGTGGCCGAGGGAACGGTGACGGTGAGGACGGTGTAGTCGCTGTCCGCCATGCCCGTCATGCCGTATTTCACCTCCCAGCGGATGCTGTTGGGGGCGTTCCACATCAGGATGGCCGAGGTGTCGGTGGTGGCGGCTATGCGCAGGTCTGTCACCGGCAGGCAGTGCTCTATCACCGTGTCGTAATCAGGGTCTATAATGGGGAAGATAACTGGAGTGTAAAACGCATACTTGCCGCCTACAGTCTGTGGACATTGGAGCCGCCTCCATGGAAGTATGCGGTACTTGTACCACCCAATACATTCAGGAATGCATGTGTCGGTCCACTCTGCGAAAAAAAAGACCCTTGTGGGGTTGTGATGCCACATCCAAAAATAGTATGGATGCTCATATTCGTCATACACCGTATAATAGTGCCCTTCGTTGTTGAAAGTGGTAATGGCCACCACAAACGAGTCCTCCACTATCACAGGCTTTTCGAACATCACCTCGTAAAGGGGCGCGAGATACGAAGTAGCCGAACTGTCGACAAATTGGCGATAATTGTATATGCCAACATGCCGCAGGGGTGGGAGCAAGATATGCCGGTGGGGATTTTCTATCCGCCACGGTGCATCTATCAATTTCACAAGGGCGCCGTTCACTGGTTTGTACAATAGCATCGAGTCTGACACGCGTCCGGCCATTGTTGTGTCGTATGCATTCGGACGTGTCGGCCCAATTTGTTGATGGTGGTAGTAGAAAGTGGTGTCGTGTGGCTCCATCATGAATGCAGGAGCGGCCATCCCCACCACTTTCAGCGGAGTGTCCGTGTACATCTGGACCCCAAAAATTGTATTGCCATACCCGGTGTGCGCCCCCTCTACACAGTCTTCGACCCCGGGAGTTTCGCCCGTATGTATCGCGTATTGAAACCACGCTTGCGAATTATAAACCGACCATTGCCTAGTCTCGTCTCTTGGCCAGTTGTAGATATAGTAGTAATATGTCGGATCCACATCGGAAAGGGTGTCGCCCACTGGCCGTTGCGCATAAGCGCCGCACAGCATGGCAGTCTGAATTGCCATCAACAGTACTGCAATTTCTTTTTTCATAACATGAATGTATAAGTTTGTTAATTACATATTATTATCTGTTCTAGCTCTTCCAAATACTTGGGGGAAAGATCAAAAAAGGTTAATGGTGTCCATGCTGTAGACACAATCAGTTCGCGATTATCTTTTATCTCCTGTGTAGGAATCATCTTCAATGGATAGTACTGATGTAAGTTACAACTCCCATCATCATTACCCACATGGCTTTTCCAAAAGAAATGGTCATTGTATGAGGTTGTCCTGCCGCTGACAACATAATCACCGATACCATATTGGTGCAGACATTCTGGGAACCAGCACGCCGAAGTGTTGCATACGATTTGGAAATCTGAAACAGCAAGAAGTGGCATCGTCCCAGATGAGTAATCAATGGTTGTAAACGCTGTTTCAACCGTCCCTAGCGCTGTAGTAAACCTGTGCTGTACAATGAAGTGCTTTAGATTGCCATCATACTCAAGGCAGTCAATCGAAATTGGTTGTCCCGGAAGTGTCGCAGTGTAAGCCGACTGCATTACCATGGGCTGGTTGATTAGGATTGGCGAAATATCATATATTCTATGGGCAAGGTAATAGGCAGACGGAAAATCACCAAATCCACAATCGTTAGCCGGGTCACAACCAGTAGGCGTCCAGGCAGAGTTGTCAATATCAACACGGTGGGTGCAAACCGCAATCCTGTCATCATCGATATGTACCATTTTGGCATAACCATATTCTGGGTCGCTATTGTCGTTGAGTAAATGACCACACCCTCCAGCATAAAGATAGTGGCTGGTTATAGTCTGAAAGTGTCCTACAGCAAAGTGTGTCCCAGAGAACATATTGTATTTTGGAAAAACCTGTAAATTGATGCCGACGCCAAAATATGGGTTGCATATTTGATTCCTGGTAGTTCCCAAATACACAACAAAGTTATCAGTGACAACCAAGTCCGTGATATCGCTCATCTTCCCGCCATTATACATGTCGGCCACTCTGTACTGTATGCCAGTCCCCAGCGTGCCCACAGCCTCGAAGGCTTTGTACGTGTTTGGGGCTATCCAAGGGAGAGGACTGTGTAACCCATAGCCTACAATATGGATTTCGCCATTTTGCGCCGTGAATATCTCTATGTTGTCCAACGATTGGAGACCGTATGTTGAAAGTGTGTTATCGACATAAACAGGAACCGAGTTATAGAACAAGTCATTTACCTCGAACCATCCCAGAAATCCAGATACGGTGGTGTTGTACTTACCGCAAAAGAAAACCAGGTCACCCACTATCTCCACATCATGGATTTCATATTCCTCTTCGAAATATGCATCTATCATGGAGGTCAAGTCTGTCAATGAAATGTGCATCCCTGTATTTACATGGCAGTTTGAGGTGTTTATGTATTTATTCATGCCAGGATGGTAACGTATTATGTTCCGCTCAATGTCATTTTCATTGTATGAATACAATACGTTAGACCCTTGTCCTGTCACCATGTTGGGCGATAACAGACATGCCATCAAAACCGGAAATAAACATTTTGCTACCTTTTTCATTTTTCTATTTATTTGTTTTATAAGTAAATATGTTATGTATTACTTTTTTTATCCTTATACTCCATTCTGCAAAGATAATAAGAATTTTTGACACATGCATATTTTTATATGAAATCACTAGTGTCTCTTAATTATTGTTAAATTAATTTATAATATTCTTATGCATAG
>R21__coassemble_1023_pt1 | contig 20357 bp, 15 predicted proteins | sample R21__metabat2_low_PE_009 | metagenome-assembled genome bin R21 | reverse complement strand
CCCCTGTGCTCCTGCTGCTGTTCATCTTCAAGGTGGCGAAAGAGCGCAAAGAGCATCCCGACAAAAAGCATGGGAAGTCCCGCTACAAGTCGCAAAATCTCCAATCCCTATTCCGCATAAGCCCTTGCCTCATCTTGTTCTTCCTCATCGGCCTCACCCCCTATCTCATCATTCCCATCCGCGCTGCCGCCGGAACCCCCATCAACGAAGGCCACCCCTCCACCTATGCCGACTTCAAGACCTACATCACCCGCGAGCAATACGAAAAAGCCCCCCTGTACCCACGCATGTGGCGGCACCACAAAAACGACGCCCTCTATGCCTCCGACTGGAGCGGCGGCGACACCACCCTTGTGGGCAACTTGCGCTACTATGGTTCGTACCAGCTCACCTATATGTATCTGCGCTATCTGATGTGGAACTTCGCCGGACGCTACAACGACCGCCAAGGCTACGGTTCGCCTCAGAACGGGCAATTCATCACAGGCATCCCGCCCGTCGACCGCCTGCTTGTTGGCACCGGCGCCCGACCGCCCGACAGTCTGCACACCCGCGGCCACAATACCTACTTCCTTCTCCCCTTGCTCCTCGGCCTTGTTGGTGTCTATGCCCTCCTTTCGCGCCGTCGTGCCTTCTGGACAGTCTTCACGCTCTTCCTTATGGGCGGCGTTATCCTCTCCCTCTACCTCAACCACCCCACCTACGAACCCCGCGAGCGCGACTATGCCTACATCCTCAGTTTCTATGCCTTCTGCATCTTCATCGCCTTCGGCGTGCAATGGCTGGTGGACAAGGCCGGCAAGGTAACGGGAAAAGCACGTCGCCCGCTGACCTACAGCACCTGCCTTGTTGTGTTTGCGGTACCCGCCCTCATGGCCTTCCAAAACTGGGACGACCACGACCGCAGCCACCGCTACATCGCCCACGACTCCGGAGCCAATATCCTCCACTCATGCGACCGTCACCCGCAAGGCACCGTCCTCTTCACCTACGGCGACAACGACACCTTCCCCCTCTGGTACCTGCAGGCAGTTGAGGGCATGCGCCTCGACATCCGCGTCGAGAATATCGGCCTTATGGGTCGCCAACGCTTTGCCGACCTCTTCGAAGAAAGCGTGGAGTTGTCACGCCCCATCTACTTCACCCATTACGCCTACGACCATTTCCGCCAATTCTACCCCGGACGCCTGCAACTTGAAGGCAACGCCTACCGCCTCATGCCCTACCCCTGCGACAGCGTGGCCACCGCACCGTTCCTCCGCCACCTCGACAGCATGGAGTGGCACCCCGTGCAACACGTCTATGTCGACGAAACAGGTTGCAAATTCATTGAGCAATACTGGCGCGACGTGCTGTTGCTCGCCCAGAACCTCACCGCCCAAGGAGAGGACTCCGCCGCACGCCATGCCCTCGGCACTACCCTCGGCCACCTCCCCGTCGACGTCCTCCAGGACCCCCGCCTTGTCTACGACATCGCTCAGGCCTGTCTTGCCGCTGGCGACACCGCCGCACACCGCTCCCTGTCGGCATACCTCCGCGCCACGCTGGCCGAGCAGCTCGACTACTACCACACCATGTCGCGCGCCCGCCAAGCCACCATGCCCTACACCCTTGCTCCCCGCGAGGAATTGATGCACCAACTCACAACAGAACTATAAATCATCAACAACAAATTCAAAATCATTTATCATGAAGAAAGCAATAAAAATCATCCTGATTGTCTTAATCTCAATCATCCTTGCCCTGGCAGTAATTGTATGGTGTCTGTGGGGCGGAGAAATACGGACACTCGCATCACTGAAACAAGTGGACGGCAACCCCTACCTCTATGCCATGGAGTACAAAGCCTCGTATGACCTGGACGAAATCATTGAACGCGATGTAGACCAGAATGCCGAACTGCTCAACTACGTCACCGCCAAGATTGGAAAAGGTATCCCCATCAAAGGGAAGAGCGCACAGGTGGCCGACGAAAACGGCAAGCTGGAGACATTCAACTGCACCAGTTTCCAGGTCAAGAACGCAACAGGCAAAGGATTCCTCTACGGTCGCAACTACGATTATTTTGCCAACCCAACCCTGGTCACCATCTCCCGTCCAAAGAACGGATATGCCTCCATGGCAGCAAGCGACATGTCCCACTTCGGCTACAATCTGGAATCCCTGCCCACCTCCTTCACCAAAAAGCTCATGTGCTTAGCCGCCATCTATGCCCCGGTCGACGGTATAAACGAGAAAGGCCTCTGCACCTCCATCATGGCACTCCCCCACCAACCTGCCAACCAAAACAGCGGCAAACACTCCGTGGGGACAAGCATCATCATGCGCCTGTGGCTTGACCGCTGCGCCACAGTGGACGAAGCCCTGAACCTGCTGGCAACCGTAGACCTGCGCCACGACTCCATTGTCGGTTCGGGATACCACTACATGGTAGCCGACGCCTCCGGCGACTGCGCCATCATCGAGTTCGACAAAGAAGACGGGTGGAAGACTCTCGTTCTGCGCAAACCCTCCGACCAGCAGTACATGCTCGTCACCAACCACCTGCTCTCGCCCAAATACCGCACCGACACCCCCGACCCCGCAGTGGGCAACCCCAACAGCAAAAGCTGGTGGCGCTACGAGACGGCCGACAACTATCTGAAAGGCCTCGGCGGCGTTCTCACACCCGACCAAGCACAAGAATGCCTCAACATGGTGCATTGGGATCATTTGGTGCTCCCCAACGGCAAGGTAGAAGTGACCCAGCACTCGAATATCTACGACCAACAGATGCTCTCCCTTCGCCTGCGCATGTGGAATGAATTGGACAAATCCCACTTCTTCCAACTTTAATTAAGCGCGACACAATAATGAAATCCTATCCGCGTTATAGAGAATAAAAATAAAGGAAACAAACAAAATATTACACATCATGAAAAAGCTACCCGTTTCCCTCCGTTTTGGGGGCTGGCCCTCAGCCTTTTTCTTCCGCTTTTTCAACCCCACGTCAACGCCCGTTCAACGCTCGTTCAATATTGAAATGATATAGAACGGGCGTTGAACTGCGGTTGCCGTCGCGGCTATGCGGCGGGGCAACATGGCACGGGCTGTGGCGGACTTTTGCCACGCCACGGAATGTTAAAACCTCCTATATCGGAAAAAATGTGTATATTTGCACCAACAAAACAAAACACACAACGGCATGTAAACGACATAAAATACAAGACATAAAAAACTGAGCTTGACGCTCTTGTTCTCTTGCGTAAAGTCTGGAAAACTAATACGAGTCGAGAATAAGCAAGCGGTGAGTTCACGTCCATGGGGCGTGGATTTTCGTGATACTTATTTGACTCAAGGTTATTTCCAGACACCTACGCAAAAATAAGCAGTTTGAACGAAAGAATCACGCCTTTCTTCATGCCCCTTATTTCGAGAATATCGGCATTCCGGCTCAGGCAGGGATGCCGAAAACTGTTTCTATAGAGTAGGCTGCAACAATTTAAAAACATCAACGCAACATGACACAAAACAACAAACGGGAATACAGTTCTCCCATGGTCGAGGTGATGAAGGCTCGTGTGGAGCGCGGCTTCCAGGTCAGCGGCGAGGGCATGGCCCCCACCGGCAGCAACGAGGACCTCATCAGCAGCGGCGAGGTGCACGGCGGCAGCGACTTCGACTAAACCGCAACCGGCGCACCGCCGAAAGTAAAAATCAAAACATCCAAACCAACAAAACAAAAACAACACAAACAATGAAAAGAACATTAGCAAGTTTACTGAGCCTGATGGCTCTGACAGGCATCACAATGCTGTCCTCCTGCAGCAAGGAGGACGTGGGCGACGGCACCCAGTTCCGCGCCACGATGGAGGGCTGCGCCGCCCGCGACGGCAAGACCGCCCTCAGCGGCATGTCCCTCAACTGGGTCAGCGGCGACCAGGTGGCCATCTACGGCACCGCGGGCTGCGGCCTCTATACGGCCACGCCCCAAAGCCCCGCCACGGTGGCTCTGTTCGACAACGTCAACGGTACGACGGGCGATGGCCCCTTCCGCGCCTTCTACCCCTCCACGCTGACCACGGACGGCGTGAACATCACCCTACCCGCTGCTCAGACCTACGTCGAGAATTCAATCAATGAGTTTCCCATGTATGCCGAAAGCGCCACCAACCAGTTAGCCTTCAAAAACCTCTGCGGCGTGCTGAAACTGCACCTCACCAAGGCCAACACGAACATCAGTAGCATCAGCGTCACCGCCAATGCGGAGATTTGTGGCGACTTCACCGTCAGCTATGTGAACGATGTTCCTTACCTCAGCTACACGGGTAACGGCTCGAAGACCGTCACCATGGCCTGCGCCACGGCCCAGGCCATCGACAACGGCCGCGATTTCTACATCGCCCTGCCCGCCATCGACACGCTGAAGAGCATCACCCTCACCACCGACGACGGTCGCGTCTGCACCAAGACCGTGAAGAGCAACGTCTGCATCAACGTGCAGCGCAGCACGGTGACCGAAATAAACTTTGGTGAGAACGACCTGAGCTTCGTCGAACCGCTGCCTGAAGGGGCGTTGCCTGGTCTGTTCTCGGTGAGTGCCACACAGCAGGTTCGCTTCTCGCAAGGCAACCTGCAGTACCAAGCCAGCACCGACACTTGGCGTTTTGCAGAAAACCAGTGGGGCTATGTCGGTGACGCAACGCTGGGTACTGTATACGAAAACGGAGTGAAGTGCGACAATGCTTTAATTAGTGCAACATACAGCGGCTGGATAGACCTCTTTGGCTGGGGTACCAGTGGATGGAACAGTGGCGCTGTATGCTACCTGCCTTGGTCAAATAGCCAATCTTTCGGCAACTATAATCCAGGAGGGTCATCTTCCACCAATCTGACTGGGGCATATGCCGAAGCAGATTGGGGATGGCACAATGCTATCAGTAATGGTGGCAATTCTGCTCATCAATGGCGCACACTGAGCAGGGGCGAATGGGATTATCTCCTCAACACCCGTGCTAACGCTTCCGTCAAAAAGGCAACAGGAAGTGTTAATGAAGTACATGGTTTGATACTCCTGCCGGACAGTTGGACATTGCCAGAGGGATGTTCATTCAACGCCGGATTTGCCTCAGACTGGACACACAACACATATACTCTTGCCCAGTGGATAATGATGGAGGCTGCCGGAGCCCTCTTTCTGCCTGCAGCGGGGGGACGCGGGGGGAAGCTTGTCAACAGTGTGGGCTACGAGGGCGAATACTGGTCGTCTTCGCACTTCTACTATACAGCGAACTTCGCGAGTGGCGTGAGTTTCAGCAGCAGCACTGCTGATATGTGCGGATTACATCGCTACTACGCTAGGTCGGTACGGTTGGTCAGGGATAACAATTAAGGTGGGTTCCGTTGTGGCGGATTTGCAATCCGCCACAGCCGAGAAGGGGATTTGCAATCCCTCAGCAGCCAGTTACAACAAAGAAGGAACCCCGCCTGTACGGCGGGGCTCCTCTTTTACGTTGCCGCAAGAAAGATGCTGCACCCCGCAGATGAGTCTGCATCCACATTCCTTCCTCCGCCATGCACAATAAAGCATCCGAAACTGCGTTATCCGACCAAATCTCTTTTCAGAAAACAACACAACAAAAAAAAACGCAACATGAAAAAGACATCATTCCTCTTGCTGACCCTTGCAGCCCTGCTCGTTTGCGGATGCGAGAAAGACCCCGTGGACAATCCTGCCACCGAGCCCGCCATTGATGTGACCCCCTATCTGGGCACCTACCTCATGACACGCCACACCGACCTTATCCTGAGCGTGGCCACCTTCAACATCCCCATCGACCGCGACCTCGATGTGGAGACCATCACCATCAAGAAAGACCCCGCACAGGAATACGGCGTTATCATGAGCAGCTCGGACGGCATGTATCTGCGCGGCACCGTCGACACCCTCGGTCTGCACCTGCAGAACGACACCATCCGCTTCAGTATCGACACTCTTGGTGTCAAGGCCTCGCTGATGGCCACCCTGTCGCACCCCGTCATCGCGGCGCCCTCGAATGGCGTGATGGACTGGACCAGCACTGCCGCCGGCACAGCTTCGGCCACCGTGCCCATCCTGGGCGAAATCACCGGCACCATCACCGGCAATATGCACTACCGCACTGCCCTCCGCTAAGCACACATCCCGACAGGACAGACAACAAAAAAGCAGACCACAAAGGTCTGCTTTTCTTGTTCCGGGTGGGAGGTGGGGCTCGAACCCACGACCTCCAGATCCACAATCTGGCGCTCTAACCAGCTGAACTACGCCCACCGTGCTGATTCGGAAATCGGCTGCAAAATTACTACTTTTTTCTGACATGACAAAATTTAATTTGAAAAAAAGTTGTATCTTTGCCTTATGATATCTAAGAACAAACTGAAGGAACTGTCTGTATATAAGCAACAAAAACACTGCAAAGAAGCTGGTGTTTTTGTTGTCGAAGGGGTGAAAATGTGCCACGAGGCAATGGCAGCAAAAGCCTCTATTAGAGTGGTCTGTGCCACAAAATTGTGGCTTGAACAACACCCCAATCTGCCAACAAACGCCGAAGTGTATGAAGTAGAGCAAGATAACCTATCTCGACTCAGTCACATGACCACACCCAACGAGGTGTGGATGCTGGTGGAACGCAACCTCCCCGCTATCCAGGAGGGGCAGCCCCTCGTCCTGGCTCTCGACCGCCTGCAGGACCCCGGTAACCTTGGCACCATCATCCGCACCGCCGACTGGTTCGGTGTTCGGCACATCGTCTGCAGTCTCGACTCGGTATCGTGCTTCAATCCTAAAGTGGTGCAGAGCACCATGGGGAGCCTGTTCCGCACCTCCGTCAGCTATACCGACCTGCACGATTATCTCAACAGCTGCGGCAAACCCGTCTTTGGGGCACTGCTCGACGGCCAAAGTATCTGGAGTCCTCACACGCCCCTGCAACTTCCTGCAGAAGGGGCGGTACTGGTGGTTGGCAACGAAAGCCGCGGCATCAGTCCCGAGGTGCAGGCATGCATCACCCACCGGGTCTCCATCCCCAACGTGGGAGGCACGGCAGAATCGCTCAACGCCAGTGTAGCCTGCGCCATCCTCATGGCACAGCTTATCCACAGCTGAAACCACGAGTCCACACCGTTAGACTATCAATCAACAAAACAGACTATATTCAGCGCCCAACAATCAGTTTGGCGACATTCCCGTCGACATGGACGAAATAGGTCCCTGCTGGCCAAGAATCGATGCAGATACGCGTTTCGGCTTGATTTATGTGCCTGCTAAGCACCGTGCGGCCCATCATGTCGGTCACCACCATGTTGCACCCAATGGGCATGCCGTCGAGCGAGAGCGTCACCCACCCCTTGGCAGGATTGGGACTGAGACGGAAAGGCAGCTTAACGGGCATGGCATTTATGGCAACCGGTGTCCGCAAGGCGCGACTGAAATCGGGGAGGCCATACCCCATCTCGTCGGACGGTGAGTCAGCCAGCGACCCCCAGGCGCGCACCGAGTCGCACAGGCTGCCGGGCGTCAATGCAGGAAACCGCTGCACCAAGCAAGCCATCATTCCCGCCATGATAGGGCAAGCGAGGGAGGTGCCATTGGTGTACCTGAAAAGACCGTCGGGGCTGGCGGAGAGAACTCTTTCGCCCAATGCCATCACATCGGGCTTGCAGTGGGCGGTGGCTGTGGGGCCGTGGGCGCTGAAGCGGGCACGCGAGCCTGTACTGTCGACAGCCCCCACCGTCAACACCTGCGGCACATCGGCAGGGACATTGAGATGCTGGGGAATAGCCACGCCGTCGTTACCGGCTGAATTGACCACAAGCAACCCGCGTGTAGTGGCCACCGCAGCACCGCGCGAGATAGGTGCAGTGGCACCGTCGAGGTCGGCAAGGGTATAGCTGAAGGTACTGTCGTCGTAATTGAAATAGCCCAGCGAGGTACTTATCACATCTGCCCCAAGGCTGTCGAGATATTCCGCTGCCGCCACCCAGTTATACTCCTCGAGGGGCGTTTCGGTCAAGGGATTCTCTGTGCGACACAGCACGTACGAGGCCTTGGGGGCGGTGCCCACGTACAGACCGGGAACAAAGGCCGCCATGGTGGAGAGTACATGCGTGCCGTGGGAGTGCATCGTGAAGACATTGTTCTCGTTGGCCCACACAAAGTCGCGGGTGGCCAAAATCCTGCCTTCGGAGCGCATCGGTGCAAAGATAGCCGTCGTGTCCACTCCGGGGAATCCGCAATCGCACACGCCTATCACGACACCCTGCCCCTGAAAGCCCGCAGCGTGGAGTGCCCTGCCGCCCAACTGCCTGATTTGGACACGCGCCCCGGCATAATATTCCTCGCTGAAAGGTTCGGGCGAGCGGAAACGGGGCAGCTCGTAGCCGTAATTGGAGACCTCGGTGTCGGGCAGCGACACGCTGCTGTTGTCGCACAGGATAACGGTATCCACAAAAGGGAACGGGGAGAAATCGTCCATATCAACCTTCCCGAGCGAGAAAACCACCACCCCATTGAGCCACTTGGAGCGGTTCTGTACCGTGAAGCCCGCCTGCCGCAGCGATGCAATATAGCTTGGGTTGACAGGGAGGTCGAGACTATCCACGGCGATGCCGAAACGCTGGCGCCGTTCCAACGCCCGGGGCGAGAGAAAGCGCTCCGGCCTGTCTATGCGGAAAGGGGTGCCCTCCTTGTCGGTAAAAGCAACCCAATATTTATACACATGCTGGCCATGCAGCATGGCCCCTCCAATCAACAAGAACAGAGCAAAGGCCAGGAAACGTTTTTTCATAAATCGAGACGGAAATTATAGTACCACAATTCGCATGCCCCTGAGGGATTCAACTCCACATACATACCTATCGAACCATCGGGCAGAAGGGTCATGGACGAGTAAACCGAGGGACCTGGGCAGAGCAGGATGGGATTCTGCCATGTGCGGCCCTCGTCATAGCTGACAAAAAGGCTCACATCTTCGCGCTTCATAGAGTTGTTGATGGAGTGCAGCAGCACACTCTTGTCGCCGACACGATAGCGCAGCAATTCGCCGTTGCATGAAGTGACGGACATTTCAGGCCAATAGCCTTGCTTGCCCCATGAGTGTCCGCCATCGGTGGAGATATTGTAGCCACGCGGCCCGTGTTGACGGACGCTCATCAGCACCGACCCATCTTCACGCTCTATGAGTTTGGCCTCGTTGCCACCGACAAAAGCGCGGTCGGAGACTTGCCACGTATAGCCGTTGTCGTCGGAGTAGATGACGAAATTGTCGGCCACGGTCGTCGCACTGGATAGAGATGCCACAAAAAGCACCCTGCCGGCATGCGGCCCCTTGGCGAGGCGGAGGCCGTTGCCGCTGGTGACAAAGGCTCCATTGTATTCCTTGCAGGCGGGGTTAAGCGCTTTGCTGCCCCACACGATTGAGGTGATGTCCTGTGGCTGTGACCAGGTGACACCGTTGTCCTTGCTGCGGCAGACAAAGATGCGGATGGGGTTCTTTTCTGTCGATTGGAAGAAACCGTTATGCCCGGCAAAAAGGCATAGCACATCGCCATTGGCGCACACCACCAGTGCGGGGTCGCCATAGCCGCGGTCCTTGCCCGTTCCGCGGGCGATGGTGACGGGTTCCGACCAAGATCGGCCATTGTCGGTGCTGCGACGGCACACCACATCGATATCCTGCGGGAGGTCGCTCTCGTTGAACTTGCGCTTGTCGTTCACCGCCAGCAACGAGCCGTCGGGCATGGTGCAGATGGCGGGAATCCGGTAATTGGTGGAGCCATAATCACCCGGTGCAAACAGTCGCTTCTTGTACAGCTCCGACACACCGTCCATCACCATTTCCTTGGCAGGGGTCAGTTTTGCAAGGAAACCGCCACCGGGAGCCAGATGCACCAGCAGCGGACCTGAGAACCGGCTCATCTCCCGTCGGCTGTAGTCGCTGCCCTTGCGGTGGGCGTTCTTGCCATCGGAATAGAGTACCACATCGTATTTCGAAGCCTTGCCGGAAGCGGCAATCAAGCGGGGAATATCCACAGTAATGTCGCGTTCGGTCCAGTTGGTGATGCCGCCCACATACCAAGTGTCGCCTTTGCGTCGGGCGGTGACGATATATTCGCCCACCTCGCCTTGCAACACGATGGTCTCATCCCACACCGTGGGGAGGGACGCCACAAAACGGGTGTAGTCGGGTTCCTTCTCGTAATTGGTAGGGGAATCGCAAAGCATATTCAAGGGCGACTCCAGCACCACATAGAGCGCCAGCTGATGGCAACGGGTGCCTTGGCTCATGGGCTCGCTCCAGCAGGGGCTGTAGCAGCCTTTTGCGGCGTTGTGCATGGCACCTTGGGTGTAGTCCATTGGGCCTGCTGTCTGACGGATGAAAGGAATCTCTGTGTCGTACTGCACCTGATTCCATGTGGCGGGAGCCCATTTCAACTGCTCCAGCCCTGCCACACCCTCGAAGTTGAGCACATTGGGATAAGTGCGGTTGAGTCCCGCGGGCTTGAAAGCACCGTGGAAGTCGACCAGCAGGTGATACTTGGCACACATATTGGCGGCACGCTCGTAGAACTGGGTGACAATCTGGTCATCGCGATCCATGAAATCAATCTTGAAGCCCTTGATGCCCATCTCGCTGTAATGCTGGCACACATGCTCCATATCGCGGTCGAAAGCGTAATATCCCGCCCAAAGTATCAGCCCCACGTTGCGTGCCTTGGCATACTGCACCAACATAGGCAGGTCGATGTCCGGCACCACTTGGAAGAGGTCGGCCTTACCATTCACTGCCCAACCTTCGTCGAGGATGACATACTCAATGCCGTTTCGGGAGGCAAAGTCGATGTAATACTTATACGTATCGTTATTGATGCCTGCCTTGAAGTTCACTCCGGAGAGGTTCCAGTTATTCCACCAGTCCCATGCCACCTTGCCGGGTTTAATCCAGCTGAGGTCTTGTACCTTGCAAGGCTCACCCAAAAGGTAGCTCAGATTATTCATTGCCAGGTCGGCACTGTTCTTGGCCACCATGGCAATGCGCCAAGGCAGGACGGAGAGCTTGTCCACCCTGGCGATATAGTCCTCGCGTTCCTTTACGAGCATCTGCAGGTTGTTGTGGCCACCCTGCTCAAGGGTCTTGGGATAGCGGGCATGTTCGCCCTCTAAACGTACCCCGGCAGGGGTGTCGCCAGCCGGAGCGGTGTGAGCTCCGAGATAGAGGCCCGGATAGTTGATCAGTGTCGACTCTGTGAGGCACACCTTCACTCCATGTGAAGCATGTATCAGCAGGGGGAGGAAGCAAAGCCTCCGCGTGTCCATCTTGGAGAGCGGTAGCGTGACGTAGAGGTTCTCAAACGACGAGGAAAACTGGATATCATGGTTGTTCTCGTCGAAGTTAATCACATAGGGCACCGTGGCATCATAGTCGCCTGCAAAGTTGTACTCCACCTTCTCGAAGCGCACATTGCAAGGCTTCACAATCTGGTAGCGGTAGGCTATGCCCTCGTTGTAGGCACGGAAAACGAGATTGAGATCTTTCCCTATCTGTAATGTCAACTGGTTGCAATGGTTGCGCATGGATGACTGGCGGGTGAAAGGCGATGGGACCGTCTCGTCGATAACGCTGGTGGATGATTTGGTCACCGACATGGCACCCGTGACGGTCTTGCCGTATTCACGGTTCAGCCCCACGTGCGACGGCAACATTATCGTCACCCCATTGTATACGATGTCGTAGGTGATTTCATTCTCGGCGGTAGCAACGATATGGCTTACCAGTTTACCGTCGGGCGACTTTAAAGTAAACTGCTGCTCTTTGGCATAAGACTGAAAGCCCATGCAGCACAACAGCACGCCCAAAATACAATATTGCAGGATATGTTTCATGGTTTTGATCTTTTCTTAGTTCTCTGAGTAATCGGAGTACTCTGATTATTCCGAGTACTCTGAGGCGCTGTATTATTCTATTATTTCACTCTCCTGGCCCCATTGCCAATCACTACAGGGATGACCTTGCATCCCACTCCGAAGCGGGCTTTGTAGCTCTTCTGCACAGTCGACAGGAAAGACTCGCGGCAGTCGTCACGCACTAGATTGATGGTGCATCCCCCGAAGCCTCCGCCCATGATGCGGGCGCCAGTGACACCGCAACGGCGTGCCTCCTCAACCAAGAAGTCCAACTCCTCACAGCTCACCTCGTAGTCTTTGCTCAAGCCCTCGTGGGTGAGGTACATCTGTCTGCCCACCTCCTCATAGTCACCCCTCTTCAAAGCCTCGCACACGGCAAGCACCCGGTCCTCCTCGCCCAGCACATAACGTGCCCTGCGGTAGTCCTCGTCGGTAAGGTCTGCACGCAACGCCTCCAACTGCTCCCATGAGCAGTCGCGCAAGGTCTCCACCCCTGCCCGTGCCGCCACCCGCTCGCAGCTGTTGCGACGGTCGTTGTAGGGGGAGCCGACCAACTCGTGCCGCACGCAGCTGTTCACTACCACCAGGCTGTAGCCTTCGGGCTGCCAGGGGAAATACTCATACTCACCACTGCGGCAGTCAAGACGTACCAGACTGCCCTCGCGGCCATGCAGCGAGATGAACTGGTCCATGATGCCACACTTGGTACCCACATACTTGTGTTCGGTCTGCTGACCCACACGTGCCAGCTCCATGCGGTCGAGGTCGCCACCGTACAATTCATTCAAAGCAAAGGCAAAACAACTCTCAAGCGCCGCCGAAGAGCTCATGCCCGCACCCAGCGGGACATCCCCTCCGTACACAGCATCGAACCCTCCTACCTTCACGCCACGGGCCATCATCTCGCGCACCACCCCGTAGACATAACGGAAGTGCACCGTCTGAGGGCCCTGCGGGTCGTCGATGGCAAATTCACACTCCATACCTAAATCCACTGCATACAGTCTCACGCTGTCTGTCCCATTGGGGCGAATCCAAGCCATCAAACACTGCTCGACGGCACCGGGGAAGACATAGCCGCCGTTGTAATCGGTATGCTCCCCGATAAGATTAATGCGTCCGGGGGCCGCATAACAGGCACCTCCTTCACAGCCGAAACGCTGCTCGAAATGACGTAACAATACCTTGCTATCCATAATAACTGATTAATTTCACTTTGCAAAAGTACGAAAAAAAAACCAGATAGTGTGTTTTCCAGGTACAAAACCGTATCATCTGCCCCCAAACACAATTAAGCAGGCAAATCGGCGTTATGTAGATATGCACTATAAAAACATACTCTTCGATTTCGACGGCACACTTGCCGACACCCGCGAAGGCATCATCCGCACTGTGCAGGGTACGCTACAGCACATGTCGCTGCCCATGGCCGACCCTGATGCCGTGGCCAAGACCATCGGGCTGCCCCTTACCGAATGCTTTCGCACTGCCACCGCCGTTCCCGACAGCCGCGTGGACGAGGCTGCCGCCATCTACCGCGACATCTTCCCCTCTTTGGCACTCGACCACATCACCCTCTTCCCCGGCGTACTCGAGACCCTTGCTTTTCTTCGGGACAACGGGACGGTGATGGCCATCGTCTCCTCCCGCCACCACATGTCGCTCGACCCCTTGATGACGAGTCTGGGGGTTGCGGACTTCATCCCGTTGTGCCATGCCTATGGCGAGGACGAAAACCTGCATCCCAAACCCGCACCCGACCTCGCCCTGAAAGCCCTCTCTGCCCTTGGTATAAAGGCTGACCAGACCCTCGTGGTAGGCGATACCGTCTACGACTTGCTGATGGGGAAGGCCGCCGGGTGCCACACCTGTGGTGTCACCTACGGCAACCAAAGCCGCCAGCAGCTCCTCACTGCACAGCCCACCCACTTGATAGACCGCTTTACCGACCTTCTGGGACTCTAATTAATGAAGAATACATGTCTATTTTCTTGACAGGTGAAATATTTTTCGTATTTTTGCAGTCGCTTATGCGGGTGATTCCCGCAGGTAATTATTTATAAATCAGGGGTATTCTTGAATTGCCTTGTGCAGTCCTCTGCCCAAAAAACAGAGGAAACCCCCTTTAACAAAACAAGAAAACATGCAACAAACAACATCCTCCGTCAAGGACTCCGCCATCATCTATTCCGGTGGCCTCGACTCCACCACGTTGCTCTATGAGGAGCAGCAGCGAATTGCTTTGGCCATTACTTTCGACTATGGCAGCAATCACGCCCAGCGCGAGATAGCCTGCGCACGCCATCACTGTCGCCAGCTTGGCATCGAGCATCTGGTTGTAGATCTCTCTTTCTTCAAGGGCAACATCCTGTCGTCCCTCACCGCCGGCGCCGACGCCATTCCCGACGGCGACTACGACGACGGGAATATGCACTCCACCGTGGTGCCTTTCCGCAACGGCATCATGCTCTCCGTGGCCTGTGGCATTGCCGAGAGCCACGGCCTGACACATGTGTTTATCGCCAATCACGGGGGCGACCACGCCATCTATCCCGACTGCCGTCCCGCCTTCATCAAAGCCATGAATGCCGCCATGCAGGCAGGCACCTACGAGGGGGTGACGCTCGAAGCCCCTTACACCGACCTAACGAAGGCCGACATCGTAAGGCGCGGCACAGCCATGGGCATCGACTACGCCACCACCTACTCGTGCTACAAAGGCAAGGAACAGCATTGCGGCACCTGCGGCACCTGCCGCGAAAGGCAGGAAGCCTTCGCCGAGGCCGGTATCCCCGACCCCACCACCTATCAATCCAAAATATGAAATATTGAATGTATGAACGTGTGAATCAGATTTACGAATTAACGAGTTAACACATTAACGAATCAAGTAAGAATGTACTATATCAAGAAAACCATAGAGATTTCGGGTGCCCACCAGCTTGAGCTGGACTACCCGAGCAAATGCACCTCGCTGCACGGCCACAACTGGACAATCACGGTCTACTGCAAGTCGGAGGAGCTGGACCGAAACGGCATGATTATCGACTTCTCCGAGATTAAGCGACTCATTGCCGACCCTCTGGACCACCAAGTGCTGAACAACGTACTGCCTAACAACCCTACCGCCGAGAACCTGGCACGCTGGTGCTGCGAACGGGTACCTTTCTGCTACCGTGTCGACGTGCAGGAGAGCACAGGCAACCTGGCCATCTACGAGCGTAGCACCTCCTCGGAAGATAAAAGGAACGACTGACCATGCGGGTGAATGAGCTGTTCTATTCGCTTCAGGGCGAAGGTTTCCACACGGGGACTGCCGCCATCTTCATCCGTCTGTCGGGATGCAACCTCCACTGCCCTTTCTGCGACACCCTCCACGAGAGCGGCACAGAGATGAGCGAGGAGCAGATTGTAGAGCAGGTGGCTGCCTGGCCGTCGCCGTGGGTGGTGGTAACCGGAGGCGAGCCGTCGCTGCAGCTTACGGCTTCGTTGGTGGAGTCACTGCACCATATAGGGAAGAAGGTGGCCGTGGAGACCAATGGCACCCGTCAGCTGCCGGACAATGTGGACTGGGTCACCCTCTCGCCCAAAGACCTCTTCCTCGGCCCTCAAGCCAACGTGGTGCTCCGTCGTGCAGACGAGATAAAAGTGGTGTATGACGGAGAGCATGAACCCGACACATACAGCAACATTGAGGTCCGGCACCGCTTCCTACAGCCCTGCGACACGGGGGATGCCGACCGCAACAAGTCCATCGTGCAGCAGATCGTGGAGTATATCAAGGCTCACCCCGAATGGAGACTGTCGCTCCAGACGCACAAGTTTCTGAATATCCCATAACGCGGTGAACCCGCCGCTGGCGACAAGGCTGGCGGACACCGGAGGAAAAACAATGCCGAGCACAAGCGTGTCCGGCATCTGTTTGTTGTGATATGCTGCCTGTTACTTGAAGGCGTTCTCGGAAAGGCCTTTTCCGCCAATCTTCAAATCCTCCATATAGGAGGGCACTTCGCGACCCAGATACTTGTCAACATACAGCTTGGCAAGATACTGTCCAAGCATGAAGCCGTGGCCACGGAGACCGGTGCAGAGACCCACTTCGGGGTCGATGATGTAGCGCGGCTCGGTGTAGCGTCCTGCCCAGACGGCAAGGAATCCAACTTCACGAAGGTTGGGTATCCATTCGGCAAAGACTTCGGAGACTATCTCAAGGAACTCCTTGCTATTGTACTTGATGTTCTGACGGGCTTCGTAGGCATCGGTGTCGGGGCTGGCGCAGCCGATAATCTGGCCTGTGTGTCCCCACTGCTGTCCATAGACGGCACTGAAGCCTTTGTAGTGTCGACGGTCGATAACCATGTCGAGCGGGCCACCGTTGGGCCCCATCATGGGCAGACGGCGGGTGATAAAGGCTTGGTGCTTGACGGGATAGAGACCAGTGTCGAGGTCAAGCTGGTCGATGAATTTCTCGGCACCCCAACCCATGGCATTGACAAAATGGTCGCAGGTATACTCAATATACCGACCCTCGTGGTTGCGCACCAATGCCACATAGTGACCTCCTACGCGCTGCACATGCAGCAGCTCGCAGTCCTCGTAGTAGGTGCCACCTTGCTGCACGCCTATCCAGCGTATGTAGTCAATCACTCTACCCGGTGTTGCCTGCCAGCAGTCGCGGGTGATGAGGGCGTGGCTGTAGGTGTCGCGGCTGTCGTCCCACAGGGGCGAAATCTCCTTCTTGAAGTCTTTGCGCTCCACCATGTAGGCATCGCTCCAAGCGCGGGAGGCATCCAGCGAGCGGTATGTGGCGTCGTCGTGAACCAGATTGACATAATGCGTAGTGCGGTAGTTGATATTATGCTCCGCCTGCATCTTCTTGAAGATTTCATGGTTGTGGACGGCAATGTCGGCAATGTCGGGATTGGAGAACGCCGGACGTCCGCCGCCGATGCAACGCCAGGAGGCACCACGGCTGTAGTTGATCATCACCGGCTTCTTGCCTGCCTCGGCGAAGTAGCGGAACAGGGCGCTGCCTGCAATGCCGCCACCGGCTATCAGCACCTCCACCTGTTCCTTCTTCACACCGTTGGACTGGGGATATACAAAGGCCTCGGTGGTGCCGGGGGTGTAGAGGTCGGAGAGGGTCACCTGGTTCGACAGGGGCGCACGGGGCGTGGCGTCACCCACCAACTCTATGCCATAGGAGCGGAGTATCTGACGGGCACGCGGGATACAGCGTTTGCCACGGCAGGGACCCATGCCGAGACGGGTGATATGTTTCAGCTCGTCCACCGAGATGGTCTTGCGGTTGCCAATCACACGCAACAAGCGGTCGAGCTTGATGTCCTCGCAATGGCACACGTAGGTCTCGCTCTCGACGGGACGGAGGGGTTTCAATGCCAGTGGCTCGGGGTAATTCTCCTTGACGATAAAACCTTTGACGTCGGTAATTGCACCCGAGTTCTGCACCACCTTCACACGTGCCAGATTGGTCTTGTTGGGTTTCTTCACTATCTTCTCAATCACACCCTCGCCAACCTTCTGTCCGTTGTTGTCCACCAAGAACACCTCGGCGCCTTCCTTCACCTCGTATTCGATAGGCAGGAAGCAGATGTTCTTCTGCTGGTCGTAGCCGAAGATGGCCAGACCGGGACACGAGGTGACGCACTGCATACAGCCTATGCACTTGTCGTAGTCCACCGATGGGGTGCTGCTGGTGGTGGGTTTGGTGATGGCTCCCTGCGGGCAGGAGAAGCTGCAGGGGTTGCAGGCAAAGCCATACAGGCAGTCCAGTTGCACAAAAGGTTTCACGGCCATACGCTCAGGCGTGGGCAGTGCCGGTTTCTCCAGTATGCGGACAGGATGCTGCTGCGAGTCGATATACTGGCGCGAGATGTCCAGATACTCGTCGTAGTTGAAGCGGATGCCGATAGCCTGTGCCACCTCGTAGGCCACCTGACGGCCACGAAGCACCGCACTGGTACCTTCGCCAATGCGGATGGCATCGCCTGCCCCATAGGTGTTGAAACCGAATACCTCGCGGCCTTTCACCAGCAACTGGTTGTCGGGGATAAGTCCTGTGCAGATATTGATGATGTCGATGTCGTCGATAATCTGTTCCGTGCCAGGGATGGCCTTGAAGTTCTCGCACTTGGCGATAACGGCTCCGGTGATGCCAGTATAGTCGGCGTTGGGGATGGCACGCACCAGGGTGTAACCCGTCATGATGGGGATGCCCAGCCGGCGCACACGGTTGGCCTGCACGGGGAAACCGCCCTCACGGGGCATCGCCTCGATAATGGCCTTGATAGTGGCACCCGCCTGCATGCCCTGGTAGGAGGTGAGGTAGCCGATATTGCCGGCACCCACGGTGAGGACACGCTTGCCCAGCAGGGTGTGCTCCTGATTCATCATCTTCTGGAAGACGGCGGCGGTGTAGACACCCGGCACGTCGTCATTCTCGAACGTGGGCATAAAAGGCACGGCACCTGTAGCCACGACCAGATGTTCGGCGTCGACATACGACACCTCGCCGGTGACAATATTCTTGATAGCCACACGGCCGCCTTCAAGCAAATCCCACACCGTATTGTTGAGCAGGATACCCTCTTGGCTGTCGCCTGCAAGGGTCTTGGCAATATCGAAACCGCGCATGCCGCCGAACTTCTTCTCCTTCTCGAAGAAGAAGAACTGGTGGGTCTGCATATTGAACTGGCCGCCGATACGGCTATTGTTGTCAATCACCAGATTGCTGATGCCGAAGGCATTCAGCTGCTCGCGGCAGGCCAAGCCTGCAGGACCGGCACCGATGATGGCCACCTGTGTCTTATATATCTTCACCTCGCGAGGCTGATGGTCGCGCATTTCGGGCCACTCGTCCTCGTGTGCAGTCACCGAGCGTACCTCTTTCACACCGTCCACAGGGGTGATGCAGATGCGGCGCACCTGTCCGTCGACAAGCATCTCGCAGGCGCCGCACTTACCGATGCCGCAATTCAGGCTGCGGTTGCGCCCGTCGATACTGTGACTGTGTACAGGATAGCCCGCCTGATGGAGAGCTGCAGCTATCGTATAGCCTTTCGGCGCCTTCACAGCGGTGCCGTTATAAAGGAATTCAACCGTCTCGCACTGCGGGATGTCAAGAATAGGATGTGATTGGATTTTATACATAATGTTCCGTTTTTAGGATAAATCGGATGCAAAATTACTTGTTTTTTTTCAATCACTGATAAAAAAAACGCTATAACGAAAAAAATTAGTAAATTTGCAACCCGAAATGAAACATCTATTTATCATAAACCCCTGCGCCGGCAAAGAGGACTCCACATCAGCCATCACCCAAAGAGTGGAGGCCTACGCCTCTTCGCACCCCGATTTCGACTACCAGATATATGTGACCCAAAGCCAGGGCGATGCCACCCACTGGGTAAGCCAGTGGTGCAACGAACACCCCGGCCATGAAGCCCGCTTCTACGCCTGCGGCGGCGACGGCACGCTGAACGAAGTGGTCAGTGGTGCCATCGGCCACACCTCCGTCCAAGTCAGCTGCTACGCCTCGGGCAGTGGCAACGACTACATCAAATACTACGGCACGCTGGAAGACTTCAACGACCTGGAACGCCTCGTGAACGGCACTCCCCATGCGGTGGACGTAATGAAGATAATATACCCCCCCGCAGCATCGGCGGCAAACAACAACGCCGACAGCGGTTCGCCTTTTATTACCGGCGGCGGTTCGCCGCGTTACAGCATCAACATCTGCAACTTCGGCTTCGACGCCATGGTGTGCAAGGTTGGCAACGACGTGCGTCGCAAACCCATCATCGGTGGCAAGCACTCCTACACCACCGGCATCATCCGCAGCATCTTCACCTCGCGCAGCAACTATGTCCGCATGACTGTCGACGGCCAGCCCTTCTTCGACGGCCACATGCTCCTCTGCACCCTTGGCAACGGCCGCTACAACGGCGGCAAATACATGTGCGCGCCCCTCTCCAAGAACGACGACGGCCTGCTCGAAGTCAACCTCTTCAAACGCATGTCGCTCATCAAATTTGCCTCCCTCATCGACGACTACAGCCGCGGCACCCATATCAACCGCCCCGACGTCAAACACCTTATGCTCTACCGCCAGGCAACCACCGTCGAGATGGCAAGCCCCGACCCCTTCTGGCTGGTCATCGATGGCGAGATGCTCCACAGCAACCGCTACCGCGTGGAGAACCTCCACCACGCCGTCACCTTCGTCTCACCGGCCTAAAACCAACACGGATTCAACCCGAGTGTGAAATTTAAATACTCGAAAGGGTTCCGTTACATCCCTTCCGGTCTCCTGACCATTTCCATTAGACCCACTTACGCCCTTCAATATCCGATTCTTAGGTGTAATGGACAAAATTAATGGTTTTTTAGCGGACATGCTCTCTAATGGACA
>R21__coassemble_986_pt1 | contig 20795 bp, 10 predicted proteins | sample R21__metabat2_low_PE_009 | metagenome-assembled genome bin R21 | reverse complement strand
TTCGTTACTCGATATGATAACGGGAAACAAGCCGAGAAGCAGGCAACATCGAGCCGAGATTGAACGGCCCAAGTGGGTCGTGCAAGCCGTCCGCTGAGTGTGGTTATCCCGATTGATAAGTCGGCCTAATGACCGATTTGGGTTGAATAATTATTGGAGGTTGTCGTTTAAAAGAGAAAGGGTGGAGAGCTTGGTGCTTTCCACCCTTTTGGGTATGGGGTTTGAGTCCCGGGTCATTGCGTCTGCTTTAGGAAATCAGGGGGTGCGCAACACTTCGATGACACCGTTGTGCTGTACTGAGCCGTCGCTGCCTTGGCCGACAAAGCGGTAGTAGTAGGTGCCGTCGGGGGCGTTGGTGCTGTTTGGGTCCCAGAAGTGTTCTTCCTGACTGATGTTGTTGACCTCGTATACGGTGTGTCCCCAGCGGTCGTAGATGGTCAGCTTGTTGTATGGGTAGCGGTTGTACTCCAACAGGTTGCCGATGGTGAACCGGTCGTTGTAGTTGTCGTTGTTCGGGGTGACGATGTTGGGGAATTGCAGTGTGGAGGGGACAATCTTGACGGTGTCGGACACGGTGTCGGAGCAGAACAGGGTGTCGCCTGTGAGACCGATGTTCTGCTGGGTGAGGATAAGCCATACGAGGTAGGAGGCGGGCAGCTGCATGTCGACAGTGTCCCAGCGGTAGGCGGGGTTGGTGACGTAGGCAGTGTCGAGGTCGTCGGGGTTGTCGGGTTGCTTTTCGAACAGCCATAGCGAGGAGCAGGTGGAGTCGAGCGGTATGGAGGTGTTGTGGAACGCGGTCCAGGGATGCAGCTCGGAGACGAGTGTGGAGTCCCAGTAGAAGTCGGCTGTGGGCGATTGGATGACGTGGACACCAGTGGGGTTGAAGAGGGTGTCGGTGCATCCAGTGGAGTCGGCGATGCTGAGGTAGAAGGTGTAGTGGCCGGTCTCGAAGGTATGGGTGAAGAAGGCCAGGGAGTCGTAAGGGCTGGGGCCTTGCGAGTGGGTGGTGGTGTCGCTGAAGTGCCAGATGCTGGAGGCGGTATGGGTGGAGCGGTTGCGGAAGTAGAGGGTGTAGGGCGAGCAGCCTTCCCACAGGGTGTCGGCGAGGGTTACCCAGTGGAGGGTGTCGTCGGACACCTCCCAGCGCGGTTTGAAGAGGTCGTCGTTGCGAAGAAGGGTGGTGATGTAGATACTGTCGCAACCGTTGACGGTAAAGAACGAGTCGATGATGATGGCGGGTGCGAAGTAGGTGCGGTTGTTGTGATAGTAAGGTTGCCGCGGGCAGAGGTAGACGGTGTCGTAGAAGTCGTAGCGCGGGTACATGGTGAGCGCCAGGTGGAAGGCGCTGTCGCAGCCATGGATGGTGGGGAAGGAGCGGGTATAGTCGCCAGCAGAGGTGATGAGGGTGTCCATGAAGGGATAGGCGATACCGTCGCAAACGGTGTCGGTGGTGTAGGAGTGGTAGGCGTGGAAGACGGTGAGTGCGAGATGAACGACACTGTCGCATCCAGCGGTGGAGTGGAGGCTGTCGATGTAGTTGCCCGATTCGTAGACGGTTCGGTTGTAGAGCGTGTAGCCGAGGTCGTCGCATGCGATGGCAGTGTCTTGCACCTCGAAGGCAGGCCTGGTGAGGAGGGTGAGATGATAGACGCTGTCGCAGGAGTAGATGTTCTGGTAGGCACTGACCAGGTGTTGTGTTGTGTAGGGGTCGGAGCCGGAGGGGATGTGTATGCCGTAGCGGTTGTACTCCTGGTTGGTGCAGAGGGTGTCGGTGATATAGAAGTCGTGGACGGGGTTGACGGTGAGGTATATCAAGGACTCGCGGATGCTGTCGGACCGGAACACTTGGCGGACGATGTACTCACCGGGGAGGGTGAGCACAGAGTCGCCCAGCTGGAAGGTGTCGCCGTTGCAGATGACGGGGTAGAGGGTGTCGTATTGGATGCAGGGCGAGGGAATGGCAATGCGCATGACGGTGTCCTTTGTGCAGGTGCCGCCGGCGAGTGAGGCGGTGAGTCGGACGTTGAAGTAGCCGGGGTTGAAGATGTGGGCCGGGTGGCGAGAGTAGGAGGTGGAGCCGTCGCCGAAGTCCCAGGTGTAGGAGTCGCACTCCATGTTGGAGAGGATGGTGTAGGAGGGGTCGGTGGCCACACGGCTGAGGTTCTGGAAACGAAGCTTGACGCGGCAGCCTATGGTGTCGATGGCTTGGTAGTCGAATTCGGCAAAGGGGAAGATGTTGCCCACGATGGCGGTTTTTTCAAAATAGCACGAGGCGCTGGAGTCGCCGATGAAGGAGGCACGGCAGCGGTAGACACCGGTTTGGTTGCTGAAGAATTCGCGTGTGGTGTCGAGGGTGACGTTGGCGCTGTCGATATTGTACCAGCGGTAGCGGAAGCCTTCGGGGGCGGTGAAATTGTTGCTGTCGACTATGCCGCATGCCCCTGAGCGGATGTATTTCTGGTCGCATTCGAGGGTGAAGTAGGCATAGCCGAAGTGGCCTGTCTCTGCACAGTCGTAGGTGGTGAGTTTGATGTAGATGCGTCGGCCTTGGAGGGGTTCGAGGTCGACACCCACGGCAGTCCAGTCTTTCCAGAGGACGGTGTTGGTGTCGTAATGGTACACGTTCCAGTCCAGTTGGTCGGAGGAGACGAAGTCGGCGGCGTAGCAGCGGGTGTCGAGGGGGTGGTTGTATTCGTCGGTGATGGTGAACTGGAAACGGGGTTGGGACTGCGGGTCGTGGCCGGGATTCTCAAGCACGGCGGCATAGCGCAGGAGCATGATGTCGGCAGAGGCGGTGTCGACGATGTATTCGTATGAGATGCTTTCGGCTTCACCACCGTAGTTCCAGTTGCCGAGGCGGACGGAGTGGTCGTGGCCTTCGGGAATGGAGCGGAGCATGCCACCGGTGCGTGGGTCGCGGTAGGTGGTGTCGAGCATGACGGTGTGGCGGGAATACATGTTCTCGGGACCGTAGTCGACAACTCCCTGGTAGCTGTCGGGGTTTCCGAAATCGCCGGTGCGGCAGATGGTGTGGCAGGAGTAGAGGTTGGCAAAGTCGATGCAGTTGTCGCCACCGGCACAGAATTCGAACCAGGTGGTGTCGATGCACTCAACGGCATTGTTGGTGATGTAGACGTAGTAGTAGGTGCCGTCGACGAGGTTTTCGAGGTGGACGGTTTTGCTGTTGACGGCAATGGAGTCCATGTGTTCGCGGTCGGAGCCATACCAGAAGGTCCATTGGGTGGCAGAGCTGTGGTCGTCCCAGCGGATGCGGCAGGTGGAGTCGGTCATGAGGTCGGCGCGGATGTTGCCGATGGTGTTGAAGGAGACATCGAATTGGAAGCCGGAGGAGGAGAGGGTGTCGCCGTTGCTGGTGAAATAAAGGCAAAGGCGACCGGTATTGGAATGAATAACGAAATTATCGTCATCGCCATGCCAGTTTTGGCAGAACCAACGCCATGAGCCTTCATCAACTATGGTGAGACGGTCGTCTCCGTGGATGTGTGCACTGCCTCGGAGGGTGATGGGGTCGCCTGAACTGGAGATTAAATGGAGGGTTTGATTATTCATGTAGTGGTAGTTGTTGGCAGCTCCCGGGTCTTGGATGATATAGCATTCATTTATGTTGAGGGTGCGTGAATAGTCTTGGGCGCAAGGCATGATGATAAGGGTGGTGTCGCAGGCGGTGATGAAGTATTTTTTGACCGGGGCTTTGCAGTTGGCTAGCTCTTCGTTGCTCCATAGGTAGCATACGTATTGTCGGTCTGGGGTAAGGTTGGTGAAGTCATAGCTGCGCGTGGTGGTGGTGACGGTGTCGAGACTGGTCTCCGCTTCGCCATAGGCAATCCACCATTGGGAGGCACCAGAGGTATCAATCCAGGTAAGGTGCGCGGTGCTGCAGGTGACATTTGTGGCGGAGATTTGGTGGATGGCGTAGTTCATCAGCACTTCGAAGTCGAAACCTTCTCCATTATCATGAGGGTTGGAAGAGGTATTGGCTTCTATGCAGAGGTATCCGTTGTCGTTCGAAACAAAGGTGCTGCCTATGCCACTGTAGCTGGTGAAGAGGATGTTGGTGGTGACGTTGAGGGAGCTGGCGCCAAGGTTGTAGTCACCATTGATGGAGAAACCACGGCCGTCGGCGGAGAAGAAGTCGTGATCCATGGTGCAGTTGGGGAAGGGAGGATATAGACCGCCATTGTCGTATATGTGAATACATTCTGAAACTGGGATGTAGTCTATGACGGGTTCCACAAGGGAGTGGCGGTTGATGAGGCCAAGGGTTGTGTTATGGTATTGTGTAATCCAAAAGTCGGGGTCGTGTGGCATGCGGATGCCGTAATAGGAGGGAATGACACAGGCATTGGAGCTGAAGTTGCTTTCAATTTGTAGGTAGCATTGTGTGTTGCGTTTCAGACCTGTGAGGGTTGCCTGGTTGGTGGTGGTGGTGATGGTGCGGAGGGAGTCGATGTGCGTGCCGTAGGTGATGGTCCACTGGTTGGCCACAGAGGTGTCCTGCCAGGTGATGGCCATGGAGGTGTCGGTCATCCAGAGGGTGTCGAGTGCGTTTAGGGTGGGGTAGAAGGTGATGTGCAGGACAAAGCCGGAGCTGTTGATGGCTTCGTTGCTCTTGAGGGTGAGGTAGGCGATGCCGTAAGGATACCAATTGTCGAGCCCCCAATAGTGGTAATTACCACCAGTGCCGTCGCTGTTGAATGAGAGTCGGTCGGAGACATCGGTGCTACCTTGGAGCCGGAATCCGAGTCCCGTGGTGGAACGGATGACAACGGTGGAGGAGTCGCTGGAGTAGTAGTCGCCTATTCCACCGGGGTCGTAGACGGTATAGCATTCGCCGGGGGTGACCCAGACGGTGTCGCGCGAGTGGGAGTTCATCACGATGTCGTTGGCTCCAAGGGTGGTGAAGTGATGGGTTTGGAGGTTACAGCCTTCGGTGAAAGGGGTACGGCTGATGCGTAGTTGATACTTGGTGCCGGGGAGGAGGTTGTTGAGTGTGGTTTGGTTGGTGTTTGAGGAGAATGTGGTCCAAGAGGCGCCGGAGGAGTAGCCGACATACCAGGGCCCAGTGTAGCCGCTATTGTCTGTCCACTGAATTTCGGCAGTGTGTTGCTTGACATGGGTGAATCTTACATCTTCGATGGGGACGGTGTCCTGGTCGATATGGATGAAGAACCCTCGGCGGACATTCTTCTGGTTGGAGCGCCAACGTATACGGAGGAATCCATTACTGCTTTGTGCACGTACTTGGGCGTTGTTGTACCATGTGTAGTATCCGTCGACTTCGACGTTGAGGCTCTCGCTGTTGTAGGGGTCGGTTCCCATCCCTAGGTGGTCCTCACCGTCGTAGCCATTGTACTGCAGATCGCGCATATCTTCGTAGTCGAACTCGCCGGTGACGAAGAAATTGCTGTGGTCGGCAGTGACGATAATCAACTGGCTGGTGTCGTTGTTGAAGTAGTTGTGGTCTTTGCCGCCGGCGTCGTAGATGGTGTAGCAGGTGCCGGGAGTGACGACGAGGGTGTCGATACCACGGTAGGGCATGATGGCGGTATTCTCGGGGACACCCTGGGTGATGAAGGCGCGGCGGGCGGAGTATGAGCACTGCGATTCAGCTCCTTGACGGGTGACATAGTAGACATACTGTGTGCCAGGGGTTAGTCCGGTGAGGGTTGCGGTGGGGGTAGTGGTGGTGATGGAGGCGAAGTTGTCCTCGTCGTTGCCGTAGTAGAGCCGCCAGCCGGTGACTGAGGGGTCGGGGTCGGTCCACGAGAGGGTGGCGCCGGTGGTAGTGATGTTGGAAGCATGCAGCTGGCTGATGGCGGTGTCCATCTGGATGATGCTGAACTCGAAACCGATGCCGTTGTCGTCGCAGTCGGAGGTGAAACCAATGGTGCAGGAGCCGTCGGCACAGTAGATTTCATATTGGCTGTTGTTGCCGTCATAGCTGTGCCATCCGCCTTCGTAGAAGACAAACAGGCGGTCGGGGCCTGGGACATTATACCATCCCTTCAACCAGAAGCCTTTGCCGTTGGCGGTGTGGAAGGTGTAGGTGGAGTAGTCGGCCTGGAAATAGTTGTGGCTTCCGCCTCCGGCATCCACTACCGTGTAGCAGCTACCGGGTTGCAACGTAATGGTGTCGTTATTGCGGTAGGGCATGATGAGGGTGTCGGCAGAGCCGGTGGTGATAAAGGCGTGACGGAAGGGAGTGACACAGGGCGAGGTGATGTTGCCTTCGATGGTGTAGATGTATTGTGTGCCAGGGGTGAGGCCTGTCAGCGTGAGGCTGGGGGTAGTGACAGTGCGTGTGGTCCAGTCGCTCTCGTTGTCGGTATAGCGGACGGTCCACTGGGTCGACTGCGAGGTGTCGCTCCACTGGAGGGTAGCCGTGGTGGCGGTGAGGCCGGTGACCGTGGGGGTGATGATGCGGTTGTTCTCCCACACTATGCGGTAGTGGAACTTGTAGTTGTAGGCAAATGTGAATCCTGCATTGCCAAAGGGGAAGTATATTCTGTGCGGTTTGCGGTTGCCGTTGTCGCCCCATGAAGAGCGTCCGGAGCCAATTACGTCATCCGCCGACCAGGAGTAGCTGTAATAGTCTCTTCCCCCCATTTTATACCATCCGTCAGCATAGAATCCTGTGCTGTCGGTGGAGGAGAGGCTCATGCCAACCCACCCGGAGGAAAGCCGGTTGTTGCCGGGTCCGGACACACCGTTGATGGTGTAGCAGGTGTCGCTGGTCAAGTCGAAATGCGTGCCGCCGGGGGTGTTGTAGAGGTTGTGCTGGTTGTTGGGGACTATGAAGTACTGGCGGGAGATATCCATGCACGGCACAGCGTTGTTTTTGATATAATAGCCATAGTACGTGTCGTTGCGCAAGCCGGTAAGGGTTACCGATTTGGTGTTGCTGGTGGCGGTCATGAGCGAGTCCTCGTCGCAGAAGTAGGTGATTGTCCACTCGGTGGCTTCGCTGGCGTTGTCCTGCCAGGTGATGGTCATGCTGCTGTCGGCATAGGAATGGGCATCCCAGTCGGAGACGCTGTTAGGGTATTCAACCTCTATCTCGTAGCCGCGGAACGAAGCATAGTTGTTGGAATGAAAGTGAATCAACGCACAAGTGTCGGGGTGACGCCACCAGTAGTCATGGCTCTGCCATGTGGCCGACCCAGAGCCGCAGTATTGGCGATTGTAGTTATTGGTGTCGTTGCCGTAGTAAATGCGGACGAAGTCGTTGCAGTCGGCGTTTACCCCCGTCTGATAATTCACTTTCAGACGGAAAGGCCCCGATGTGGAGACAATGAAGAGCCACGAATCCTCGTTGTTGGAATAGTTTGAAAAGCCACCGGGGTCGAGTATGGTATAACAGTTCTGCCGGTTGATAGTCAACGTGTCTGACCCATGGTGGGGCATTACTACCACCTGTTGTGCAAATGACACACTGGGCAGGAGGGCAGTGAGCAGTATGAGAATCCCGATGGAACGGAGTCTATTGTTGTATTGCATAGATTATTGATGATGTTTCTTATACATTAAATCTTGCAAAGGTACGACTTTTTTTTCAAATAAAAGGATTGGTTTTTGAATAAAAAGGGAAACCTCCCCGTGAGGAGGTTTCCGCTGTGATATCAAAAATGTCAATAAAGTATTGGTTTCCAATTATTGTTGCACGGTTCTGCGTGCTGTTTGCCTGTTGCTTTTTCTGGTTGAAGGGGTGTGTTGTTGTTTGTGTTTTAACCCGTTTCAATCAGCCGTTTGGGTGGGTTTTTGGTGCAATTTTAGGGGGGAGGTTAACTGCATTTCGACCAACCGCAGTTGGGGCAGCTCTTGCAGCCGCCGGTGTAGATGATCTTCCCTCCGCAGTCGGGACAGGTTTCGCCGGTCTCGGTGCCGTCCTTGATGTAGCGTTTCAGTGCACGTGCCACACCGTTGGACCAGGTGGTGATGCTGTCGACATCGAAGTTCAGTTTGCCGATGAGGTCCACCACATTGGGGATGGGCATGCCGTGGCGCAGGATGCCGCTGATGAGCTTGGCATAGTTCCAGTACTCTTTCTTGAACATGCGCGAAAGGCCCTCCATAGTGACGTGGTAGCCGTCCTGGTCGAGGAATTGGAAGTCGTAGCGGGCGTGCTCGTCTCCTTTTTCTTTGACGCGTATCACCCAGCCTTTCTCCACCCATTTGGGCAGGACGAAGTTCTCCGCACGTCCGGTGAAAATCTCGTAAGGACGGTGTTCGTACATGCCCACCACAGCAATCCAGTCCTCTTTCTCGTTCTTGAAACGGACCACCTCGGCCTCCAGTTTCTTGGGACGTTTGGGTGCCTTGTTCTCGTTGAACTCGTTGTCGTTGCAGTTCTTGTTCTCGCTTTTCGATACGAGTACACCGTGGCGCGACCCTTCGCGGTAGATGGTGCAACCCTTGCAGCCCGATTCCCATGCCGTCTGATAGATTGTGCTTACTATTTCCTCCGTAGTTTCCTTCGGGATGTTGACGGTGACGCTGATGGAATGGTCTACCCATTTCTGGATGGCTCCCTGCATTTTTACTTTGTTCACCCAGTCGATGTCGGCCGAGGTGGCTTTGTAGTAGGGCGATTCGGCAATGAGGCGGTCAAGTTCCTTGTCATCTAGGCTGTCGATTTGCTCTTTGGTGTAGCCTTTCAGTTTCAGCCAATCGACGAATTTGGGATGCAGTACGTTGTATTCTTCAAAGTAGTCGCCGTTTTCGTCCTTGACCACTTTGTGTTTCGAGGTGTCTTTATCGTTGGGGTTGATTTTCTTGCGGCGCTTATAGCTCACCAGGAACACCGGTTCGATGCCCGAGGTGGTCTGGGTGCAGATACTCACGGTGCCTGTGGGGGCGATGGTGAGCAGAGCGATGTTGCGGCGGCCGTTCTGCACCATCTCGGTGTAGAGTTTCGGGTCGGCCTCGGCCAGACGCTGGATGAAAGGATTCAGCTTCTCGCGGTTGGCGTCGTAGAGGGGGAAACTGCCGCGTTCTTTGGCCATGTTGACCGAGGAGCCGTAGGCGGCGCAGGCGAGGGTGCGCTGCACCTTGACGGCGAAGTCGGTGGCCTCGTCGGTGCCGTAACGCAGACCCATGCCGGCCAGCATGTCGCCCTCGGCGGTGATGCCCAAGCCGGTGCGGCGGCCTTCGAGGCATTTCATCTTGATGTTGAGCCACAGGTTGCGCTCCACGCTCTTGATGTCGTCGCTCTCGGGGTCGCTGTCGATCTTGGCCAATATCTTGTTCACCTTCTCCAGCTCAAGGTCGATGAGGTCGTCCATCAGGCGTTGCGCCTTGGCGATATGGTCGCGGAACTTGTCGAAATTGAAGCTGGCTTCAGGCGTGAAGGGATTGTCAACATAGCTGTACAGGTTTACGGCTATCAGACGGCAGCTGTCGTAAGGGCACAGCGGAATCTCGCCGCAGGGGTTGGTGGAGACGGTGCGGTAGCCGAAGTCGGCATAGCAGTCGGGCACACTCTCGCGCAGGATGGTGTCCCAGAACAGCACACCGGGCTCTGCCGAGGCCCAGGCGTTGTGGATAATCTTGTTCCACAGCTTGCGGGCATCAATCTCCTGACGCACCAGCGGATTGGGCGAGTCGACAGGGTATTGCTGCACGAACGGCTTGCCGTCGCGCACACACCGCATAAACTCATCCGTAATCTTCACGCTCACATTGGCACCCGTAATCTTGCCCTGCTCCAGCTTGGCGTCGATAAACTGCTCGGCATTGGGGTGCTTGATGCTGATGCTCAGCATCAGTGCACCGCGACGGCCGCCCTGTGCCACCTCGCGGGTGGTGTTGCTGTATCGCTCCATAAAGGGGACGATACCTGTGGAGGTAAGGGCGCTGTTCTTCACCGGGCTGCCGGCGGGACGTATATGGGTCAAGTCGTGTCCCACACCGCCGCGACGTTTCATCAGCTGCACCTGCTCCTGGTCTATCTTCATGATGCCGCCATACGAGTCGCTGGCACCGCTGTTGCCTATCACAAAGCAGTTCGACAGCGACACCACCTGGAAATCGTTGCCGATGCCCGACATGGGGCTGCCCTGTGGAATGACATAGCGGAAATCTTTCAGCAACTCATAGATGGTCTCCTCCGACATGGGATTGGGGTAGTTGCGCTCGATGCGGGCAAACTCCGACGCCAGACGGTGGTGCATCATATCGGGGTTCAGCTCGTAAATCTTGTCGTCGTCGCGCAGGGCATATTTATTCATCCATACGTTGGCTGCAAGTTCGTCGCCGCCAAAGTATTCGATGGACGATTTCATAATCTCATCAGGCTTGTATTGTGTATAAGTCTTCGGCCTAATGTGTTGATTATCACTACCAAAATCTAAAAACATGTCGGACTGCATGGGTGCTTTTCTTTATAAGTTTGACATTAACAAATGATTACCGCGATGGTGCTATTTTTTTTCAGACTGCTAAAGTACACAATACTTTTGTAATGTCGGGAAATGAGTTATCAACATACCCCCATGAAAAGAAGTCAATGCACTGTATTACAGATTGTAATCTGATAATAAAGCACCTCTCAGCCTCCCTTTTTACATCCCCGATGCCGCCCTGGTCGGCTTGGGTGTGGTTGTCCGTCGCTCCCTCCGCCTGAAAGACCTCATCCCCTCCCCGTTTTTTTCCGCCGGATGAACGTCTGTTCCCCTCCTTGTTCTAAAGCGTAAATCAAGCATAAAATAATGTAATACAAGTTTAAAACATCCAAAGTCGCCTCGCCAACTTGTTCCTTTCAGGCGCGGGACTATTGCTGCAGGTGCGTTTGTTGCACTGTTGTGTCGTGGGGGAGATTTGTGAGGTTGGAGAAAAACGTATATAGGCATCGTCATTCCACCGCCCCTTTAGGATAATAATTTATAAAGGTTTCCAATTGAAAAAATAATTGTATCTTTGCAAAATAAAAACAAGATAACAGGATTGCTCGCATTAGTTATCCCATTATTTGAAAAAACAAGGAAGTATTGATAGAATCGTATGGCTAAACAAAATACTACCAAGCAAACCAAAACGATGGAAGCGGCTTTGTGGGAGTCGTGCAACAAACTGCGCGGCGCTGTCGAGCCTGCCGAATACAAGCATGTGGTACTGAGTCTTATCTTCCTCAAATATGCCGGCGACCGCTTTGAGCAACGCATGCAGGAACTCATAGCGCAAGGGCTGAAAGAGTATGTCGATACGGTAGAGTTCTACACAGCTGAAAATGTGTTCTACCTACCCGAGCGGTGCCGCTGGTCGTTCATCATGGAGAACGCCAAACAGCCGAATATCTTCCAGATTATCGACGACGCACTTGTCGATATCGAGAAGAAGAACAAGCAACTGGAAGGAGCCCTGCCCTATAACTACTATTCCAACCTCGGCTTGGACAAGACAAAGTTTGCCTCGCTGCTCGACGAAATCAACAAGCTGGACACCGTCGCCGATGCAGAGAATGACCTAATCGGCCGTGTGTATGAGTATTTCCTTGGCAAGTTCGCCATCGCCGAAGGCAAGGGCAAGGGCGAATACTATACGCCCAAGTCGATTGTCAACCTTATCGCCGAGCTTATCGAACCCTACGACGGCAAGATTTACGACCCCTGCTGCGGCTCGGGCGGCATGTTCGTGCAGTCGATGAAGTTCGTCAAGGCCCATCACGGCAACATGAAGAACGTGAGCGTCTATGGCCAGGAGAACACCAACACCACCTTCAAGCTGGCGCGTATGAACCTCGCCATCCGCGGCATCTCGGCCGACATACGTCAGGGCGACACCTTCCACAACGACCACCATCCCGACCTCAAGGCCGACTATATCATGGCCAATCCGCCCTTCAACCAGAAAGACTGGCGCGAAGCCAACCAGCTCACTTCCGACCCGCGTTGGAGTGGCTACGATGTACCACCCACCTCCAACGCTAACTATGGATGGATATTGAACATCCTGTCAAAACTCTCCACCCGTGGTGTGGCGGGCTTCCTGCTGGCCAACGGTGCGCTGAGTGCTGACGGCACCGAGCTGGCCATCCGCCGCAAGCTCATCGAGAACGACAAGGTGGAGGCCATCATCATCCTGCCGCGCAATATGTTCTACTCCACCGACATCAGCGTAACGCTCTGGATACTGAACAACAACAAGAAAGCCCGTGTAGAGACCAAGAACGGCGAAGAGGTGCACTACCGCGACCGCGAGGGCGAAGTGCTCTTCATCGACCTGCGGCAGCAAGGCGAGCCCTTCGAGAAGAAATACATCCAGTTCTCGCCGGAGCAGATACGCGAGATTGCCGACACCTATCACCACTGGCAGCGGGCAGGTTACGAGCAGACCTACCACAATGAGCCCGAATACTGCTACTCCGCCACAAAGAAAGAGATAGAACAGAAAGGCTACAGCCTCGTCCCCAGCAAGTACATCGAGTTCCGCAACCGCGACGAGCAGATTGACTTTGATGCCAAGATGCTGGAACTGCAAACCGACCTCCGCGACCTGCTAAAACAGGAAGAAGAAAGCACAAAAGACTTGAAAAACCTATTTGAAAAGTTAGGGTATAAACTATAAGAAAGATGAAGCAGGAAAAACAGATAGTGATATATCAGACTGAAGACGGGCAGACACAGATTGACGTTCATCTGGAGGACGAAACCGTATGGTTGACCGCCAATCAGATGGCTGTGCTTTTCGATAGAGACGAGAAGACTCTCAGAAAGCATATCAATAATGTTTTCCGTGAAGGAGAATTGGAGAGAATTAACAACACGCATTTTTTGCGTGTTGATGGCGTAAAGCAGACAGTTGCCTGCTATAACCTTGATGTAATCATTTCGGTTGGCTACCGTGTGAAGAGCAAGCACGGTATCGCATTCCGCATTTGGGCAAGACAAATCATAAAGGACTATCTTGTCAAAGGCTATGCCGTCAATGAGCGGATGAGAAAAGAGCAAATTGGTGAACTGCGTCAGTTGGTAGGCGTGTTGGGACGTACCATCCAGAGCCAGCCTTTGCTCTCCACCGACGAGACCACGGCCCTTTTTGACGTGGTGACCGACTACTCATACGCTCTCGACACACTTGACAACTATGATTATCAACGGCTCGTTATCGACAAGACAACGAAGGAAGAACCATTCCACGCCACATACGACAACGCTATGGAAGCCATCCGACGTCTTCGCGAGCGTTTTGGTGGCAGCAGTCTCTTTGGCAACGAGAAAGACGAATCGTTCAAGAGCAGCATCGGGCAGATATACCAAACTTTCGATGGAGTGGAACTCTACCCAAGTGTAGAGGAGAAGGCTGCCATGTTGCTGTACCTTGTCACCAAGAATCACTCTTTCAGTGATGGCAACAAACGTATTGCCGCCACGCTTTTTTTGTGGTTCCTGAACAACAACGGTGTTCTCTACCGGGCGGATGGCACCAAGCGAATTGCCAACAACACCTTGGTTGCATTGACGCTGATGATTGCCGAGAGCAAGGCAGAAGAGAAAGACGTGATGGTAAAAGTAGTGGTCAATCTTATCAATCAGCACAATGACGAATAATCAAATAACATATAAACGTTTAGGCGATTATATCCGCGAGGTGAATGTCCGCAACCGGGAGTTGAAGGTGACGCAGTTGCTGGGATTAAGTATGACAAAGCAATTCCGTCCATCAACCTCAAATATTGTTGGAGTTGATCTAAGTAACTACAAGATTGTCAACCATAATACATTTGCCTTTGACCCAATGTCTGTTATTCGGGTACACAAAGTACCAATTGCCATTAATAACACTACAACTCCTATAATTGTTTCTCCTGCATATTACACATTTGAAGTTTCAGACACATCGAAATTATTACCGCAATATTTGATGATGTGGATAATGCGACCAGAATTCGACAGATATGCTGATTATAAATCTGATTCGGCTGTCCGTGGAGGATATGATTGGAAAGAGCTCTGTGACACGCCAATTTGTGTTCCGAGCATTGAGCGGCAGCGGGAAATCGTGTCGGAATACGAGACGCTGACGCGCCGCATTCGCCTCAACAATCAGATGATTGAGAAGCTCGAAGCCACCGCCCAAGCCCTCTACCACAAAACCTTCGTCGCCGGCATCGACAAACAAAACCTCCCTGACGGCTGGAGAATGGGAACATTTACTGAAATTGCAAGATTAAGTGGTGGTGGTACACCTGACACAAATAATGGTGAGTATTGGGGTGGAGATATTCCTTTTTTTACTCCAGCGGATTCTACAAAAATCTATTGTATTAAAACCGATAAAATGCTCACAGAATTAGGGTTTGATAATTGTAGTAGTAAATTGTACAAGAAGAATACTACTTTTGTAACTGCAAGAGGAACTGTTGGGGAAGTATCCTTGGCCGGTTGTAACATGGCAATGAATCAAAGTTGTTATGCAATGTTACCAAAAAACTGTGATGCACCATTATTCATACATCAATTTGCTATTAATATAGTTAACAAACTAAAAGAAGAAGCGGTTGGGGCTGTTTTTAATGCATTAGTTACAAAAGATTTTGAAACAACAGAAGTGATCGTTCCTCCAATAAACAAAATGATTGAATACAATTCTTATGTCGAATCTGTATATGGAATGGCATTAATCATTCAACAAGAAAACGCGAAATTAACAGAATTACAGTCTTTGCTTTTGGCAAAGATGGGTCAATAAATGAAACAATATGAAAGGACTCCCCATACAAGTGAAATCTTGCCTCAATAAGGCTTTAGACTCTGCATTATTGGCTGTTGAAACCTATAATAAACCTGCTGTAAAGTTTAAGTCAGGCGGATATATTGTATTAATGTATATTGCCTGGACCTCATTATTGCACGCCATTTTTTACAGAAGAAAGATAAAACCGATTTATAAAGAAAAAAATGGCCGTTATAAAAAAGTGAATGGAGAAATCCAATATTGGGAACTAAAGACTTGTGTCGCAAAATATTTTGTAGAGAATGACCCTATTCGGAAAAATATTGAATTTTTCATTCCACTTCGCAATAAAATTGAGCATAAATTCTTACCCGAGTTAGACGCAAATATATTTGCCGAATGTGAATCCTCATTGCTGAATTTTGACAAGATTGTCGAGAAAGAATTTGGATTAAAATACTGTCTACGAGAGTCTCTATCTTTTGCATTGCAATTGTTCCCATCCTCTGAGACACTAAAGTCTGCGACCAAATCAAATAAAGATTATGAAAGTGTATTATCATTTATTACTGAATACCGTTCTGCGATCAGTACAGATATTATTAATTCTGGCGAATATGCTTTTAAGGCTTTTTTGATTCAGGTTGCCAATCATAAATCAAAAGACGCATTACCAGTACAATTTTACCCATACGACAAATTGACTGAAGAAGAAAAAAGAAAAGTGGAAAAAATAGCCGCTTTAGTAAAAGAAAAATATATACCCGTAGCAAATGATGGTAAAATAAAACCTGGTACAGTGGTGGAATTAGTACAAAAAGCATTAGGCAATAAAAAAATCATCAAAGGCAAGAAAAGTGTGGATAAGTTCAATATGGATACACATACTCGGTGTTGGAAAAAATATAGAGTTCGTCCAGAAAATGGTTGTGCAAATCCAGAGAGGACAAATCCTAAATATTGCACGTATGACTCATTGAATAAGAATTACGGATTTACCCAAGACTGGGTGGATTTCCTTATTGAGAAAATGAGAGATGAAAACGAATATAATTCACTATATTTGGTAAATGATTAGGACCTGTTTACTGAAATGATTAGACTAGACAATGAAGGACGGATATTTAGACTTTGACGAATATATTGTTGCGAGCGAGCCGCACAAGCGGGAACGAGCAGAAGCCTGGAAGGTGGCCATCGGCTTGCAGGCGGTGGACGGGCTACAGGTGTCGGAATACCTGAAGCAGACTGCCCGTCGCCATATCGAGGGAGAGATTACTATCGACGAGGCCAAAGAGTTGGTGAAACAATACTATGTCTCAAAGACTCAGCACGACGATGACGAGGATGACAAGCAAGAGGCCGACCGCGTTTCGGCAAACATCGCCAAAATCATCAACGAACGTGCTTTCACATTCAGCACCACAGGCCTTATCTCTATCCATCGGAATCTCTTCAGCGGTGTGTTCAAACACGCGGGACAACTGCGCGACTACGACATCACCAAGAATGAATGGGTGCTGCGAGGCGACACCGTGCTCTATGGCCGTTGGCAGGACTTGCGGATGGCGTTGGATTATGACATCGAGAAAGAGAAACAGTTCGACTATAAGGGGCTGTCGATGGAGGAAGTGATTGCGCATCTGTCGCGATTCGTCTCCGGCATCTGGCAGACGCACCCCTTCCGTGAGGGCAACACCCGCACCACCGCCGTGTTCACTATCAAATATTTGCAATCCATTGGTTTCAAGGCAGACAACCGTATGTTTGAGGAGCATTCGTGGTATTTTCGCAATGCGCTGGTCAGAGCCAACTACAAGAATGTGGCAAAAGGCATCAGTCAGGACGGTCACTTCCTTGAACTCTTCTTCCGAAACCTGCTGATGGGAGAGAACAACGAACTAAAGAACAGATTCCTTTTGGTCAATCCACCCGAAGAGTGGAAACATCCCACAAGCACAGGACAAGCACAGGACAAGTACGGGACAAGTGCCGAAGGATCACCGAAGGATCATAGAAGGATCGCAGAAGGATCATCGAGTGAGCACAGGACAAGCACAGGACAAGCACAGGATATGTTGCACACTGACAATCCCAATATTCAGAAGCTGATACGTGTGGTTGGCGAGCAGGTGCTATCGGTGAAAGAAATGATGTCAGGCCTGGGGCTAAAAGGTCGAGACAACTTCTTGAATGTTTACCTGACAGCTGCCATTTCCGAAGGATATGTCCGTCTGCTTTATCCCCAATCCCCTCGCCATCCCCGGCAGAAATACCTGCTGACGGTGAAGGGGGGTGCCCTCTATAATGAATTAACGAAAGGAGAATAGCATTATGCCATACTTCAACGAAAGCCAGTTAGAGATGTCAATTGTTACCCTGCTGCAAGAAAATAAATACATAAATGTTATTGAAATATGAGTACGAATGAGAATATAACTAACAAAGATTTGGAAAAGTCTAAAACGGCTTTTTTGCAAATCAATGATTCGGAATATGTGAGACTTGTCTCACTTATTTCGGATGTATGGGAGAGAGCACGAGATAACGCTGCCATCGCTGTTAACACAGAATTGCTTGAGGCTAATTGGAAGACCGGTAGATATATTGTTGAATTTGAGCAGGGTGGCAACGTTAAGGCAGAATATGGAAAACAACTATTGACAAACCTGTCAAAAGATTTAACCAGACTTAGAGGTAAAGGTTATTCTCGATCCAATCTGTTTAATATGAGGCTATTCTATGTGCGATTCCCAAAAATCCAAACAGTGTCTGGACAATTGTCTTGGAGTCATTATTTGGAGTTGCTCAAATGTGACGACCCATTGGAAATACAGTTCTATATGAAGGAATGTATTAAGGAAGGATGGAAAGTGAGGGAGTTAAAGCGTCAGATTAACTCTTCGCTTTTTCAGCGTCTTGCCCTTAGCACTGACAAGGAAGGGGTGTTGGCACTTGCCAATGAAGGTCACCAAGTGATGACCGCCTCAGACATTATACGCGACCCATACGTGTTGGAGTTTGCCGGACTACCTCAGCAAAAACGGTACAAGGAATCGGATTTGGAGAGGACGTTAAAAAGCCATATGGAGCAGTTCCTGCTTGAACTTGGCCGGGGTTTTGCTTTCATTGGTCGCCAGTACATCATACCGATAGGCTCTCGGCGATTCAAGGTTGATTTGGTGTTCTATCACACCATCCTAAAATGTTATGTCTTGATCGACCTGAAGCGAGCCGAAATAAAGCACGGCGACATTGGCCAGATGAATCTCTATCTCAATTATTTCAAGAATGAGATATGCCAGCCGGACGATAATCCTCCTGTTGGCATAGTGTTGGGTGCCAAAAAGGATGAGCTATTGATGGAGTATGCCCTACAGGGTATCGACAATCAACTATTTGCAGCCCGTTACCAGCTTTATCTACCCAATCGTGAAGAGTTGCAATCGCAACTAAACCGTTTGCTCGATAATACACAGAGTTGAACAAATGCAATAACACCAATAATATGCCATACTTCAACGAAAGCCAATTAGAGATGTCGATTGTCACCCTGCTGCCAAATAATGATGATATGAATAACAATCAAACATGGAAGTCAAGATGAAAGATATTACTCCTATAGATAAAAGCTCATTGCTAAACGATGCCTGCAACATTATTGAACAAGCACAGGCAACCGCCTATCGTCAAGTAAACGAAACCTTGATTAAGCGTAATTGGCTGTTAGGTATGCGCATTCGGCATGAGGTTCTGAAAGATGAACGAGCTGAGTACGGTGAGCAAGTGGTAAAGGTGTTGGCGAAGGTGCTGACTGCAAAATATGGTGAGGGTTTTACTTGGAGAAATTTATATAACTATATTGATTTCTATGCAACATATAATGGGTTCTTCTTGAATGAGAATGGTGACTCTGTAAATGGTCAGACAATTTTGCACGCACTGAGTGCAAAATCAGAAAACATTTTCCACGCACTGCGTGCAAAATCTCCAATAAGGCTTACTTGGACGCACTATCGCATCATCCTCCAAGAATCGAGCAAAGAAGCTCGCGATTGGTATGAACGTGAAGCTGCCAACGAGGTGTGGAGCACACGGACACTGCAACGTAACATCAGCAGCCAGTACTACCATCGAATACTGATGTCGCAACACAAAGAGTTGGTGCATAAGGAAATGATTGAGAGAACCAGTCCACTGCAGGACAAGATGGAATTTATCAAAAATCCGGTAATTGCCGAATTCCTCGGTTTTCCACAGGAGGCGACGTTCACAGAGTCTGAACTTGAGACAAGTATCATCAACAACTTGCAAAAGTTCATTATGGAACTTGGCAAGGGCTACGCCTTTGTTGCCAGACAGCAACACATCCATACAGAAAAAGAGGATTATTATATTGACCTGGTTTTCTATAATTACTTGTTGAAATCGTTTGTGTTGATAGACCTCAAAACGACCAAGGTGACCCATCAGGATGTAGGCCAGATGGATATGTATGTTAGGATGTATGATGAGTTGAAACGAGGTGAGAATGACAATCCCACCATAGGTATTTTGATATGTGCCGACACGGATGAAGACATAGCACGATACTCAGTACTCCACGACAATGACCAACTGTTTGCCGCCAAATATAAGACCTATATGCCAACAGACGAGGAGTTGCGTGCAGAGATAGAGACACAAAAGAATATCTATTATTTGCGACACAAAGAAAAATAGCATTATGCCATACTTCAACGAAAGCCAATTAGAGATGTCGATTGTCACCCTGCTGCAGGAGCAGGGGTATGACTACGTCAAGGGTGAGGACATCGTGCGCAACCTCGACGAGGTGGTACTGCGCGACGACCTTGCGGCCTATCTACACAGCCGATACAAAAACGACGGCATCACGGAGCAGGAGGTGGAGGCAGCCATCCGCGTCATCACCCAACGGATGGGCGGCTCGCTATACGAGGAGAACCGCCACACGATGAACCTGCTGATGGATGGCTTCTCGCTGAAACGCGAGGACGCGTCCCGACAGAACCTCTACATCCAACCCATCGCTTTCGACGAGAGTCAGCAGAAACATAACATCTTCAAGGTTGTCAATCAATACGACATCGTAGGGAACCAGCATCGCATCCCTGATGCCATTGTCTTCCTGAATGGTCTACCTGTCGTGGTGTTCGAGTTCAAGAGCGCCATCAAGCAGAACACCACCATTGAGGATGCCTATAAGCAGCTGACCATCCGCTACCGACGCGACATACCGGCATTGTTCAAATACACCGCCTTCATCGTCATCTCCGACGGCGTGAACAACAAGTTCGGCACACTCTACACACCTTACGAATTCTTCTACGGTTGGCGCAAGGTCAACGCCAAGGACAAGGCCGACAGCGGCATTCCCTCGCTGAAGACGATGGTGGCGGGATTGTTCCGTAAGGACCGCCTTATCGACGTCGTCCACAACTTCATCTATTTCCCCGACACCTCGAAAGACGAGCGCAAGTTCATCTGCCGCTACCCGCAGTACTTCGCTGCCCGGGCCCTGTACCAGAATATCCTCAACCACAGCAAGCTCAACTCCTGCGGCGACGGCAAGGGCGGCACCTACTTCGGCGCCACCGGCTGCGGCAAGTCGCTGACGATGCTCTTCCTGTCGCGATTGCTGATGAAGAGCAAAGCCCTTTGCAGCCCCACCATCATCCTCATCACCGACCGCACCGACCTCGACGACCAGCTGTCGCGTCTGCTGCTGAACGCCAAGCAGTTTGTCGGCGACAGCGTGATAGAGCAGGTGGAGAGCCGCGAGGACCTGAAAGCCAAGCTGCAGGGACGCACCAGCGGCGGCGTGTTCCTCACCACCATACAGAAGTTCTCCAAAGACATCAATCTGCTCTCCAACCGCGCCAACATCATCTGCATCAGCGACGAGGCACACCGTTCGCAAACGGGATTGGAGGAGAAGGTGGAGATTACCGACAAGGGTGTGCGCCGCTCGTATGGCTTTGCCAAATACCTGCGCGACTCGCTGCCCAACGCCACCTACGTAGGCTTCACTGGCACACCCATCGACCCGACGCTCGAGGTCTTCGGTCCCATCGTGGATG
>R21__coassemble_903_pt1 | contig 22110 bp, 15 predicted proteins | sample R21__metabat2_low_PE_009 | metagenome-assembled genome bin R21 | reverse complement strand
GTACGACACGGACGCCAGAATGCTGGAGGATGCCTCAGGGCTCCTCGGTATCGAACACGTCTACGTTTTCAATCTCGCTGGCAAGAGGGGGTTCGTCCTCGTTGCGGGCGACGACCGGGTGCAACCCATCCTGGGCTATTCGTTCTCCAATTATTTCGATGCGAGGGTTGAGGGTGTCCGCTCATTGCTAGAGAGCTACTCCCGAGCCATCGGCCAAGCCATCCGCAACAATTACGAGACGACGGAGAACGTCCGCAGGCAATGGGACGTGCTGCTGGACGATTCGTTCGAAGAACCGCTATTCTCGAACGGCGGCGCTGTAGGTCCTTTGCTCACCACGACTTGGGGGCAGACGGGATATTACAGCGAGTCATGCCCTTACGACAGCCCTACTGGCACCCATGCCCGTGCGGGCGACGCGGCCGTGGCGCTGGCCCAGGTGCTGCGCTATTGGCAGCACGCTGCCACAGGCATGGGCGCACATAGCTATACCGACACCACTTACGGCGTGCTGCACGCCGACTTTGGTGCCACCACCTACCAGTGGAGCCTGATGCCCGATGCTTTGGACTGGTATGCCGACTGGAACGGACGGAACGCCGTGGCCCAACTACTCTTCCACTGCGGGGTGGCCACCGAGACGCAATATGGCCCCAACAGCAGCACCGCCGCGTTCGCCTGCAACGATTCGAATGCCACCAACTGTCTGCAGAACGCCTTCTGGCGTTACTTCGGATTCCGCAACGATATACAGGTGCTTTACCGCGACAGCATGACGGCCGACCAATGGGTCGACACGCTGAAATATGAACTCATCCATGCCCGGGTGGTGCCATGCTGTGGACAGAACGGTTCCCGGCATACGTTCCTGATTGACGGCTACGATGCTGTCGACAGGTTTCATATCAACTGGGGATGGGAGGGGTTCTGCAACGGATTCTACGTCGTTGACATCCTTCCTTATTACAGCTCCCACCATGCCATGCTGGCCGGTGTGGAGCCCGACCAAATGCTCCACTGCGACAGCTACGCCTATAGCCTGTCATCGATGGGTGGCGCGGTGCGGCCTGTTGTTTTCCCCGACACCTCCTCCACCCTACCCTGGACGGCCAGTTGCGCCCAAAGCTGGGTCCATCTCTCGCCAGACACGGGCAACGGTCCTGCCGACACCCTGACGGTTGCTGTCGACACCAACCTCTCCCCCGCCGACCGCTCTGCCGTCGTCACCGTGACGCAGGGCAGCGATGCCGTGCGCATCAATATCATTCAATCTGCCTTCTCCGGTTCCGCCGACTCGAATGTCTATCACGACACACTGGCCATGGCCTGCTACACCACCCGCGAGGGATGTCCCGTCGACACGCTCCTTCCCGGCCACGAGTATCTGATTCATAACCCCGGCAACGACGAGAGCTATCCATCGCCTTGCAACAGTTGGCTGAAACTGGTTTCGGCAAGCGGCGACATCATTATCGATTCCGTCGTTTACGACATCAAGCAGGACAGCGACTATCTGCACATCTACGACAGCAATGTGAATTGGTGGTCGTACTCCTACTCCCTCAGCGGCCAAGGCGTCCAATACAGCCTGCCCCTCCTCAGGCGTCAAGCCACTATCCATTTCCACGCCGACTCGTACCTCCCCGCCATAGGCTACCGCATCTATCTCCATGTCTGCGACCTGTCGAACCTGGAGTGTCGCGACCTGAGCGTTTCGTTCGACGGGTTGACGACAGCCTTGCTCATGTGGAACGACACAACCGATGCCAACTCGTGGACCGTGTATTACGGCACCAGCCCATACAACCTCTTTAATCAAGTCACAGTGACAGAGCAGCACTGCCGAATACCCAACCTGAACCTGCAGCATAACCAGTACTATTTCCGCGTGTTCAACAATCACGACAATGGCCTCTGCAGCGGAGCCCCAGCCCAGGGAGGCCAGACCTGCAGCAGACTCTATCCCATCAACAACATTTATGCTTCCAACATCCACCCCCACTCTGCCGAAATCAATTGGGCCGACCGGACCAATGCAACCGTTTGGTATGTCCACTATTGGAGAAGCGGGGACAGCGTTGTCAACATCGACACGTGTACCACCACCCATGCCTACCTCGCTCCCCTGGACAACAACCAATGGTACGACTATTATATCAGCAACGACAATGTCGACAGCACCATAGCCCAGAGCTGCGGGCAACACAGTTTCCACACTCCTGTTTGCGAGCAGGACAGCGTTGACTGCCGCGATGTCCGCATCGACAGCATCACCACCACAAGTGCCTATGTCTCATGGACTGAGTACGGCAACGGTACCCATTGGCTGTTGGTGGTCAACCACAACAGGCGATACGAATACGACACTATTCAATGCGACAGCACCCACTGCCTCCTCACTGGTTTGATTCCTGGCGACTACTATCAGGTGGCGGTCTATAACAACGCCGACATGAACATTGAGTCCGGCTGTGAATATTTCTATGGCTTCAATGCGTTTTGCGACTCTCCATCCCCTTGCATCGAGTATACGAATCTAAATTCATGCATGGTTTCCACCACCTATGGTTCCTTCTCCTATCCTTTCTGGAGTAGCAGTCCCATCGACTACGGTTCTACCGACGCCCGCTCTCGCCATACCGTGTATCGGGGTTCCGACTCACTCCTCACCGACCCTCGCACCGGAGGCCAACTGCGTGTCATCCCCGAGGGCGACACGGCCACAGTACGTCTGGGCAACTGGCTCAGCGGGAGTGAGGGCGAGAGCATCACCTACGCCTACGATGTCGATACTTCGTACTAGGACCTCCTTACCATGAAATATGCCGCCGTGCTTGAAGACCCACTTCACGACGCTTCCACCCAGCCCCGATTCACCTTCAGACTCAAGGATGAGCATGGGGTCGACATCGACGCCAACTGCTATTCCGCCGACTTTATTGCCGATTCCACTTTGGGCTGGAATGTCAATGGCCACGTGCTGTGGAAAGACTGGACTTTTGTGGGCATCGACCTGACACCACTTCACGGCCGTCGCGTTTACCTGCAGCTCTCCACTTACGACTGCGGCGAGGGCTCCCACTACGGCTATGCCTACTTTAATTTCTCCTGCGGGCGCAAACAGCTCATCGCCGACCACTGTGGCGACAATGTCAACAGCCTTACCGCCCCTCTTGGCTTCAACTATGCCTGGCATGATGCGGCGACCGACAGCCTTATCTCTACCGAACGTACTCTTACCATCGACAGCGCCATCGACTGCTATTGCCATCTCAGTTTCGTGGGTGCCAACTCGGCATACTGTGGTTTCGACATGCACAGCAGTTCGGCCTACCGTTTTCCCAATGCCCTCTTTGGCTACCGCCTTGGCGACACCGTTGACTGCCTGCAGCAGATAGCTTTTATCGACAGCAGTTTCGTCAGTTCCACTAATGAGAATCCGACCTACACCCACCGCAAGTGCGATGACATCATCTGGTATTTTGGCGATAGCACGATGTCGAGAGATGCAAACCCCTTGCATAACTATCATTGGGGCGAGTACGACGTAATGCTGGTGTCAAGCATTGATAGCGGCGAATGTGCCGACACAATGGTTCAACACCTTGTGGTCATGCCTCCGTGTCCTGTCTACGACACGGTATATGTCCATTTGTGTCCTGGCGACACTTTCCAGTTTTACGATTTGCAGATTACGCAGCCGGACACTTTTGTTTTTGTAGATGGGATGTTCCACCACATTGCTGTCGTGGTCGATGGCACCACGTATTCCGTTATCAACGACACCATTGTCGAGAACCAGCTGCCATACACTTTCAATGGGCAAACCTTCTATGATGACTCTGACACCATCGCTATCGTCCTGCCACGAGCCAACAGCCATGGCTGCGACAGCGTAATTCTTTACACGCTTTCCGTCTACCGCAATCAGCTTACTCTTCTCGACACCGTGGTCTGCCCCTACGATGTGCCCCTTGTTTGGAATGGAGTTCTCTTCACCGACGACCACCGCGACACGGTCCTTGTCACCACCACTCGCGGGGCCGACAGTGTGATTGTCATGAACCTTCATGTCTCGAGAGATCTCAAGGCCCGCATCCATGCCAGCCGCCAATACGTCAACTACGATACCCGTTGCGACATTTGGCTTTCCGACCGCAGCTCCGGCAGTACCACCCGCGTATGGTACCTGCCCGACGCTACCGATACGCGCAATCTGTTTCAATACTGCTACCCGCTTGACAACGATTCCATCATCGTCCAACTGGTGGCTGAGAGTGAGATAGGTTGTTACGACACCACCGAAGTCGTTCTCTTTTTTGAGGAGCCCAGTCTCTTTGCGCCTAATGTCTTCACCCCCTCACAAACGACCAATAACACGTTCCAGATACACTGCCTCCGCGTGGCCACCCTCTCGGTCGACATCTTCGACCGCCGAGGCACCCTCGTTTATCATTGGGACGGTCCCGAAGGTTTTTGGGACGGAAAGGTCGATGGACGGCCCATGCCCCAAGCTACTTATGTCTGGCACGCTGTCTACACCACCAACACCAATCCCAATGAGCGCAACACGCTCACGGGCACCGTCACCCTCGTCAGATAGTGCCCACCACTTTTCATTCTATGATTGAGAAATAAAATACTCACAAGTCTATCTGCATAAACTTATGAGTATTTTTGTTTGCGGAAAGAGAGGGATTCGAACCCCCGGACCCTCGCAGGTCAACGGTTTTCAAGACCGCCGCATTCGACCGCTCTGCCATCTTTCCATCTGTCGGACAACATGTTGCACAACAATATGCTTATCCATTTGGATTTGCAAATATACAAAGATTGTCTGACATGGCAAAAAAAAGTTTCACATTGGTTAGACATCATTGGATCTTTGGGCAGAGTGCCACTTATTTTGAAGTGGATATGCCGGATGTCGACATGTGTTAGGGTTCGGGGTTTCTTACCACTATCAAGTTAACCTCTTAAAATTGTCTCAAAAGGAGGATTCATATTGTTATTAATTGGATGTTGCGTTAAAAAAGAGCAATAAGCATTGCCATGTTGTTTTTTTTTTGTATATTTGCACGTTTGAAAAGAACATGCCGAAAAGGGCTTATTATTTTATAATAGTATAACAATGAGAAAGATTTGGATACTGCTGGTGAAGTTGAGCGGGTGGCACTTTGAGATTCCCGACCTGAAAGACAGGCCGGAATTGCGCCATTGCGTTGTGGCAGTGGCACCCCACACGGCTTTTGCCGATTACATTGTAGGGACCGCCGTACTTTTCGCCGCAGGTGTCCGTCCAAAGATACTGGTGAAGAAGGAGTTCTTCAACTTCTTCACGCGAAGACTGCTGCTACATCTGGGGCTGGTGCCCGTGGATCGCGGAAACCGTCACAACGACTTGGTGGAGAAGGCTGTGGAGATGCTGAAGAACGACGATAACGTGTGCATAGTCATCACTCCCGAAGCTACACGAAAGCCTGTAAAGCGTTTCAAACGTGGCTTCTACGAGATTGCCACGAAAGCTAGAGTGCCCATCGCATTGGGATTTATGGACTTCAAGCGGAAGCATACCGGCTATGGCCCGACCATTCAGCCTACGGGTGACTACGACGCCGATGTGGAAAAGATGATTGAGTTCTTCAACCAGTTCCCCCCGAAACATCCCGAAGGCTGGGCCATCCGTCCACGCAAGCAGGACCAAAACAATGATTGAGAAACAACTATTCAGATAACAATAAGCACTATGATAAGAAGAATTTTTGTAGAAAAGAAGGGTGACTTTGCCGCCCAAGCCAAAAGCCTGAGAGAGGAGATGGAGAAGTATCTGGGTGTGGAGCCCAAGGGGGTCCGCATGCTGATGCGCTATGATATCGAGAACCTTTCGGACGAGACGTACAAGAAAGCCTGCGGCACAGTGTTTGCCGAACCGCCGGTGGATGTGTTGTATGAGGAGGAGTTCCCTCATGAGGCGGAAGATTTCGTCTTCTCGGTGGAATATCTGCCCGGTCAGTTCGACCAACGCGCAGACAGTGCCATGCAATGTGTGCGTCTGCTGAATCCCGCCGAACAGCCTATCATCCGCTCGGCCACGACCTACGTGATAAGCGGCGCCCTGACCCCTGAGCAGCGCGACGAGATGGTGAAGCACTGCGTCAACCCTGTCGACAGCCGCGTGAGCGACACTGCCAAACCCGAGACCCTGGAAGAGCACTACGACGAGCCTGCCGATGTGGCAATACTCGACGGCTTCGCCACGATGGCCGAGCCTGAGCTGGAGCAACTGTACAACTCGCTGGGGCTGGCCATGACCTTTGCCGACTTCAAGCATATACAGCGCTATTTCAACGACGAGGAGCACCGCGACCCAAGTATGACCGAGATACGTGTGCTGGACACCTATTGGAGCGACCACTGCCGCCACACCACCTTCGCCACCGAGCTGAAGGGGGTTGAGTTTGACGAAGGAACATACCGTCCACTTCTGGAAGAAGCATTCCAACAGTATCTGTCCGACCATAAAGAGCAATACGAAGGACGTACCGACAAATATGTGTGCCTGATGGACCTCGGCACCCTTGCCGCCAAACGTCTGCGCAAAGCAGGTCTGCTGAAAGACCAAGAGGTGAGCGACGAAATCAATGCCTGCAGCATTGTGGTGCCCGTAAAGATGGACGGCAAGACCGAGGAATGGCTGGTGAACTTCAAGAACGAGACCCACAACCACCCGACGGAGATTGAGCCTTTCGGTGGCGCGGCCACCTGCCTTGGCGGCTGCATCCGCGACCCGTTGAGCGGCCGCACCTACGTCTACCAGGCCATGAGGGTGACTGGCGCCGCCGACCCGCGCAAGCCTTTGAGCGAGACTCTCCCCGGCAAGTTGCCGCAGAGCAAAATCGTCACCACTGCCGCCCATGGCTATAGCAGCTACGGCAACCAGATAGGCCTGGCCACTGGACTGGTGAACGAGATATACCACCCCAACTACGTGGCCAAGCGCATGGAGATCGGCGCTGTGATAGCTGCGGCGCCGCGGCGCCAGGTGAAACGCCTGACCAGCGACCCGGGCGACGTAATCATCTTGTTGGGTGGCCGTACCGGCCGCGATGGCTGCGGCGGCGCCACGGGAGCATCGAAAGCCCACAACTCGTCGTCTCTGACCACCTGCGGCGCCGAGGTGCAGAAAGGTAACGCCCCCACCGAGCGCAAGATTCAACGCCTGTTCCGCCGCGAGGAGGTGTCCGGCCTGATAAAGAAGTGCAACGATTTCGGTGCCGGCGGCGTGAGCGTGGCCATCGGCGAGCTGGCCGACGGCCTGCAAATCAATCTCGACAAGGTACCGAAGAAATATGCCGGCCTGGACGGCACAGAACTCGCCATCAGCGAGAGTCAGGAGCGCATGGCCGTGGTGGTAGACCCCGCCGACGCTGAGAAGATGTTGAAGTATGCCGACGAGGAGAACCTCGAGGCCGTGGTGGTGGCCACAGTCACAGCTGAGCCCCGCATGGTGATCAGCTGGCGCGGCAAGGAGATTGTGAACCTGAGCCGCCGCTTCATTGACACCAACGGCGCCCACCAGGAGACCGAAGTCCGCGTGGCCATGCCCGCCGACAAAGAGACCGTGGAGACCGGTGCCACAACCAAACAAGAGACCGTCAAGAGCCGTTGGCTGGACAACCTCTCGAACCTGAACGTCTGTTCGCAGAAAGGTCTGGTGGAGATGTTCGACAGCACCGTGGGTGCAGGCAGCGTAGTGATGCCCTACGGCGGTAAAACGCAGATGTCCCCGACCCAGTGCATGATGGGCATGCTGCCCACTCTCACCGCTGAATGCGACACGGTGACACTGATGAGCTATGGATACGACCCCTACCTGAGCAGTTGGAGCCCCTTCCATGGCGCTGCATACGCCGTGGTGGACTCGGTGGCAAAGATTGCCGCAGCAGGCGGCAATGTCAGCCGTGTAAGGCTCACCTTCCAAGAATACTTCAAGAAACTGGGCAACAACCCCTACCGCTGGGGCGAGCCCTTTGCAGCACTGCTGGGTGCCTACAGTGCACAGATGGGTCTGAAACTGCCCGCCATCGGAGGCAAGGACTCCATGAGCGGCACTTTCAACGACATCGACGTCCCCCCGACGATGTGCAGTTTTGCCGTGGGCATCAGCAATCTGAAGCATGTTGTCACTCCCGAACTGAAGCAGGCAGGCAACTATCTCTACCTGCTGGAGGTGAAGCCCGACAAGAACGGTATGCCAAACTACAAGATGCTGCTGGCCATGTACAACGCGCTGTATCAGGCCGTGGGCAAAGGCTCCATCAAATCGGCCTATGCCGTAGGTTTTGGCGGCATCGCCGAGGCCGTGAGCAAAATGGCCTTCGGCAACCGCATGGGCGTGACGTTCGACGGCGACTTCAGCGAAGAGGAACTGTTTGAGAAGAAATACGGTGCCATCGTAGTGGAGGTGGTGAACTGCGGCTCGCTGCCTGCCGTGGCACGCAAGATTGGCCGTGTGACCGACACCGCCACCTTCGAGATTGGCGGCGAGACCATCGGAATGGACGAGATGATGAAAGCCTGGACCGGGACGCTGGAGAGCATATTCCCCACCCAGAGCGGTGCCAAGAACGACACCCCAGTCAGTCAGACCCAGCCCTACAAGGCCAAGCAGGTATATGTGTGCAAACACAAGGTGGCAAAGCCCCGAGTGTTCATCCCCGCCTTCCCCGGCACCAACTGCGAGTACGACTCGGCCCGTGCATTCATCCGTGCTGGCGCCGATGCCGACATCATGGTGTTCCGCAACCTCAACAGCCAACAGATTGAGGAGAGTGTGGATGCCTTTGCCAAAGCAATAAACAACAGCCAGATAGTGATGATACCCGGCGGCTTCTCGGCCGGCGACGAGCCCGACGGCAGTGCCAAGTTCATCACCAGCGTCTTCCGCAACCCCGCTATCAGCGATGCTGTGATGCGTCTGCTGAACGAACGCGACGGACTGATGCTTGGCATCTGCAATGGATTCCAGGCACTGGTGAAACTGGGACTTGTCCCCTACGGCGAGATACGTCCGCAAAGCGAGGATGCCCCCACCCTCACCTTCAACACCATCGGCCGCCACCTGAGCATGATAGCCCACACCAAGGTCGTCAGCAATCTGTCGCCCTGGCTACAGCAGGCCGAACTGGGCAAGACCTATGTGGTGCCCATCTCACACGGTGAGGGCCGCTTCGTAGCCCCGAAGGAATGGATTGACCGCCTGTTTGCCAACGGACAGGTGGCCACCCAGTACGTCGACCTTGACGGGAACGCCACCATGCAGGAGCCTTACAATATGAACGGCTCGTACATGGCCATCGAAGGCATCACAAGCCCCGACGGACGTGTGCTGGGCAAGATGGCCCACAGCGAACGCTGGCGTCCCGGCACTTATCGCAACATCATCGGCGACCAAGACCAACGCATCTTCGAAAGCGGCGTGGCCTATTTCGCATAACAACAGTAACCCATTAAATCACATTATATGAAAAAAACAATCGCATTATTCACCATGCTCCTTGCCACCATGGCCCTCTTTGCCAACCCTGTCGACAAAAAACGCGCCGACCGTGTGGCAAAGAACGCTGTGATACGCTTCTGTGCCGAGCTGCATGGCATCGACACCGACCTGCCGGTAGAGCTGACCTACATGTCGCCAGCCATGGACGCCAAGCTCCTCCACATCTATCAATACCGCCATGGCGAAGTGGAGGGATTTATTATCATCAGCGGCGACGACATGAGCGACCCCGTGCTGGCCTTCTCCGACGAGGGCGCACAGAATCTCTCCAACTCTTTCGAAACGAACCCCGCCTTCTGCCAACAGCTGAAACACTATTCCAATGAGTTAACCATCGCACGCAAAGCCAAGGCCACTGCACCCACGCACGTCACCCGCAAATGGAAAATGCTCGAAGAAGAGTATGTCCCTTCAAAAGGCGACATGTATAACGACCGCATCAACAAACTGCTGGGCGGTATGAAATGGGGGCAGGGCACACCCTACAACTCCCTCTGCCCGCGGAAAGCCATAACAGGCTGTGTGGCCACCGCTTTTGGCATGATTATGAACTACTGGGACTACCCCGAACACGGTTTCGGCCAACACTCTTACAACGGTGAAGACAACCCTGCCGCCTATCCCGGTTGGAATTACGGCGAGCTCACTGCCGACTTCGAACACACCTACTACGACTGGGCAAACATGGAAGACTATGCCTACATCAACAGCCCCGAGGAGGTGAAGACCGCCATCGGCACACTGATGTTTCATATCGGTGTGGCTCTCGACATGCGCTATGGCGAGAACGCCAGCGGATGCTGGTCGCTGCCCGAATACGCCATCTACGACACCAACCTCCACCTCGACCCCAAAATCAGTGCCCCATACCGTATCCCCAAGCACTTCGGCTACAAATTCTCCTATGCCGGCATGCGCGATTCCATCGGTAGCGACACCCTCTGGATGCAGATGCTTTACCAAAGTTTGGCCGACAGCATGCCCATCTACTACGCCGGTTGGGAGAGAGACAGCAGCGACGATGGCCACAGCGGCACCTCTGGCCACGGCTACATCCTCGACGGCTATTTCTCCGACGAGGTCGACTCCAACCTCTTCCACATCAACTGGGGGTGGGACGGCAACAACAACGGCCTCTTCAAACTCAACGCCATGACACCTTCCGGCTACGACTTCACCCAATGGCACGGTGCCGTCATCGGACTTGAGCCCGACACCTCTTACCATGGCTACGACCCCGCCGCCATCCCCATGCCCAGCATGGCAATGCCAAAGGTATATTCCCGCAACGGTCACATCATGGCCGACGGCATCGACGGACAGGCCGCAGCGGTCTTCGACATGATGGGACGTTGCATCGCCACACGTCCCGCCCATCAAGGCAACACCTGGAGCCTCCATGTCCGTCCCGGCATCTATGTGGTACGTATCGGCCAGTTGCCGGCTCAAAAAGTAATCGTCATCAACAACTAAGATCCTTTTCACAGAAAACATAGTATCATGAGCAACGCAATCAACAACCTCCAGCCTGCCGCCATCTGGCACTACTTCGGCGAGCTGATGAATATCCCCCGTCCCTCGAAACACGAAGCCAAAGTGTCGGCTTTCCTGCAAGCATTCGGCCGTGGTCTCGGCCTTGAAACCCTCGCCGACGAAGTGGGCAACGTACTCATCCGCAAACCTGCCTCACCAGGATACGAGAACGCCCCCGGCGTTTGTCTCCAAGCCCACATGGACATGGTGTGCGAGAAAAACGGCGACAAAGACTTCGACTTCCTCACCCAACCCATTCAAGCCTATGTCGAGGACGGCTGGCTGATAGGCGACGGCACCACCCTCGGTGCCGACGACGGCATCGGCGTGGCTGCTGCCATGGCCATCCTGGCTGACGACAGCATCCAGCATGGTCCCCTCGAATGCCTTTTCACCGTCGACGAAGAAACCGGCCTCACCGGTGCCGCCAACCTCCGCACCGACTGGCTCAAGAGCGACATCCTCCTCAACTTCGACGACGAGGACGAAGGCGAGTACTGCATCGGCTGTGCCGGAGGCATCGACACCACCGTGGCCATCGACTACACCACACGCCCCGTTCCCGCAGGCGAAAGTTCCTACCGCATCAAGGTGTCCGGCCTGACAGGCGGCCACAGCGGCGACGACATCAACCGCGGCCGCGGCTGCGCCATCAAGCTCCTCAACCGCATCCTCTGGAACGCCACCGAGAAGCACCTGATAGGCCTTGCCCGCATCGACGGCGGCAACCTGCGCAACGCCATCGCCCGCGAGGCTTGGGCCGACATCGTCGTGGCACACGACCACGAGGAGGCTTTCAAACAGATGGTCGCCGACTTTGCCGAGCACATCCGCTTCGAATTCCGCAGCACCGAGCCCAACCTCCAGGTCGCCCTCGAGCCCATTGCCGAACCCGCCTGCCTTATCGACCGCCAGACCCAGTACAACCTCCTCAACGCCCTTTACGCCTGTGCCCACGGCGTGCTGGCCATGAGCCGCGAGATAGAGAACTTCGTCGAGACCTCCACCAACCTCGCCTCCGTCAAGATGGACGACCGCCAAATCCATATCGCCACCAGCCAGCGCAGCTCCGTCGAGAGTGCCAAGCATGCCGCAGCACAGAAAATCGAAGCCACCTTCCGCATGATTGGAGCCCACGTCACCCATGGCGACGGCTACCCCGGCTGGACCCCCAACCCCGACAGCAAAGTGCTCAAAGTGGGCGTAGAGACCTACAAACGCATGTTCGGCCACGACCCCATCGTCCGTGCCATCCATGCCGGCCTCGAATGCGGCCTCATCGGCGAGAAATACCCCAACATGGACATGATCAGCTATGGTCCCACCCTGCGCGGTGTCCATGCCCCTGGCGAGAAAATTGAGATTCGGACCGTCGAGATGTTCTGGAATCTCACATGTGAAATCTTACGCAATCTGAAATGATTGGAGTACTCGGAAGCGGTTCCTGGGCCACCGCCATTGTCAAGCTGTTATTAGAGCAACCCTCCGCAAGGGTGTGCTGGTATGTCCGTGAACCCGAAATACGCAAAAGCCTTGCCCAACACGGACACAACAACCGTTACCTTGGAGAAGTGTCCTTCGACCCTTCCCGCATCGAAATATGCAGCCATCCGCAGCAAGTCGTCGACCTATGCGAGACCGTCTATCTGGTCATCCCCACGGCATTCCTTCACTCTGCCCTGCAACAAGTCAACCCCGACACGCTCCGGCAGCGGAACCTCGTTTCCGCCATCAAGGGCTTTGTGCCCGAAGCCGACATGGTCGTCACCGACTACTTGCAGCACTACTACAATATCCAACCCGACCACTTGGCCATCATCAGCGGACCCACCCATGCCGAAGAGGTGGCCCGCGAGCGGCTCACCTTCATCACCGTAGCCTCTCCCAACCACCAACTGGTCGAGACCGTCATGCAGCAACTCCGCTGCCGCTACATCAACATCAACTCGTCCACCGACATGCTCGGCATACAATACGCCACGGCACTCAAGAACATCTACGCCGTGGCGGCAGGCATGTGCAAAGGCATGGGCTGCGGCGACAACCTCATGGCCGTACTCGTCAGCTACGCCATTGCCGAAATGCGCTCCTTCCTCCTCACCATGCAGCCGGACACTACCATCACCATCTCGCCCGAGAACCTGCCGCCCTACGTCGGCGACCTCCTCGTCACCTGCTACTCCCAGCTCAGCCGCAACCGTACTTTCGGAGCCATGATAGGCCGTGGCTACACCGTCAAGAGTGCGCAGCTCGAGATGCACATGATAGCCGAAGGCTACTATGCCGCCAAGAGTCTGGAAAAAGTGCGGAAGGAGCGCCATATCGATATGCCCATAGCGCAAGCCGTCTACATGGTGCTATACGAAAACGCACGACCCGATGTCATCCTCCGCGCCTGGCAAATACGCACCTCCAACAACAACTAATCCCCCCCCAACCCATCAACATATCAACACAGCATCAACCTTACTATGAAACCACAAGTCAGCATCATCATGGGCTCCACCTCCGACCTCCCCGTCATGGAGAAAGCCTGCAAATTCTTTGAGGAGATGGAAATCCCCTTCGAAGTCAATGCCCTTTCGGCCCACCGCACCCCCGCCGAGGTCTCCGACTTCGCCCGCAATGCCGCCGCACGCGGCATACGTGTCATCATTGCCGGTGCCGGCATGGCCGCCGCCCTGCCGGGAGTCATCGCCGCCGAGACCCCCCTGCCCGTCATCGGTGTACCCATCAAGGGCAGCACCCTCGAAGGCCTCGACGCCACCCTCGCCATCCTCCAGATGCCTCCGGGAATCCCCGTGGCCACCGTGGCCATCAACGGCGCTCAAAACGCCGCCATCCTCGCCATGCAAATCCTCGCCCTGGCCGACAGCACACTCATGCAGAAACTCATCGACTACAAATCAGGACTCAAAACCAAGATAGTCAAAGCCAACGAAGAGCTGGCACAACTGCAATACAAATACAAATGCTGAACACACTAATATTAGCGAAATAACGAATTCAAGCATTAACGAATTCAAGCATTAACGAATTAACGAATTCACAAATTCACGCATTAACGAATTCACGAAATAACGAATTAACGAATTCACAAATGATTACCATCGGCATCACCGGCACCCTCGGGGCAGGCAAAGGCACCATCGTCGACTACCTGCAGAAAGAGAAAGGCTTCTCACACTACTCCGTCCGGGCCTTCCTCATCGACGAAATCAAGGCACGTGGCATGGAAGTGAACCGCGACAGCATGACCCTTGTGGGTAACGACCTCCGCGCGCAGCACTCCCCCTCGTGGATTATCGAGCAGCTCTACCAGCAGGCACAAGCCTCCGGCAAGAACTGCATCATCGAGAGCATACGCACCCCGGGCGAAGTCGACGCCCTCCGCAGCAAGCCCAACTTCTACCTCTTTGCCGTCGATGCCGACCCGCGTGTCCGCTACGACCGCGCCGTGCTGCGTGGCAGCGAGACCGACCACATCGACTACGACACCTTCCTCGCCAACGAGCAGCGCGAGATGGACAACGCCGCCCCGAACAAGCAGAACCTCAAATACTGTATCCAGCAGGCCGACTACTGCTTCGACAACAACGGCACCATCGACGACCTCAATCAACAGGTAGAGCAAGTCCTCGGCAAAATCATGTACCGCCGTCCCTCGTGGGACGAATACTTCATGGAGTTGGCCAACACCGCCTCCAAACGCGCCACCTGCGACCGTGGCCGCTCCGGCTGCGTCATCGTCAAAGACCGCCAGCTCCTCGTCACCGGCTATGTCGGCTCTCCCTCTGGCCTTCCCCACTGCGACGAGGTGGGACACCTCTTCCGCAAGACCATCGAAGCCGACGGCCGCATCACCACCCACTGCGTCCGCACCGTCCATGCCGAGCAGAACGCCATCTGCCAGGCCGCCCGCCGCGGCATCGCCCTCGACGGCGCCACCCTCTACTGCCGCATGACCCCCTGCCGCACCTGTGCCATGCTCATCATCAACTGCGGCATCAAACGCGTAGTGTGCGAACGCAAATACCACACCGGCGCCGAGAGCGAAGAACTCTTCCGCCAAGCCGGCGTCCAGCTGGAATTCTTCCACGACGAAATCCAGCAATACGACAACCAATGAAAATTGAAAGTTGAAAGCTGAAAATTGAAATTTTAAACAACAAATACTAATACAAAAGAGGACTTCTATTCATCACCCCAAAGGGGTGAGATATGAACAACGTGGCGGAAGTCGAGAGCAGAGCCGAACTTGTTCGAGCTATGCCGAGAAGAAGCAACGTCTCGAAGAATCACCGTGCGCAGAGCAGTGATTATCCGTGGCAACGGAGTGCGTCCCGAAAGGGACGCGACACGATAACAAAAAAAAGACCCCTCAATATTATAACCCAAATCGGTCATTAGGAAACCGAAAACTCCTACGGAGTATAATTTGAGAGGGGTATGACGTTGGCTATTAAGCGAGAGCTCCTACGGAGCACCTGCCGAATCGTGCAATGCATGGGGAATATCCCTGCCCCGTAGGGGCTTTCGCTTAGTAGCATACCAAGTTGATAGATAGGATATTTCTCCATCGGAGATTTCGAATAGGTATATTCCATCGACCGATTTGGGTTAAATACGTATCTTTGCAGCGTGAAATCGTAGTGTTTGTTTTTGATGAGTACCGTTATCAATATATCGAAGACACAAATTATTATGGCATTTGTGGCCACATGTATCGAGACCACCGATCGATGGCTGAACGTACCATATATAGATGTGTATCAGCGGATGAAACGTGTGGGGCTGATTGAGAAGTATATCCTTCCTCATTACGAAACACTTCATACCGAGAGCCGTGAAAACCTTGCACAAGGAATGGTTGAATGTCTTGAGAAGACCGCTAATACTTCATTTTCAATTAATTCACCTGACTTGAATTGCACAAATTACAATTCTCCAGAATCGTGTAATATGGGCTTGGACTATCATTTTGCCGAGCAGGAAATAGTCCGAACGGAGTTCAACAAGGATGATGACCCCGTTAAGTCACCTGTCATACAGGAGATTATTATGAGCAACCGCATCGGTGCCATCGCGGTGGAGTTGGCCAAGCGTCTTGATATAGCACCCGAGAAAGCCTTGCAGCTGTACTACGATAGCCAGACCTGCGCCGACCTGCACGACAAGTCCAATGGCCTCTATCTCTATGGCGACCTGTATGTTGCCGATGAGTTCATGAGAGAAAAAGAGTATGCGATATAGTACTGTGCATTGCCGTCGTTCTCACCGAGAGGTGTTTTCGAATGTAAAAGGGTAGATGGTGCATTTGTAAAATATATTTGGCTGTATCGGAAAAATGTTGTATTTTTGCAAATTGAAATTGTATAACAGAAAAAGTCATGATACAGGGTAGAACATATTACAATGGGTCAGGGGATGCGGCCTTGCAGGGCGTGTTTCTAAATGTGTCTGCCGATGACTGATGACTACAACGAAATAGAATAGAGACCATGGATAGGAAAACGCTGGAATTTGTCACATACTGCATTGCCAAGTTGTCCGCAGCACTCAAGCTGCCGCAACAAGAGGTCTATCGACGATTGAAAAGTTCGGGTATTCTATATGGGTATATCGTACCTTCCTATGATGTGCTACATACCTTTAGCTCCCGCTATCTCATGGAGGACTTGACTGAGTATATGAAAGAGAAAGGAGTGTTGTCCGCATGATCGTATATCATTCATCAAATACGATAGTTGAGAGTCCAGATATACAACACTCCAGAAAGTACCTTGATTTTGGACGGGGATTCTATTTAACTTCCATATACGACCAGGCGGTAAGATATGCCCAACGTTTCAAACGGAGGGGGCAACAGGCATGGCTTAATACATACGAGCTATCCGATTCTTTAGGCGAATGGAATATCTTATGTTTTGAATCATACAATCAGGCATGGCTTGACTTTGTAGCCCAATGCAGAGACGGGAAAGATGTCGGTGACTATGATATGGTCGTGGGTGGTATTGCAAACGATAGGGTGATTATCACACTCGATAGGTACTTTTCCGGAGAGATTTCTAAAGAAGAGGCTCTGGGACAACTAAGGTTCGAAAAGCCTAATATCCAATACTGCATCCGTTCGGAGAAGATGTTGACCGAAGCACTTTCATACATCAAAAGCGAGGAGATATGAGCGAAGAAAGCCTACAGATATTACGAAGTGCCAAGTGTGCTAGAATCATCGCCTGTATTAGCGATATGTATGGTGTGTCCCTCGAAAAGGCAACAGATATCTATTATGGTTCTGAGACAGCCAATATGATAGAGGAGAGAGTATCTGATTTACACTGTCGCAGTGACAAGTATCTGGCAGAAGAGATTTGGAGAGAGTATAATGAAACAGAACAACTATGAGCAAGTATGAGATACCATTCCTTACAGCTGCGGTGCATGCTTTTGGCGAACGCTTCGCGATGACGCGACAGGCGGCGTTCAACTATCTGCACGAGCATAAGGGGTTGGCGTTTCTGATATAGTGTTCTACGATGTGGTTGATGAAACGAACATCAAAATAGTCAAATAAACTTATATGCCTATCACCAATAATAGAGCAGATTTTCATCGAATTGAAAACGTTATGCTAAGTGGAACACTAGCTGAATTCCGCGATGCTTTACGTGACGAAATCAAAGAAATTGAAAAAAGTGGTCTTTCATCAATTATACTAAAGGAAGGTCATCGACTATATACTTCAAGTGGTTTTTGGTACCAATTTAAAATAGATTATTTGCCCAACATCCCAGAAGAAACACCTTGTAAATTGACTTTTGGGAATGAGAATCATGATGTTACGGTTATTGGTTTTGATGATAACTATCTGACAATTGAAGCGAAAGAGGAACTACCTAATACCATTGCAGAAGCAAAATTGGATAATGGTACTGCAGTTTTATTGGAAATCCTAATAAAGCGTATTGAGAGTAATTGCACAAAGGACAATCCTGCTGGACAAAGAATGATGCATGCATCTGAAGAAGATACAAAGGTTGTTGATGCTGATAACATTATTGCTTTCCAAGATAATCTTAATTTTGCTCAAAAAATAGCCATAACAAGTGCTGTATGTAATAACATTACATTTATTTGGGGGCCTCCCGGCACAGGTAAAACAACTGTGATAGCTCATGTCATAACAGAGTTACTTAACAGAAATCGGTCGGTTTTACTAGTCTCACATACTAATTCGGCCGTTAATGGTGCTATTAAAAAGGTTGATAAAGAGTATTATTCGAATAATGGAAATCCGGAAAACAAACAATATCCTATCCTACGACTTGGTGCAGGTGGTCGAGACGAACTTGAGGATAGGCTACAAATTGAAACCCAGATTGAATTGGCCAGCCATGATTTAGTGATAGAAAAGGAACAACTTGAAAAAGAGTTTGACAAAATCCAAAGGCGTGTAGCCGATTTGAAAAAAGTTGTTAAAGAATTCTATTGGGTAAACAACACCAACTTGGACTCCATTAAAGCAATCCTTAACACTATTTTTGGAATCAAGCAATCTATAGAAACAAAAAAAAGACAGTTTGCATCAATCCAACAAGATATTAATATCCAGATAGCATCCCATCCTGAATACCGAGAAGCAGCAAATTTAAAAAAAATCATTATAGAAGCTGAGAACGATATAACCAATTTGAATGCTCATATCCGCTCTGTCATAATCGAAAACGCAGCTTTATCACAAAAAATGCAAACAGCAAAAGATGAAGTTGCAAAGTATGAACAATACACTGTACTTAAAGAGAAGGAAGCAAGATACTATACAGAAAAAACGCTTAAGAACAAGATAGAAGATTGTAAGAAAAAGAGTGCTTTTCAGGAAGATAGAATTGCAAAAAACAATGGACTCATTGGGAAGGCGAAACTGGTTATTCAGCATTATGAAAGCAAAGGTTCCATTGGTAAGTTATTTTCGAGTAAAAGGGATTATGAACAAGCCATTGCTACGATCAGTAGATTAAACACCCAAAATGAAGAAATACAAAGAGAGCTGCAGGCAACAAGGCTTAGTCAAAATGAATATGACACTCAACTAGTAGAATTGCTGTCTATTAAAAACCGTTTGGCAGAAATACAAACATCAAGAACGAGGATAGCATGGGAAAATGAATATGAATCAAGCAATTCGAAAATTGCTCAGTTGCTTTCGATAATTAAAGACACAACAAACAAAAGGAATAAAGCCATCGATACTAAAAGCAAAGCAGAGGCCAGATTACACGAAATCCAGGTTATATGCATTAGTATAGATTCATTGTTGGCGAATCTTGAAACCGTGAAAGCAGAATTGGATTCCTTTCAGAAGAAGATCATTGATTTGAGAAATGAGTTTTCAAAACTAATTGGAGAAGAGAATGAGTTATGTTTGGGCATGTATAGTATTTATGATGGACTTGAATCTTTCGACATTGCTGGTTTAGAAATCGCGATAGAACAAGCCCAAAATGATATTGAAGGGAAAGACATAAATTCCACACAAGTGGAAATCAAATCCCTAGAGAATAAACAGCAGTTGATAGGGGTTAAGCTAGAGGAGATAGACAATAAAATTGCCAGAATAGCTATGCTAGTTATCAAGCATGCCAAAGTGATTGGAACAACATTAGCAAAATCATACTTGTCTGATGAGATTCAAAATCGGACCTTTGACACGATCATTCTTGACGAGGCGTCAATGGCACCTATACCTGCTTTATGGTGTGCCTCTCAAGTCGCAGAGAAAAACATTGTAATTGTTGGTGATTTTCTACAGTTGCCACCGATTGTTATCGCTGACACTGATATTGCGAAAAAATGGCTGGGCAGAGATATTTTTGAAGTTAGTGGAGCTCAAAAACTATTTAGAACTGGTGATCCAAGACTACCTTGTGTCATGTTGAATCAACAATTTCGCATGAAAAAGGAAATTGCTGATGTGGTTAACATATATTACAGAAGTTATGGAGGACTTCTGTCCGATGACGGAAGCAAGCCAATTAGCTATGGAGAAAGTCTGTTTAAAGAATGGTATAATACTGATTTTGAGAAAGGTTTATATTCATCGTATAGGAAGGAAAAAAGTATTCATTTATTAGACACCCAAAGCCTTAATGCATGGGTCACAAGTGTCCCATCAGGAAAGAACAAAAGCAGCAGATTAAATGCATTTTCTGCAGTGTTGTCCGTAGAACTCGCATTTAAGCTATTGGAAAATTATAATAAGCCTGCCGAGAATCCAAAAGTGCTAATTATTGCTCCATATAAGGCTCATGTGAAAAGAATCGAACAACTTATTATAGACAAATATCGTTCATTGGGCTATACGGATAAAGCATTCATGAAACTCATCAATGCAGGGACAATTCATAGTTTTCAAGGGAAGGAGGCTGATATTGTTATATTCGACCTTGTTATTGATGAGCCTCATTGGAGAGCCAATTTGTTTATGCCTGATAAGGAAATAAATCTTGAACTTCAAAAGATGTTCAACGTTGCCATATCTAGGGCTAAATTTAAGTTGTTCATTGTAGGTAATTTCAATTATTGTACAAAGAAAGCGAAATCTAATGCACTCGGTAAATTATTAAAGTATCTCGTATCAACAAAAAAATACCCGTTATTAGATGCGAAGACTTATTTCCCAAACATGACGTATACCAGACCATCCTCCAGGCAAATCCCAAACTCAAAGTACAAGATGGAAGTTTGTTTGGAAGATGTATTTCTCACAAAACTAAAAACAGACATTCAATTGGCGAAAAAAAAGATAATTATATATTCGCCTTTTATGACAGAAAAAGCAATTTCTCCATTACTTCCGTTCTTAAAGGATTCTGTCAACAGAGGCTGCGTGATTGTTGTCATTACAAAGACAATAGACGAAGTAAGTGATACTAAGACACAAAAGCAAAAATGTGAATTGCAGTTAATAAAAACTGGCATTCGAGTGATTCACAAAAAAGGCATGCATGAAAAAATCATTATCATTGATGATGATATAGTTTGGATAGGTTCCCTTAATGTGTTGAGTTTCGGTGGAACTACTAAAGAAGTTATGTGTAAAATAATCAGTGAGGAAGGCGCCAGGGAATTTGCAGAAATATTTGATATCGATTACATTCTTGAAGCAACAAATTATGTCGATGAACTGAAATGTCCCATATGTGGCAAAGACATGATAATGGCTGAAAGTGATACCGCTGGATTTTATTGGCGATGTTCTGATAAGGATGGATGTGGTTGGTCTAGACGACCAGAAGAACAATATCCGCGTGATGGTAAACTTGTTTGTCCCAAATGTGGTGGGGCATACTCTTTTACGATGAAAAATGAGCCAAGATGGGTGTGTGAAAACCAGCATTATCGAATGGTAAGAAAGTCTGATTTAAGTCTCATCAAAATGAGGGAATTGATTCCTAATGACATCATCAACCATGTTGAAAAATATATAGCTAACAGAAAACAAGAAGTAGGAAATACTTTGTCGTCAATCCAAAACCCCAAAAGAAAAAAACAAATAGATGATAGTCAATTAAGCTTATTTTAAATAGTACTTATAAGGAAATTAGAATCACTAGCGGAAGAAAACCTATAATGGGAATACACTCCTTACCGTAACGGTTATATTTACACTGTTTCTATTACAGCTCTTTCTGTTCTTGAGGAAGAAATTTCAGAGTTGGATAGGTTTGCAACGATGCATTTTAATGGGTTCCATATACAATAATACAAGACACAAGATATTATGGAGGATGAAATAACACATTTGTACATTATTGGAAATGGTTTCGATATTTTTACAGGACGCAAAACTCGATATTCCGATTTCAAACAATGGTTGCAAAGAGAATATGTTTTTGTATATGATGAAATCATGGCGAGTTTTGGTGCGAATGGGTATTGGTGGAATGATTATGAAAATCAACTAGGGAGATTAGATATTGTAAAATATGTCTCAAAATACGCTCCGAAAGAGAAGT
>R21__coassemble_854_pt1 | contig 23038 bp, 15 predicted proteins | sample R21__metabat2_low_PE_009 | metagenome-assembled genome bin R21 | reverse complement strand
ATATAATAGAGAGTATATGGTATTTTTGTTTCATAAGTGCACTTATAACCAATATAATAGAGAGTCTATGGTATTTTGGTTTCATGATGCAAAGATACAAATATTTTTTTATCTGAAAAATAATAATGACATATGGGAAAAAATGTGTATCTTTGCAAGTCAATAGATACAATGTGAAGTTTATTAACTAACTGAACAGACAAACAAAAAGACAAACACATGGAAAAGAAAACCGTATATGTAGGGATGAGTGCCGATATGATTCATCCCGGTCACTTGAATATAATTAAAGAGGCCTGCAAATTAGGCACTGTAACGGTTGGCGTACTGACCGACGCGGCAATAGCAAGTTACAAACGCCTACCCTATCTGAATTATGAACAAAGAGCAGAAATAGTTTCAAATATCAAGGGCGTAGACAAGGTGGTTCCTCAGTCGACTCTGGATTACGTTCCCAATTTGCTTAAATACAAGCCAGACTATGTCGTTCACGGTGACGACTGGAAAGAAGGCGTACAGCAAAAGACGCGTCAACGTATTATTGAAGTGATGGCCGAGTGGGGTGGCAAGGTGATTGATATTCCCTATACAAAAGGGTTCTCTTCTACTGCCATGAATCAAAGACTAAAAGAAATTGGCACCACTCCTGAAATAAGGATGAAACGTCTTCGCCGATTGATTGCAGCCAAGAAGATTGTGAGGATTCTTGAATCTCATAACGGACTGACGGGCCTCATTATCGAAAATACCAACGTCATGGTTGACGGTATAAAACAGGAATTTGATGGGATGTGGGCCAGTTCTCTTACCGATTCGACAAGCAAAGGCAAGCCCGATATTGAGGCTGTAGATGTTACCACCCGTTTACACGACTTAAATGACGCTTTGGAGGTAACCACCAAACCTGTCATCTTCGACGGCGATACAGGCGGCAAAGTTGAACATTTTGTCTTCACTGTTCGTACACTCGAACGCTTGGGGATTTCTGCAGTGATTATCGAGGACAAGGTCGGTTTGAAACAAAATTCGTTATTCGGAACCGATGCTGTACAGACTCAAGACAGCATCGAGGGTTTCTGTGCAAAGATACAGGCCGGAAAACGGGCTCAGATAACTGAGGATTTCATGATTATTGCCCGAATTGAAAGTTTGATAGCCGGCAAGCCTGTAGACGATGCCCTTGAGCGTGCTTATGCTTATGTACAAGCTGGCGCTGACGGAATAATGATTCATAGCAAGAATAAGGACGGAATGGACATAAAAGAATTCTGCGAGCGTTTCCGCCAAAAGGATATGTCCACCCCCATTGTGGCAGTACCCACCACCTACAACCAGTTTACCGAAGATGAACTGGCTGACTGGGGCATCAATGTGGTGATTTATGCTAATCATTTGTTAAGGAGTGCATACCCAGCTATGCTAAACTGCGCTAAGTCCATCTTGACTCATGGGCGAAGCCTTGAGGCTTCAAACGACTACTGTATGCCTATTAAAGAGATTCTGGAATTAATCCCTGGCACTAAGAAGGGTTGAGCTATTAGTAATTTTGTTTAGTTATGATTTCTCCTGAGTTTTTTATCAATACTCTATCAGAACATGGAGTAGATTTTTTTACAGGTGTGCCTGATTCTTTGCTGAAAAGTGTTTGCGCATACATTACCGACCATAAGGACAGCAACCATCATGTGATTGCTGCCAACGAAGGCGGAGCTGTCGCCCTTGCCACTGGCTATCATCTTGCAACCGGCCACATAGGATGTGTTTATATGCAGAATTCGGGCTTGGGGAATGTAGTGAATCCTTTAGCTTCGCTCACCGACCGAGAAGTATACGGTATTCCCATGCTTCTGTTGATAGGCTGGCGAGGAAGACCCGGTCAGCATGATGAGCCACAGCATGTGAAACAAGGAAAGATTACTACAGGTTTATTGAATGTCCTGGGTGTAAACTATGAGGTATTGAGTCATGATGAATCAACCGCCGCACGACAGATCAGCCATGCCATGGACGAGATCAAGAGTCGGAAGGAAGTGTTCGCCTTGGTAATAGAAAAAGATACATTTGAGCCATATACACTGCAGCAGTCCACGGAAAATAATCTATCGCTGGGAAGAGAAGAAGCCATCGGGCTCATTTCGGAAAGCATTGAGCATGACGCCGTAGTAGTAAGCACCACGGGTATGATTAGTCGCGAACTATTCGAATACCGTTCGGCAAAAGGTGAAGGCCATGAACGAGATTTCCTAACAGTGGGTTCTATGGGGCACGCATCACAGATTGCCTTGGGTATTGCAATGCAGCATCCTGAGCGAAAAGTGTACTGTTTAGACGGAGATGGTGCCACGATTATGCATATGGGTGCCCTTGCTATTACAGGCAGCAGAAAACAAAAAAACTTTGTTCATATTGTGCTGAACAATGGAGCACATGACAGTGTAGGTGGTCAACCAACGGCAGGGTTTGACATAGATCTAGTGCAGATTGCTTTAGGATGCGGATACAGAAAAGCTATGCGCATTGACAACCGTGATGAATTGAACAATATGAACAATGTAATAAAAGACTTTGAAGGCCCTGTATTTGTAGAAATTCGTGTGCGACGTGGCAACCGGAAAGACTTAGGCCGACCTACCACTACTCCTATGGACAACAAGATGGCCTTAATGGATTTTTTGATGAAAGAATCTTCCAAGAAATGAGCCAATATATTATATGGGGCATTGACAACCTTGGCATCCTTCCTCCTGTTCAAGATGGGAAGAAAGTGATGCTGGTGGCTGATGCATCTTTCCCGCATCTTAATATCCACAATAAAGTGGAACAGTCTCTGCATGCTCAAGTACTATTTGACAACTTTGGCTCGAATCCATTATACGAAGATGTTGTCAGAGGTGTCGAACTGTTTGAAAAAAATGGTTGTGATGTTATTGTAGCAGTTGGGGGTGGGAGTTGTATTGATGTGGCTAAATGCATTAAATTATTCAGCAATCTTCCTCATGGCAGCAACTACCTACAGGCAGAATGGACTGATAGCGGAATCCCCCTGATAGCCATCCCTACGACTGCTGGTACAGGAAGCGAATCAACAAGATATGCTGTTATTTACCATGAAGGGGCGAAACAGTCCATCTCCCATCCAAGCATCATCCCCAATTATGCTATTCTTGAGCCTGAAGTCCTTTTGACCCTTCCTATTTATCAAAAGAAATGCACTCTTCTCGATGCCTTATGTCAAGGCATAGAATCTTGGTGGTCCATCAACTCGACAGAACTCTCTATCTATCACTCGACTTTTGCCGTCTCAACAATTATCGAGAATATGGAGAAATACTTGAATGGTGGTGATATGCTGGCCACTCGCTTGGTGATGGATGCAGCAAACAGGGCGGGACAAGCTATATGTATCACCCAAACCACTGCACCCCATGCTTTCAGCTATAAACTAACTTCTATCTATGGCCTTCCTCACGGCCATGCCGTAGCTGTGTGTCTTCCTGCCATCTGGCATTATATGCTATCTGGCAGGAATAGCTGTGTTGATGCCAGAGGTTGGGACCATGTTCAAAAGGTTTTCGATGCAATTTCTCAAACAATGCACTGTTCCTGTCCACAAGAGGCCATTGATTGGTTCCAATCGATGCTGGCAAAACTAGAGATTAATTATCCCTCATCCAAAGACCGAATAAGTGAGCTCAACTTGTTGACAGAATCCGTAAATCCCATCCGACTTAAGAATAGTCCTGTGGCGATTGATCGGGATGCTGCATACAACATATATAATTCCATCCTTCAATGAATCGAGATTTATTTGTCAAAATAGCAATAAAACTGGGTATTTATCCTCAGATGATGAAACTGGACAACCGAATCCAGATGCAGAAGCAGAATAAAGCTTTTTCTGTATACGGTCTCCGTACGTTGCAACTTGCTGATGAAGCGGCTTCAAAAGCTCACTGCCGTCTATTCCTCACTTTCGGCACCCTTCTTGGTGCATATCGCAATAAAGGATTCATCCCATACGACTGCGATTTGGACACCGGCATGCTTTATACCGACTATAACGACAACTTCATTAATGTCATGGAGCAAGCTGGTTTAAAACACATCCGTCGGTATTACGTAAAGGCAACCAATCGCATCTGCGAAGACAAGTTCGACTACAAAGGCGTACATATTGATGTACACTATTACTACAAGGATGAACAGGGGAATCTATTCTGTGACTTATGCTTGCCTCACGAAACAAATGACTGGCGAACCGCTAACAGGACTGACGGTTTCCCCTCTATCATTCGAACATGTCCCGACACAGAGTTGGAGAAGCACCCGTTTCTTGGAATCGAATGCTATATGCCCACTAAAACAGAAGAATGGCTAAGAACACTCTATGGCGAGCACTTTATGACACCAGACCCAAAGTGGTCGATGAATGACCACAAACAGCGTTCTCAGACTCGAGGCGAACGGCTTTACAGAATAGAATATTGCTGATTATCTTCCAAGAAATCAATTCAGCCAGTGGCGGGGGTTGAGGGGGTCTTTGCCGCACCATAGCTGGAAACTGAACTGGGAGGTCGGTTCGTCCGACTGGTATACCGTACCCAGACTCTGTCCGGCAGTGACTTTTGCCCCGGCGCGCACACTCACCGTACCCAACCCTGCATATACGGTCAAATACTGCCCATGCTTGATGATGATACCGCTGCTGCCGTCAGGTGCCTCGAATATCCTAGCCACCACACCGGCTGCCACTGACCGCACATTTGCTCCCGGAGCGCAATTGAGGTCGATGCCCAGGTTGCGATTCTGCCCGCCCGAAGCACGGGTATAGAGGCCATATTCACGGGCTACGGACTTGTAATGGACGGGCCACGGCATACGACCCTTGTTCTGGGCGAAATCGGAAGAGAGGGCGTCGCTCGGGGTGGCGGTGGTTGTTTTGCCCGTCTTCCCCGGTTTTGAGGGGCTGCCAGCGGTGGAACTTTTTGCCACTTCGGCATTGATGAGTTGCTGAATCTGCTGCTGGAGCTGGCGTTTCTGCTGCTCTTTCTTGTTTATCTGCTGTTGCAGGGTACGCTCGCTCTGCTGGCTCTTGTCCAGACTCCGTTGATGTTGCTGCTGTTCGCGTGTGAGGGCCTGCCGTTGTTTGCGCTCCTGCGCCAGAAGTGTGCTCTTCTCGTTGCGTTGGCGTTGCAGGTCGAGGTCGATGTTGGTAAACAACTGCTCTTTCCGCTTGATGGCTGCTGCCTGGTGTTTACGATAGCGCGAGTACTCCTTGAAGTACTTCATCTTAAGATAGGTGAGGTTGTAGGTGGTGTTATCGAACAAGAGCGTGGCAGAGTTCACATTGCCACGAAGGCCATACAGTGTGCGGACAATGAGAGCGTATTCGGCCTTCATGCTGTCGATCTGGCCGCGGACCACCCGCAGGGAGTCCTCCGTGCGGGTGATTTGGCGGTCGAGATGTGACATCTGGCTGTTGATGTTGTTGATAAGTTTGTTGCGCTCGTCGATGCGCTGGTTGATGAGGTTTATCTGCCGTGTACGGTTGCGGGTGTCTTTCCGGGCCTTTCCCAGTTCTGAGGTCAGCCGCTCGATTTCTTTCTCTATACGGGCTTTGTCGCGTTCAAGCTGTTTCTTGCTCTGGCCCGAGGCAGCAGGAGCTGCCAGGGCGAGGACAAGCAGCAAGGGAAGTATTTTCTTTACAACAGTCAGCATGTTTCTTCTTTTATATAAGGGTTTAATTCCAGTTGAGGATGCGCTTGAAGTCGTATTCCTCGGGATTGGGGACATACTTCTTGGCAGCTTCGTAGTCGGCGGGGGTGATGTAGTCCATGATGTCGTTGATGTAGGACTGCACCTTGTTGGTGTTCACATTCACCTGGCGAGGAGGTATCTTGCCGGTGACGGGGTCCTGAAGGTCCTTCAGATACAATGGCGACACGTTGCCTTGATGGTCGGTGTAGACCATGCAGCCAGTGCAGCCCTGATTGAAGAGGGTGTGCACTCCCATGCCCATGAGCGAGCAGTAGGTGAGGTCGAAGGCAATGGGGGTATGGCAGCGGATTTCGTAGCCCACCTCGACGGGACGGCTCTTCACCTTCAGACCGAGCTGCTTCACTTTGCGCTCCAGCAGGTCGTTGAAGATATGAGCCTTGGACACCTTGCCCAGTTCGGGGTGACCGTGTTCGTCGTAGCTGAAATGGATGCCGGAGTTCTTAATCTCCTCGTCGGAGAGACTGTGGAAGACGCCTTCCGAAATCATGGCGGCACCGTAGTTGATACCCATTATCTTACGCTTGATGATGCAGCTCACCACCATGTTGATAATCTTGTCGACGGTAATCTCTGTCTTGTTGAAGAATTCGGGGATGACCACCATGGGATAATGGCAGGCACCGGCGATGCCGAGGGCAAGATGTCCGGCCGAGCGTCCCATGGCAGAGACCACAAACCAGTTCTCCGATGTGCGGGCATCCTCCATGACAGCGGTGCAGATGACCGTGCCCTGGGCTTTGGCGCTGTTGTAGCCGAAGGTGGGCGAGCTGTTGGGCAGCGGCAGGTCGTTGTCGATGGTCTTGGGCACATGGATGTTGGCGATAGGATAATGCTTGCTCTCCAAGAACTTGGCGATACGGTTTGCCGTCGAGGCGGTGTCGTCGCCACCCACGGTGACAAGCAGCCTCACGTCGTTATCCTTGAAGAAGGCGAGGTTGAAACGCTGCTCGAAGTCTTCGTCGGTAGGTTTGAAACGGCTCATCTTGAGGATGCTGCCACCCTTGTTGAAGATTTCGTCGGCCGTGAGGAAATCGAGTTCCTGCATGCGGGGTTTATCGGTGAAAAGGGCGCTGTAGCCGCCGTGCAGACCGATTACACGGTAGCCGTCGCGCAGAAAGGTCTTGGCTACAGAGGCCACAACAGTGTTCATTCCGGGGGCAGGGCCGCCACCTGTGAGGATTGCTATACTTTTCATGTTGTGTTTGTGGTTTTGGATGATTAATATGATGAATTGTCTTTTTTATGCGTCAACGAATGATGTCGCCCAACTGCTGTGGCGTGACACGTATGGTGACCGGTTTGCCCTGCGGCTGGCGGTATTCATACTCCACGGTAGCTCCGGCCTGGATGATGTGGCCTGCCATGCGGCGGCCCTGCCCTGTGCGGTAGGCCTGACGGATGCCCTCCTCCAGCGACTGTCTGCTGACGGTGGTTTTCGAGGCGTGGGAACCAGCTTTCTTGCCTCTCTCGTCGATTTTCATCTTGGTGCTGTAGGTGTAGTGCAGCACCAGGGTGGCAGTGTCGAACCGGCAGTCCAGCAAGGTGGTGTAGGCGTCTACGGCTGCCGGACAGGTGCTTTGCACTTCGTCGGCGATGATACGCAGGTTGATAACAGGGTCGTCGATGCCTGCGGCGCCTCGCTCAAAAACGGTCTTCCACATCCATGGCTGGATGCTCATCACCAGCGAGTCGGTCCCGGTCGCGTTGCGGTAGACGTGCCGCAATGTCACCCCTCCCTTGTACGAGACAAAGGCCAGATGGTTGACCGTATCGTACACAAGGTCCATGGCTCGGTCCTTGCGCACCTCGTCCATGTTCTCGGCGAGGTATTTGCGCACCTCGGGCCATCCCTCCATGCCATACTGGTAGACTGTAGTCATCACCCGTGCCGAATCGTTGTAACGGCAGGCTACCATGGTCTCCCCGGGTCCAATCGTGTGGGGCAGCGTCTTGGCGATATGGCGTGCCAGTCCGGCGATATAGGTACGGGCCTGCTGATCGAGGGGAGGCATCAGCGCCTCGGCCAACTCGACAGGACCGAAAGAGAATGCAGCCACTCCCCTGCTGTCCTTTTCCTTCTGCGGCAGCCGCACAGCCACGCGCAGCGTGTATTCATATTTAATCAACGGGCGCAAGTCCCAAAGCGGATTGTGGGTCATATAGTGCAGATACCAGTCGGCATCCTTGGTCAACTGACCCACCTCCAAATCCATCGTCACACGCAAAAAACGAGTCTCATCGTTGGAATACACCTGCATGATGGAGAAATGGTTGGCGGAGTCGTGATAGGGGATAATGGCTTCGAAGTCGTCTATCACCGTCTTAATGTCGGCCAGCATCTCCAGCAACTCCGGGTCGGGCTCCTGTGCCCGAACCGGAATCGCGCACAGTGCAAACAATATCAAAAACAGACTAATCTTTCTCATATATCAATTTGAATATATCGTCCAACATCTCCTTGTGAGGGCAATCCGACGTATCGGGACAGACATCGAGCGGGGCATGCTTCAGCATCCGCTCGGCCAAGGCAATGGCTTCGGGATTGAGGCTGTCCGATGCAATCAGCACCTCGTCGATTCTTCCCGCCGCCTCGTCGACGGTTACGGCCAACTCCACCTCCCCCCACTCATACTGGGCATGTCGCTGCGTGCGGAAAGTCCTCCAACGGCCGTACTTCCACTGGTCGCTGGCAAACTCGTCGCGGAGCTTTTTCACTTCTGGCCGAAGGGCTATCGAGTCGAAATCCAGCCGCTCGGCCTTGCCATATTCCTGCTCGAAAGCTTCCACCAGCAACGGCTTCAACGCCTCAGCAGTGATACCGTCCACCAGTTCGGAAAGGTTCACGATGCGCGATTGCACTGATGCCACACCGTGCTTGTGCAGCTTGGCTGGCTTGGCAATGAGGTAGCGCTGCAGCTCGGCCACATCGGTACGGATAAGTATCGTGCCGTGATGAAGCCTGTTGATACCGCCGCGCGAAAAGGCATTGCCCGAGAACTTGCGGCCCTCGCACAGCACATCGTTCCGCCCGCTCACCTCGGTGTGCAGCCCGAAAGCCTCCACCGCATGCTGCATCACGCTCAGTTGCCGCGCCACATCGTAGCCGGCTTCGGGCACCACAAACGAGAAATTCAGGTTCCCCAGATCATGGTACACCGCCCCGCCGCCGGTGCGTCGCCGCATCAGGTAGCCGCCGTCAGCCTCCAGCCGCTCCACATTGCACTCGGCAAAAGGGTTCTGGTTCTGCCCGATTACCACCGTGCGCCTGTTTTGCCACAGATAGAGCAACGCCCCTCCCACATCGGGCTGCGAAAGGAGATAGTTCTCAACAGCCAGATTGAGATAAGGGTTATCCTGATTGCTTACTACTATTTGAGGCATAATCGACTTCTTTACAAATTTGCAGACCCGACAACGGTGGCAGCTCATCGCCTCCAGCGATATGCCGGCGCGTCACTTCGGGATGCAAAGATACAACTTTTTTTTGTATTAAAAGCCAAAGATGACGGAAATAAAATTGGGAGCCTGCGACAGGTGGTAGTTATTGCGGGCGTAACTCAACTCGAAACCTTTCACTCTTAGGCCGATACCAAACGAGAACCCCGACGTGTTAAAACGGTCCGCAGCCTTCATCTCCACCATCTGACGGTAGCTGTAGCCCAGCCGCAGGAACAAAGCACGGCCCAAGGTCAGCTCAATGCCCACATTCACGTGACGCCCGGCATTGTCCAGAATCCTTGCCACCTCCGACTGCTTGGTCACCTCGCCCGTGAAAGGGTCGCGCACCGACGTGGGGTTCAGCGGGTCTTCATAGGCCAGATTCCACCGCTGCAGCTCGGTCAGTGCCAACATCAGCCTGAACGGGGCATCCTGCAACCGGTAGGAGCCGGCCACCGACAACTCGAAAGGCAGCCGCTCAACATGTCCGTCGAATGTGGCTATCTGGGCGCCAATATTCCGTCCCATCAGCGTGGCACAGAATGCACTGTCGGCGGAGAGGTATGTACCCGCCAGGTCGATGCCCAGCGCAAAGGCCGTATAGCTCTCGTAATGCGACAACACCGGCTTCAAGGCGGCACCGATATACACATGCTCCCCCACCCTGCGGCCCCAGCCGATGGTCAGCACATAGTCCGCAGCCTGGAACGAGCCCGTGGGCTGGTCGTACTCGTTGTATCCCTCAAAGCGTCCGTAACTGGCATACTGCAGCCCGAAGGCGAAACTCCCCGCATGCTTGAAATGCTGTCCGTATGCCACCGAGCCGAAATTTGCCAGGCCGAACATGTTCACATAGCCCAACGCCACTTGTCCCGACACACTCTCCGAAATCAACGAAGGGTTGCCGAGGCAGAGACTCACATCGTTCGCGCCCACGGCCAGATAGTCAAACCCCAGTCCCGCAGCACGCGCCGACAGCGGCATGTCGAGCACCGAGAGCGTCGACATCCCCGCCACCTGCGCACGGGCAGCACACATGGCGGCACTCAGCAATATCAGGGCTACAACCTTCTTCATACAGGGCAAGTTGAGATAAAAATTGAAAATTGAAAATTGAAATCATCGAGGCAATGACTGACCCGCCTCCGCGAGGTTTCAATTTTCAATTTTCAATTATCTATATTGTCATCAATTATTGTTGCGCTTCTTGTTGCGCTCGTGGCGCATCAGATGCTTAGGCTCGAGCGACATACGGTCGGTCTCAAGCAGCGAAGCCACGCCCTCGTCCACACGGCGGTGGGCCTCGCAGGCCTCGCAGTGGCAATCCTCGTGATACTCGCGCGGCTCGGTGTAGGTGGTAATCACACCCTCGAAATTGCGCAGGATAATCTTATTGGGGCTCTGCGAGATGATGTAGGTGGGCATGACGGGGGTCTTGCCGCCGCCACCGGGAGCGTCAACCACAAAGGTGGGCACGGCATAGCCGCTGGTGTGTCCGCGCAGATTCTCGATAATCTCGATACCCTTGCTCACCGGGGTGCGGAAATGCTCGAGACCCATGCTCAAGTCGCACTGGTAGATATAATACGGACGCACGCGGTTGCGCACCAGCTCGTGCATCAGTTTCTTCATCACATGCACACAGTCGTTCACACCACGCAGCAACACGGTCTGGTTGCCCAGCGGAATGCCTGCATCAGCCAGTTTGGCCACGGCGGCCTGAGCCTCGGGGGTCATCTCGTTGGGGTGGTTGAAATGGGTGTTCAGCCACACGGGGTGGTACTTCTTCAGCATGTTGCACAGGTCGTCGGTGATACGCTGCGGGCAGACCACAGGGGTACGGCTGCCAATACGCACAATCTCGACATGCGGGATGGCGCGCAGACGCGAAATGATATATTCCAGCTTCTTGTCGCTCACCATCAAGGCATCGCCACCGCTGAGGAGCACATCTCTCACCTCGGGTGTCCGCTCGATATACTCCAGGCATTTCTCGATACGGTCCTGGGGCGACTCGTCATCCTTCTGCCCTGCGAAACGACGGCGTGTGCAATGGCGGCAGTACATGGAGCACATGTCGGTGATAAGAAACAGCACACGGTCCGGATAACGGTGGGTAAGACCGGGAGCGGGAGAATCCTCGTCCTCATGCAGCGGGTCGTTCAAGTCCGCGGGGGCGATATTACACTCGGCACCCTGCGGGATGCACTGACGGCGGATAGGATCGTACGGATCATCGGGGTCGATTAGACTAAGATAGTAAGGCGTAATGGCCATGCGGAACTTGGCAAGGGCTTTCTTGATGCCCTCAGCCTCTTCGTCGGAAAAGGTGAAATACTTGCTCAGCTCCTCGTAGGTCTCGATACGGTTCTTGACCTGCCATTTCCAGTCGTTCCACTGCTCATCGGTGACGGCGGGAAAGAGTTCTTTTCTGCGGTTGACTTTCATAAGATACGATGTTTATTCCTTTATATGTCAGCGCAATAGTTATGCATAAACATAACTATATGCACCTCAAACACGATGCAAAGATACGAAAAAAAATCCAATTTCAAACACAAAACTTACGCACATTTTCCCACAAACTGTTTCATCTGTGTCCCGACGTCCCTGCACTGACTTCGTTCAATCCTGCATCCATCCTCCATAGATGGTGGGTCGTTATCCTACCAATGAAAAAGGAACAATCGGATAACGATGCTGTAACGATGCTGGATTGAACGACGTTAGTCGTATTGAGCAAAAGTGTTGCCGACATCTTGTCGGAAGGTGTATGCGGGTGCGACGGCGGTGTAAGGTTCACCTTCGCGCTGTCATGCACCCGTCTTCACCATGCCGTTGTCGTAGCCGCCATTTTGGAGGGTCTTCTCCCCTTTGTTGAATTTGCGGCCAAAGTCCATCTGCCAGGTGAGGCCGAGAAGGAGCATGTTGCCATTGTTGGCGGTCCAGTGGGTATGATGATAGGGATGGACGGCGCTGAGGCCGATGGTTTCGTAGCGGTAGCCCTCTTTGTTGAACGGGCAGTGCCAGGCGAGCATGGCGGTGAGGCTCTTGTAGCGGTACTGCACATAGAGGCTCTGCGCCATTTCGCTCATCGTGTAGGTCTCGGCGTTGAGCGTCCATTGGGGCAGAAGGGTGAAGTTGGCTCCTGCCACAAAGTTGTTCCAGTAGAACTGGGCATTGGCATTGGCGGTGAAGTTGTCGCGGGAGTGGGAAAATTCCGACCCCTTGGAGACATAGTGGTAATAGGTGCCGTTCAGCGACAGGTTCAGGTGGTTCCACAGCCCTCTGACACCTACCTCGGCATAGGCGTATGGGACATACCAGAGGTCGGCATTCTGGTAGGTGAGGACGAAAAGGTCGCGTGCGTCATCGTAGTGATAGACATCGAAATAGGTATGGATGATGCGCATGGCACCAATGGATGAAAAGGCATAGAAACCACTGGGGTGGTTGTAGCGCAACAGGAGTGCGTCGCGGAGTTGCTCGCTGGGTTTGAGGGCGGGATTGCCGATGGTGCCTTCGACATCGTCGGTTTGCTGGAAGACTGGCGAAAGGGCGGCAAGGGTTGGCAGTATGGGTGTGTACTGCACAAAGGCGGTGAGACTTAGATTATCTGTGGCACGCCAGTTGAGGCGGGCTGTGCTGAGGTTGCGGAGGTAGGACTGACGGTTTGTGCCGTCGGTGACGTTGAGCAGTTTAGCTCCTGTGCCTATGGAGTAGCCTATGTTGCTGCCTATGGAGCCTTGCACTTCGGCGTAGAGGTAGGCGTTGTCTTTGGTCATGGCGGAGGTGGTGTTGTAGAGGGTGTAGTCGTTCTCGGCGAAGTTGTGCTGGTACTGAAGGCCTGTGCGGAGGGTTGTCGTGCCGAACTGCTTGCTGTATACGCCTTCGCCGCTGAGGGCGTAGCCGTGGCCGTCGACATGGGTGGCATAGGTGCCGGAGGTGTAGGCGAGGGTGTTGTCGTAGAGGTCGGTAGCGTATTCGCCCACCACGTTCAGCTCCATCTTCTGCCCATTGGGCATGCGGTGGGTGTAGAAGAGGTCGAGCTTGGGCAGGTTGTCCTTCTGGTAGCTGTGCTGCTGCATGGTCTGGTTGGTGGTTACGCCACGGTCGGTTTCGGTCATTGTGCCGGTGGCGTCGAGCGTCTTGGTTAAAAAGTTGTCCTGAAGCGAGGCCACGAACATGGTACTGTCGTCGTGCTGGTAGGTATACTCGGCATTGAGGGTGTGGTCGATGTACCAGAAGGGCATGTTGGTGCGCTGGCTGCGGGTGACGGTGCGGGCAGGGTCGATGTAGCTGTCCTCGAGTTGGTATGGCACTCGGTCGTAGTTACGGTAGCCAAGGGTGTACTCCAATGCAAACTCGCTCTTGCCCTTGTGGTAGGAGCCGAGCAGGTAGCCGTTGACGCAGCCGGTGGTCAGTGCCGTTTGTCCCTGTGCCACAATGCTTCCGCCGTCTTCGCGTTCCTTGAGTATGATGTTGATGATGCCGGTGGCACCTCGGTCGAGGTAGCGGGTGCCGGGGTTGTTGCTGTATTCCACGCGCTTGATTTGTTCGGCCCGGAGGTTGGCCAACCGTGTCAGAGGCACCTCCTTGCCGTTGATTTGCAGGATGGCCATGCCGCCGTCGACGGTAATCTGCTGCAAGGCCACGTCGACCCTCAGCCCTGGAAGCTTCAGCATGTCGAGGAGTACCAGGGTGCGACCCGCCGAAGCCACTTCTTCAGGTTTTGGCAGCACCACATAGCGGTCCACCTGCTCGGTGGTGCGGCTGGCCGTGACGCTGACGGCATTCAGTTGTTTGGCGTTCAAGGTCAGGGCACCCAGGTCGCCCGCCTCGCAGCGGACCACCAGCCGCTCGAATCCCACCGACGAGACCTCGACGCGGTAGGTTCCCTGCCCGCAGGGAAGAAGGAAGGCACCATCATCGGCAGTGGTGGCACCGGCCAGCACGCTGTCGCCGTCGGCATTGTGCAGCACGACATGGGCGAAAGGGACGGGGTTGCCGTCGGCATCCAGCACACGACCGGCGATTTGCTGTTGAGGAGTCTGTGCCGTAACAAAGGCAGCAAACAGAACAAAGAGTAGTAGTACAAGGTGTTTCATGACAAATGTGAATTTAGTCGATATTTCGTTTTAACACATATACAACGCGCGAGAGGCGAAAATCTATCATCTTGTCGAAAAAAAAGTTTAGAAAGGATTGGGTGGATGATGGTAAGTGGCTGATATCGATATTCGAGAGTGTAAAAAAACCTGCGGGAAGGTCTCCCCTTCCCGCAGGTTGGTGTGTTTGTCGGACTAGTCAGACTAGTCGGACTGGTCGGACATTATTAGGCATACAGCTCTTCGAAAATCTTGCGGAGCTTGGGGCTCTCGCGGAGTTCCTGAAGGGTGAATTCGGCGTGGCCTTTGGTGTAGCCGTTACCCATAATCATGTTGACATCGCTGCCGATACCTTCGGCACCGAGGCTGGCTTTGGTGAAGCTAGTGGCCATGCTGAAGAAGTAGACGATACCGTCGTCCTTGGTGCAGAGCACAGCGGTCATCTCCTGGTCGGGAACGTTGACGCAGTTGATGGTGACGTCGGCCATCTTGCCGTTGGTGAGCTTCTCGATGAGTTCGTACACCTGGACGGGGGTCATGCCGGCAGCGGACTCGACGATGTCGCAGAAACCGAGGTCCTTGATACGCTGGGTGCTCTTGGGGCTGTTGGCGATGCCGATAACCTTACCAGTGACACCTACGCGCTTCTTGGCCTCGTAGCAGCAGAGCATACCGCTCTTACCACCGGCGCCAAGGATGACAACGGTCTGGCCATACTGGCAGAGCTTGGCGGTCTGTGCAGGAGCACCGGCCACGTCGAGTGCGGAGAGAGCCAGCTTTTCGGGCATGTCGGTAGGAATCTTGGCATAGATGCCGCTCTCGAAGAGGATGGCCTTGCCCTTGATGTCGACCTGGTCGACGTCGGGACGGATTTCCTTAATCTCGTCGATGCGGAGGGGAGTGAGTGAGAGGCTGACGAGGGTGGCAATACGGTCGCCTTCCTTCAGGTCAATCTTGCCTTTGAGGACGTCGCCGATTTTCTCGACTTTGCCGAGGAGCATACCGCCGGAACCGGTGCGGCGATTGCGATGCTTGCCCTGCAACTCGACATTGAGGAACATTTCCTTCTTCACCTCTTCCATGATTTTCTCCTGGCTTGCACCTTCGCCGGCCTGCTGCTTGGCGTAGTTGTGGATGTCGGTGAACGAAGCGGAGTCGATGTTGAGGGTCTGCACGTCGATGAGAATCTCATTGTCGTAGAGAACGTCCATGTTGTTGTCCAGTTTGTTTGCGGGCTGGGGAAGAACGCCCTTGGGTTCGATGACACGGTGAGTGCCGTACTTGTTGCCTTTTGGTTGCATAATAATAGGTTTATGTCGTTAATAATTAATTATTTTACATTAAAAGGGATAACCTTTAAAACGTACAAAGATACACTTTTTTTTCGAAATAGAAAGAAAAAAAGATAAAAAAGGTATGATAGAGGGGATAGAGGAAGATAGGATATGATAGAATTTTTTTGATAGAAAGGGCTATTACTTCTACACTTTCTATCGCTTCTATTTTCTCTTATCGAGTTGTTGGCGAAGGTAGGTGTTTTCTTGTTCTAATTGTTGGAGGCGGGTGCGGAGGGAGTTTATTTCGCGGTAGGCGGCTTCTAACTCCTCTTTCTTGTCGGAACGGAAGCCAAGGCGGGCGGCGGTCATGCGTTCTTTTATGCCCCCTTCGGTGACGAACTCCTTTTCTTTTTTCCTCTGATAGGTCTGCATCATGGTGTCTACCATGCAACACAGAGTCACCGCAGCATTGCTCATCTCTTCGTCGGTCCAGCGGTCGAAGTATGGCTCATATTCTTCTACCTTGTTATGCTTCTGACAGAAGTGTTGCATGCCGATATATCGGGGATGGGATTCGTCCCACAGCGTAAGTTTATGGCTACGGAGATAGTCGAGGTAGTCCTCTTTTAGTTCCTTGATGCTGGCTCGCGCCACATTCAGCAGCTTGGCCTCCATCTCGGTGGAGGTAACTCCGTCGGCTGAACCCTCTACTATGTTCTGCTTACCACTACGGGCTGCTTGTACCATCTGGTCAACCGTGCGGTCGCCGTGGGCTGGGAGGAACCGCCTACAGAACACCACTGTCATATCGTAGAGCGTCACCGTTTTCTGGTAGAACCAGAGGTTCTCGTAATGGGCTTGCTTGCGGAGGTAGTGGTGGCTGGTTTCTTGTTGCATAGTATCTAATTTTTTAGAGGGGATAGATTTGATAGAGGGGATAGAAATTATAGGCTATTATCTATCATTTCTATCGCATCTATCCCCTCTATCATTTCTATTTCACTTCTATTCTTTGGCCGGGGCTGGTGGCGCGAAACTCGGGGGCGTAGAGGCATTGCAGCACTGAGGGCGCCAGCGTGAAGGAGCCGGGGTTGGTGACGTAGTAGTCGGCATCGATAATGTACTTGCCTTTCTCCAAGCGGTCGATATAGACGGCGTTGTGGCTGTTGTTGATGGCCACGTAGAAGCTCAGACCGTTTGTCCATGCCCAGCCGGAGGAGGTGCTGACAGGCTCCAGACAGGCGGCACGGAACTCTTTCAGCTCGACATACTCCATATTGCGGTCGCATTGCACATGCAGCCGCACCAGCAGACGGTCGCCTACAGCCACTCCCCTGCCCTTCTTCAACTCCGTCAAAGACCCATCGGCCTCCACCTTGTAGAGCGTCCGCGAGAGGGTGATACCCGTCTCGGAGGCGGGAATCTTGTCCATCTGCTCGGTGTACTGGTAATAAAGAGCCCCCCAGGATATACCCTTGACATCCCGCACAATGGTTGTGGTGACATTTCTCCCCGCAGTAAGCGAAGCCAAGCTATCCGCACGATAGGTATGCCGCAAATAGCCTGCCGAGCCACCAGTCACGTCCACCTGCAGCGTATCCACCAAAGCCTTACCCCGAACTATAATATTGTCGTCAGGCACAAGGGCGGGAGAAGAGCTTTTTGTTCCAACAGGCAACAGTGCCTGGATGGCCCTCAAGGTGGCGATGTCCGAACTCCAGCGGGTAGTCTGTTTCTGCTTGAGCAGCCATTGCTGCATCTGTCCGACAGAATGGGTGTCCTGCGGCATCACCTCGCGGAAAGTCTCAATCAGCAGGGCTTGCGTCTCAACAGGGCGTTGGTAATAGAACCATCCCGCCTTGTTGTCGCGCCAGTACATACCCATCTCGTCGCTGTAGAGAGCCTTCTGCCGTATGCGCTCCACCATCTCGCGTGCCAACTTGGTGTCGCCGTTGCGCTGGAACACGAGGGCCAGCAATGCCTGGTCGTAAAGCGAAGTGTAGTCGCCGTAACGCTGTTTGGCGTTGCCGTAGAAGTAGTCGAAGGCCTGTTTAGCACTTCCGGCAAAGGAACGGCCTGCATAATAGCTCCGCGTATAGAGGTAGTCAAGCATGATAGGCTTGCATTTGCTGTCGGGGTGTTTTGCCAGATACTTCTGCCAATCGAGATAGTCCTTGTAGGCCTCCTTGTCGACGTATGCCAGGGCGCGGGTCTCCATCGGGGTGATGCCACGCGACATCTGCCGAGCCATCATTCCATAGCCTTTGAGGATATGCTGTGTGACATAAGTGCTGCTATGTCTGCCTCCGGGCATCCAAGGCCAGCCGCCGTCGTGCCGCTGCTCCTTCCGCAACTTTTCAAAGGTCTCGCTGCTCTGCCGCTGCAACTCCTCTTCATCATAAAAGCGGGCAATGTTCTTCAGCTGTTCCACCTCGCTCAACCCCGACCGCAGCCATGGGGTCTCTTCCAGCAGGGTCTGCTTGATGTCCTCGTTGCGCAATAGGGGGCTGTCTGCCTCAGTGGCTGTCTTATTATCTCCAAGCATAGCTTGGTCGGCACAATGTTTCAGTTGCGGAAACTGTTCGGCAATAGTCTTGCCTATCGTGTTCACATAATAGCTGTTGAAGAGGTAGATATTCGACGGATTGCTGCACTCCTTCATAAAGGGCAGCGACTGGATGGCCAACCAAATGGGATTGGCCGTATACTCCACCGTGAAGCTCACGGGCTGTGCAGTCGCCGAAGTGGGGAGCGTCATCGTGTACTGTTTCGTCCCTTTGCCGTTCATATACATCGAAACCGACTGCGTCACCGCCTGACGGTTGGTCAGCAGCGGCAACGGACCTTGCTCGCCGTCGCTATGCTTTGCCGCCGTGGCGACATACTTATACGTGGCCACCGTGCCACCCACAGGGACGTTGACCGTAAACTGCACCGGCACCGTACCACGAGCGGGAACTGTTATTAATTGAGATTTGAGAATTGAGAATTGAGAATTATTTCTTTTGTCAGCTGAATTTTCAATTTTCAATTTTGAATTTTCAATTTCAAAGGAGAATTCCACTGTTACCGTGAGGTCGCTGTCCGTCAGGTTCATCACCTTGGCCATCAGGGTGGCAGTGTCGCCCTCGCGCAGGAAACGGGGCATATTGGGCTGTATCATCAGTTCCTTTCGGGTGATGAGTTGCCGCTCCAGCGAGCCGGTGGCCAGCTCCTGCGTCCACGCCAGTCCCTTCACGTTCCACTGCGTCAGCAGGTCGGGGGCGGTGAAGCTGTAGCTCACCGTGCCGTCCTTGTCCGTTCTAAGAGTAGGCTCGAAGAAGGCCAGGGTGCTGAGATTGGTGCGAACGTAGGGTTTCTCTTCCGTAGCACTTTTCGTTTTTGCCGAAGGCTCAACAGCGTACATCACTGCCGCCTCCTCCATCTCGACATCATCCTCCACTACTTCCAAATCAGTCACCACAACGTCCTCGGTCGCCTGTATGGCGTTCTTCACTCCGGCACGCTTGCGCATACTCCCATTCTTTGTCACCATGCCGCTCTCACCGCGGGCAGTAGCGTAGCCCACGCCTCCCACCGAGGCCACGATGCTCTCCACCTGTGTGCCGGGCATCGACAACATGTTTCTCCAACGCCAGCCCCGATGATTGAGGGCGGTGAAATCCCATCCGCTTGGGCTTTTGCCTTGATAATAGATGTGTTTGCCATGAGGGATAAGCAGGTCGTGCCCCTCGCGATAACGCCAATCGAGGTAATAAGACAATCCCACAGCCGTATTAGACTCGGTGTTGCGCCACGGGAACCACGCAAACGAGTTGCCGCCGTAGCCATAGTTGTCCAAAGCCGCGTCGTACATGCCCAGCAACAAGGCTGCGGGAGCAAGCGGGGCGGTACCCTCGTCCTTGGGCGACACCTTGATGGTCCAGCGTTCCTTCTCGCCGGGTGTTAGCTTGTCGCGGAAGGTCAGTATCTGCACATCCAATTTCTTGTGTTCGAAGGGCACCTCCACACGGTAGTGCTCCCTTTCAAAGCGGCCCTCCTTCACGGCACACAGGTTCACATCGAAACCACCCAGCAGGGCCTCGCTTACAGGTATGCGCAACGTCGCAATCCCATTGTCCACACGCAGCAGGCGGCGTTGCACCGTCTTGTCGCCACACACCAGCTCGTAAGCCGCATGCACGTCCCTGTGGCGTGTGCCGAAACGCAGCACCACGGTATCGCCCACCTTGGCCTCCTGGGTGCTGATGTCCGACCACAGCAAACCCATCGTATACACCTTGGTGCTCCCTTTCGGGGTATATACTACCACCAACGTGTCGGCCACTGTACTCTTGCCATGCTCGTCCGTCGCCATCCGCAGGCGGTATACACCCGGTTCCAACATAGGCATCGGCACCCTGTTGAGCGTCAACCCCTCGCACTTCACGCGGGTATCAAACACCCGTTTCTCCACTGGCCAGTTCCACATATTCTCTTCCTCACGGGTATATGCCGTCAGCGGGAAACGCTTGCCGAACTCCTCGCGGCTGATTGTATGGCGTACGCCAGCAAGCAGCTGCGAGTGCGAAAGCAAAGGGCGTTCGGGCTGCCGCAGCCGCTCGACGCTGAGGACGACATACCCCTTCATCGGGGTGCCGTTGATGTCGCAATACTTGTATTCCACACTGGCCAGCTCCTGCAGCTGTTCTGGCAGCGTGATAGAGATGTAGCTGTTATCATATCCCGCATTGAGCGTAAGGCTATGGCTGTGTGTCTCGCCATTGATATCGGTCACGTCCACCCTCACCTCATACGTGAAACAAGGGTTAGTGGAGAGCTCTATGTTGCTGTCGGGCTCGGCCACGAAGGCAATACGGAACTGTCCTTCGGCATCGGTAACCAACGAATCGGACACCAGAGTAACCACCTCGCTGTACAGGCTATACCCAAACCATCTGCGCCACCACGGCCGCATCATCGACCGCGTGACGGAATAAACCACCTTTGCCCCACTTACAGGCACCTGCGTGTACGAAGCTGCCAACCCCTCCACCGCCAAGCTGTCGCCCAGCGAGGGAACCACCGAGTGACCTTCGGCATCTTTGCGGTCCACCCCTTTCAGGGTGACGGTGAACTTGGGCTGCTTGTAGGCTTCGACGGGGAAATACTTCCCGCACAATGTCTCCTTTTTCTTCTTTGGGTTGGTGTAATAAGCAGCTATCCGGAACTGCCCAGGCAGTGCTTTGGCGGGGATGACGAACTGCCCGCTGAAGCTGCCATACGCATCGGTGATGCCGCGAAGCGTGTCAACCGTCTTATAGTTGACATCAAACAGCTCCACCTTCACGCTGTCGCCGCCGACGGTATGTCCCCGGCGGTTATTCTCCACACGGCTTTTAAGCAGCATGAACTGCAGCGTGTCGCCAGGACGGTACACCGGCCTGTCGAGGAACATCTCGGCCACCTCGCGTACCGTGTCAAGCCGGTTGGAGCCCAATTCACAATGGCTAACCACTTCCAATCCCTTATACTTAGTCACCAAACGCCAATCGAATTCGTACCTGTCCTTGCCCCCTTCCGCGCCAAAGGCGAAAAAGCCCTGCGCATCGGTTGTGGCGGTGGCCACCGTGCTGTACTTCGCGTCGTAGTAGTTCTTGCTGCGCTGCAGCTGCACCTTCTGCCCTGCCACCGGCCCCCCTGTCACATAGTCCATCACATAGCCGTACACACTGTCTTCGGGCGACGACATGATTAAAAAAACCGCCGCCGACACTGCAAAGCCCCTCACGCAAAAGCCCTCGCTTGTGAAATCCTTGGTGGGCGACGCCATCAGCAGGTAGCGCCCCGGGGCTAGGGCAGGGATATAACCGTAATGCTTGTACGATTTATAATCTTTCGGCAGGGAGAACGACTGACTCCACGATTTAACCACCCGCTCTTTCAAAAGCCGGGTCCTTTTATCCGAATCGCTCTTGTAATATTGCTTTAACCACTCGGGATACTTAATCACACGGTAATAGAGATTGTCCACATTGCGTGTCGAAACCCTCATCAGTATGTCGCGGTTGGCAGGCGACACCTCACTGATTGTCATATCGATATTCGTCGACTGTATGGTTCTTTTCCGGTTGGCACAGGCCACGCCGCCCTGGCTCTTGGGCCAGCGTGCAATGGCACTGTCGCAATAAGCCAGTGCCGTCAGGTAGTCGCCGTCCTGTTCATAAAAACCAGCCATCCGATCGTACAACTCTGCCATTTGCTCGTTGCCCGTCCAGCGGCAGCGGTTCAGGCAATCCTGCACCAACCGTTTGCGGTAGGCCAACGACTTGTTTGGCTGGGCAACGAGGAAATTGATCAGTCGAATCTCGTTATACAATATCAGGTTCACATTCCCTTTCGAGGGACGTGATGAGTACCACGTAGTCAACTGCCTCTGCAGCTCTATCTTCCGTTTCAGCGGCACATATTACATGGCCAGATGCATCACCAGGTCGTACATCGTCGGGGTGGTGTTGAAGCTCACATTCTTCGGTGCGGAACAGAAGTCGGCAATCTGCATGTTCGGCACTTCGCGCAAGGCAAGCGTGTCAACAAGCGCCGAGTCGATGTTGCCGAGGAAAATGTAGCACAGACAGCTGTCCACAGTGGTGAGGTACGGCAGAATAGCACGGAAGCGCGCCAGACTGCTGTCTGCCACATCCTCCTGATAGTTGATGGCTGCCCGCTCCATAAACCACGTGGCGGCAAGCAGCTGGCGACTAGTCGCCGGACCTCTCTGCCCGGCAAGGGCACGACCCATCGCAACAGTGCGCAGACTGTCGGCCAAGGTGTAGGCGTCGGTGTAGCGCTGGTTGGATAGCTGTTTCTCAATGCGGGCCCAGGCATCGGGCTTACCGTTATTGCCCTGCTGGGCAAACACCGGCTGGAGTGCCAGCACAGCGACAATCAGTAAGGAGACAATTGGTTTCATGGTGTTAGATATTTGTGTTAAAGTGTTAGATGTTGATATGTTGATAAGTTTTTATGGTTCGCATTATATAACACAAAACATATCAACCCATCAACGGATTTAACGAATTCAAAATAACTCATTCTTTCATTTCGATAACGCCAAAAAGGGCGTATTATTGCCCCTCAGACACTTTAACGTTTAGAGCCACATGATGTGCCAAAAGTGACACACCCAGACAAAAAAAAGAAGGACGGCCATAAACGACCGCCCCTCCCGCACGCTGAAGAACCACAATTACCACTAATCACGCGTGCCTTTTTTTCTCCACGTAATACACAGACAACACTTGTGATAAAAGAGATCCGTGGAAAAACAATGTGCTACTCGATTAACTAATTAGCGCATTAACATATTAAACATCAACATTATTTATTATTAGGTGTGCCAGGATACTGGAACGAGCCGTCTATCGACACCGAGAAGGGAACCAAACGGTGCTGGCC
>R21__coassemble_834_pt1 | contig 23476 bp, 17 predicted proteins | sample R21__metabat2_low_PE_009 | metagenome-assembled genome bin R21 | reverse complement strand
GTTGTATTTGGGTGGGAATAACATTGACAAAATAAACATTGCTAGAAATATTATTTCACTCAATATTGATCAAGACTCTTTTTCGCTGGATAATTCCATAAAAGACTCAATATTGTCAAATTATAAAATTTATGAAAAGGAGAACGTAAAACAGTATATAGAAGTTCGAAACAAATTATCCGAGATGCTTATTGACCTGCAAGAGAAAATAAACAATATAATGGATTCTTTTGTAGGTGATTTCAAAAAAACGCTTATCACTTTTATGACGTTTTTTATCTCGGTTATAGTAATCCAAGTAATTTCCAATGGGGATTTTATTGGTGGCTTTACAAATCCAATCATCGGACTGTCTTTCGCTTTCTTGCTGATTGACCTGGGAATTTTTTTATATTCTAAATGGGAATTAAAAGAAAAACTGAATTCATTTCAAAAGCATTATTCACAGATTAAAAAGCGTTACAAGGACTTATTGTCTGATGTTGATTTAGACAATATCTTTGAAGAGTGTAATCCAGAAAAAAATGATAGAGGGGAGTCTCTAATAGAAAAACAAACAATAAGATACTCAATATTATGGGTTGGCTCAATCATTATCATTTTTATTTTTTTATTAGTTGTTTTATTTCTAAATAATGATTGGCATATTATTCAAACACACCGCCTAACCATATTTAACAGTCTAATTATTTTGATATGCTTTATACTGAATATATTTCTATAAAAAGAATATCTCTGCATATTGTAGGCAATAAAGCCGCCGAAGAGGGTCTTTCTCTTTCAGCAACATCTCTTATTCTTAAAGATGATGTTAAAAGATTGATGCTAAATTATTATCTCCAACCATTTGTTTCCGACGAAAATTACCAACTATACCACGACAGCGGTATTGAGTACAATGTGGTATATGGTGCTGCCAATGCCATTTTTGACAATCCCGAGGCACTGTATGAGCAGTCGATAATCCTTGCCAAGCATCTCTACGAACAAAGTACACACCCAAAAATCAAAGGCGGCGAGTTCTACACCGTGTATTTCAAGGACTGCATATTGGATGGTGATACTGTGGATGCTATTGGTTTGTTTAAGTCGGAGAACAAGGACACCTTTTTGAAAGTATTACGAGAGGGGGGCAATTTCAACCTTGAAAGCGAACAAGGGATCAATATCAAGAAACTTGATAAAGGTTGCCTTATCTTCAATAAAGAACGCGAAAACGGCTATGTAGTTGCTGTGGTGGATAACACAAATCGGGGTGTAGATGCGCAGTACTGGATTGACGACTTCCTGCATGTACGGCAGCGCAAGGATGAGTATGCCAACACGGAGAATGTCATGGCAATGGCCAAGCAGTTCATCACCAAAGAACTGCCTAAGGAGTTCGAGGTGCCCAAAGCAGATCAAATAGACCTGCTGAACCGTTCGCTACAGTTTTTCAAAGAGAAGGACACCTTCGACATCGAAGACTTCGCCAACGAGGTAATTGAGCAACCCGAAGTAATCGAAAGTTTCAAAAACTACAAGAAAACCTTTGAGGAAGAGCGCTCCATGGAGATTGATGACAGCTTCGCCATCTCACAGCACGCTTTCAAGAAACAACAGCGAAGCTATAAACGCATCATCCGCCTTGACAAGAAGATCCAAATCATCATCGACGGCAACCGCGACCACGTGGAGCAAGGCGAGGACGAAAAAGGGAAATACTACAAGGTCTACTACAATACTGAGGAATAATGCTGTTCTACAACTATACAACATGAAACAAAAAAAATACAAACCCAAGATAATGGTCAGTTCTTCCGTATATGGATTCGAGAATGAGCTGAACCAGATATGCGCTTTGTTGAAAAAGATGGGATACGAAGTTTGGAATTCTCATCTTGGTACAATAAAGGTCAATCCTAGATTGTCTAACCTAGAGAACTGCTTGAAGGCGGTAGAGGAGTGTGACCTGTTTCTTGGAATTATTCGAACAAACTGTGGTACAGGTAATATTGATGGAAAGAATATCACATTTGAGGAAATGAAGAAGGCTGTCGAAATGAAGAAGCCCTATTGGTTCCTCACTCATAGAGATGTTGTTTTCGCTAGACAGCTATTTAAAAACATCGAGACAGCTCCAATATCATTCAAAAGCAAGAAGTTCTTTGACCCACTTTGCTTAGAGATGTACAATTTTGTCATAAAGGACGACGTGCCAGTTGGTGAACGAACAGGAAATTGGAACCAAGAGTTCTATCAATTTGATGATATAGCAAGATACTTAAAAACTCAATTTAAAGACAAAGAGTCTATTTTAAGATTACTTAATAGGGAGGAACAATAATGGACAACACATTTGTAATAGACAATCTTCTTCGGCAGAACGAAAGCGATGTTCTTGAGTTCAAAAAGAATTATTCCGCAGACGTAATAGCAAAAAATGTTACAGCTATGCTGAACAATCGTGGAGGCGATATTCTCATTGGTGTAACAGAAGAAAAAGAGGTGATTGGAATTGAGAAAAATGTCGATATAGATAAGCTTCTGAACAAACTGTTATCAGAAATCGCTCCGTCTGCACCTATTGATGTACAATTGGTAGAATATAATGGGAAAACCATCCTGATGATTCGTGTCTGGGAAGGTAGCCAAAAACCCTATTCATATAAGGGAACGATATACCAAAAGATAGGCAGTCATGGCAAAAGCCTATCCAAGATTCTTGCCGACAGAAAGGATGCAGATATCAACTGGGAGAGAATGCCACTACTTGGAGCCGACCTCTCGGATTTGGATATGGAAGAGGTCAAAAAGACAGTCGATCACCTGCAGGAGTCAGGGAAATCAATGACAACCGATACAGAGGAGTTTTTGATAAACAATGGTTTGATACAGAATGGAAACATCACGAATGCCTGCGCCTTGTTGTACGCAAAAAATCCGTCCAGATTCTATACCCAATGCGTTATCCGATTGTCTGTCTTTTCGTCGGACTCCCCCTCAGATTTAGTAGAGACAAGGAACTACGCTGGAAATATATTCAAGAATGCAGAGGCGATATTTCAATTTTTTGATGAATACTACAAAAAGAGTATAGTCATTGATGCACCTCAACGGACCGAGAAATGGAATTATCCCCGTGTCGCCGTCAGGGAGGGTGTGATGAACGCTATAGTGCACAGAGACTATAGTTTCTACCAAGGGTTCCTCCATATTCAGGTTTACCCAACTCACCTTGACATTCTAAACTATGGTACTATGGAACCCATAGTTTCGTATGCAACAAAAGGAATACTGGAATATTCTATGCTGAGAAATCCAGACATTGCCTATCAATGTTACTACAGAAAGCTGATCGAAATGCGGGGAACAGGTATCATGCGCATGAATGACGAGTGTAAAAAGCTCGGACTAAATCCTCCAGTATTCAGCATAGATGGTGATGTGGTAAAAGTATCGTTCTCTATCCGACAATGGGGAGCAAACAGTACCGGTGTTGGTATGTTGGAAAAAATGTTAGATACTGCAATAAGAGGTCTTTCTTCCAATGTGAAGATGAAAATGCTTGCTGTTCTTGACAATATCAATAATAAACCTGGTATAAAATCGTTGGGTCTGAGTGATGCAACAGGTATTCCCAAGAAAACTGTTGATAGATATTTGTCAGAGTTGAAAAAAGCAAATATCATCAGGTATGAGGGCTCGGACAAGAATGGTGGATTCCATATTAACAATGACTTCATGGAATAATAGTCCATTGGTATGCAAGTAAGTATGTAGGTGGTTATGTAAGTGAATATGTAAATGAGTATGTAAATGAGTATGTAAATGAGTATGTAAATGAGGTGGAGCAAATGCCCGAGACAACTTTCGACCAGATTGTCGATAAATATGTGGAGATGAATGCTGCTCATCCTTTCATGGAAGGCAATGGCCGTTCGACCCGCATCTGGCTCGATATGATATTTAAGAAACGTCTGAAATTGTGTGTGGATTGGAGCAAAATAGACGAACACGAATACCTTGATGCTATGATTGCAAGCCACACAGACAGCAGCAAGATACGCATATTGCTGAAACAGGCTCTCACCGACCGAATAGACGACCGCGAAATGTTCATGAAAGGCATAGACTATTCCTATTATTACGAGCAAGAGGAATAATCTGTTAGACCTGCCTCAATAAATCCATTCAATAACTTCATAGAATACAAACAGCACACAGCAAAAGACAATTTAATAAAACAGATATAGTAAAAGCACAAAAAAACGCCAAGATATAACAAGTATGCATACCAAGATGGAATATATTACATACAAGAACAGAATTGCCGTTATGGAGAATGGCGTGGAGGTGGGGGAAGTGACGTTCCCCGAAAGTGAGAAAGGCGTATATGTCATCAACCACACTTATGTGGACGACCGTCTGAGAGGTCAAGGCATCGCGTCGGAGCTGGTGCGCCGTGCGGTGGAAGAGATTGAACGTAGGGGAGGCCGGGTGGAGGCCACCTGCAATTATGCGCTGTTGTGGCTGGCCCGACACCGCGGATACGACATTGGCGACACACCCCTTTCATGCCCAATCAACTAAAGCCACATCGGTAACCCGACCAAATTTTCAGGCAACTTCGATGTATTAATATCGGACACTAACACTTTCGAGGTTTCTCTATTCAATTATCAATTTGTTCCTCATCATTGCCTTGGTCTGGCTTGGACGGTACGCCTTCTGAGCTTTCGGGTGCTTCGGTATTGAGGGCGCGGGTGCTGGCGCGGCGGAGCTCGAAGTCGCGGCCGAGGTATTTCTCCCGCACGTCGGGATCGGCGGCCATCTCTTCGGGGGTACCGTGGTGGAGCACACTGCCTTCGTAGAGGAGGTAGGCACGGTCGGTGATGCTGAGGGTTTCGTGGACGTTGTGGTCGGTGATGAGTATTCCGATGTTGCGGTCCTTCAGGTGGGCGACAATGTCCTGAATGTCCTGCACAGCGATGGGGTCGACACCGGCAAAGGGTTCGTCGAGGAGGAGGAACTTGGGGTCGTTGGCCAGTGCGCGCGCTATCTCGGTGCGGCGGCGTTCGCCACCGGAAAGCTGGATGCCTTTGCTGCGGCGAATCTTCTCAAGACCAAATTCGGTGATGAGGGATTGAAGCTTCTCTTTCCGCTCGGCTGTTGTGAGGTCTTTGCGGAACTCGAGGATGGACATGATGTTGTCCTCGACGGACATGTGGCGAAAGACGGAGGCTTCCTGTGCCAAATAGCCAACACCAAGCTGGGCACGTCGGTACATGGGCATTTTGGTGATTTCACGGTCGTCGAGAAACACACGTCCGGAGTAGGGCTTGATGATGCCCACTATCATATAGAATGTGGTGGTCTTGCCAGCACCGTTGGGACCCAGCAGGCCTACTATCTCGCCTTGCTGCACACTGACGCTGACTTCTTTTACTACGGTGCGAGAGCGGTATATCTTGACTACGTTTTCGGTTCGAAGTTGCATGTGTTGATTTGTTGATATGTTGTTACATTGGTTGTTGATACGTTGATATGTTGTGGGGCAACTTATCAACGTATAAACGATTTTATATGATTCCCTCGCGGAGGATGTCGTGGAGGTGGAGCACGCCGAGATAGCACCCTTGGCTGTCGACGACCACCAGCTGGGTGATGCTATGTGTGCGCATGAGGTGGAGGGCGTTGACGGCATATTCGGTATCGACGATGGTCTTGGGGTTGCGGGTCATGATGTCGGCGGCGGTGAGCCGGTCGAACGATGTGTTGGCCTTAATCATGCGTCGAAGGTCACCGTCGGTGACGATTCCCTCTACAGCCAGACCTTGAGGAGATGGCGTGACGACAACGGCGCAACCCAGCCGTCGGGAGGTCATCTCGAGGATGGTTTCGCGTACGGGGGTTTCAGGTGAAACACTGGGTTTCTCGTTCTGAAGGTAGAGGTCGCTGACCCGCATATAGAGCTGCTTGCCCAAAGCGCCGCCGGGATGGAATCGGGCGAAGTCGCGTGCCGAGAAGTCGCGGCAAGCCATGAGCGCGATGGCCAAGGCATCGCCCATAACCAACTGCGCGGTGGTGCTGCTGGTCGGGGCAAGGTTGTTGGGACAGGCCTCATGCTCCACGGTGGTGTCGAGCACGATGTCGGCCTCGCGAGCAAGGAAGGAGTCGGTGTTGCCCACTATGGCGATAAGCTTGTTGCCGAAGTTCTTGACCAATGGGATAAGGACTTTGATCTCAGGGGTGTTGCCACTTTTGGAGACACACACCACCACATCGGTGGGCTGAATCATGCCGAGGTCGCCATGTATGGCGTCGGCGGCATGCATAAAGAGGGCGGGTGTACCCGTACTGTTGAGGGTCGACACTACCTTGGCAGCGATGTTGGCACTCTTCCCGATGCCCGTGAAGATGACGCGGCCGGAGGTGCAAAAAATCGTTTCAACGGCTGCCGAGAAGCTGTTACCGATGTGCGAAGCGAGACTTTCGACAGCTTTTTTTTCTTCTGCAATTACTTCTATTGCAATTCTCTGTATTTCTTCTTTAGTCTTCAATGTTGTTTTTTTTTTGCCATTTGAAGAAAAAATGGTATCTTTGAAATGCAAAATTACACTTTTTTTTTGGATTATGACTGTTTTGCTGACACATTTGAAAGAAATATTCGGCTTCGATAATTTCAAAGGCGAACAGGAGGCTATCATTAACAGCGTCTTGGAGGGACACGACACTTTTGTAATCATGCCGACCGGTGGTGGAAAATCGCTCTGCTACCAGCTCCCCGCCATGATTTGCAAAGGCACAGCCATCGTGGTTTCGCCCCTCATAGCCTTAATGAAGAACCAGGTCGACGCTGTTCGGTATACAGCCGGACGCGACGGTGTGGCACATTTCCTCAACTCCTCCCTTTCCAAAGTGCAAACCCGCGAGGTGAAGGACGACTTGATGAAAGGGGGCACTAAACTGCTTTATGTCGCCCCCGAAACCCTCTCGAAAGAGGAAACCGTCGAATTCCTGCAACAGCTCGACATCTCTTTCTTTGCCATCGATGAAGCCCACTGCATCTCCGAGTGGGGACACGACTTCCGCCCCGAATACCGCCGTCTACGCAACGCCGTGGATTCCATCAACCCCCATGTTCCCATCCTCGCCCTCACAGCCTCCGCCACCCCCAAGGTGCAGCAGGACATCATCAAGAACCTGCGCATGGAGCACGCCAACCTCTTCATCTCCTCTTTCAACAGGCCGAACCTCTACTACGAGGTACGCCCCAAGCCCTCTGAACCTATCGAGCTCCACCGTGAGATAGTGAAATTCGTCCGACAGAACGAAGGCAAAAGCGGCATCATCTACTGCCTCACCCGCAAACGCGTTGAGGAGCTGGCCGAGCTGCTGCAACTCAACGGCATCAAAGCCCTTCCCTACCATGCGGGACTGGACAACAAAGTGCGTGCCGAGAACCAGGACAAATTCCTGATGGAAGAAGTGGATGTCATCGTTGCCACCATCGCTTTCGGCATGGGCATCGACAAGCCCGATGTGCGTTTCGTCATTCACCACGACATACCCAAAAGCCTCGAAGGCTACTATCAGGAGACTGGCCGTGCAGGCCGCGACGGCGGCGAAGGCCAGTGCATCGCTTTCTACTCCGAACAAGACGTGGAGAAACTATACAAATTCTTCACCGACAAAAATATCACCGAGCAGGAGATGGCCAACCAACTGGTGCAAGAGGTGGTCAGCTACGCCGAGTCATCGGTATGCCGCCGATTGAACCTCCTGCGTTACTTCGGTGAAGACTACAACGTGGAGAACTGTGGCTGCTGCGACAACTGTGTCCATCCCAAACCCCGTGTCCCTGCACGCGAAGAGATGCAATACGCCCTCGAAACCGTGCTGGCCACCAAACAGGCCTTCAAGGCACAGGACATTGTCGATGTGATGATGGGAAAGAAAAACAGCAACACCAAAATATACCACCAGGACGAACTTGAGCAATGGGGACAAGGCACTGACCACAACGCCCTCTACTGGAAAGCCGTCCTGCGGCAGGCGCTATTCGATAAGCTCCTCACCAAAGAGATTGAGATGTTCGGTGTGCTTAAACTCACCCCTGCAGGACACCGTTTCATCAAGAAACCCTACGACATCATGGTAGCCTGCGACCACGACTACAGCCAATCCTCCGACGAGGACACTGGTCCTACACCTACAGGAGGTGCCGCTGTGGGCGACGAGGCACTCTACACTCAACTCAAAAGCCTTCTGCGCAACATAGCACGCCACGAAAAGCTCCCGCTGCACGTCATCTTCGAGGACCGTTCCATCAACGACATGACCATCCAGTATCCCTGCACCGTCGAGGAGCTCAGTCGCTGTGTGGGTGTAGGTATCGCCAAAGCTCAGAAATACGGACAGCCTTTTGTCGACCTCATCAAGACCTATGTCGAAGAAAACGATATCGAAAGGCCCCAGGACATTGTCGTCCACTCCTCGGCACGCCGCTCCGAAAACAAAATCTACATCATTCAGGCTATCGACCGCCGGAAATCGCTTGACGACATTGCCCGAGGCAAAGGCATGACCCTCGACGAACTCATGGCAGAGATTGAACGCATCATTTCATCAGGCACAAAACTCAATATAGACTACTACATCGACGAGAACATCGAACCCGAACACCAGCAGGTGCTTCTCGACTATTGGCGCGAATCGGAGAATGTCAATATGGAAGAAGCCCTTCAAGAGGCCTACGACGAATTCGACGACGACGAAGACTACCCCCCTGAGGAGATACGACTGATGCGCATTAAATTCATGTCCGACTACGGTCACTAATTATAATGCCTGAATGCGTTAATTCGTAAATCTGATTAGCACATTCCCACGTTAACACATCATAATTATGATAACCCCAGGAATTAAAAACCAACTGCGACAAACCGTCACCGACCAGATGACCGCCGACCGCGTGGGCAGCGGTTTGGCACAGGTGTTTGCCACCCCCATGATGATAGCCCTGATGGAACAGACCTGTGCCGAAAGCGTGGCTCCCCTCCTCCCCGAAGGGCAAAGCACCGTGGGCACACATATCAATGTGTCGCATTGCTCCGCCACCCCCATCGGCATGGAGGTGTGGTGCGACAGCGAACTGATTGAGGTGGACCGCCGTCGGCTCGTTTTCAATGTCAAAGCCTACGACTCCTGCGGCCTCATCGGCGAAGGGGAACATGAGCGTTTCATCATTGACAATGCCAAATTCCAAGCCAACACCGAGAGCAAAGCGAAAAAGACAATCCCATGATCCAGCATCCGCGTCTCACTCGGCGTATCGCTGATGATAAGGAGGAGCGAAACACCGCTGGTTTTTCACTTCCCCCGCAACAAACCACCACGGCACCCGGGCGTTTCAAACAATCGCTGGCACGCTATCTGGCCATAGTGGGTGTATACCTGTTGGGGCTGATAGTCCTCAAGGTGGTTGAGCTCCTTGTGCTGGGTGAGGGCTCGCTCGAAGCCCGTATATGGGTCCATGCACTGGTGTATAACCTGATTGTGGCCTCGTGGGAAGCCTTGGCCATAGGTATCCTTTACTTTCTGATACGTCTGCTCTCCGAACGGGCAGCCATAATCACTGCGGCAATCCTGTATGCACTCCTGCTGCTGTCGGAAACCGGGCTGACGCTGTACGTGGCGCACAACGGCTTCATACTGGGTTGCGAACTGGCGGTACGGCCATTCAACGAAACCCTCATGGCGATAAAAGGAGCCATGGGTGTGGTAGTGCCTCTGGCGCTTGTGGCCGTGCTGACGGGCGGCATAACACTCATCGCCCTGTGGCGTGCCAAGCGTCCCACACCGGCCGTTTGGGCAACGGCAGTGGTTGTTGGCCTGTTGATAGTGCTCTCGCTCATATTCAAAATGTCGCACCTGGTAGTAAACAACTATCGTCAATTCATCCTCAACAAAACCCTCTATCTGGTCGACGACTGCCGCGTCTATTTCCGTCAAACCCGCCACAATCCGGCAAACGGCCAGCAAACAGAGTACAACCAACAGTACATCACCGAACTCCTCGCCACCCACCCCGAGTGGGGCACACCCCTCGACCCTCGCTACCCCTTGGAGCGACCCACCCCTGTCGACACCTTCCTCTCACCCTATTTCCAATCGGGCAAAGCAACACCCAATATTGTCATCATCATCGTGGAATCGTTGGGGGCCGAGATGATGGGCACGGGAGCCATGCCCTTTGTCGACTCTCTGGCGGCCACAGGGCTCTACTGGCCCAACTGCCTCTCCACCACCATGCGCAGCTACGGAGCCATACCTGCCGTCACTGGCTCGGTAGGTGGTCCTCGCAGCTTCCAATTCGGCACCATGCCCGACCACAACAGCCTTTTCTCCCTCCTCAAATCGTCCGGCTACAACACCCGAGCATACTATGCCGGCGACTTCCATTTCGACTGCATCTACGAGTACCTCACCGCCCAGCGCCTCGACTACCTCTCGCCACTGTACGACGAGTTTGTCTCCTCTCCGCCGCAGGGTGCCTACTGGTGGGGCTACAACGACGACATCCTCTTTGCCCACACCCTCAACGACCTCGAAGGCTACTCCCGCCACCCACACCACGCTCCACACCTCTCGCTCGTCACCACCCTCTCTATGCACGAAGAGCTGCGCCTTCCGGACAAAGCCCTACAGCAAGACTACCAGCGGCGCGCCTCCCTGTTGAAACCGGCTAGCACTGGCCTTGCCTCCCTCTTCCCCGCCTGCCTCTTCACCGACGACTGTCTGCGGCGGTTCATCAACGACTACCGAAAGCTCCCCGGCTACGCCAACACCCTCTTCGTCATCACTGGCGACCACGCCTCGGGCCGTCAGCATGGCGACCACCTCTCCTCGCACCATGTGCCGCTCATCCTCTGGTCACCGCTCATCAAACGTCCCGCCACCTTCACGCATCTCGTCACCCATAACGACATCGCTCCCGCTCTCTACGGCCTTTTAACATCCCATTTCGGGTTGAAACCCCATCCCACCGTCCATTGGTTAGGCGACGGTCTCGGCCCCTCGCCCAAGACCCTCGTAGTGGTCAACTATATCCACAAGATACAGAATATCATCTACCACAACTACTACTACCAACCAGCCAACAGCTTCCTGTCCGAAGAATTCTACACCTTCGGTTCAGACCTGACCCTCCATCCCTGCAACGATACCGAAGCCCTGGACTCATGCAGAAGACAGATGGAACTGCTCCGATACCTCTACTCCTACACCTACCTCTCCAACCACCTTACCGCCCATCCCGTGGACACCAGCCGATACACTACAGCAACCATCTATCTGTCCAATACCGATATCACAAGCGTCACACCCGACAATCAATCATCCTATACCGAGCACACCGTCTTCCCCTCCACTCAGCTACACGCAAAACAAGGGTACACTACTGCGAGGGTTTCGCTCGAAGCCGATGCCACCATCGTGGGAGACCCCACCATGGAACAATACCACATCCTCACCTTCCACCTCACCGATGGCAAGGGCGAACAGCGCCACGACGAACCCCTCTACCGCAACTACACCAACGGCAAACACCTCAGCGTCACCAAAACCTTCCCCCTCAACGGCGCGGAAGCCCCCCTGCTGGCCATCACCCTGCATCCCCCCTACTCCCAAGCCGACTGGCTGGCCGGGAGCAGCGTCACCCTGTCAAACATCAAAATCACCATCGAATATGGCAAATAACCTGAACGTTGATAGCTCCATCCGATTAGCCTAAAACAGATAAACATATCAACGTATCATCATATCAACATATAAACGTATCAACATATCAACATAAATCATCTCTATGTTCAGAATAATAATTCCCCTTATAGCATCGATACTACTATTGCACGGATGCGCCTCTGTAATTACCAGTGGCGGAACGCCACCCCCGTCGCCCTACGGCCCGTGCCCCACACCCCAGCAGGTGCGGTGGCAACGCATGGAGATGAACATGTTCTGCCACTTCGGCCCCAACACCTTCTCCGGCAAAGAGTGGGGCGAGGGTACCGAGCCCGAAGACATCTTCAATCCCTCCGCCCTCGACTGCCGCCAATGGGTGGCCACAGCCATAGCAGCAGGCATGAAAGGTGTCATTCTCACCGCCAAACACCACGACGGTTTCTGTCTGTGGCCCAATCCTGCCAGCACTCATACTGTCGCCCACAGCCAGTGGCGCAACGGTCAGGGCGATGTACTGCGCGACCTCTCCCAAGCCTGCCGTGAGGCGGGCATCAAAATGGGCGTGTATATCTCCCCATGGGACCGCAACGCTCCCACCTACGGCACTCCCGCCTACAACGAAACCTTCCGCAAAACCCTGCATCATGCGCTCAGCAACTACGGCGACATCTTCGAGCAGTGGTTCGACGGTGCCAACGGCGAAGGACCCAACGGGCGCAAACAGCAATACGACTGGCCGCTGTTCAACTCCACCGTCGCCGCACTTCAGCCACAGGCATTAATCTTCAGCGACGTAGGCCCCGGATGCCACTGGATGGGCAACGAACAGGGCGTGAACGGTGAGACCTGCTGGTCGCGTCTCGACACAGCGGGCTTCACGCCGGGAGCCGGTGCCCCTCCACTCGACGTGCTGAACCAAGGCCAGCGCACTGGGGCTGCATGGATACCAGCCGAAACCGACGTCTCTATCCGTTCAGGATGGTTCTACCACGCCGATGAGCATCCCAAGAGTATTCAAGAGTTGCTAAACATATACTACACCAGCGTAGGACACAACTCCTTGCTGCTGCTCAACGTGCCTCCGGACACTCGGGGCCTCATCCCCACCGAAGACTCCTTGCGGTTAATGGAATTCCGTGCCGCCATCGACAGCATCTTCAACCACGACCTTGCCGCCGGAGCTAAGGTCATTGCCACCCGCTGCCGTGGTGCCGCATATTCTCCTTCGCAGGTACTCGACACTCATTACCATTCCTACTGGACCGTCCCCGACAGCTGCCTCACCCCGTCGTTGACTTTCGTCTTCGACCACCCCGTCACCTTCAACCGCGTCATGCTGCAAGAGTATATCCCTCTCGGCCAGCGCGTCGCGGCATTTCGTGTTGAGATAACCAACAACAAATCCGACAACCCTGTCACGGGGTGGACTACCCTTGCCCACGGCACCACCATAGGCTACAAACGCATCCTCCTCACCCCGCTCACCACCGCCCGGGCCGTGCGTATTGTCTTCGAGCAGTCGTTGGCCTGTCCCGTCATCAACCGCGTGGGACTCTTCCGTGACGACATCCTACAGCCCCACACCGCATTAGAACAAGGCGACACCATTCCTGCAACCCTTTATGGGGCAGTAGGCGACGGCCAGACCCTCAACACCCGCTCGCTGCAAGCCGCCATCGACAGCGCTTCGGCACGCTATTGCCGTAAAGGCACCATCCAAACCCTCTCCATCCCTGCAGGGGAATATGTGACGGGAACCCTCTATCTCAAAAGCGGGGTCAACCTCCACCTCGACAGCGGTGCCGTCCTCCTCGGCTCGCTCAACCCCTTCGACTACATCAAAGACCCCTACTGCCGCTGGACAGCCCTCCTCTTCTCCGTCAAGCAGCACGACATCTCCATCACCGGGCAGGGTACCATCGACTGCCGTGGTTGGGAAGTGGCCAACAACACCGTCAACCTCATACACCTCGGTCTGATACAAGACCCCCTCAAATACGACCGTCCCAATGAGACAAACCGCCCCGAGAACATCCACTTCCGCGAGTGCGACAACATCACCGTCCGCGGCATCACCCTCCGCAACCCCGCCAGCTGGAACCAGCAGTACGACCAGTGCCGCCATATATTGATAGAAGACCAGACGGTGGACAGCAAAAGCTACTGGAACAACGACGGTGTGGACATAGTGGACTGTAGCGACGTAGTGATACGCAACTGCAACTACGATGCTGCCGACGATGCCTTCTGCTTCAAGAGCCACAGCAAAGAGGGGCTCTCCGAGAACGTCCTCGTGGAGAACTGCATAGGCCGCAGTAGTGCCAACGGCATCAAGTTCGGCACCGTCACCCGCGGCATTTTCCGTCATTTCCGTTTCCGCAACATCCTCATCTACGACACCTACCGCAGCGCCTTCACCATCGCCAGTGTCGACGGGGCAATCATCGACGACATCGTCGTCGACAGCCTCCGCAGCATCAATACGGGCAACCCCTTCTTCCTGCGACTGGCCTCGCGCAACACCAATCCCGCCCATCCAGCCAGTGTGAGCAACGTGGTTATCAAGAACCTCTACGCCGAAGTGCCATTCGAGAAACCCGATGCGGGCTACCGCTACGAGGGACCCGTGGAAGATCAACCCCGTAACATCTCCCCCGCCATCATCTCCGGCACCCCCGGCATGCGCATACAAAACATAACAATTCAAAATGCAGAGATAGTCTTTCCCGGACAGACCGACACCGCCTATGCCTATCGCGGCTCCTCGCCAAGCCAACTGGCCGCTATCCCCGAATGGGAACGCCGCTACCCCGAATTCTCCATGTGGAAGGAACTCCCCGCATGGGGACTCTACCTGCGCCACGCCGACGGCATAACACTCGACAATGTCATTCTCCGTGTCGAAGATAACGACTACCGTCCAGCCATCGTGGCCGACGATATCAACGGCCTCACACTCCGCCACACGGTGATTAAAGAGAAAAAACGTCAACCGAACACCAGCCAACTCATCGCCAACAATGTGACGGGCTTGAAGAAGCAACACTCAACCGTCGCCACCCGACAGCAAAAAGGCACACGCGACAACCTCTCAGGCATCGACGCCTCAGCCACCACTTCCGACCATGTCACCAAACTCAACAACGCCATACCCGGCAGCGAAGACAACACACCCTACAAAGCCTCCCTCTTCGGGTGCAAAAGCCACGGCCGGACTCTGAACACCTCCTCCATCCAGCGCGCCCTCAACTACATCGCCGACCACGGTGGCGGCACACTCGTCTTCGAAGTGGGACGCTATCTCACCGGTAGTCTGCACATCCCCGCAAGCGTCCATATCCACCTGAACGAAGGAGCCATCCTCGTCGGCTCGCAGAACCCCTTCGACTACGACCTCGACGCCCAAGGCCACCCCGCACTACTTCTTGCACCCGAAGGCTTCACGACTACAGGCCTCGGCAACATCGACCTGCCATCCACCCTCGACATTACTGGCATATCCATAAAATAATCTGCAACTATGAATCATCCCCGACTACGATGCATCCTGGCAATAAGCGCCTCTGCACTATTGAACCTCCTGCTTATCGCCCTGCTGTACAAAGAAGAGAAAAGCGGCCACTGGATACAAAAACATATCCATTCCCAAGTCCAGTCCGACCCGACAGAGCGACCCGACTACTGGTGCATAATGGGGTGGAACAACACCATCAAAAAACTTAACATCGACTGTGACATCTGCTTCTTCGGCCACTCGCAGATAGCCATGAGCGACTTCCAACAGGACTTCCCTAACAGGAAGATTGTCACCCTCGGCTATCCCGGCGACAATGTGGACGGCATGCTGCTGCGGGTGGATCCTATCAAATACATCCATCCAGAGAAAGTGTTCATCATGTGCGGTGTCAATTCTTTGGGAATGCCAGACACGGCTTTCCAACGCAAATACCAACTACTCGTCGATTCCATTCATCACGCAGTACCCGAAGCGACCCTCTACCTCTTCAATATCCTCCCGGAACGGGATGGGACATTAGGCGAAGACCGCCTCAATCCGCTCATCCGGCAACGCAACAACTACATCGCACAATATGCCTCAAAAAAAGGTATTATCTGCATCGACCTTCACACTCCCTTCTGCGACGCTGATGGCACCCTGAAGGAGGAATACTCCATCGATGGCCTTCACATCAACCCCTCAGGCTACAGACTATGGGAACAAACCATCAGACAATACATCTAACGTTAGGAATGTGTGAATGCGTGAATCGATTAACGAATTAACGAGTTCAAAACATAGGTCATCCCATCCACACTCACCTGACGGGACCCTATGCCGAAAACACACTGGATATTCTCCGGTGTCAACCCCGCTGCAGTAGAGCCGAAATAATGTACCCGCTGCCCATGCAGCAACAGCAATCCCGGGCAATAATGCAACGCCATGTTCAAATCGTGGATCACAATCAATATCGTCTTCCCCTCGTTTCGGTTAATATTGCGCAGCAACTCAAGAATCTCATACTGGTGCGCCAAATCCAGATTGGCCAATGGCTCGTCCAGCAACATTATCGGAGTCTGCTGAGCCAATGCCCGCGCCAGCATCACACGTCTCAATTCCCCTCCGCTCATCTCGCCCGGCTTGGCGAAACGCAGATGCCACGTATTCGTCTGCTTCATGCAACGCTCCACAATATCCCAATCCTCCTGCGACTCGTTCTGCAAACGCCTTTGGTAAGGGTTGCGCCCCATCAGCACCGTCTCAAAAGCCGAAAACTCAAAATCTGTCTGCGGATACTGCCGCACAAAAGCCATGCGCTGCGCCAACTCGCGAGCCGAATAGCTGTCCACCCGACACCCTCCCACAAGCACCTCACCCCTGTCAGGCACCAACAATCCCGCCACCAAGCGCAGCAAAGTCGTCTTCCCGCAGCCGTTGGCACCCATCACCGCATACATACCCCCCTCCTCAAACCGCACATTCAACCCCTCCAACACCGTCTTCCGGGTATAGCCATAACTCAAATCCTTCAATTCAATCATCATTGGAATATGTTATTCTGAATTCGCCAATTCGTTAATGTGTTAATCGATTCACACATTCAATATTGCTTCTTGTTCTTATACAGCAAATAAATAAACAGCGGAGCCCCCACCAGTGCCGTCAAGCTGCCCACAGGCAGCTCCGAAGGCATAAGCACTGTTCGTGCCAGCGTGTCGCACAACAACAGGAACAGTCCTCCGGCAAAGATGGAGCAAGGCACCACCCTCCTGTTATCGGGGCCCATCACCAATCGCACACAATGCGGCACCACCAAGCCCACAAAGCCAATCACACCGCACGAAGCCACACAGAAAGCCACCATCAGCGTAGTCGACAGCAGCAGCACCCGTTTCACACGCTCCACCTCCACACCCAGACTGCGGGCCGTCTCGCTCCCCGCCAATAGAAGATTTAAATCGCGGCTGTAATACAGCACCACGCACACTCCCGCCACCACAACCGGTGCCACAATGGCCACATCCATCCACGACGCCGAAGCAAAACTCCCCATTGTCCAGAAGATGATGCTGTCCATCTTGTCCTGCCGCAATACCATCAAAAACGAAATCACCGCCGACATCAAAAACGTGATGCACACCCCTGTCAGGAGCAACGTCGTCGTATGCATCCTGTTGCCTATCGACGCAATGCGGTAAATCGCCACCACCGTCAGCAAGCCCGTCAGCAGTGCGCAGGCACCCACACCCAACATATACGCCTCCAATCCCAGCAGGATGGCTACAGCTGCACCCACCGACGCTCCCGACGACACACCCAGCACATACGGATCCGTCAACGGATTGCGGAACACCGACTGGTACGCCGCCCCGCACACCGAAAGCCCAGCACCTACCAACACCGACAACACGATACGCGGCGCCCTCAGGTTCAAAAAAATGGGTGAAGCCCACATCTCATGCCAGCTGAAACGCACCACCCCCACCGTCGAGCAGGCCGCCATGGCCGCCACCAGCAGCAATGCCAGCCCCGCAGCAGCCGCGGCACCACGGCCATCACCTTTGCCTCGCACCCTCATCCCTTAACAGTTAGCCAGCAAATCGCGCATAGTGTAATACCCCTTGCGCCCCTTCAAAAACTCTGCCGCCAGCACGGCCCCCACGGCCAGCCCGCGGCGGCTCTTCGCCTCGTGTCTCAACGTGATGCGGTCAATCTCGCTGTCGTACACCACCTCGTGGATACCCGGCACCTCTCCCTCACGCACCGACACAATGGGCACATCCCCCTTGCCGGGCTTAGTGCCCTCATGCACCAGGCACCAATCGTCCTTCCCCTCAACCTCGTCCACAATATCGCGGGCCAACGCAATGGCCGTCCCGCTGGGAGCGTCGAGCTTGTGGACATGGTGCGTCTCCGTAATGCCCACCGAATACTCCCCGCGGCCGTTCATCAACTGCGCCAAGCGGCGGTTCAAGTCAAACACAATATTCATGCCGATACTGAAATTCGACGCCACAAAAAGAGAGCGGCCGCGCTGCTCGCAGTCGTGCACCACGCCCTCCAGCTGGCCATACCAGCCCGTCGTACCCACCACCACAGGCAATCCCAAGTCGAAACAACGCATAATGTTGCTCACCGCCGTGCCTGGCGTGGAGAAATCGATGGCCATATCGCACCCCTTCACATCGTCCAGCTTTGCCATCCAGTCGTCCTCGTCGTCAATCGCCACACCCACCGTGTGACCCCGCTCGCAGGCAGCGGCCTCGACAGCCCTGCCCATCTTGCCATAACCCAAAAGTGCCAATTTCATCTTTCCTGTTCTTTTTGATATTGATAAAACAAAATGCAAAAATACGAAAAAAAAACCACATACCACAGAATAATATCGCCAGCCGCCCACGGCGACACCCTATCCTGCACAATGTCACCAACGCAGCGCTATCCGCCCGGTAAAGGTGAACTGAAACCATCAAAAAAGAGGATGTCTCAAAAGTCTGAGACACCCTCTCTTACCATCGGTTTACCTTGATAATCTCACGTCTTGTGGTAACCATTTTGTGGAGTATACGGGAGTCGAACCCGTTACCTTTTGATTGCGAACCAAATGCTCTACCAAATGAGCTAATACCCCAACTATTTTGATTTGATATCAATTCATAGAATAATACATACCCTTCTTCAATGTTCTCTTTCTTAATTGGGTTGCAAAAATACGCAAATTATTCGAATTGCATACATTTATTTCCAAACCTTGTGCAATACCTTTTGGGGCGGCCGCTATAAGTCAGCAGTTTACACATACAACTTACTCATAAAAAATCTCCGAAGAGGAGTATTCTATTACCCGCATTGCCTGTAAAAATCAAGTGCTGGAAGTCTTTTTGCTTGTCGGAAAGGTTCGTTTCTGCCACCTGTCTGGATCTTTTGTTGGTATGCACTGGGACCGTTCAATCAAGGATCCTTACTGGATTGTTCCTGTAACGTTATCCTTTATTATTTCGGATAACGATACAGGAACGAAGCTATAATGATGCTAGATTGAAGGACATAACATGAACCATACAATCACGGACATACCACATCAGGGCACGCTGCGAAGAGCAGACCAAGCTATAACTGATTGGTGACGTTAGTGCGTATAAGGGGCTAAAGCATTTCTCCGAAAGCGTCCTACCGTCAGCCTGTGATTGAGAGTTCCACCCGAAGAGGGTGGTTTCTTTTTTGTACGTAAAGCACTTACTACTCGACAAGAGCTTTTTTATTATGATTGTTAGTGACTTATATGAAAGCTGTACTAGCCATGTAAGGTATACCGCTCGCACACTGCACAATTCTACAGTACAAATAGCCTCTATCGCATCCCGCGCCACAATTCAATTATTATATTTATTTTGGCGAAATATCCAACTTATATTTCGCCATTTTAATTATTTTTTTTTCATTTTGGCGATTTATCCAAATAAAAGTTGTACTTTTGCATACAGAATAGATTGGACTTATTATGGACAAATACTTCATTGGCAGAGAACAAGAGATAAAGACTTTACAGAATATCATGGATTCTGGCAAAGCAGAATTTGTGGCGGTCTATGGTCGACGCCGTGTTGGTAAGACCTACCTGATTCAGCAGTTCTTCAATAACAATTTCGCATTCTCAGCAACTGGCATCATAGAAGGGACCCGGGAAGAAGAACTATTCGCTTTTTCAAGTGCCTTGATTAGAATTGGTTATTCTGGAAATCGGCCAAGAACATGGCTTGATGCTTTTGAGGCACTAAAGTCTACCTTAGACAGCTGTCAATACAAAGGCAAGCGAGTAATATACATAGACGAACTCCCCTGTTTCGATACACCCAAATCAGGCTTTGTAAGGGCATTAGGACATTTTTGGAACACATGGGCATCATTGCGGAACGATGTTGTTCTAATCGTTTGTGGGTCTGCCACCTCATGGATGATTGAAAACATTATCAACGACCATGGGGGCTTACACGACCGAATCACACACACTATTTACCTGAGGCAATTCTCGCTTGCCGAAACCGAAGCCTATTTAAAAACCAGAAAGATTCTATGGCTTCGCCAGACAATTGTTGAGGCTTATATGATGCTGGGTGGTGTTCCGTACTATCTCAGTCTGTTAAACCCAAGCGAGAGCCTTGCCCAAAATATCGACCGCATATATTTCCGAAAGAACTCCGAATTAGGCCAGGAATATCGCAGACTATATTCATCGCTGTTCAAGGCACCTGACCCATATATACGCATTGTTGAGGTTTTGAGCAAAAACAAGCAGGGAATGACTCGGAATGAGATAGCTGATAGTCTGAAAAAGTCGTCAAGCGGCACATTGAGCAAGTATCTTGAAAATTTGGAATACTGTGATATCATCAGGCGTTATGTGACCAAAGTGGGGGGCAAACCAAAAACCAACGAGGCTTACTTTCAATTGGTTGATCTTTTTACGTTGTTCCATCTCACCTTCTCGAAGAAACTTACTACCGAGGACTATTGGGAACAGCACCTAAATACCCCTGTCATTAACACATGGCAAGGACTGGCCTTCGAACACGTATGCATGGTGCATATCAATCAAATCAGACATACCTTAGGTCTTGACCGTATCGCTGTTGAATACTACTCTTGGCGCAGCTCAACACCTCCCCATGCACAAGTAGATATGATTATTGAACGAGCTGACCATCTCATCAATCTATGTGAGATAAAATATACTCAGGCGGAATATGTCATCACTTCCGATGAAGACCTGAAACTCCGAAACCGGATAGCATCATTCGTCCGAGAGTCCAAAACTCGTGGCGGAATTCTTCCTACATGGATTACTCCCTTTGGGCTTTATCAGAATGAGTACTCGACCTCGGTTCAGTATCAAGTGCAATTGAACGACCTTTTCATTCCATAAATACCATCTTATTGCGTAATTCGGCTGGTTTTTGTTGGTAAATTTGGCTGTTTTTTTGTTGTAATTTTGCCGAACCTTGAGAGAAGCTGTGTACCTGCTTAAAAAAGTATATCACAAAAACAATCTTTGCTATTCTTCAATATTATTGCTCATTTTCAAGGCTGATTGTTTTCCCTCTATAGTATCGGTATCCCACCATATAAATTCGGAATGAAAACGAGGGCAGATTGATACTGTCTATCAACTCATTCACTTGAATAAGGCTCGCGTATGCAGTATCGCTTTTCTCAGGGGGATGAACGAAGAATTCTTGATTAACATCGCATTCTGATCTTATTGCCAACTAACGAAACACATAGATTATCACATTTTGCGATATATTATCACAACAAGTGAGACTTTCAACGCCACAACTCTATGTTTTGATTTATTTTGGCGATTTATCAAGAATATCTTTCGCCATTTATAAAACAAAAAAGAGGTTCATCAGAACCTCTTTGGTGGAGTATATCGGAGTCGAACCGATGACCTCTTGCATGCCATGCAAGCGCTCTAGCCTACTGAGCTAATACCCCTTCGTTTCTCTTGAAATCGGGTGCAAAAGTACAACCTTTTTTTGAACTGGCAAAATTTTTTTTTCTTTTTACTGAGTATCAGCACATTATTTTTTCAAAACCGCCTGAAAAACGCCCTTTCGAAGGCTTTTTCCTACCGTTTTTCGCCCATTATTCTGCCCAAGTGCTCCTCTTCTCTGTCATCTCGCCCTGTTTCCTACTGGTTTTCAGTACAGTATACCGAAAACCAGCAGAAAACGAAGCCGATGTCAAGGTCGGCAATGGGCGGACGGGGTCAGACGATATAGTTTTTGACGACGGGAATCTTCTTCAGCACATAGGTGACGGCGTAGCTGGAGAGGAATGCCGCCACAACGCAGAGGACGGTCATGGGGATAGGCTGGGGGATGAAGCGATGGATGCGTCCCAGGATGTAGACAAGTATCCACACGTGCAGCAGGTAGATGCCGAAGGTGCATTTTGAGCAGTTCTCGACAAGGGCTGCCACCCGGCCGTTGAGGCTGAGGGGATGGCGGATGCTGAAAACGAGCAGTGCGGTGGCGGTGGCGAGGACGTTGGGCGAGACGAAGCGGAAGAAGTCGCAGTCGTTGTTTTGTGAGCGGATGCCCATAACAAGGGTGACGGCAAGTCCGAGGATGCCGAGGATATAGATGACGCGGCTGAGACGCTTGAGGCGCGGAGTGTCTTCCGGCTGGTCAAAGACAGAGCGGATATAATAGGAGAACACCACACAGCCCGCAAAGTCGACGTATATCATGCGGTCGAGGTCGACGGGGAGGTCGGTAAAATGGCCGATGAACTGGTAGCACATGACGGCCAGCCAGGCAAAGGAGAAGTATTTGAGCACGGTGGGATTGGCGGCAATCAGGCGCAGGACGGGGATGGCGATGTAGACCCCGATAATCATGCCAAGATACCAGAGGTGGCCTTCCTGTATGCCGAGGGGGTAAAGGGTGCGATGGAGCGTGAGGCCGTAGAAGAGAGACCAGAAGACAAGTGCACAGAAGATGCGGAGGATGTTTTTGGAGAATAGGGTATTGACCTGGACGTTGCGCCGGGGGTCGAGCATAAAGAAGCCGGTGAGCATGACAAAGAAAGGCACATCCCAGCGGGTGAAGGCGTTGATGGCGAGGCACTGGTTGAACCACGAGCTGCCGGGAATAACCTGCCCGTGGGCGATGAGGGAGCCTGATGAGTGGCATACGACAACAGCGGCGCAGGCCACGATGCGCATAATGTCGAGGGTGTAGTTTCGTTGCATTGTTGCGGTTTTTTTTGATATCAACCCCGGTTCGCGGCCTGGGTGAGACGGGAACCGGGGTTGGGGGTTGAAGGGTTTATTGTACGATGGTCATCTCGTCGACCAGGTGACGGGCGCCTGCAAACTTGTCGATGATAAAGAGGCAGTAGCGGATGTCGAGGCTGATGTTGCGGCAATAATTAGGGTCGAAGAGGAGGTCGCTCATAGTGCCTTCCCAGCAGCGGTCGAAGTTGATGCCGATAAGTTTGCCATCAGCATTGAGCACGGGGCTGCCGCTGTTGCCGCCGGTGGTGTGGTTGGTGGCGATGAATGCCACGGGCATTTGGCCTGCGGCATTGGCGTAGCAGCCGTAGTCGTGGTTGTTGTAGAGCTCTTTGAGCTTAGGCTCCACCACGTAGTCGTAGATGTCGGGGTTCTCTTTCTCCATAATGCCTTCGAGGGTGCTGTAGGGGGTGTAGTAGACAGCGTCCTTGGGGCGGAAGCCCTGC
>R21__coassemble_783_pt1 | contig 24697 bp, 26 predicted proteins | sample R21__metabat2_low_PE_009 | metagenome-assembled genome bin R21 | reverse complement strand
CCTGAACGTTCCGCTGGGGATTGTATAAGGCTCCCTGCCCCCAATATTAGACTGACGGCCCTTGCCCGTGCCCGCGCCGACATAGATTTCCCACACAAAGTTGTTCTCCTGCGGGAAGTATAAACCGGCCATGGCCTGCGAATAAGAGCGGAAGGGGTCGATAGCGGCCTGCACAGCCAGATGGTTTGTGATGCCCCACGCCACCGAGGCACGCATGTCGAGGGGGACAGGCCATCTGGTCGTTGGCAGTAAGGCACCCTCCAGCTGCACCTCGCCGCGCTCGTGAATGAGGGGGATGTGTACCGTCATTGGGTTGTATACACCACAACCTGTCATCAATACTGCAATAATGGCACAAAGGATGAATAACCTGGTCGTTTTCATGGCGGAGGGTCTTTATTGGTTGTTTTTGATGTTTTCGATGGCCGCGTCCAGCTTGCGGAAGGAGCGCACAATGCCCCAGGCATTGAGCGAGAGCAGCACGACGCAGAGGACAATCCACAGGTAGAGGACCCACTTGTAGCTGAAGAAGTCGAAGCCCAGCGGGGGACCGAAGAGGGGACCGAGACAGACGGTGAGGGGCAGCTTGATGTAAAGGGTGTAGTGGTGGTTGAAACGCTGCAGGAGGGTCATGCGGTCGGCATAGGCGTTGACTTCGGCCACGGGGCGTGTGGGGTCGAGGTGACGGATGGCGATGTACATCTGCACGGCTATCATCACCCGCACGATGGTGATTAGCTGCACTACAGCGTAGCAGACGAAGTAGGGCAGCGAGTGGACGTAATAGGGAGCCAGCGCCGCGACAACAAGCATGAGCACTATGCTGCCGGGCAAGCCCCAGTTGAGCCTCCAGCGCAGGTGGTCGTAGGCGGAGTGGGCTTTGTTGTGCGTAGTGAGACGCTGCAGGTCGATTTCGCGCTGCCGCTGCGGAGGTTGGTTGAGACGGCTGTCGCGCAGTTGGTCCAGTATATCTTCCATAACGCTTATCGTTTAAGTTTGACAAGTTTTTGTTTCACACGGTGGATGCGGACACCCACATTGCTTTTCGATATGCCGAGAACGGAGGCCATCTCCTCCTCGGTGGCGCCGTCGATGTAGAGGAACACCAACGCCTGGTCGTCTTTGGGCAGGAGGTCGATGAGCCGGTATAGTTCACTGTACATAGGGTTGGAGGGTTCGTCGGCGACGGTGTCTTCCATGAGGGGCGTTATCGGTGTGGTCTTCACCCTTTTCTTCTCCTGCCGCCAGAGCGAGATGGCGGTATTCAACCCCACACGGTAGAGCCAGTTTTTGGGTGAGCACTGCCCATTGTAGCGGTCGCGGGTGCGCCACAGGTTGTAGAGTATCTCCTGGTAGATGTCTTTCTCCACTTCGGCGTCGCCGAGAGCAAAGGTGACGCTGATGCTGTGCAGGAGACGCTCGTGTTGCGAAAGCTGGGTTATGAACTCGTCGTCGGTCATGGACGCGGGCTGCTCATGTTATACAGGCTGTCGGTGACTACGAGGGTGAGCTTGCCATAACGCATGTAGCCTTTGAAAGGTCCCGAGGGGTTGGGTCGCCCCTCGTAGCGGTAGAGCGAGGCAGGGGCATTGGCATCATTAATACGGTACAGCGCATCGGCCCCGACGCTGTCGCGATAGAAAGTGAGTACACGTCCGTCGTCGAAACGGATTTGCACACTGTCGCCATAAAAACGTTGAGGGATAAGATAGGCGAATTCTCCAAGGTCGGCTGTGCCAATACCCCCTTGGACATCTACAACACTGTCGGTATGCGCCGGTGCCGAGAGGGGATAGAGCATGGCATAGTTGCTGCGGACGGTGTCAACAGGCTGGAGCGACTGGATAGTGAGAGCGTGGTCGGTGCGGTTGTCGATGGCAAACTCCGAAGTGTGAGCGGGGTCGCAGGCCGTCAGCAGCAAGGCGACAAACAGGAGGATGAGCGGTGTCTTTTTCATTGCAGTAAGTTTTGTTTATCTATAAAGACGCAAAAAAGCAGGATTTCTTACACACGGTGTATAAACAATCCTGCTTCATAGGGGTATTGTTGCCTACAGGCGTTCTATCCAGTGCTTGATGTTCTGCTCGTCGTCGAGGCGGCACACCAGCAGGCTGTGGTCGCGCAAGGCCACAAGGCAGCGGTCCATTCCCTGCACGACGGCTTCATAGCCGGGCTCGATATTGACGACGCTGCAGCGGGTATCCTCCAGCACAGCGTGGCCGCTGACGGCATTTTCTGCCGTATCGTGGGCGGCGTGCTCGTAGAGGGAGCCCCAGGTGCCGATGTCGCTCCAGCCATAGTCGGCGGGGATGGTGAAGCGGTTGGGGGAGCGCTCCATCACACCGTAGTCGATGCTGATGTTCTCGCACTGCGGGAACATCTCGTTGATGAAGGCCTGTTCCTTCGCGGTGCCGAAGAGGTCACGGCCGCCGTCGAAGAGCTGCTCCATGTCGGGCAGGTACTCGTGGTAGGCGTTGCGGATACCCTGCAGCGACCAGACGAAGATACCGGCGTTCCACAGGTAGCGGCCCGAGGCGAGGTATTGCTTGGCGGTCTCCAGATTGGGTTTTTCCTTGAAGTTGACCATGGGCTTCACCTCTTCGGCCGAGGAGGCGTCGCGGTCGGCGTTCCATTCGATGTAGCCATAGCCCGTCTCGGGGCGCGAGGGCTTGATGCCGATGGTGAGGAGGGCGTCGCGGTGGGCGGGGTTTTCGACAAAGTCCATGCCCACACGGATGATGCGCTGAAACTCCACCTCGTTGGTGACAAGGTGGTCGGCTGGTGTCACCACAATGCTGGCCTCGGGGTTGCGCGAGAGGATGCGGTAGTTGGCGTAGGCGATGCAGGGCGCGGTGTTGCGGCGCATGGGCTCGCACAGCACCTGGTCAGGCTTCAACTCGGGCAGATGCTCCAGCACCATGCTCTTGTAGGCGGCATTGGTCACCACCAGGAAGTTCTCGGCAGGGACGACGGGCAGGAAACGCTCGAAAGTGGCGCGGATGAAACTCTTGCCTGTCCCCAGAATGTCGAGGAACTGCTTGGGGTAGTTGTTCTTGCTCAGGGGCCAGAAGCGGCTGCCTATGCCGCCGGCCATAATGACACAGTAACGATTGTTCATAGCGATAGATTTTATAGAGATGATAGATATGATAGGGGGTTAGTCTCTGTAGCCAATCACGTGGCGCACTTCGTGGATAGTGCGGTCGGCACTGGCACGGGCTTTCTCTTTGCCGCGGTCGATGATGCGGCGCAGGCCCTCCTCGTCGGAACCCACCTCGAGGATGCGCTGACGCAGGGGCTCGACAAAGGCCACCATATCCTCGGCCAGCTGTTTCTTGAGGTCGCCGTAACGGATCTGGCAGCGGTTGTAGAGGTCGTCGAAGTATTCAACCGTCTCCGGCTTGGAGACTGCCTTCAGCAGGGAGAAGAGGTTCTCAATCTCCTCGGGTTTCTTCTGGTTCATCTCGGTAGGGCCGCTGTCGCTCTTGGCTTTCATGATTTTCTTGCGGATGACGGAGGGTTCGTCGGTGAGGAAGATGGTGCTGGCCTCGCCTTCACTCTTTCCCATCTTGCCGCTGCCATTGAGTGCGGGAATCTTGACGAGGTTACCGCTCGACCCTACAGCCTGCGGCAAGGGGAAGACCTCGCTGCCATACATGCTGTTGAAACGCTGGGCATAGGTGCGTGTCATCTCGAGGTGCTGCTCCTGGTCCTTCCCTACCGGGACGCGGGTGGCTTTGTGGATAAGGATGTCGGCGGCCATAAGGGTGGGATAGGTCAGCAGGCCGGCGTTGACGTTGTTGGGATTCTGGCGCACCTTGTCCTTGAAGGAGGTGACGCGCTCCAGCTCGCCAAGGTAGGCGTTCATGTTGAAGAAGAGGTAGAGCTCCACGGTCTGGGGAAGGTCGCTCTGGAAATAAATAGTGGAACGCTCGGGGTCGAGACCGGCGGCAAGGTACTGCACCAGAATCTGGCGGGCGTTCTGATATAGGTTGTCGGGGGTGGGATGGGTGGTGAGGGAGTGGTAGTCAGCCACAAAAAAGAAACAATCGTACTCATCCTGCATCTTCACGAAGTTACGAAGGGCACCGAAATAGTTGCCCAGGTGCAGGTTGCCGGTGGGGCGGATGCCACTGCACACAATCTCACGCTTGTTAGTATCAGTCATAGACATAGTGTGATAAATGAATAATAAAAACCTTAGCGGCGTAGCGCCACAAAATGCAAAGATACGAAAAAAAGTCGACGCAACAAGAAAAAAACGATTCCCCGAGGGGGATAAACCCAAATCGGTCATAAGGCCGACTTCTGTCATAAACCCTAATGACCGATTTGGGACAAAAAGAAAGGAACCATCCTTTGCAGGACGGTTCCTTTTCATTTTTCGGTTGTTTGGTACTGATTATTCAGCAACCTCGGTAGCCATCTCGGCGCCCTCTTCAACAACGGCCTCAACAGCGCTATCAACGATAGGCTCTTCAACCATCTCTTCAACAGCGGGAGTGTCGATAGTCTCGGTCTCAGCGGGGGTGTTGTTGCAAGCTGCAAAGGCAAACATGCCGGCGACAGCCATAAGGAACATTACTTTTTTCATCTCTTTGAAATTTTTAAAGTTATCTTTACTATTGTTTAAAATTGTTTTCTTTTTTGTTGATTGTTCGACTAACTTTGTTCGTCTCAAATCGGATGCAAAAGTACTACTATTTCCACGACTAAAAAGAAAAAAAATGTCAAAAAATCTTAACGCCCTCCCAAAATGTTAAAATTCAAAATGTTAAAAAATGGGATTTGTAAGATTCTTTTGACTTTTTTTCTTGAAATTCAGCCTTTTTAGTCGGCAAAAAATCAAAATTTGACCCCTTTTGAGGTACTTTTAGGGGAGGGGAACGAGGCCGTTGAAGCCCATAAAAGCCATAGCGAGGATGCCGGCGGTGACCAGTGCGATGGGGACGCCTTTCATGCCTTTGGGAACACCGGTGAGCTCCATCTGCTCGCGGATACCGGCGAAGATAACCAGTGCCAGGGTAAAGCCCACGGCGATGCTGGCGGCATAGACGACGCTCTCAAGCAGGTTCATGTTCTTCTGCACAACGAGGATGGCCACACCCAGCACAGCACAGTTGGTAGTGATGAGCGGGAGGAACACACCAAGCGTCTGGTACAACGCAGGGGCAATCTTCTTGAGGACAATCTCCACCATCTGCACCAAACCGGCAATCACCAGGATGTAAGCAATGGTTTGCAGATAACCGAGATTGAACGGTACCAGTATATAATGATATATAAGGTACGTGACCAAAGTGGCCAGGAGCATGACGAAAAGCACTGCTCCACCCATGCCGACAGAACTCTTCACATCCTTCGAAACGCCAAGGAAAGGGCAGATACCAAGGAACTGAGCCAACACGACATTGTTGACAAAGATGGCTCCGATAATAAGAGCAAAGATATTGATAGCCATAGTATTATTAAAGTTTTATTCTATAATATTATTACTGCATTCGGACTGCAAATATACAAATTTTTTTTCATTCATGCAGTTTTATTGTGCCTTTGACCGAAAAAAAATGTACCGCCATGTAATATCTCCCCCCATTTTGCGTTTATCGTGGCAATGATAAAAACAGCATTCATCCTATGAAGAAAGCAATTGCAACTATCCTTTTTGCGGCCCTGGCCTTCACATCCGCAGCGCAACATGACAGGTGGAACTTTTATGCCGGATGGACATTGCCGCTGGGCGATTATGCCAAAGCCGACCTTGCCAGCAACAGGTGGGCACTGACGACAGGCGGCAGTCTGGCCGGTGCTGGAATGGGAGGCAACCTGGGTATGGCTTACCACATTCCCACCCGCGACAGCAGCCGGATGAGCATAGCCCTCAGCACCGACTTGGTCATCAATGGGGTGAACTCCGAAATCAGAGTCAACCGCATCACTACTCTGGCCAATCTGCGCCGCAATTTTGCCACCGTGAAGCTTACCCAGCCCCTTTTTCTACATATCCCCGTGCTGGCGGGCCTCCATTACGAGACCCCCATCAACCAGAAGTACAATTTCTATGTTACAGCACAGGCCGGCTTGGGCTTCAACATCATTACCAACCGCAGTGCAGAGATGCTGGGCGGCGCCCAACCTATCGAGGTTGGCAACTTGCAACTATATGACTACTCTTATGTGGACCACTACAGCACTAAGGTGACGGCCGCCTGGCGGGTGGCGGTGGGACTGACAGAGAGCCGGCACTGGCTGGCCGACCTAGGATTGTGGGGCATGGGGGCTGTTCTGATTGAGGGTTATGAGGACTTCAACTATCGGGCCGCTGGGGACAGGTCTCTCCAACAGGGAAGCATGGTGTTTAAAGGCGACTTCATAAACCCCTTGATGTTCATAGCCCGGATAGGCTATCGCCTATAGCACGGCGGCTATTACAGACCAAACAGAACGGTGGCCGAGGCAGATGTCACCTCGTCCACTTCGGCGATGGAGACACCTTTGAGGGCTGCAATTTTCTCGGCTATGACAGGGATGTAGGCGCTCTCGTTGCGTTTGCCTCGATAGGGCACGGGGGCGAGATAGGGGGCATCGGTCTCCAACAGGATACGCTCCAACGGCACCGCAGCGGCCACAGCGGCAAGGGTGGCGTTCTTGAAGGTCACCACTCCGCCAATGCCGATATGGAAACCCATCTCGACGGCACGGTGCGCCTCCTGCACACTGCCACCGAAGCAGTGCATCACTCCACTATAGGTGCCAAAGTTCAGGTCGCGCAGCAGGGCAAACAGCTCGTTGTAGGCCTTGCGCACATGCAGGCACACCGGCAAGCCAAGTTCTCTTGCCCACCGCATCTGCCGCTTCAACACCTCGCGCTGCTGCTCCAGATAGGTTTTGTCCCAGTACAAGTCAAGCCCTATCTCCCCTACCCCGACATAGTCGGCCGCAGGGGCGAACAGCTTTTCGTGCACAATGGCCAGCTCGGCCTCGAAGCTCTCGCTCACCGAGGTGGGATGGAGCCCCATCATCTGCCTGAAATACTGAGGGTGGCTCGAGGCCAAGGCCTCCTGCCTGGAGTGACTCGTGCTGTCGATACCCGGCAGGAGCATCATGTCGACACCAGCGGCAACGGCTCGCGACACCGCCTCGTCGCGGTCGGTGTCGAAAGCCTCATCATAGAAATGGCAGTGTGTGTCAACCATTCTTTAACTTCTGAATCAGTTCCGTCATGCGGTCGTAGAGTGCCAGATAATCGGCATTGCCTGCCAACAGTTTGCGGTGGGCGTCGATGGTCTTCTTGTCGTTCCGCACAGCAGGGCCGGTGAACTGGAAACGCACATCGCCCCACTGCAGTTTCTTGGCTGTTGTGAGGGCAAGGGGATGAAGAACCTCGAAAGGTATATTCTGTTCACGGCATATCTGCTGGGCAACGGCATAGAGTCCGTTGGTGAAATTATTCACAAACACTGCCGACAGATGGAGATATTGGCGTTGCGAGAGTCCTGCGCGGTAGATGTGCGGGGAAATCATCCCGACGAACTCTGCGATGTCGTCCTCGGTCTGAGGGTCGCAGCCTTCGATGCAGAAGGGCAATTCGCCATATTCCAACGCCACATCGCGCACAAAGGTCTGGGGAGACCACAGCACACCATAGCGGGTGCTGCATTCTTTCAACACTTCAATCGGTGTGGCACCCGAGGTGTGCAACACCAGTGCGTCGTTCACCCTGATGCCACTGGCCACATCGGCGAGGGCGTCGTCGGAGACGGCGATGATATAGACGTTGGATTTGTCGGTGAGTAAGGGGAGTTTGTTGATTGGTTTTGCTTCGACACGTGCAGCGAGCAGAGCAGCATGCTCCTTATTGCGGGAGTAGATCTGTTCGACGACATGTCCGCGGCCGTACATGGCCAAAGCGAGGTGGGTGGCTACATTGCCTGATCCGATGAAGGTTATTCTCATTTTAGTTATTAGTACTCGTCTTCTTGAAAGAAGAAGTCGTCTTTAGTTGGGTAGTCGGGCCAAAGGTCCTCTATGCTGTCGTAGGGGTCGCCTTCATCCTCAATCTCCATAAGGTTTTCAATCACTTCCATAGGGGCGCCAGTACGTTGGGCATAGTCGATAAGCTCGTCTTTTGTGGCGGGCCACGGGGCGTCTTCTAATTTTGTTGCCAGTTCAAGTGTCCAATACATAATTTTTCTAATTTTAATGCTCTTTACCTTTTATAATAACTATTTGAACCTGTTTCTGTTGGTGCACATTTAAGGGCTCCGACCGTGGGTCTAATATTTTGCAAAGGTACACTTTTTTTTCCAACCTTGCAAATATGTTTTTCGCTCTCTGTAAATACCTACCTTCAGGCGCGATAGCGTCCATCCGTGCAGGCAAGGGAGAAGGTCAGTTGAAAAGCGACTCTTCACCACCATGGGCAATGACAAGATGCCGCGAAAGGATGAAGAGATAGTCGGAGAGTCGGTTGATATACGCTGACGTCAAACTGTCGACAGGAGCCTCCTGTCCGAGGGCGACGATAAGCCGTTCGGCACGGCGGCACACCGTGCGGCATACGTGGCAGTAGGCCGACGCCGGAGTACCGCCGGGGATGACGAAGCTACGGAACGGTGGGACGCCCTGCTGAAGGGCGTCGATGCGTTGCTCAAGTCCCTTCACGGCATCGTCGGGAAGCGAGGGCAGCTGGAAGGGCACCTCTTTCTCTGTGGCCAGAAGGGTCTGGATGACAAAGAGGTGACGCTGCACCTGCTTAAGCTCGGTATACACTTCCGGGTCGGAATCTTTGACCATCTCGGCCAGATAGCCGACATGAGCGTTCAGCTCGTCGACAGTACCATAGGCTTCCACACGGGGATGGTTCTTGGCCACCCGTGTACCCCCCACGAGGGAGGTGGTGCCGCTGTCGCCTGTCTTAGTATAAATCATACGCTGCCAGATTAGACACGTTCAACCGATTTCACTTCGGGGATGACCCGTTTGATGGCCGTCTCGATGCCCTGTTTGAGGGTTTGCAAGGCATGGGGACAAGAGCCGCAGTGGCCAGTGAGGCGCACCATGACCACTCCCTGCGGAGTGATGTCGACATATTCCACATCGCCGCCGTCCTGCTGCAGGTAGGGGCGAATCTGAGCGAGGGCGTTTTTCACGCGGCCTTCCACTACTATTCTTTCCTGTTCTGTCATGATGTTTGTTCTATTTAGAGGTTTACGACTGTGTGACTGAATGGCTGGAACTATTTGTTCTGGACTTTGCAAATCTCGCGGATGGTGTTCTCTGCCAGCTGCATGAACGCCTTGCTCTCGTCGGTCTCTTTATCCGACCAGAGGGAGACGGGACGGCCGCTGTCGCCGCTATCGGCGATGCTCTGCACCAGCGGAATCTGTGCCAGCAGGGGGATATTCATCTCGGCGGCCAAACGGCTGCATCCCTCACGGCCAAAGATGTAGTACTTATGGTCGGGGAGCTCGGCAGGGGTGAACCAAGCCATATTCTCCACAAATCCGAGTACAGGGATATTCAGGCCCGGGTTGCGGAAGAGCTCGACACCGCGCACCACGTCGGCAAGTGCCACCTGCTGCGGAGTGCTGACGATGATGGCGCCCGTGACGGGGAGCGTCTGGGCAAGGGTGAGCTGCACATCGCCCGTTCCCGGAGGCATATCGACCACAAGGTAGTCAATCTCGCCCCACCAGGTCTCGGTGGCCAGCTGCTTCAAAGCACCCGAGGCCATCGGGCCGCGCCATGCAAGCGCACGGTCGGAGTCGACGAGGAAACCAATCGACATCAATTTGACGCCGTAACGCTCGATGGGGAGCATATAGGTCTTGCCGTCGTGCTGCTCGCCTACCACATCCTCCTGACCCAGGTTGAACATGATGGGGATTGAGGGACCGTAGATATCGGCATCGATAAGGCCCACCGAGGCACCTGTCTTGGCCAACGAGATGGCCAGATTGACGGCCACCGTGCTTTTGCCCACGCCGCCTTTGCCCGAAGCCACGGCGATGACGTTCTTCACGCCCGGCACCAGGTCGTGCGGGTCGGGCTGCTCCTGCTGACGCGAGGTGAGATTCACTGTCACCTTTGCCTCTGCATCGACGTACTCGTGTATCGCGTTGATACAATCGTCGGTCATGCGCTGCTTCATGGGGCAGGCGGGAGTGGTGAGCACCAGGTCGAAGGAAACATTGTTTCCGTCCACGGCAATATTCTCAATCATCCCCAGCTCGGTGAGGCTACGCCCCAAATCGGGGTCGTTTACATGGCTCAAGGCCATTTCTATCATTGTTGATGTGATCATATAATGTCTAAACTTTATTATGCTATTCTTTCTTTTCTAGTGTTGATTCAGCGGCTGGCGGCAACGGTTCATTCCGCGGCGAGGAGTTTCTCCAAGGCACGCTCGAGGTCGGAGCCGCGCAGGTTGCGAGCCACCACCTTGCCCTCACGGTCTATCAGTACGGTGTTGGGCACCGACGTGACGCCATAGGTCTTTCCGCCCGAGGAGGTCCAGCCGTTGAGGTCGCTCACATGGTTGGGCCAGCTGAGATGGTCGTCGGAGATGGCGCGGACCCAGGCGTCGCGCGTCTTGTCGAGCGACACGCTGAAAATCTCAAACCCCTGGTCGTGATACCTCTCATACAGGCGCACCACATTGGGATTCTCGCGGCGGCAAGGGCCGCACCACGATGCCCAGAAGTCCAACAGCACCACATTGCCACGCAGGTCGGAGAGTCGGCGGGTATTGCCGTCGGGGTCGTTCATCTCAATCTCCGGGGCTTCCATTCCCGGCAGCACCACACCCTGCAGCTTCTGGTCGACATGCTTCACATACGGGTCGTTGGGATACTCGTTAATCAAACCATCGCGCACCTTGGCAAAGAGGTTCACATAACTGTCGAAATTACGCTCGAAGAAGGTGACCAGGAAAGCGCTCATCAGGATATTGCTGTTGTTCGAAAGCAGCTGGGCGGCACGGTCGGGCAGCTGAGACTGCTGCTCGGGAGTGATGGCGGCCAGGAGCAAATCGTTGAACTGGCGGTACAGCTCCACATTGCGCGAGCCGCTGCACGAGGCAATGCTGAATGCACGGCGGTCGGCGAAATAGACCAAATCCACCTTCACCTTGTCCTTCGGCTCGAGGAGCAGATGGCACATGCCTCCATCCTTCTGGGTGGTCTGCAGGAGATACAGCGTGGGTGCAGCGTTCTCCAGTTTCACTTTAAACGAACCTTTGTTGTCGAGCCGGATGGTGTCCACGGGCACAGGGCGGTTGTTCACAATCTTGCTGAGGACAATACGCGACCCGTCGGGCACACCGCGCAGCGAGCCGCTGAGGGTTGCCTTCTGTGCCTGAAGCGGCAGCGCCGTCATTAACGCGAGAGCGATGGCTGCAAGATGCCGCAGATGATGAATTAGGGATATACGTTTCATGGTGGTGTTGCTTTTTTGTTAAATGAATACTATTGTATGATTGATTGTTACTTTTGTTTGGCGTGGAGGGCGCGCTGCAGCTCGTTGTCGTATGGGACATACACACGATAGAAAGCATTCTCGTCGAAAAGCGACTGCGCCATCAGCGACTTGTACCGGTTGCGGATGTGGTCGGCATATTTGTTCAGTGCGCCGGGATGACGGCGTATGCCTTTCTTGTCGGCGCACAGCAGTATGCGCTGCCAGGTCTGCTCCGGCACCTTGTAATTCTTCACAAACGCATCGGCGTCGGGGTACTGCTCCACCAGTTGGCTGTAGTTGTTGTACAAATCCTTCTGAAGCACATCCTCAAGCACCTGCTTGTCCAGCAGCCGGTTGTAATACACCCAGTTGGTGTCGAGGATATAGGGCAGGGTGACATCGGGCTGTATGCCTCCGCCGCCATAGACCTTGCGGCCTTTCTTGGTGTGGAAACACTGCGAGGTGTCGGCCGTGGCGTTGAAGAGCGAATCGGCCGAAGTGTAGTTGGAGAAGACACGGTCGAGATAATCCATATAATAGGCATCGCTCCCCTTGTCGTAGGGACGCTGGATGCAGCGGCCCGAAGGCGAGTAATAGCGGGCAATGGTCAGCAGCACAGCGTCGCCGGTAGGCAGGTCGAACTGGCGTTGCACCAGTCCCTTGCCAAAGCTGCAGCGGCCTGCTATCAAACCGCGGTCGTTGTCCTGGATGGCACCTGCCACCACCTCGCTGGCACTGGCGGAAAACTCGTTGAGGAGAATCGTGAGACGGCCCGACTCAAACAAACCGCCAGCGGTGGCGTAGATATTGCTGCGGGGTTGATGGGCCCCTTCGGTATACACTATCAGGTCGCCATTGGGCAGCAACTCGTCGGCCATTCTCACCGCCGACTCGAGTGTGCCGCCCCTGTTGCCACGCAAGTCCAGCACCAGGTGTTTCATCCCCAACTTGTTCAGCTCGAGGAGTGCGTTATGGAACTCGTCCGACGTCGTTTCAGCAAAACGCGAAACATGGATATAACCCGTCTGCTTGTCGATCATGATAGCCACTGGAATAGAGGCATGATGTATCACATCGCGCTTTATCTTGACAAGCAAAGGCTTCGGGCTTCCCTTCCTGTCCACCGTCAGGGTCACGGTGCTGTAGCGCGGACCCCTTATCAGGTCCACCACGGAAGTAATATCTCCCGACTCGACATCATTTGTCTCTACGGCCTTGGCCTTTTTGTTCTTGACCGACTTAGCCTTGGCTGCATCTTTGCCAGACTTAGGCTGGGAGACCCGAACAGAGTCCACCTTCAGAATGCGGTCGCCGGGTTGCATCCCCGCGAGTGCGCCGGGACTGCCCTGCATGACACTCGACACACAGACGGTGTCGTTTATCATGGCCAGCGTCACCCCGATGCCCTAAAAACGGCCCCGTCTCAACTCCCCCTCCTTGCGGTCATCATTGGGTGAATGATTGGAGGTTTGGGGGTCCAGAGCCGACAGCATCGACTCCACCGCAATCGTGGAGAGCGAATCGTGGTCCACCTCGTCCACATAGAAGTGGTCGATAATCTGCATCAATGCCCCCGTGCGTTCGTCAGCCACAGGAACCATCAGCCCACTTGGCGTGTCGGACGGGGTACGTGGCGACAGCAGCACACCGCACAGCAGTCCTATCGCCGCCGCCAACAGCACTACACCGAGGGAAAATGTGTATTTCTTCTCTGTCATAATAACGTTCGTATAACGGAACCGCCTATTATTTATTGTACGCAGCAGTATTCGCCCCACCGCAACGCCGTGCCACCGCAGCCGCCACTATCTCGTCGTGGTCGAAAGCCAGGGGCGGCAGTTGGTCGAGAGGGAACCAGCGCGCCTCACGGGCATCGTCGCCACCCTTCACGGGGCACTCCTCCACCTCGGCCATAAACGCCACGGTGACAGTACGCCCACGGGGGTCGCGGTCCACACGGCTGTAACTGCCCAGCTCCACCAACGGACCCAACAAGGCGCATCCCGTCTCCTCCTGCAGCTCGCGGCGGGCGCAGGCCTCGAGGGTCTCGTCCATCTCCATAAAGCCTCCGGGCAGTGCCCACATGCCTTTGTAGGGGTCGCCTCCACGCCGCACCAACAGCAGCGAATGGGTGCCGTCCTTTCGTTCGCCGAACACCACACAGTCTGCCGTCAACATCGGCCGGGGATAGCGGTAGGAATACTTCTCCATGTATCAATTCAATTCGTAGGTAGCACCGTCTTTGCCGTCCTTCACGGTGACACCAAGTGCACCAAGTTCGTCGCGAATCTTGTCGCTCGTGGCCCAGTCCTTGTTGGCTTTGGCTGTGGCGCGGGCGTCGAGAATCATCTTCATCAAGCCGTCGACCAATGCGGTATTGTCCTTGGCCGACTCGTCGCGAAGACCCATCACCTCGAACACAAAGGTGTCCATCACACCCTTCAGCTCGTCGATGTCGGCCTGGGTGAGGGTGGCCTTCTTGTCGTAGACGGTGTTGATGACCTTGGCCATGTCGAACAGATGACTGATGACAATGGGGGTATTCAGGTCGTCGTTCATGGCGTCGTAGCACAGCTGGCGATAACCGCTCACATCCACGCTGCTGCTCTTTGAGGGCTGCAGCCGGCCGAGGGTCTTATACGCCTGCATCAGGCGGGTATAGCCTTTCTCGGCGGCCACGAGGGCTTCGTTGCTGAAGTCCACCGTGCTGCGGTAGTGTGCCTGAAGGATGAAGAAACGTATCGTCATCGGCGCGTAAGCCTGCGTCAGCAGCTCGTGCTTGCCGGTGAAAAACTCGTCGAGGGTGATAAAGTTGCCCAACGATTTGCCCATCTTCTGACCGTTGATGGTAATCATGTTGTTGTGCATCCAGTAGCGGCAGGGGCCGTGGCCGCACACCGAGGTCTGCTGGGCAATCTCGCTCTCGTGGTGGGGGAACATCAAGTCCATGCCGCCGCCGTGGATGTCGAAGGTCTCGCCCAGATATTTAGTGCCCATGGCGGTGCACTCGGTATGCCAGCCGGGGAAGCCGACGCTCCAAGGCGAGTTCCAGCGCATGATATGCTCGGGCTGTGCCTTCTTCCAGAGGGCGAAGTCGCCGCTGAAGCGCTTCTCCTCCTGGCCGTCGAGGTCGCGGGTGGTGGAGAGCATCTCCTCAATCACGCGGCCGCTCAACCGGCCATAGCTCTTGAAATCTTCGTGGTACTTGCGCACATCGAAGTACACGCTGCCGTTGCTCACATAGGCATAGCCGGCGTCCAGTATGCGCTGCACCAGTTCTATCTGCTCAATCACATGTCCCGAGGCGAGGGGCTCGATGCTGGGACGCAGCACATTCAGCGCATCCATTGCAGCATGGTAGCGGTTGGTGTAGTACTGTGCCACCTCCATGGGTTCCAGCTGCTCGAGACGGGCCTTCTTGGCAATCTTGTCCTCGCCCTCGTCAGCATCGTGCTCCAGATGTCCCACGTCGGTGATGTTACGCACATAGCGCACCTTGTAGCCGATGTGCCGCAGATAGCGGTACAAGACATCGAACGTGATGGCCGGGCGGGCATGGCCGAGATGGCCGTCGCCATACACCGTGGGTCCGCACACATACATGCCCACATGGTCGGGCGTGATGGGTTTGAAAAGCTCTTTCTGATGCGAAAGAGTATTGTAAATCAACAACTGTTGCATATATCTCTTCTAAATATTGTTTTGCAAAGATAAGAATAATCCACAGTCAATGCGCAATGATTCATTACACATCAACACTTCGCAACACGCTCTATCCGCCGTCTCAATCAATCGTCGTACTCGTAATAGTGGGTCACGCGCTCCAAGCTCCTGAAGTCGTCCTCCTCGGGCAGCGTGAACACGCTTTCGTGTTGGCTCTCGATTGGCCAGTCGTTCTTATAGACGTAGTTGTAGGTATCCTCCATCACCTGCTCTTTCTCCATACCGGCATACTTGACGGTGGTAACCGATTTGACGATATTGTTCTTGTTGGCAAACACAAACCCGTCGGAAGTGTAACCGTTCAGCGTATAGAGGAAGTGGTTGAAGGGGTTGGTCTTGTTGTCGTAGGTGTAGGCAACATCCATGTTCATGAAATCGTCCTTGACATTCATCTGGCTGATATTGTCGCCATTCCACGTCAGGGTGACATACTGCACCGTCACGCCCTTGGCGCCGGGGTCGGCCTGTCTTTCGGCGGGGAGACGTTTCCAGCCCATGGAGGCCTGCAACTCTTCAACCCAGCGGCTCAGCATCCCTTGTCCGGCACTCTTGTGGTCCAGTTCGCGCGTATGGACATCGATTTTAGAAACCTTGTTGCCGTCATAGACGAAGAAGTAGGTGGTAAACGGAGCGGAAGTGCTGACCTCTTTGTCGTACAGCTCGGCCTTGCGCATCTGCTTGCCCTTGTAGGTGAAAAGCATATACTCTGTCGAACTCTCGATGCGGCTGACACGGCTGCCGTCGTAAGTGAAAGTCAAGGTCTCCTCTTTACCGCCGGGTACAACCTCGGGGCTGTAGACAATCTTCTTCAGTTTGCCGTTATCCCAGTCCCAGGTCTCTGCCAGCACTTTGGGGGTGGACGTCTGACTGACGGTCGCCCACGTACCGGTGGCGGCATCCATCCGCTGCTCCTCAACCGAGGTGGAACGATACACTTTCTCTATTTTCTGTTTGGGGTTGTAGCGACCCTCTTTCTCACCACAAGCTCCCAACATACAGATTGTTGCAAGAGCCAAAACGCAAAATAAACTCCTTTTCATGTTGTTTTCTTTGTTGTTATCCGGGTCCTTGTTCAGCCTGTAACGCCTTCGGGCGGGACCCTTTCGCCCGGAAGCGGCTATTTTTTACCTTTTCACTATCATAACGTGTGCGCGGTGTTTTTATTACTATATACCACAAAAAAATTATTCCCCACCCGCAAAACGGTCATCGCAATCGGCCTTACGCCCTTCAATCTCCTATCAATACAGCATCGTTTCAGCATTGTTACAGCATCGTTATCCTTTCCCCTAACGGTTAACGATGGGAAAAGGAGGGAGGAAGGATGCTGTATGCGACGAAGGCAGAGGGGAAAGGGCGGATTGGCACAGGATGGGCGAGATTTAGGATGAAAATGCTTGATGAGACAACACAAGTGTCGCTCCCCAACCTTCGCGCCGTTTCCGCAGTTGCTGCCGTCATCCACTAGGGGATGGCTTCGGGCTGCTGCGGCGATGGCGGGATGAGGGCCGGGGAGCGACAGAGATGCACGCTATGGGACGCGGTGACGGGACAGCCCGTCAAGGCATCAGCGCATTTGCGGTTTATTTATACTCGAAGTAGTTGGTGGAGGTACTGTTGACTTTGTAGTCTTCTTCGTTGATGGTGGTAGCCATGGTCTGGCTGGTGGGCCAGCTGCCGTCGTAGGTGTAGGTGTAGTTCATCTCCGAGACAGAGCTTTCGCCCATGAAGGATTCTTTGGATACAGCCTTGACCACATTGTTCTTGTTGAAAGCGGCGAAGGAGGCGTCTTCCAGCATGCCGAACATGCCGAAGAGGAAGTGCTGGTAGGGGTTTTTCTTGTTGTCGTAGGTGAAGTTGGCCTCGGCATTCATGGTCATCCCCATCATGGTCATTGACGTTTCCATTTTGCTGACATTGTCGCCGTCCCAAGTGAGCTTGATGGGGATGGTCATCCCTGCTTTTGCACCATTGGTGCGCATGGTGTTGCTAATCTTGGCGATGGCCATGTCGGCTTGCTCGAAGGTGGGCAGAATCTCGCGGAACACCACTTGCTCGAGGCGGCGTGCAGAAACTTTGTCCAAATCGATACCTTCACCGGTGAGTTTGATTTCGACGACTTTGCCGTCCTTGTAGACGAAATCGAATTGGGCTATCGGGGCAGCGGTGTTCTCTGTATCGTACATTGCGCAGCTCTTCAGCTCTTTGCCGTTGTAGGAGAAGGTCATATATTGACCGTCGCCCTCGGCACGGACCATCTGCTTGCCGTCGTAGGAGAAGTTGATGACATCCTCCACTTCGTTGGAAGCATTTTGTTCGTAGAAAGTGATTTTTGCCAGTTTCTTGCCGTCCCATGTCCAAGCCTCGGAAAGGTACTTGGCCACGGTGACGGTGTCGGAGTACCAACGGCCTGTCGATTCGTCGAGACTGCTGTGAATCGTAACACCGGACTTGTAGATGTTGGCGATTTTCTTTTTGGGGTTGTAGACACCCTCTTTTTCGGAACATGCGGCAAAGAGGCAAAGGGCTGCCAGTGCCATGACTAAGAATGATGATTTCTTCATTTTGTTGATGTTTTTTGTCTGGGTCCGCTTGATGTGTATCCGCAGGAGACGGGGGAACCCTGTGCCGCGTCCGTCCAGCGGGGTGTTTGTTTATATAAACGACAAGGGGGGCGATTTCTTACATCCTTCTAAGTTAAAAAAACCTAAATAAAATGGAAGTTGGAAATATCAGTGCGATGATTTGCCCGTCACTGCGAGGTCTCAATATTTACCTTTCAATTTTTAATTGATACGGTGTCAGCATCTTATCTCCAGAGGTAAAGTTTTAACTTTTCGTATTGGAGATTTCTTTGTATCTTTGAAAATTCATATTTTGTGAATAATAACAAGAATAATCTAACAAACAAACACTTAAATAAGATTTATGAAAATATTGGTTCTTAATTGTGGCAGTTCGTCAATCAAATATCAGCTGATTGACATGGCCAACAACGCCGAGGTGATGGCCAAGGGCCTCCTGGAGCGCATCGGACTGGAAATGGGCGAATTCACCCATAAGTATCATGGCGAGAAGCACTACGAGCAGCTTCCCATCCCCGACCATACGGCGGGTATCAAGATTGTCCTCAATGCACTTATCGACCCGAAGATGGGTGTCATCAAGGACTTCAAGGAGATAGGCGCTGTCGGCAACCGCATCGCCCACGGCGGCGAGGCATTCGACAAGAGTGTCATCGTCACCGACGAGGTGATTGAGACCATCAAGTCCCTCACCCATCTGGCTCCGCTGCATACCCCCGGCAACCTGGCGGGTATCTATGCCATGCGCGAGGTGCTGCCCGGCGTGCCGCAGGTGGCTGTGTTCGACACTGCTTTCCACAGCACGCTGCCCCCCAAGAGCTACCTCTACGGCCTGCCTTACGAGTATTACGAGAAGTACGGTGTGCGCCGCTATGGTTTCCACGGCACCAGCCACAAGTTCGTTGCCGAGAAGGCCGCCAAGATGATTGGCCGCGACTGGAAGGAGCTGAACATCATCAGCTGCCATCTGGGCAGTGGTGCCTCCATCTGCGCCATCAAGCAGGGCAAGAGCTTCGACACCACCATGGGCATGACCCCGCTGGAGGGCCTGATTATGGGCTCCCGTCCTGGCGACGTAGACCCCGGTGTCATCGAGTTCATCATCAAGAAAGAGATTACCGAGAACGGCAAGGACTGGAAGGACATCACCAAGATGCTGAACAAGCAGAGCGGCTTGGTAGGTATCAGCGGCGGCAAACAGGACATGCGCGACATCCGCGCCGGGCGTGATGCCGGCGACGAGCGCGCCACCTACGCTTTCGATATGTTCGCCCAGCGTGTGAAACGCTACATCGGCGGCTACATGGCCGAGATGGGCGGCTGCGACCTGCTGCTGTTCACCGGCGGTATCGGCGAGAACGCCTGGTTCATGCGCCGTCCCATCCTGGAAAATATGGAATGCCTCGGCATCAAGATTGACTTCTCGAAGAACGACAACGTGATGGGCGAGGACATCATCCTCAGCACGCCCGACTCGAAGATGGCCGTCGTGGTGGTGACCACCGACGAGGAATACGTCATCGCTAGCGACACCTACAACCTGGTGAAGTAGGTCCATCCGATATGTGAAGTGTGAATTGCATCGCCAATTCACACTTCTTTTTTCACTATTCACTATTACCAACAAACTAACAACGAAACCCATGAAAGGCATTCCCTCCGTTCCCAAGCCGCGTATCGACCCCAACGGCAGTATCTCGCGCACCCTGCTGCTTACTGTCATCGGTACCACCATCTCCATCATCCTCACCTTCGGCACCAGCCAGCTGCTGCAGACACACCGCAAGGCCAAAGACCGCAAGATGACCGCCATGATGGTGATGGGCAACATCGAGTCGTATGCCTCAGAGCTGGACGATATTTCATTCCAACTGGGGTGGCGCGACACCCTGGCGGCCATCCTCCTCGCCATCCCGCAGGACTCACTCGACGACCCCAAATACTCCTCCACCATCGAGTCGGTCGTCATGTTGTTCGGGCTTCCCAGCTTCACCTACGACAACACTGCCGAGCAGATCTTCTCCAACACCATCGAGACTTGGAAGAACATGGGGAATTTCCAGTTCATCAGCAATGTGGGTGACTGTTTCAGCGCGATGCACTCCATACAGGAGGAATATATGAAATACGCCAACGAGAACATGGCCCTCATGGGGAAGATTACCCAACATCCCGACCAGTACCCGGGCAACTCGAGAGGCTCTAAAATCCTGCTCAACCCCGACATCCGCGTCAAGATGCGCACCCTCCACCGCCGCACCTCCTACTATAAGTATCTGGCAGAATATATGCGCTACCTCAACGCCATCAACATGAAGCTCATGGACGTGACCGAGGAGAAGGTGCTGAAGTTTGTCAACGAGAAGGACGAAGAGGTGGAGGTGGACCGTCCCATCCCCTATCAGCAGAACTACAACGCTGCCGACATAGAACTGTCCGGCAACAAGAACATACCCGAGTGGATTGAAAACCACCACTTCTGATTGCCCTGCAGCAAATCATATTGGTTTCATTTTTCACTTTTCAATTTTCAATTAATAATGAAACGCATCAACTCCCTTCACTTCCTTACGGGCATCGTACGGCGGACAGCCGTATGCCTGCTGCTGGCGCTCACCGCACAAGGCGCTTACGCCAACGACGGCGTTTATTTCACCAAAGGCAACCAACTTGTCCCCCTCGTGGAGACGGACATCAGCGTGCGCAAAGAGATCCTCACCATCCGCCTGATGGATGACGGCTTCGCCCATGTGGATGTCTATTACGAATTCTGGAACCCCGGCCAGCAGAGCAAGCGGGTGTTGATGGGTTTCGAGGCCGACCCCTCATACAACGACGACTGGAAGTTCCACCCTTCGGGGGTGCATCCCCATATCAAGGACTTCACCGTCGAGATGAACGGCGCCATGCTGTCCTACGCCAATGCCGCCTGCCGTGCGGGAACCGGACGGCTGGAGCCGATCGACACCACCAAACAATACGAGGTGTGGGGCGTACAGCTCTACAAGAAAGGGTTCACCCCCGAAGAAAGCGAGAACGCCAAAGGGACGGATTTCGCCTATGTTTACTACTTCAATGCCGATTTCAAACCAGGGTTGAACCGCGTACACCACACCTACACCTACCGCACCTCCTTTTCCATAGGATGCCCCTATATGGTGGATTACAAGCTCACGCCTGCCACCCGCTGGGCAAACGGACAGATTGACGACTTCACGCTGGTCATCCGTGCCGACAACACCGCCAAGCACTTCTCCATCCCCACCGAGGTGTTTCCTTCCGGCTTCACACCCGTCAGCGACGGTACAGCCTATAAGATGCGCACAAGCAAGCTATGGGACAATCCCTGCTACGAGTTTGCTCTGCGCAATGGTGCCATCACCCTGCACCTCACTAACTTCAAACCCACAAAGGAGCTCAGCATCACAGGGGCTGGATGGGACAAGTGTTACGAAAATCACCTCTTCCACGTCGCCGCCGCCTACGACCGCTCCCGCTCGGTGATCCTGTTCGAGAACATCTGGGCAGAAGAGCTCGACCCGAAAGACAAGGCTTTCTGCCAGCGAGTGCTGCGCAACCTCCCCTACGCCCACCGCGGCCATGTGTTCCGCGACGCCCGCCTGCGCCGCTTCTTCGAGTCGCAGTGGTGGTACATGCCCGATCCGAACTACAAAGACGACACCAGCGACTTCACCCCCGTCGACCACTACTACATCCAATTAGGACAGGGAAAATGACCGACAGCCTCCTCGTCCAAGCCGTTGTCAACACTGTTCTACGCCATCTCGAACAACGAGAGGCCAAGAATGACCCAGTGCCGGGACACAAGAAAACCACCACCTTCAAAGCCCGTGGCGGCGCATGGTTCATGATTGCCATCTGTCTCTTCTGCATCGGACTCTTTCTTTGGGTACTATTCAGCGGTTCCGTTGACGATTTCTGGGGCTATGCCTTCTTCGTATTCCTAATCTCCTACATGGTGCTTCTGCTGCGTTTCAGCACCACGATGCTCCGCTCCAAGATACAGGTAGGCCCCGAGATGCTGCTGCTCGACGGCGCCTACGAGACCATGGAGCACCCAACCATCTGGCAGCGGCTAAAGGTTCAATTGCTCCTCACCACACCCCTTGTGGTGGAAGTCAAATGGGAGTCTATCCTGAGCCTTGCCGTCGAGTCCCACATGCTCAAGATAGAAACCCTCGCCCACCAGCATTTCCGCATGCCCCTTGGCTTTTTCGACATCCGCGTCATCTCCGCCATCAGCAAATACCACAAGATAGCGATTGAATGAATGTGTAAATTCGTGAATGCGTTAATTCGTCAATCTGATTTACACATTCACACATTAACACGTTCACATATTAACACATTCTTCTCGCCACCTCCCGGCAATAAAGAGGGGCATTCTGCGTTATACTAACAGTTGTATTTTTAATGATTCCATATTGATATGCGAAAGATAGCCTTTTTAATCCTCTTCGTTATGGCCGCCACCATGGTCTCGGCACAGTATACTGTCGACAATAAGAAAGCCGTATCCGAGTTCGAGAAAGGCCAAAGCCTGCTCTCCTCCAACCCCGTCAAAGCCTTCGAGCATTTCGAGAAAGCCCTCAAGGCCGAGCCCTCCTTTGCCGAAGTACACCTCACCATGGCCGCATGGCTGATGGACCACGACAGCCTCGACCTTGCCGAGGAGCATCTGCGCACCTTTCTCCGCACCGACAAAGGGAAGCACAAACGCTGGGGAGCCGGAGCCGAGCACGACCTGAAGTGTATCGCCTTCCGCCGCGAGGCCATGGCCAACCCCGTGCCCTTCACCCCCGTGAACATGGGACCTGCCGTCAACAGCCCCGACGACGAGTATCTGCCCACCCTCACCGCCGACGGACGCACACTCCTCTTCACCCGCTACAACCGTCCCTCGATGGCGGAGGACTTCTACTACAGCCGCCTGATTGACGGCAAATGGAGCAAGGCCGTCCGCATGGCCGAGCCCCTCAACAGCGACGACAACGAGGGCGCCGGCTGTATCTCGCAAGACGGACGCATACTCTACTTCACCGCCTGTGGCCGTCCCGACGGCGCCGGACGCTGCGACCTCTACATCTCCTACCGCAAAGCGGGCGGCTGGAGCCAGCCCCAGAACCTCGGTCCCGCCGTCAACACCAGCGGGTGGGAGTCGCAACCCTGCCTCTCCATCGACGGCCAGACGCTCTACTTCGTCAGCGACCGCAAGGATGGCTACGGCGGCATGGACATCTGGCGCAGCACCCTGGTGGAAGGCCGCTGGAGCAAACCGGTGAACATGGGTCCCGGCATCAACACCAAAGGCGACGAGAAGAGCCCATTCATCTCATTCGACAACCAGACGCTCTACTTCTCCAGCAACGGCTATGTAGGCATGGGCGGCATGGACCTCTTCGTGTGCCGCCGCACGGGCGACACCACTTGGAGTGAACCGCAGAACCTAGGCTACCCCATCAACACCCGTGGCGACGAGAGCTCGCTTATCGTCAGCCCCGACGGTCGCACGGCCATCTTCTCCAGCGCCGTTGTGCCGACCGACTTGTCGCCAGAGACCTTGAAGGCGACCGCTGGATTGTCGGCACCCGCGCCGAGCGGAGGACTCGACCTCTACTCCTTCGCCCTGCCCGAAACCGTACGTCCAGAGCCTGTAGTATACAAGGAGGAAATCACCGAGGTGGCCCCCGAACTGAAGGTGGGCGAAAGCATCACCCTGAAGAACGTTTTCTTCCAGACAGGCAAATACACCCTCCTCGACATCTCCATTGTTGAGCTGGACAAAGTGGTAGAGATGATGCAACGCCATCCCTCCATGCGTATCGAACTGGGTGGACACACCGACAATGTGGGCAGTGAGGCCTCGAACCAGAAGCTATCCGAACAACGTGCCAAAGCCGTCTACGACTACCTTGTGCAGCACGGTGTCCCGGCCGAACGGCTCACCTACAAAGGCTATGGCCAAAGCCAGCCCGTGGCCGACAACAGTACCCCCGAAGGACGCAGACAGAACCGTCGCACCGTGTTCACTATCATAGCAAAATGATTTTTCTCCTCACAGATGAAAAAATATTTGTATCTTTGCAGTCGAAAAGAACAAACCGAATGATAGGCTTGCCCCTGCAAGTCAGACACTAACACATACACATATAACACCCAAACGACCCCCATCCCTTTTAGACCTTGACAAACCCTTAATACCCTTATACCATGAAGAAAAAGGTGATAGTACTGACAGGTGCCGGCATCAGTGCCGAAAGCGGCATCAGCACCTTCCGCGACAGCGACGGTCTGTGGGAACAGTACCGCGTCGAAGACGTTGCCACCTACGACGCCTACCTGCGTAACCCTGAATTGGTGTTGAACTTCTACAACGAGCGCCGTCGTCAGCTCTTCCAAGTCAAACCCAACGAGGGACACCGACAGCTGGTGCGGCTGGAAGAGAAATACGACGTACACATCATCACCCAGAACATCGACAACCTGCACGAGCAGGCAGGCTCCACCCAAGTCCTCCATCTGCATGGTGAGCTGACCAAAGCCCGCAGCGACCGCAACGACGACCTGATTATCGACATCGGCGACCGCGACATACACCTTGGCGACAAAGCCCCCGACGGGGCCCAGCTGCGCCCCCACATCGTATGGTTCGGCGAAGCCGTACCCAACATCGAGCCCGCCGCCGAGCTGTGCGAAAAGGCCGACTACTTCATCGTCGTGGGCACCTCCATGAACGTCTACCCCGCCGCCGGACTGATACACTACGTCCCCCGCTCCACACCCTGCTATCTGGTCGACCCCAAGGCAGTGCCCATCTCGCGACCCATCACCATCTTCCAGGAGAAGGCCGGCACAGGCGTGAAAAAAGTGGTGGACGAACTGCTGGGATGCTAACCACACTACACACC
>R21__coassemble_750_pt1 | contig 25270 bp, 18 predicted proteins | sample R21__metabat2_low_PE_009 | metagenome-assembled genome bin R21 | reverse complement strand
AACAAATATATAATAAATTACAAAATAAAATATAAAAATAACGCATCACTAGTAATCCCAAATCAGACATTAGATTGCCGTTACTCGAAATCCCCTATCTATCATCTCGGTATGCTATTAAGCGGTAGTTCCTGCGGAACAATGTCCTATACAGATATAACGTTCGCCTACCAATCACTCCGTAGGTGTTTTCGGTTTCCTAATGACTGGTTTGGGTTGATTGTGTATTGGGAGAAGCGTCGTTCAATATCGCTTCCTTCTCTTATTGTTCTTGGCTCGTTACCCTTTAGTATAAGGATAAGTATGCAGTAAGGATGCTGTAACGATACTATATCGATAGGATATTGAAGGGACCTAGGGCGGTCTGCAGCTGTTGTTTGAAGCAAAGGGGGTGGGTTAGTGGATGTGGGATTGCTTTCCGCAAGGGTGGGAAAGCATGAGCTGAGGGTGGAATGGGGTCGCGTGGATGTCCGTCAGCGGAGAAGGGTGATGGTACCCGTTTGGCTCTTGAAACCTGCTGGAGTGATAGTGTCGCGGTAGCGGAAGAGGTAGGAGTAGGTGCCTTGCTGGCAGCGTCGTCCGTCGGCGGTGGTGCCGTCCCAGCCAGTGCCGCCAGTGGCGGAGTGGAAGATGAGTGTCCCGCGACGGTCGAAAATCCAAAAGTTGTATTCCAGAATGCCGAAGGTGAGCGGGGTGATGAGGTTGTTGCTCTCGGCATCGGGGGTGAAGACGTTGGGGATGTAGATGGCCACTTGGCGGAAGGGGATGTCCTTTGAGGCGGAGTCGAGACAGGTGGGGGTAAAAGCTTCCATCAGGAGGTGGACGGTGTCGCCCCAGTCGGGGGTGCCGTAGAATTCAACCCATTCGTTGTTTGGTTTTTGCTTGACGCCGTTGATGTACCAGTTGCGGCCGGCCCAGCCGCCCCAGTGCGCTTCGCGTGTGCCTGTGCTGAAGTCTTCGGCGATGATGTGCATGTTGTCGTAGGTAATCTCGTCGGGACTGACGTGCATGGCGGCGGCTACCGGTTCAATGGGGATGATGGAGATGGAGCTGGTGCCTGGGCATTGTGGAGGTGAGGCACGATAGTCGAGCTGCAGTGTGTAGGTGGTGGGGGTGCGGGGGTTGACGCGTACCCAACTTCTCCATTCTTGGCCTTCGAGGGTGCTGTCGGGCGGGTCGGCGGTCCAATGGTAGTGTGTGACGAGCGGGTAGCCACCGAGGAGGTCGTGGCCAATTATTGTCTTGCAGTGTTTGCGGTCGATGATGTTGATGTAGGGGATGTCGAGGAGGGTGAGCTTGAGAATGATGATGCTGTCGCAGATGGTGTCGGTGCGGGGGATGGTGTCGTAGTAGATGCCGGAATGGTCGAGAGCCCGTCCCCGGTAGTAGAGGGTGTCGCCTTCGCAGATAGAGTCGAGGATGAGGACAGTAGTGTCGTTGCAGGGTCTTTGTGCGGCGGCGTGGGGTGAGGGTGCGCAGAGGGCTAGGAGGAGCAGGAGTGTGAGGGAAACGGCGCAGCGTCCCGCCGTGGCGGGTGTGTAGTGCAGAGAGGGGCGGGGATGCTGTGCCGGGGTGTTCATAGGCAGGTTTGGATGACCATTTCGTACAGTTGCTGGGTGCTGATGCCCATGGCGCGTGCCTGCTTGGGCACGATGCTTTCGGCGCTTTGGCCGGGGATGGTGTTGACTTCGAGAAAGTAGAGTTGGTTGCGGGTGGTGTCGTAGATGTAGTCGAACCGACAGATGCCGCGGCAGTTGAGGAGGTCGTACAGCTGAGATGAGGTTTGCTGTATCTGTTGGGTGATGGCATCGGGGCACTGGGCGGGGGTCACCTCGTTGCTGAAGCCTTGGTATTTGGCTTCGTAGTCGAAGAATTCGTGGTTGCCGAGGGGGATGATTTCGGTGATGGGGAAGACGTATTTGTCGGTTTTGGTGCGGAGAACACCGCAGTCGAATTCGCGTCCGGAGATGCATTCTTCGACGAGCACTTGGCTGTCTTCGGTGAAAGCCTGCTGAATGGCCGGCAGCAACTGGTCGGGCGTTTTGACTTTGGTGGTGGCCACGCTGCTGCCTCCTGCGGCGGGTTTGACGAAGAGGGGATAGCCGAGTGCGGCATCGTCGATTTTGTCGAGCGAGGGTTTAGACATGTCATAGAGAAGAACGGAATGGGCTACATTGACGATGCCGAAACTTTTGACTACAGGATTGCAGTAGCCTTTGTGAAAGGTGAGGGCGGAGGTGTAGTAGCCGCAGGTGGTGTAGGGGATGCCGAGCATGTCGAAGTAGCCTTGCAGTACGCCGTTTTCGCCAGGGTTGCCGTGGATGATGATAAAGGCGAGGTTGAAGCGGTCGACGCCGGGGACGGTGAAGTCGTGGCGGTTGACAGGGATATGCTGGTCGTTGTCGGCCAGGCAGTACCACCCTTGCCGGTCGATGACGATTTTATAGACGTTGTATTTCTGATGGTCGAGGGCTTCGTATACTTGGCATCCGCTTTGTATGGAGATGTCGTGTTCGCCTGAGTAGCCGCCCATGACGAGGGCAATGTTGGGTTTGTTCATTGGATTAGGTGTTATATATGTTTTAAGTTCTGAAAGTTCATGTTTATATTGTGGAGGTGTTGATGGGCCGGTGCTGTGTGCGGCGGAAGGCTTTCTCTTCGTCGCGGCAGCGCTGCTGTGTGGCAGGCGACATGTAGGTGTCCTGGAATTGTTGCCAGATGATGTCGACGGCGAGGTCGGAGGGGTGGCACATGTCGCGGGCGTAGAAACGGTAGTCGCGCAGTTGGTCGAGGAGTATCTCGTAGGCGGGGAAGTAGGTGGGGGAAGGGCTGTCGTTTGTATGGTTGCGGACGAGGGTGTCGGCAGCAAGGAGCAGCGTGCTTTTGCTGAGCTGGTTCTGATGGAGGCCGTCGGCCAGATGGCGGATGGGACTGACGGTGAGTATGAGTTGACACTGGAGTTGATGCAGGCGCGAGAGGAGGGGTTGCCATGTGTCGACTATCTGGGATATGGTGAGCAGTTGGCGGTTGAAGAGGGAGGAGGGCAGTTTGTGGCAGTTGGCCACGGTGCGCCCTTGGCAGGGACCGTCGGCAAGACTGTAGGCGTAGGCGGTGCCGAGGGTGATGAGGAGTGTGGGTTGGCGTAGCAGTTGGAGATGGGCGGTGTGGATGGCCTGATTGCAGAGGGTGAGACAGGTGTCGGGGTCGGGGTTTGAGAAACGGGTATGGTGCATCCACGAGTGCCAGAGTCCGTCGTGCTGAACGAGCCATGAGCGGTCAATCTCGCGGTCGTCGAGGGCGTAGGTGAGGGCCAGCGCAATGGAGAGTGGGTTGTAGAGTGTGCCGAAGGGGTTGCAGAGGATGTCGTGGCCGGCCTGCTGGAGTTTGAGCCCTATATGGTCGGCAAAACAGGACCCGAGGGTGAGCAGGGGAGTGTCGTGGCTGATGCGGATGGCCGAGGGGACGGGCTGGACTGGCGTGACGAGTTGCATGGCGTGGTGTTAGAATTTATGGGTGACGGGTTTGAGGTTGAAGATGCCGGGTAGCCGGTTCAGGTCGATAATCATGTCCCGTGGACTGACCAGCAGGTCGCGGGTCTTCATGGTGAGGGTGAGGGTGCTGGCGGGGTCGACGATGTGGGCTTCCATGGGGGTTTTGCCCCGGTGTTTCTTGGCGAGGGACTGGATTTGCTGGCATAGTTCGGGAGTGATGTCGTGGAGGTCGATGTTGAATTGCAGGAGTTTGGTGTTGTTGTCCAGTACTTCGCGGAGGAGTGTGATGCTGTATACTTTGAATACCGGTTTCGAGTGGTAGACGGTTCCGTCGTCGAGCGTGCGGGAGAACTGCCTGTAGGAGCCTTTGATGTAGATGAAGAGGTCTTTTTGGAAGAAGTCCTTGAATTTTAGGTATTCACCTTTGAAAAGGCGGAGATTGTAGGCACCACTCAGGTCCTCGATGGTGAGGGCGCCATAGGGGTCGCCGTTCTTGGAAGAGATGCCGTTCTTGGCATAGGTGACGATGCCGCCTATGCGCAGGTCTTTGTCGAGCAGGTTGGAGGGGTCGGCCAGTTCGGCGCACTGGGTGTTGGTAAAGTAGGTCATCTCGTATCGATAATCGTCGAGGGGATGTCCACTGAGATAGAGACCGATGACGCTGAACTCTTCGCGACAACGTTGCACGACGCTCCATTCTTCGCACTGGGGGATGGCAGGGCGGGAGTCTTTCTTGATTTCCTCGTTCATGTCGAAGATGGACATCTGGGCGTTGTCGGCGTTTTGCTTGTTGTGGAGCGCCCAGCGCATCAGTTTTTCGACATAGGTGGGTGCATTGTCGTTCTCGCGATAGAAATATTGGGCACGGTGCATGGTGCCAATGCCGTCGAGGGCGCCGGCCTTGACGAGGGCTTCGATGTTTTTGCGGTTGAGTGAGCGCAGGTCGGCGCGTTCGAGGAGGTCGAAGATGTCGGCATAGGGGCCGTTTTTTTCGCGTTCGGAGATGATGGCGTCGGCGGCGGCCTCGCCCATGCCGCTGATGGCCTTCAGTCCGAAGCGTATCTGTCCTTTGCTGTTGACAGAGAAGTCCATGTCGGACTCGTTGATGGAGGGAGGGAGGATTTCGAGGCCGTGACGGCGGCAGTCGTCCATGAGTTCGGTGGTGCGCTTGATGTCGCTCTGGCCGCTGGTCATGACGGCGGCCATGTATTCGGCGGGGTAGTGCGCCTTGAGGTAGGCCGTTTGGTAGGCCACCCACGAGTAGCAGGTGGCGTGGGATTTGTTGAAGGCATAGGAGGCGAATTTCTTCCAGTCCTCCCATATCTTGTGGAGTTTGTCTTTGGGATGGCCGTTCTTTTCGCCGCCTTGGTAGAAGAGTACCTCCAGCTCGTTCATCTTCTCAATCTGTTTCTTGCCCATGGCTTTGCGCAGGGTGTCGCTCTGGCCGCGGGTGAAGCCGGCCAGCTGGCGGCTCAGCAACATCACCTGCTCTTGGTAGACGGTGATGCCATAGGTGTCCTTGAGGTATTTCTCCATGCAGGGGATGTCGTACTCGATGGGTTTTCGTCCCTGCTTGCGGTCGATGAAGTCGGGGATATAGTCCATGGGGCCCGGGCGGTAGAGGGCGTTCATGGCGATGAGGTCTTCGAACACGTGGGGTTCCAGTTCGCGCAGGTATTTCTGCATGCCGGCGGACTCGAACTGGAAGGTGCCGACGGTGTTGCCCTCGCAGAAGAGTTTGTAGGTAGCCTCGTCGTCGATAGGTATGTGGTCAATGTCTATCTCCACCCCGTGGTTCTTCTTTATCATCTGGATGGCATTCTTGATGATAGTCAGGTTCTTCAATCCCAAGAAGTCCATTTTGATGAGGCCCACGGTCTCCACCACGTGGCCATCGTATTGTGTCACCAGCACGTCCTGTTTGCTCTCCTTGTCGTAGATGGTGCACACGGGAGCGATGTTGGTGAGGTCGTCGGCACCGATGATGACGCCGCAGGCGTGGATGCCCACCTGGCGGTTGGTGTCCTCCAGCTCGGCGGCGTAAGTGAGCATGTCCTTCAGCTCGTCGTTGCCGGGGTCCTCCATGATGTGTTTCAGCTCGGGGATGTATTTGTAGCAGTTGACAAGGTTCACTTTGGGCGACTTGCCTTTCTCGTCCTTGATGTTGTCCGGGAACCCCCTGTCGGGGATATACTCCTTCAGTTTGTTGATGGTGGGGAGATCGATTTTCTCCACGCGTCCCACATCGGCAATGGCCGACTTGGTGGCCATGGTGCCGTAGGTGATGATGTGGGCCACCTTTTCCTTGCCGTATTTATCGGTAATCCAGTCTAGCACACGGCCTCGGCCTGCGTCGTCGAAGTCCACGTCGATATCGGGCAGCGAGATACGGTCGGGATTAAGGAAACGCTCGAACAGTAGGTCGTACCTCAGCGGGTCGATGTCGGTAATCCACAGGCAGTAGGCCACCACGCTGCCAGCGGCAGAGCCACGGCCAGGGCCCACGCTCACGCCAAGCTCCTCGCGGGCACCCCGTATGTAGTCGGCCACGATGAGGAAGTAGCCAGGGAATCCCATGGTCTTGATGGTGTGCAGTTCGAAGATGATGCGCTCACGCTGCTCGTCGGTGAGGGCGGCCTTGATGTCGGCTATGTCGGCGCCTTCGGTCAGGTCAGGTCTGTCGGTCAGGTACCTTTTCCTTGCACCCTCCCATACCAGTTTCTCCAGATAGTCGGCCTCGAATTTGATGCGGTACAGCTTGTTGTATCCGCCCAGTTTCTTTATCTTCTTCTCGGCGTCGGCTTGGCTCAGCACCACCTCGTGCTTCTCGTTTTGGGTAAACTCGTCGAAGAGTTCCTTCTCGCTGATGCGGCTGCGGTATTCGGCCTCGCTGCCGAAACTCTCGGGGATGTCGAACACCGGCATGATGGGGTCGGAGTTGATGCTGTAGACCTCCACCTTGTCGGCTATCTCCATGGTGTTCTCCAGTGCCTCGGGGATGTCGGAGAAAATGGCCTCCATCTCAGCCGGGGTTTTCAGCCACTCCTGCTTGGTGTAGTGCAGACGGTCGGGGTCGGCGTAGTCCTTCTGTGTGGCCAGGCAGATAAGGTGGTCGTGTGCCTCGCCATGCTCCTCCTCCACAAAATGCACATCGTTGGTGGCAATCAGCTTGATGTTGTGCTTGCGGGCAAGGGCAATCAGCACTGGGTTCACCTTCTCTTGCATCTGGTAGGTCACGCGGTTGGCGTTGGGCTTGTCGGTCTTGTGGCGCTGCAGTTCGATGTAGTAGTCGTCGCCGAACACCCGTTTGAACCACAGCACCGCCTCTTCGGCCTTTGCAAGGTCCCCTTTCATAATCAGCTGGGGGATTTCGCCACCCAGGCATGCCGAGCAGACAATCAGTCCCTCGTGGTACTGTTCCAGCACATTGTGGTCGATACGTGGACGGCTGTAGAACCCGTCGGTGTAGGCAATCGAGGCCAGCTTGCACAGCGAGTGGTAGCCCTGCTTGTTCTTCGCCAGCAGGATGAGGTGGTAGCCGCTGCTGTCCACGATGCGTTCGCGTCCCGTCTCGGGGTTCAGCTCCTTCACATCCTTGTCCTTGTCGTACAGCGTGCGTCGGGCGCAGTAGGCCTCTGTGCCGATGATGGGTTTGAAGAGCTGCCCCTTCAGTTGGTCAATCTTGTATTCGGCCTCCTGCTTCTCCTCTGGGGTGGCGCCGTCGTTTTTCAACACCGCCTCCTGTTGCTTGATTTGGTCCTTCACCTTGCCGTTCTCCTTGTCGATGGTGTCGACAAAATCCTTGATGCCGAACATGTTGCCGTGGTCGGTAAGGGCCATGGCGTACATGCCGTTCTTCTTGGCTTTCTTTATCAGGTCGCTAATCTTCGACATGCCGTCAAGCATCGAATAGTGCGAGTGGACGTGCAAGTGTGTAAAGTTCATAACAGTATGGAGGACTATATTTGTTTATTACAGAATGCAAAGGTACGAAAAATATTCCGAACAACTGTTAATAACAGTTATAAAAAATGCTAGGTGTCTTTTTTCTATGTCAATTCGCAGATTATGCTTATTTTTGCATCTTGAATACAATAATCGGTTATGACTAGAAAATACTCTGCCACAATTATTTCTATAGCTTTGACCCTTGGCCTTTGCTGTGTCGTCGGGTCGGTTTCGTGTCGAAACAGCCGTGTCGCACAGGCTGAAGATGTAGTCCCTGCACAACCTGACTATGCCGACAGCACCCAATGGTATATTACCCAGCGCGATGCTCCAGTCGACCTCTTCTATATCATCTCCACCGAGACGGGCGACTATACTTTTGAAGGCATTCCCTGCCACTATGCCGACACCCGCAACGACAGCATCCGGCAGCTCCTTTTCGGCGAGATGCGAGGAGTCGACCAACTTCTTTCCGGCAGCCTTAACTACTACTCCCCCTACTATCGCCAGTGTACACTGCAGACCTTCACCTCCGACAGCCTTGTTGCCGTCCGCATGCCCATTGCCATGGCCGACTGGCGCAAGGCCTTTGCCCACTATATCGCTCACTTCAACCAAGGGCGTCCATTCATCTTGGCGGGCTTCAGCCAGGGCGGTATGGCTGTTGTCGACCTCCTTGAGCAGATGGACTCTGCCACCCTCAGCCGCATGGTGGCTGCCTACGTTATCGGGTGGAAGGTTACTGACGACGACCTTGCCAAGACCTCCAATTTCCGTCCTGCACACGACAGTGCCGACCTTGGGGTCACCGTATGCTACAATTCCGTCCGTGACAATGGTTGCACCATACCCATGATTAGTGAGGGCAATAGGATGACCGTCAACCCTGTCAACTGGCGTACCGATGCCACCCCCGCCACGTTTGTCAGCCCCATTTCGCCCGACACCCTTACCGTCACCCTCGCCACCACCACCTTGTTGTTGCAGGTTCAGGGCTACAGTGGAACGGACTATATCATCCCTCTCATAGGCCGCGAAGGCAACTACCATGGCCTCGAAATCTCCCTCTACGCCCCCTCCCTCCGCCGCAACATGGCCCTGCGTGCCGGGCGGTTTCTAGAAGTAAAAAAAGGACACCGATAATTCACTCCATAGGGGTGCGATATGAATAACACCGTACAATCAATGTACGGTGTCGCGACTAAATAGAGCCATATCGTGTATCGTGCAGTTTCCTGATTTTCTGAATGAAACGAATACCTCCCGTTAAGGACGCGACATAAAAACAGATAAACAGAACCTGCCTTAAACCCTAATGACCGATTTGGGTTTATCATAAAAAATACTCTGACCCCGAAATTCGAGGAATGGTCATCAGGCTTTAAGAGAATTACCAGGGTTATTTCTCACTACATATAGAATCTAGGGTGTTCTCCCAAGCCATCAGAAGGTGTACCTCTTCCAGTTTTGCCGGCCACAGGTCGAGTTCTTGGGGTAGGGTGTCAATGCCACGGATGAAAAGGGTCTTTTTGTTGTGGGTTTTGTTTAGAACCACTCGCTGGGCAGTGGCCATGAAGATGTCTGCCGAATCATACTTGTCAATCATTCCGATAGGAATTACCGCCACACTGTCACGGATACAAAGAGCCCAATCACGGCTGAAATAATAGAACGAATCTACACTGGTGGTGTCAATTTTGATGCATAGCAGGGTGGAGTTGTTATATACTGGCGCGGACAGTACATCGCCTTCGAAATAGATGGTCTTGACCAGTAGGTCGAATGCTTTGTCCGACTCACAGCCTTCGCGCTTGTCGTGTCGCAGCATCATATAGAATAGCAGGCATGGCACTATTAATATTGCCACAAACACTACCACGGTTTTGACCTTATTCTTCAAGCAGGACCTCCTTCCCGTTTAGGAGGATGCTGACCAGTTGCCACGTGCCGTCGGGTTGCTTGCTGTAACGGTATTTGTAGACGGTGGGCGTGGGTTTGCCGTCTTCGTCGTAGGTGGTCTGGATGCAGCGGGTGCGGTTGCCGTGGCAGTCGTATTTGTTCTCTTCGGTGTAGAGGAGGTACTCGTCAACGGTGTAGATTTCTTTGCGCACGGGGCGTCCCTGCTTGTCGTAGCTTTGCAAAGTGCGGGTCTCCACCACGCCTACGCTGTCGTATGTGTAGGTGACAAGCACCGCCAGTCGGTCGTTGGCGTCCACCACACCGAGCGATGAACTGACCACACGTCCATGCTCGTCATATTTCACCCCCATCTCCTGTGCCCAAAGTGAATTGAGAATTGAGAATTGGGAATTGAGAATTAAGAGTATCAGTATAATCTTTTTCATGGGCTCGGGAAGATTTTGAATGTGTGAATGTGTAAATACATTAATGTGTTAGTCAATTTGTAGCCGCATCAAAGACTCATGAACTAACACATTAACGAATTGACACATTCAAGTATTATTTCATCAGTTTCTTGTAGCGCAGTCGGTGCGGGGTGTCGTCGACGAGGCGTTTGCGGCGGTTCTCCTCGTATTCGCTGTAGCTGCCCTCGAAGAAATAGACTTGAGAGTCGCCCTCGAAGGCGAGGATGTGAGTACAGATGCGGTCGAGGAACCAGCGGTCGTGACTGATAACCACGGCGCAGCCGGCAAAGTTCTCCAAACCCTCCTCCAAGGCACGCATCGTGTTCACGTCAATGTCGTTGGTGGGCTCGTCAAGCAGCAAGACATTGGCCTCGCTCTTCAATGTCAGTGCCAGATGCAGTCGGTTGCGCTCACCACCACTCAGCACGCCAGCCTTCTTGCTTTGGTCGGTGCCGGTGAAGTTGAAGCGCGACAGATAAGCACGGGCATTCACTAGTCGTCCGCCCATGGGGATAAGCTCGTTGCCCTCCGACACCACGTCGTAGACACTCTTTTCGGGGTCAATCTGCACATGCTGCTGGTCGACATAGCCTATCTTTACCGTCTCGCCCACGGTGAAAGTGCCGGTGTCGGGCTTTTCCAGTCCCATGATAAGGCGGAAGAGGGTCGTCTTGCCGCATCCGTTGGGGCCTATGATGCCCACGATGCCTGCGGGGGGTAGGCTGAACGTAAGGTTCTCATACAGCAGCTTGTCGCCGTAGGCCTTGCTGACACCCTCCACTTCTAGTACCTTGTTGCCCAGTCGCGGGCCGTTGGGGATGAAAATCTCCAGATTCTGCTCCTTCTCCTTCACGTCCTCGTTCATCATGCGGTCGTATGCTGCCAGACGGGCCTTGCCTTTGGCGTGACGGGCTTTTGGTGCCATGCGCACCCATTCCAGCTCGCGCTGCAGGGTCTTGCGGCGTTTGCTCTCCTGCTTCTCCTCCATGGCCAGACGTTGTGTCTTCTGGTCCAGCCAGCTGCTGTAGTTCCCTTGCCAGGGGATACCTTCGCCACGGTCCAGCTCCAAAATCCAGCCCGCCACATTGTCGAGGAAGTAGCGGTCGTGCGTCACAGCGATGACGGTACCTTTATACTGGCGCAAGTGTTGCTCCAGCCAGTCGATGCTCTCGGCATCCAGATGGTTGGTAGGCTCGTCGAGCAGCAGGATGTCCGGTTCCTGTAGCAGTAGGCGGCACAGCGCCACACGTCTGCGCTCGCCTCCGCTGAGGTTCTTCACAGGTGTATCCTCGTCGGGACAGCGCAGGGCATCCATGGCGCGTTCCAGCCGGCTGTCGAGGTTCCAGGCATCGTATTGCTCCAACAGCTCTGTCAGCTCGCCCTGCCGTTGACACAGCTTGTCGAAGTCGGCATCGGGGTCGGCAAAGGCGTTGTTCACCTCCTCATACTCCTTCAGCGCATCCACTATAGGCTGCACAGCCTCCTGCACCACCTCCTTCACCGTCTTGCTGTCGTCCAGCTTGGGCTCCTGTTCCAGATAGCCTACGCTGTATCCGGGCGAGAAGACCACCTCGCCTTGGTAGTCCTTGTCCACGCCGGCGATAATCTTCAGTAGTGAGGACTTACCCGAACCGTTCAAGCCGATAATGCCGATTTTGGCACCGTAGAAGAAGGATAAATAAATGTCTTTCAATATCTGGCGGGATGGGGGTATCAGCTTGCCCACACCTACCATTGAGAAAATGATTTTCTTGTCGTCAGCCATAGTTGAGGATGTTTTTTTGTTTTCTAAAGGTTTACTGAGGTATCCCAGGAAGTGATAGGGAATCCCCGGATACGCTTTCTGTTATCGTCTGGTTCTAGTCCTCGTCGAAGTGGAGGTCCTTGACGTTGATTTGTATCTCGGTCTTGCCGTTCCAATAGTTCTCTTCGAGGGTGTAGCAGATGGTGAAAGGGTGGCCTTTCTTGACGCGGGGGTAGCAATGCCCCAGTTGGAAACCGATGGCGGGGTAGGTCTTCGACCGCGAGAGGAGGGAGATGACATTAAACTTGAGGTGGTTGGAACCCACCACGCGAGGATAGCCCGTGTCGACAAGACTGTGCGACATGAACACCGGCACGTTGTTCTCCGGGCCGAAGGGACCGAATTGCTTCAGGATACGCAGGAACTTGGGTGTGATATGTTTGCCAAAGTCCAGCTCGGCGTCAATCTCTATCTCGGGAACCATACTTTCTTTCGGCAGGGTCTGGGTGACCACCTCTTCGAAACGCTTTGTGAACGCCTCCAGGTTTTCGGGTTTCACCGACACCCCTGCGGCGCAGCGGTGACCACCGAAATGTTCAAGCAGGTCGCTGCATTGTTCGAGGGCGGCATGGACGTCGAACTCCTTGATGCTGCGGGCCGACCCGGTGAAGAGGTCGTCGGTGGAGCGGGTGAAGATAACCGTGGGCTTGTAGTATGCCTCCACCAGCCGCGATGCCACGATGCCCACCACGCCCTTGTGCCAGTTCTCGTCAAACAGCACGATGCTCTTGCGGTTCCGCATCACGGGGTTGCTCTCTATGCGGCGTTTGGCCTCCTCGGTTGCCGAGCTGTCGAGGTCCTTGCGCTGGGTGTTGTACTCGTTGATTTCCTTGGCCAGCATCTCCGCCTGCTCGGCATTGTCGCTCAACAGCAGGCGCACCGAGTCGAAGGCGCTGCGTATGCGTCCGGCAGCGTTGATGCGGGGGCCTACAAGAAACACGAGGTCGGTGATGTTCAGTTCCTTGCGGAAGTACGACTTATCCTCGGGGTGTTGGCGCTGTTCCTCCTCGGAGCGGCGTTCGATATGGCCGTAGGTGAGGATGGCCTCGATGCCGGGACGGGGACGGGTGTTGATAACCTTCAGTCCGAAAGCCGCCAGCACACGGTTCTCGCCCATGATGGGCACGATGTCCGACGCAATGCTCACCGCCACAAGGTCGAGGTATTTCAGCAGACGCAGCTGCAGGTCGTCGCGCTTTTCGCGGCGGATGTCGTCCAACGTCTCGGGCGGGTCGCAGAGGCGCACGCCTACGCGCTGCTCCTGGTGTGCTTCGACAATCTTAAACCCGATGCCGCATCCCGACAGCTCCTTGTAGGGGTAGGGGCAGTCCTCGCGCTTGGGGTCCAGCACGGCCACAGCGGCGGGAATGTTGTAACCGTCAGGCAGATGGTGGTCGCCGATAATGAAGTCGATGCCGAAACTTGACGCATAGGCTACCTGCTCCATGGCCTTGATGCCGCAGTCTAGGGCGATAATCAGTTTGACACCCGTCTCGCGGGCATAGTCGATGCCCTGAAACGAAATACCGTATCCCTCGCTGTCGCGGTCAGGGATATAAAAATCAATGTTGCGGTGGAATGTACTGAGGTAGGAGTACACCAGGGCAACCGCTGACGTGCCGTCCACGTCGTAGTCCCCGTATATGAGGATGCGCTCGTGGCGGCGGACCGCCTCGTTGATACGAGCAATAGCGCGGTCCATGTCCTTCATGAGGAAAGGATCATGCAACTGGTCCAAGCTTGGTCGGAAGAAACACCGTGCCTCTTCGAACGTCGTAACACCACGCTCTACAAGCAGCGTGGCGATAATTTCGTCAACTCCTAATGCTTCCGCAAGTTTTTTAACTACCTCTTTGTCATAATCTTCCCTTAATATCCAACGTTTTTCTTTCATTTTTTACTGGTTGTAAAGGTACAACTTTTTTTTGGATTGAATGAAAAAAAATTCTTTTTTTCACCAGAACGGAGGATAATAGATTGAAAGCTATTGCATTGTAGGAGAACTGCACGTTGACACTCCGGGGGGGGGCGCAGGATAGGGCTGCGCGTAGGGTAAAAACATGGCGCTCCCTGCGCTGAAGGGTGGTCGGCCTGCAGACAGTTGGATAACGGTTGTTCAATGATAAAGTACCATTGAACAACCGAACAACAGATTCTATTTGATGGGCAGTAGGGCGGGCTATTCAACTGTGTGGTAGCGTCCGCCGAAGGCAATGCCTACTTGCGCCGTCAGGCAGAGGCCTTTAGGGCTACCCTCTATGCGTGGGAACGAGGAGTAGGAGAGGCGCAGCTTGCCCTGTAGCGAGATGTGGTTGCGGTCGCTGATGCGGTGGTCGCCAAACAGGTGGTTGAAGTGGGGGAAGGTGTTCTGCTGCCAGAAGTGGTAGCGGAACATGACTCCCACAGTAGGCTCGAGTCGGGTGTATGCAAAGCGGTCTTCCCATTTCCGTTTGGCACTGAGTTCGTGCATACCGAGGCCGATGATGGGGGAGAGCTGCATGTGGTTGTTGTCGATGAGCAGGAATCCGTAGCCGATGTTGATGAGGGTGAGGCTGTAGGAATGATCTTCGAGAAAGATGCCCTCCACTAGTTGAGGGCTATTCCTGTTGAGGAGGGGTGCGGTTTTGCGCGCATCGTAGCTGCCCATGATGGCCTCGATGTCGAGGAGATGGGTTTTCCATTGGAAGGCGAAGCCATACCCAATGGCGAATGCGGGGGTAAAATACTGTCCTAGGGATCCAAACGGAAAGGACATCCCCAGCGAGAAGTAGGCGCTGTAGCCGAATGGGCGGGGGGTGTAGGTGGGTTGGTAGTAGGCTGGGAGCATGTCGAGTTGCTGCCAGACTTGCTGCTCGAAGGCGGCGAGGGCTGTGGTGTCGGTGCCGTCCTGAGTCAGTTGGCGGAAGTAGGCTATACGTTGGTTGAGCCGGTCGTTGGCTCCGTAGAGCATGTTGCTGTAGGAGCCTGGGTCGTCGGAGGTGTTGAGCGAGCGTTGAAGGGTGCGGCGCTCCACTTCGAGCATGTCGAATATCACTTGGTTGTAGCGCAGCAACTGGGGGGTGCGGTGGTCGGCAGTGACCCACGACGAGGATGGGAGCATCCAGGCTTCGGCACGGTAGAAGAAGGATTTGATACCGTCTATATTTTCCTGTACGGGGCTGAAGCCGATGTTGTATTGTAGCAGTGAGTTTTCATCGGCGTTGGTGGGGGTGGCTGTAAAGTCGTCCCAGGTGAGGGGACCTAGGCTCCAGGTACGTTGCAACTCTTGTGCTGCACAGCTGAGGCTGAGGGTCAGCAGCAGGATGGGGATGGCTAGTTTGTGTGTCATAGTTTATTGGGGATAAAGGGTTTTATCTAATCTTTTTTTCTCTTTTCAGCAATCGCCATACGTCGCGCCAGGAGGCTTTCTGTCCGTAGCGGAGGATGGCGGAGCGGTAGACGCGGGCGGCGGCCCAGATGCAGAGGGGGAAGGTGGCAAGGAGCAGAAGCATGGAGAGCACCACCTGCCACACGGGGACACCAAAGGGGATGCGCATCAGCATGGCTACGGGCGAGGTGAAGGGGATGATGGAGAGCCATACGCTGATGCTGCCCGAGGGTTGCCCAATCATGGATGGGAGCAGCAGGATGGTAAGTATCAAGGGGATGGTGAGCGGGATGGTGAATTGTTGCGAGTCGGTCTCGTTGTCGACCAGCGAGCCTGCGGCGGCGAAGAGTGAGGCGTATAGCAGGTAACCGAATACGAAGTAGAAGAGAAATAGGAAGATAATCATGGCGAAGTTGATGCCTGTGAGGCCTTCAATGAGGTCTTGGATGCTGTTGTCAATGCCCTCGCCAGCCTGGTACTGGGCGGCACGTTCCTGTTCGGTCTGGTACTGGTAGGTGGCTTCGGTGCCCTTTGAGGCAATCTCGGTTTGGCTGTGGCGTTCGGTGGCTTGCTGGAAGAGGTCGGCATGGGTGAGCTGCACGCCGGTGACCAAAGCACCGGCCAGGAGCACCCAAAGGGCAAACTGGGTGAGACCGACAAGCCCGATACCCACCACTTTGCCCATCATGAGCTGGAAGGGTTTGACGCTGCATACAATGACTTCCACTATGCGACTGGTCTTTTCCTCCATAACTCCTCGCATCACTTGTGAGCCGAACATAAAGACAGCAATGAAGACAAGCATGGCGAGGATTATGCCGACTGCGATTTTGACTTGGAGGAAACCGTCACGGCCCGTCTCGATGTCCTGGGTGCGCAGTTTGATATGGGTGGAGGTGAGGAGGGTATAGTCTTCTGGTGTGAGACCGTGGACGTCGAGCAGGATGCGGTTGCGCAGTATCTCTTGAAGCTGGTTCTGCGCATCGGTCTGCACATTGAGGGCGGGCATGTCGGAGCGGTAGAAGAGATAGGCGTCGCGGGGTAGGGTGGTCTCGCGAGCAGGGATGTAGACAATGGCGTCGAGGCTGTCGTACTGCTGCAATTGTCGACGGGCGTAGTCGATGCTTCCCGCTTCGTGGTAGGAGATGTCGCGTCCCGATCGGAATTGGCCTTGGAAGAGGCCTGTGTCGTCGACTATCAGCACATGCGAGTGTTCGAGGGGACGCGTGGCCAGGAAGATGGGGATGGCGTAGACCACGGCCAGCAGGATGGGTACGACGATGGTGAGTATCCAGAAGGAGGTTTTCTTGACGCGGGTGAAGTATTCGCGTTGTATGACAAGGAGTACTTTGTTCATGAGGCAGGGTTTTATAACATGCTATTGAATATCGCCGGTTGAGGTGCCCCGCACGGTGTCGATGAAGATGCGGTCGAGGTCTTTCCCGGGGTTGTCGCCTTTGATGTCGGCAAGCGGGCCACTGAGCACGACGCGGGCATGGTTGATGAGCGCTATGTCGTCGCAGAGCTCTTCGGCCGACGGCATGTTGTGGGTGGAGAAGATGATGGTGGCACCCTGCTCCTTAAGGTGGAGGATTTCGTGCTTGAGGAGGTCGGCGTTGACTGGGTCGAAACCGCTGAAGGGTTCGTCGAAGATGAGGAGGCTGGGGTTGTGAAGCACGGTGACCACGAATTGGACTTTCTGCTGCATGCCTTTGGAAAGCTCCTCAACGCGGCGGTTCCACCAGGAGTCTATCTCGAGACGGTCGAACCATTGGTGCAGCCGATGTTCGGCGGTGGATTTGTCTAGTCCCTTGAGCCGTGCCAGGTAGATGCATTGTTCTCCCACACGCATCTTTTTGTACAGTCCGCGTTCCTCGGGCAGATAGCCTATCTGCATGACGTCGGCAGGGGTGATGGGATGCCCGTCGAAGAGGATGGTGCCGCTGTCCGGCGCAATGATTTGGTTGATGAGACGGATGAGGGTGGTCTTGCCTGCACCGTTGGGACCGAGGAGACCGAAGACCGTGCCGCGGCGGACGTGGAGGTTCACCCCGTCGAGGGCACGGAAGGTGCCGAAGTTCTTGGTGATATTTTCGATGGTTAACATGCTGGATGGGGTTATGCTTTGCTTTTGCGGAGGGGTAGACGTATGAGGAGTGTCTCGGCAAGGAGCGCGAGGAGGGCGAGGAGAATACACCAGCGCCAGAGGGGAGTGCCCTGATTGCGGCTGCGGATGTAGTCGGTCATGGACTTGGCGGCCGGAGGCGAGAGGCGGTAGGAAGAGAGGCCGGCCTCGTTGACTAGCCGTTTGATGTCGCTGCGTGATAGGCAGGCGAGGTCGGACTCCTGGCGGCTGTAGTTGAAGGCCAGTCCTTCGAGGGGTTGCGGTGAGAGGATATAATTGCCCGCTTGGACAATTTCGCCGTGGGGATAGATGAGGCTGTGCGAGCCGGAACGCCTGATGTCGGGGATGAATCCCTGTTGGCCGGAGGCGGCATCGACAGGGTCGAGGTGGCGTGGACTGTCGTCGGTGAAGAGGGTGGAAAGCGGAATGGGTTGCGTGGCGGTGATGAGGTGGTAAGGCTGCGGGAGGGGAGTGCTGAAGAGCGCCATGTTGTAGAGGGTGGGGACAAAAAGTGCTTGATGGACAAAGTCGGTGTAGTCGGGGCGTAGCGGGGTGGCAAGGAGGTACAGGTGGCCTTGGCCGAAGGGGGTTTCGGAGAGGAGGCTGTTGCCGTCGAGTAGCCCGATGACTTGGCGGGTGACGGTGCCACCAGGCTGTTGGAGCGTGTAGTGGCCAGTGGTCGAGGGCATCTCCACCTCGTCGCTGAGGGTGCGGAAGACCCCTGAGTAGAGCGGATGCGACGATTGCAAGGCGCCTGCCCGGGTCTCTTTCTGTCGCCAGGCTTGAAGAAGCGGGGCATGGAGTGACGACAGGAGGAGGTTATACGACGACACTTCGGCGTCGGGGGCGGGTACAACCACCAATGTGCCACCGTCGTCGACAAACTGGACGAGTGCTTGTGCCAGCCCTGAGGGTATGGCGTGGAGCTCGTCGAGAATCACCACCCTGCTCTGTTCGATATGGCTGTAGTCCATGCGGTCGTAAGGCTCTTGACGGTAGAGGGTGAGACTGTCACCAGCGAAGAGTTTCTTGATGAATGGGTTTTCGCTCTTGCCGCTGACCACCAGCAGGGGAATGCGTGTGGCTACGGGGAGGGCGAAATAGAGGCGGTCGTCGAAAGTGACGGGGTAGTCGGTGGTCTCGACATGTCCGAGGAGGAGGGTGTCGTCCTGTATGGTGAAGGTGAGGGAAGCAGTGGCGGAGCTGTGGGGAGCGATGTCGAGCGAGGTGACAGCCCGCTGGCGGTCGCCGATATAGAGGCGTAGGGGCTGTTTCTCCACGGCCTTGTCGCCGCCGTTGCGTACACGGGCCTCAACGTGGACGGTGGAGCCGCGGAAGTAGGCAGGGCTGTTGAATGCCAGACTGTCGATATAGACATTGGCCAGCGAACTGCCGCCGAGGGGAATGAGGGTGGAGAGCACAGCGGTGTCGGGAGGAAGGGCTGCAAGGTCGGCCGTGGTGCGCTGGAAGTCGCTGATGAGGTAGGCATGTCGGTTTGAGGCAGGGGAGGAACGCAGGAACTCCTGCTGCCGGATGGCAATTTGGGAGAGGGGAGTGGTGACGGCTCCAGCCTCCACTTCGCGGACGGCACTGATAAAGTCCTCGCGGCTGAGCCAGCGGAACTGGCTGCCCGAGGCGTTGTTGGTGAGCAACTGGAAGGGGACGGAGGGGTCGTAGGCATCGGCTATCTCGAGGGCTTTCTGCTTGGCCGCTTCGATGAGGCTACCTTCCATGCCGCCGCATTCCATACTGTAGGAATTGTCGATATACACACTCACTGCCGTGCCGCCTTTTTGTAGCTGTGAGCCTTTGTGGGGGATGACCGGCTGGCAGAAAGCCAGGACGATGAAGACGATGGATAGGATGCGCGTGGCCAGGATGAGCAGCTGCCTCAGGTTGCGTTGCCGGCGGTTCTCGCTTTGCAGCTCCTCGAGCATGTCCACGTTGCTGAAATAGACTTTGCGGTAGCGGCGTAGTTGCAGCAGGTGGATGGCTATGGGGATGGCTATTGCCGCCAGGCCTATCAGAAACAGGGGTTGGGTCAGCATGGAATGAATTCGTTATTGGGTTTATTCGTTATTTCGTTGATAAGTTGATATGTTATGTGTTGATATGATGCGATCCGTATAAACTCATCAACATATCAACTTATCAACATCTAACACGTTAACATGTTTGTTATACCATTGGCAAATCTCTGTGAGACCGCATTCTTTGCAGTGGGGTTTGCGAGCCTGGCACACGTAGCGGCCGTGGAGGATAAGCCAGTGATGGGCGATGGGGATTTTCTCCTCGGGGATGTGCTTCACCAATTCGCGCTCAGTCTGCAGGGGGTTCTTGCTGTTGCGGGTAAGGCCGATGCGGTTGGCCACACGGAACACATGGGTGTCCACGGCCAAGGCGGGGAGATTGAATACCACCGAGGCGATGACGTTGGCGGTTTTGCGTCCTACACCGGGCAGGGTCTGCAGATCGTCGATGTCCGAGGGTACCTCGCCTCCAAAGTCGTCCCTCAGCTTGCGGGCCATGGCGGCAAGGTGTTTGCTCTTGTTGTTGGGGTAGGAGATGGAGTGGATGTAGTGGAAGATGTCCTCGGGCGTGGCTTCGGCCATTGCGGCAGCATCGGGGTAGGCGGCAAAGAGCGCCGGGGTGGTCATGTTCACCCGCTTGTCGGTGCACTGCGCCGACAGGATGACGGCAACCAGCAGTTGGAACGGGTTCTCGTATTTCAATTCGGACTGTGCCGTGGGGCGTGCCTCCTCGAAATAGGCTATCATTCGTTTATATCGTTCGGTCTGTGTCACGTTTCAGGGGTGGTGATGAGGTTCTATTTTGGAAGACGGAGGTCGGTAACAATGGGGTAGTGGTCGGAGATGGGGGTGGAGATACGCTTGTAGGAGAGTGCCTCCATGTCGCGGCTGTGGAGGATGTAGTCGATACGGAAGGCGGGGAAAGGCCCGTGGTAGGTGGTACCGAATCCGCGCCCTTGCTCCACGTAAGGGTCGGAAAGCAGGTGGGTGGCTTGCTGATAGATATAGGAGGCAGGCGTATCGTTGAAGTCGCCGGCAATGATAATCGGCACCTTCGACGACTGCACAAGGGGCAACAACTCCTCTTTCCATTCTTGTTCGTGGCGGCGGGTGGTCTCGGCAAACTTTTTCAGCATCCGATGGGTGGAACTGTCGGTTTTGGCATGCGACAGGCGCTCGAAACTCTCGTAGTCGGAGTCGTTCAGCTCGTACGAGTCGAGATGCACGCAGCATATCCTCACGCGGTGGTCGCCCTTCTGCAGGTCGACATGGAATTTGGTCTTCTTGTCCATCATCTCCCCTTTCACAATAGGCCAGCGGGAGAAGAGGATACTGAGTGACGGCTTGCTCTCGCCGTGTACGCCGTAGTGGTATTTGTAGCCCCGTTCCGCCAGTTTCTCTTTCATCTTCATCCTTCTCGCGACAAAAAACTCCTGTATGCATACCACATCGGGCTGTTCCGCTTCGACAAGTTGCACAAACAAGGCTGCTCCACTGTCGGCCCGCATCAGCGTGTCGCTGTCCAGCCCGTGAAAGCCATGCGCGTTGAAGGTCATCACCCTTAATACATCGTCCCCTTTCACAGGCTCGGTATTGCCGCCAGCCTGGAAAAAAAGGGGAATAAACGACAGTCGGCACACGATAGCGGCCACCGAGATGAGGAACTCCCATCGCGAGAGACAGAGCCACATAATAATAAACGCTGCGTTGGCCAGCAGGAACACCACATAGCCGTAGCTGAGGATGGAAACAGTTGCACAACGCGAAGGTTCAACCTTCCCCGCCAGCGTGGAGGCCACCAGGGCCACCGCAAAAAGCAGGTTGATAATTAGCAGTATAACGCGCAGAATGGTTTTCATAGTAGCTTGATTCTTGCGGATGCAAAGATAAGAATTTTTATTTGAAAAATGAAAAAACAATGTGTTAATGTGTTAACGTGTTAATACGTTAGTCGGATTAACGCATTTACACATTAACGAATTCAAATTTTCTTTGTATCTTTGCATCATGAAAAAGTACGGATTGATAGGCAAGAGCCTTGCACACTCATGGTCGCCGGCATGGTTCGCCGACAAGTTTGAACGCGAAGGGATAACCGACGCCGAATACCGTCTCTATGAGATGGACACCGTGGAGCATCTGCGCCAGTGGGTAGAAGAGAACGGTATCGACGGATTCAATGTCACCATCCCTTTCAAGGAGCAGGTGCTGCCCTTTCTGGACCGTGTGGACGACGTCGCCCGTCGCGTGGGGGCGGTGAACTGCGTCGAGGTTCGCCAAGGGGTGCTGGTAGGTCACAACACCGATGCTCCCGCCTTTGCCGAGACCCTTTCCCCGCTCCTCCGGCCATGGCACACCCATGCCCTCGTCCTCGGCACTGGGGGTGCTTCGCGGGCGGTGTCCTATGTACTCGAGGGAATGGGTATCGACTTCCTGCTCGTGTCGCGCAATCCGGCTGGCCGCAACGGCGTAATCTCCTATCAACAGGCTGAGCAAGCGATCTCTTCCCGCCTACTTCTTGTCAACACCACCCCCGTGGGCATGTATCCGCATATCGGGCAGACCCCATGGCCCAATGCCGGGGCATTGTCTCCACGCCATCTATGCTACGACCTTATCTACAACCCCGCGCCCACATGCTTCCTCCAGCAGGCGGCACAGGCCGGCGCAGCAGTCTGCGACGGACTCGCCATGCTCCACCAGCAGGCCGAGCTCAGCTGGCAGTTCTGGAATCAATGAAAAAGGTGGAAAGGGTGCTGCCTGTGTAACACAATCAGCGGCCGCAGCTGTTCACCACGCGCTGCACCTTGCGGATGGCCATATCGCCCCGTGGGGTCGATATTTTCACCAGATAGACCCCGGCGGACTGGTCGCGCAGGTCGATACTGTTATCCTTCACGACTCCCGGCAAGCGTCGGCCTTGGGCGTCCCACACCTCCACACTGAAATCGTTCGAAGCCGTGGGGTCGGAAGGCACAAGATGCATCATCCCGTCGGTGGGGTTGGGCGCCAGCACAGGGAAGCGGGCCTCGCCCTCTTCAATGCCGTTCGTCGTGGTCGGCGTTGTGGCGTAATCCTCTAGAAACATCGACAAGTCGACCGAAATCAGGCGGGCGGGTCGCGTAAGCCCCATCCGATTCAGCGTCTCGTTGGTAATCCAATAGTGGAAACCGTCGTCCGTGGCAACGGCTTCGGTCTGCCATCCTATTTCGTTGCTCACAATAATCCTCTCGCGTTTGCCCTTAAGAAAACGGGTGCCTTGGAAGTCGTAAACCAAATAGATGAAGGGCTGCACCAGCATATTGTAACCGCACAGCACCAGCGTGCATTGCTCCTTGCTTGTACCGGTCGAATGGCGGAAATAGCTTGCACCCGTCACCAGCCCGTTCACATTCAGCCTGAACAACGCGACAGCTGTATGGTCTCCCGGCTCCTTGGGGAGGGCGAAACAAACCGTCTGCTGCGAAGTCCACTGCTTGCTGAACAGGTACAGGCTGTCGCCCACAGACACCATCGCCTCGCAGTCGAAGTCCGTCACCGGCGTGCCCGAGCTGCCCTCTCCGTCAGGGTTATAGCCCTCGTAAGTAAAACGGATAGTGTCTGCCCTGCACACTCCGCCCAGCATGTCCGCTTTGGCCATCCGGTAGATACAGAGGTCGTTGCGCAATACGCTGTGGTTGTTCCCGAAATCGCCGAAATAGAAATACTCGTCGTCCTGGGTCATCTCTTCCATATCGTTGAAGTGCAGGCATCCTTTCACGCTGTCCTTGATGGTACCGTTCAGCGTGTCCAGACTGAAAATCTCCATGTCCCCATGGTCGTTGCTCGTCCACAAATCGCCGTTCCAGAAAAAAAGCGTCGACGTCCCCGACAGTCTACTGTCCAGAAAGTCCTCCGAACGGACGGGAAGCGACTTCCTGCTCTGTCCATTGGTTTGTGAAAATGATTGTAAGTGCCCAGTTATCAGAATGATAAATATAAGACCAGCCCATTTTTTCATGGTGCAAATATACAAATAATTTTGAATGTGTTAACTGGTGAAACTGTTAATAATAGTTATGAATGAACACACGTATTTCCCGCCCCCACGAGGTTTCAATTTTCAATTTTCAATTATCGCTTTTTTTTTCGTACCTTTGCAGAATTATATGGAAGCAATAGAAGAAAGTTATATTTGTCAAGGTCAGGAGTTTGCCGCGATAATGGACACCCTTTCAAGGCATCCGCTCGCCGCAAAACTCTTCCCTGGGCTGTCGGCGGAAGCACTGCACCAGCACTTCCAGGCCTACCATGATGTCGACTCTTTCCAGGCCGACGCCATGTACCGTGCCTGCCAGTACCTCATCCAAAACACCGTCAGCTCCTTCACCTGCTCCGGGCAGGAATACCTCGACGGCACCCCCAGCCTCTTCATCTCCAACCACCGCGACATCGTCGTCGACAGCCTCCTCCTCCAATACCAGCTCGGCACCCTCGGCCCCCCCCCCACCCATATCGTCATCGGGGCCCACCTCGTCGAAATGCCCCTCATGGCCCAACTGGCCAAAGTCAACAAGATGATAGCCATCCCCCGTGGCGGCGGACTCAAGTCCTACTACAGCAACCTCATGCAGCTCTCCACCCTCCTCCACAGGCTCGTCGTCGGGCAACGGCAGAGCGTGTGGATCGCCCAGCGCAATGGGCGTACCAAGGACGGCATCGACCGCACCGAACCCGCACTCGTCAAGATGGTAAGCTCCGCAGGCACCGACCCTGTGCAGACCCTTGACGCCATGCACATCGTCCCTCTCAGCATCTCCTACCAGTGGGAGCCCTGCGCCCCACTCAAAGCCCGCGAGCTCTGTCTCCGCCAGCAAGGCCCCTACACCAAAGCCCCCGGCGAGGACACCGAGAGCATCGTCAGTGGCATTACCCAGCAAAAAGGCCACGTCCACCTCGCCGTCTGCCCGCCGCTCACCCTCGCCGAGCTGCAGGCCACCCAAGGCAACCCCCACAGCGTCGCCGCCCTCATCGACAGCCGCATCAACCAAGCCTACTGCATCCACGACACCAACCAGGCCGCCGCCCTCATGCTCAAAGGCCAAAGCATCCAGCACCTCCCCGTGGCCGCACAGTTCACCGACTACATCCACCAGGCCTGCCTCCGCTACCCCCTCGGCCCGCAATACCGCCACACACTCCTCTCCATCTACGCAAACCCATGCTTGAATGCTTGAATCGATTGAATGTGTGAACGTGTTAGTCCTTGGCGCATCAAAAGACTAACGAATTAACACATTAACGAATTAGAACTTTAACGAATTAACGAAATAACGAAATCCCAATGTTAGACAAACTCGAAGCCATCCACGCCCGATACCAGGAGATAGAACAGCAGATGAACGACCCTCAGGTCACATCCGACATGAAACGCTACGTCAAACTCAGCAAAGACTACAAAGACCTCCAGCCCGTAGTCAAAGCCTACCACGACTACAAAACGCTCCTCGACACCATCGCCGAATGCCGCGAACTCCTCGCCACCGAGAAAGACGAGGAACTGCGCGAAATGGCCAAAGCCGAACTCGCCGAATGCAATGAACGCCGCGAGAAGATGGAGGACGAAATCCGCATCCTCCTCATCCCCGAAGACCCCACCGACAGCAAAAACGCCGTCGTCGAAATCCGTGGCGGCACCGGCGGCGACGAGGCCTGCATCTTTGCCGGCGACCTCTTCCGCATGTACACCCGCTACTGCGAGAAAAAACACTGGCACATCGAAGTGGTCAGTTTTAACGAAGGCACCGCAGGCGGCTACAAGGATATCACCTTCAACGTCACCGGCGAGAAAGTCTACGGCATGCTCAAATACGAGAGCGGCGTCCACCGCGTCCAGCGCGTCCCCGCCACCGAGACCCAGGGGCGTGTCCACACTTCCGCAGCAGGCGTCGTCGTCCTCCCCGAAGCCGAGGAGTTCGACGTCGAACTCAACATGTCCGACGTCAAGAAGGAAACCTTCTGCGCCTCCGGCCCCGGCGGCCAGTGCGTCAACACCACCTACTCCGCCGTCCGCCTCACCCACATCCCCACCGGCATCGTCGTCTCCATGCAGGACCAGAAATCACAAATCAAAAACCTCGAGAAAGCCATCTCCATCCTC
>R21__coassemble_700_pt1 | contig 26284 bp, 30 predicted proteins | sample R21__metabat2_low_PE_009 | metagenome-assembled genome bin R21 | reverse complement strand
CTTGAACAGGCCATGAAGGCCTTGAGCGAGGGAAAGACACTCCTCTACCCCACCGATACGATATGGGGCATAGGGTGCGACGCCACCTGTGCCGAGGTGGTGGAACGCATCTATGCCATCAAGGAGCGCGACCACAGCAAGTCGATGCTCATTCTGGCAACGGCTGAGATGCTTTCGCCCGATGTGCCGCAGGAGGTGAAGGCTCTGCTGTTGGAGAGCGACAGACCTACCACGGTGGTGTTGCCTGCCAGCTATGTGGCACCTACCCTGCCGGACAACCTACTGGCTGCTGACGGCACCGTGGGTGTGCGGGTGCCGAGGATGGACTTCTGCCAAACGCTGCTGAGGCTGTTCGTCCGACCCATTGTCAGCACATCAGCCAACCTCTCCGGCCATCCTTCGCCGCAGTGCTATGCCGACATCGCCGAGGAGTTGAAACAGCGGGTGGACTGCTGTCTGCCCAACCTGCCTGAGTTCCGCCACCCCACCACAGGTTCCAGCCGCATACTGAAGGTAAACCCCGACGGCACCCTTACAATAATTAGAGATTAAAGAATGAAGTCCCTGTTACAAACAAGGACTTCTTTTTTTATCTGGGCAGCTGGATTAGCCTTCAATTAATTTGTTTATTTGATCTTTAATCGCTGTTTCGAACAAGACGTACCGAATATCCTGAATAAGGTTCGCGATCATACCAACCAAAGTAAACTTCTTCAGTGTAAAATATTAAAGGGGTGGCATAGACGAACTCTTCCAACTCTTCAAAAAAGCCATTGGGTGTCCAATAGCTGCCCCAGCCATTGCCGCAGTATACCGAAGTTCCCTCTCGCCTTCCCGCAGCAGGCAAGAAGACAGCTCCGGCTGCTTCCATAGCAGCCCATTGGGTAAGGGTGTATGTGTTATTCCATCCTTGATTGTAATGATAATTCATTCCAGTGAATGTGCATCCAACAGGCAATGACCAATCATCTGGTAAAATAATCAGACCATGAATACCGTTCACTATACCTCTACCGAGCAAGGGGTTGACCGTTTCCACTTCCCATTCCACGCGATTGAGGAAAATATATCCCCATTCTTCCGCTGTGAGAGTACGCCATGTGTTGGGTTGGTTTCCACCATTACTGATAGCATTGGTACCCCAGTCAACAAATGTGACATAATCGTAATCATTAATAGATGTATTAATGGGATTATTACCAGTCCCTCTGCCGAAGAGGTCTATCCAACCTGTATAATTGCCACTGATAAGAGCATTATTACATTTTACACCGTTCTCATATACATTGCCATAGTTAGCGTTACCTACATAGTCATATTGATGCTCGGCAAAACGCCAAGTCTGGCTACTGGCTTGGTATTGCAGGTTTCCTTGTGAAAAACGCACCTTGTCGCCATACTCATTGATGGTAAAAAGTCCGGATAGTGCACCTTGAGGAAGAGGATCAACAAAAGACATATCATTTTCACCCAGTGAGATGGTGGTGTACTGACTGCGGTTGATGTTGATAACGGTGTTGGCTGTTTTGATGCAATAACGGCTATCGTCAGTGTTCAATGTTATCTGTAGGCCTGTATAGTTGCCGGCCGGCAAGTAGATATAAAAGTCCTTGCCATTGTCGATGGATTGTGCTGCAGTGCAGGAAAGTACGGTAGTGGTATTGACAGAAGGCGCAGTCATATCGCTACTGACAGGAGTCAGCAGAGGGTTGCCATTGTTATAGTTCACCGTAAACTCACCATTAATTGGGCAACTGGCGGTGACAGCTATTGAACTGATGTTGATATTTGTTTTGGTGAGGTGGAGTTTCAGCACTCCACAGAGGTTTTTGAACGAAAGCCGGTTGTTGGCACTCTCAGTGTACATGGGGAATCTATATATAGACCCTTGCACAAATGACTGGGCGGAGGGGAGGAGGATTTTCATACCGTCAGTAGTCAGTGTTGAAGGATAGTAGGCACGGAAAGGGCCGTCTCCAGTCTCACCACTTATGTTATCAAATATGGCTACGGTGGCAGGAATTTGAGGATTGGCACGATAGACACCTGCACCTGTAGTGCCATAGATGGTAATGTAGTCATTGTCCTCCCAGTTGAGGGCGGTGCCACTGAGGATGGTCTTACCATCCTGTGAGGTGCAGCCTTCCATGGTGGCGTGAAACTGGGTGCCGTTGCCCACCTGCTCTTTTTGGCAGGAGGAGAGGGTGAACAGACTGAAAAGAGCCGTCAGACTCAATAAACTTACTAATGTTCTCTTCATTTTTTTGGAATTGTTTAGTTGTTTTTTTGTTACTCTGTGGGGGCTATTACTTTTATCGAAAACCCCTACGGGGTATCTGATGTCGCTAGACAATCGTTTGCTATTAAACGAAAAGTCCTACGAACTAATTGTGGAAGTCCCCAATAATTGTTTTTACCAGTTGAGGCTCTCGACCCCGTGGCGGTTGCCTCTAATCGAAGTCGCTGCCGCCGTGAACTTCACCGCTACTGACGAGATCCTCGTTGCTGCCTGTGGGGGCAAGACTGCCCTCGAAGCCGCGTTCCACGCGGGCGTTCAGCAATTCTACCATTGGAGCGTTGTACTCCTTTTTGTTGTTTTCTGTCATGTTGTTTGTTTTTTGATTAATAACTTGATAAATAATGTCCAATATGATGCACACAAGGCATGGCACAGCCAATGCCGAGTGAATGCAGTGTTTGCAGTTTGCGTTCCGGGACTCTGCGGGATGTCAATGATTTGGTGGTAACAAGAAAGTGGAGCCGTTTTTACTTCACTCTTATCCTAATGGTAGGGCTTGGACTCCCTTTACAACAGATAAGATTGGAAACTACTCCACTTTGAGTTATATCGGTAGAACACGATACAACCAAGCGAGCGTCAATCTCGTAATTCCTGTTGTAATAAGATGAAGTGTCCAAGTTCACCATTAAGGAATCGGTCGAAATAATCGCTTTCTAAGCAAGCCTTTCCTCTCGGCATTGCGACTGCAAAAATACTAAAAAAAAATAATATAGAAAAATATCAATTGCAAAGTAGATGACAATAAATTGGAAGGAAATCAGTTATGTTTATTCCATATACATGATTTCGGACATGAGAATCACGAATTCATGGAACTTACAAAAATAATTTTTAGATAGTGTCACATTTTAGGTGTCTCTGTCGTTTAACGGACGAATCGATTCGAGGAGACAATAAAAATGTATAACTTAAAAATAAAATGAAATGAACAGCTTATTCATTCTACTTGAAGTTGACCCTTGGTTCTTAGGAGATTTAACAGAATTGATTGCAGCCGTGCTGATATTTGGCCTGCCTATCCTGATTGCAGCGTTTATATACCGCCACAAGATGAACGAGACCAACAAACGGGCTGAGATTGTCCTCAAAGCCTTGGATAAAAACCCCGGCGAGGTACCGGAGGATCTGCTGAAAAGCCTCAACACCCCGCAAAAACCACTGAAAGAGCGGTTGCTCGGCAAACTGCTGTGGGGCTTGGCCCTGACAATTGTCGGCGCTGCAACGGTGGTAATTGAATTTGCCTTGCATCTCTCGACAAACGAGTGGTTTTCCGACGACCGCAACTTGATGGTTCTCGGGGCAGCTCTGTTCGCTGTGGGTGTGGCATTCCTCATCTACTACTTTGTGGCCCGTCGCACAATGCGGCACGAGATTGAAGCCGAGGAACACGAGGCCGAAACGAGAAAGAATGTTTGATTTGATGAGTTAATTGGGCGATGACACGTGAAAGGTTCATCGAGCTGGTGACGGCGGAGCAGGAGCCCTTGCGGCGGTTCCTGCTCTCCCTGTGCCGCGGCAACCGCGACGAGGCGGAAGAGATAGCCCAGGAGACCCTCATCAAGGCGTATCTGGCTTCGGGCGGGTATGTGGAGCGGTACAAGTTCTCCACGTGGCTCTTCAAGATTGCCTACCGCACTTTTCTCGACCACATCAAACGGCCTTCACACACGGTGGAGCCTTTGGACGAGCGCATACCAGGCGGCACCCCTGCCGACGAGGCTTTCCGCTACGAGGCTTTGTATCACGCCATCGGACAACTGCCCGAGCGCAGCCGTGCCGCCATACTGCTCTACCACATAGAGGGCTACAGCGTGAAGGAGATAGCCGTCATCACACACAGCAACCCCGTGGCCGTAAGACAGCTGCTGTCGCGGGGGTTGAAACAATTACGAAATATATTAAAGCCATGAAACGGAACAGGACATTACAAAAGATGTTGGAAGACTACCGCCCTGACCTGGGGGACGGCAACGAGTATATGGCACAGTTGCAGCGAAAGCTGGAGGCCGTCGAGGCAGTCAAACAGCTGTACGAGACCGAGCGGAGAAGAACCCGTAGCCAAATGGCGGTGGCATTTGCATCGGGCGGAGTGACAGGCGCGATGGCGGCAGTCTGTTTCCTGCTGCACCCCATCCACATTGCCAACCCCGCCGCACAACCCGGCTTGAAGTTGTTTAGCTGGATGCTGGAACACTCCGACATACTGGTTCCCACCCTTACTGTCGCCTTCCTGGCCGTATGCGCCGCCGTGGCAGCAATACAGATATACGGCATTCTGAAGAAAGACTACTCAATGTGAATATGGTCATGTGCCGATGTGTGAATGTGAATATGTTAGTGGCTCTGGTGCAAGAGCCAGTCACTTTTTTTTACATAGGGTGTAAGAAATCATGCTTTATCGCGTCTATATAGGTGAAGACAATAAAACTATGAAAGTTGAAACACCTAATCGAATGAAACATATTCTCCCACTCCTTGTAGCAGCGGTGCTGCTGTTCGATGCCTGCGAGCGCAGCGAATACACCACGCGAATTACCGGCACCCTTTATACCGACAGCACGCTTACCGTCCCCGTCGCCAACGATACGGTGTGGTTTTACGATTATACCTATCACGGGAACCATCCGGACAGTATTCCTATTGGTCATGCTCTGACCGACCAGGAAGGCCGTTTCGGCTTCCTCGACTGGAGTGTCGATGTGAGCAGTTACGACCCCCGGTATGAAAGCAAATTCCATATTGATTTTGGACAGTTTATCATTGTCCATTGGCCGGACACACTCTTTCGCGGTGAATATTCAGGCAAATACAATCAGTTAGTTCTTTATCCCGGCAAGTACAAAATCCAACAGTATTGATATGAAGAAGTTTGTCGTTATCCTCCTGCCCCTGCTGCTCTTGGGAGGCGTTCGGGCGCAAGACTCTGTAAAGACATGCAAGTCAAATGCTGTTACTGTCAGTCTGCATCCGCTCATTGGCGGGTCGGCACTTGTCTCCTACGAGCGTATCCTCCCCTTCCGCTCTTCGGTTGAGGTGGAGCTGGGAGCCCAAGGCTTCCGTTGGGAGCGGCTGCGCGGTGCTGTCTGGAACTGCCACACACGGCCGGGCTACGTGGCCACGCTGGGATACAAGTTCTATTTCCCCTTCGATGTAGAGGATTTGCCCAAAATAGAAAACGGCGGGCTGGCACACCTCAGCTGGTATCTCAAGTTGCGCCTCGCCTACGTCTACCAATGGAGCTCCTACGACATCTTTGTGGGGAACCAAGGTTGGGACATCCTCACCGAGCGCCACACTTACCATGAACAGGACCTTACTCTTGCGTTTATATGTGGTTTCCAGTATGTGGGGAAAAGGGGCTTTGTCATGTCGCCATTCTTCGGCTACAATATGCCCCTGATAGTCGACGGCCCCTTCCATACCAAGGAATACCCTGGCAACAGCGCCGCCTACGTCGCGTTGCTGACAGCCGGCGTCAAACTGGGCTGGGCATTCTAACCTAACAATCGGTTCGGGTTTATTTTTATCCGATTGAGTATTAATCGGATTTTATTGTGTATTTTTGCAGCGACAAATGGCGGTTGGAATATGCCACTTTGTACACAACAAGCGAGACTATTCACTAATATGATTTTGTATGATACGGAACGTTTTTTGTATGTTTGTGATGCTGATGGGTGCAGGGGCACTGCTGGCATGTCGGCCGGCGGCACAGGAGTTTAAGGTGCAGGGACCCGAAGGCGGCATTGCGCTCAAGGTCACCCTTCCCGAGGGGTTCGACACCGCCACGGGACACTGCCCGATGGTGATTCTGATGCACGGCATCTTCTCCAGCAAGGACTACATCCCCATGCCCCAACTGGCCAAGGGACTTGCCAAGGTAGGCATTGCATCGATTCGTTTCGACTTCAACGGCCACGGCAAGAGCGAAGGCCGTATGCAGGACATGACAATTGAGAAGGAATTGGCCGACGCACAGGCTATATGGAACTATGTGCGCTCGCTACCCTATGTGAACGGCATCGGGCTGTTGGGACACTCGCAGGGTGGTGTCGTGGCTTCGATGACGGCCGGACGGCTGGCGGCGGCAGGCGGTGATGTGCCGGACGGCATGGTGCTTATCGCTCCCGGAGCCGTAATCAAAGAGGCCTGCCAAGGAGGCAAGTTCTTTAACGCCCGCTTTGACCCCAAGAACCCACCCGAATATATCCGCTGTTGGGGTACGATGAAACTTGGGCACGAGTATCTGCTCACCACCCAGCAACTCGACATTTACGGTACCGCATCAGCCTATGCGGGGCCGGTGTTGCTTTTGCATGGAGACAATGACCGCATCGTCCCCATGTGGTGCAGCGAGAAGTATCTGCAGACCTACGGCGACAAGGCCACCCTCCAAGTGATCAAAGGCGAAAACCACACCATCACCCGCCACCGCAAAGTGGTCATCGCCCACACCGTGGAGTTTTTCAAAAAGGTCTTCAACCTCTAAAACCCTATAACCCTAAAATCTAAAGAAATGCTGATAAGGCATAAAGAGACCTGAAAAAGCAAGATTGAAAAGTCGGTCTAAAGACCGATTTGGGTTTAACAGTGATACCTATGTTTTACAATCTCATTGTTTCGGAATTCTTTCGGGGTGCAGCCTTTCAGGCGGCGGAAAAAACGGGCGAAGGAGGCAGTCTCAGCGAAGTGCAGCCGGTCGGCGATCTGTGCGACAGAGAGCGTGGTGGTCTGTAGCAGCCATGCGGCTTCCATCAGCAGCATTTGATCGATATATTCCACCACCGTACGGCCCGACACCTGATGCACGATGCGCGAAAGATAGGTGGTGGTGATGCAAAGCTCGGCTGCATAGAAAGCGATGTCGTGGTGCTCGGCGTAATGCTGCGACAGCAGGCGCAGGAAGTCGAGATAGATTTCCTCGACACGTTTTGGGAAACGATGGCGACGGATGCTGAGCTCCTGCGTGGCGGTCAAGTCAATCAGAAAGAGGTTGTAAAGCAGGCGCAGGCTCTCGTCGCGCTGCGGATGCGGATTCGTCACATAGTGGATGGCCAGACGCATCAGGTCGGCCAAATGCATGGCATCGACAGGTTGTAACTGGAGTTTCGGTTCGGTCAGTTCCACAAGCGAGAAATAGGCGGCACGGATAGCGCTGAGCATGTTCGACGAGCGGAGCGTGAAGGTCTCGTCGGCCATAAGGCAGATTGCTTGATAATCGTCGGAAGCGGCGATGATGCGCACAGGCATGCCCGGCGCGTAGGGGTATAGGTCGTTCTCGGTGAGTGTGAACTGCTGGTTATTATACTCGATGGTCAGCCATCCCTGCACGACAAGCGTGAAGGTATAGCAGGCCATCGTGTCCTGCAGCCGGTTGGTGCGGAGGGTCAGGCCCGGGGTCGTCACGGTGCAGAACACCTTCATATCGTCCTCGCACGGATTCTCTTCGCCGAACAATATTCGTAATCCTTCTGATAAAGTGTACATTTTCCAATCCGTTTTCGAGTGCAAAGATACAACTTTTATTGAAATTGTTTCGTTTTGGTCAATTCTTGTTTCAGTTGGGTTATCTGTTTATTTGGAAATCAGTTGTATCTTTGCAAACTGATTTGTTATATAATCATTCAAAAAACAATTTAATATTCATATCATTATGACAAAAGAAGAAGCTTTGAAGCAATTCGCCATGTTCGGCGCTGCATGGTTCGGCAACAGTAAACAGCATTTCGCTTTCTCGGCCTACGACCGCTTCAACGGTTGGAACAAACTGGCTGACAAATGGAAGGAAGAGGCCGAAGAGGAGTGGGATGAAGCCGAAGAGGTGTTGAACCGCTTGGTAGAACTCGGCTGCAAGCCCGCCGACCTGCAGGAGGCCATGAAGACCATGGAGTTCCCGTTCTACGACGACCCGAAACAGCAGATTGAGTCGGACTACAACCCCGAGGCTATGAAGATGATGAGCGAGATGGCCGCCGCCTTCGCCGACGACTACATCACCCAGAAGCTGATCTACAAGTGGATTGAAGACGAGAAGACCCACATGGACTGGGAGCGCCAGTACCTCAACTATATCGACAAACTCGGCTACGAGGCATTCCTAAACGAAATGATGTAATACTATGGAAGATATTCAGAAAGTTTATGACTTTTTAGAGAAGGCCGGAACATTCTATCTGGCCACGGTAGAAGACGGTCAGCCTCGTGTACGCCCCTATGGGGCCATGCTGTTTTTCGAAGACAAGATATACATCATGGCGTTCGGCAAGACCAATGCCACCCGCCAGATTGCCGCCAACCCCAAGGCAGAGATTTGCGCCTTCAAGGGTCAGACTCTCCGCATCGAGTGCGAGCTGGTAGAGGACAACCGTCCTGAAGTGGGCAAGGCTCTTGTCGACAAGATGCCCATGCTGAAACCTGCCCTCGGCGAGAACGGCGAGAATGGCGTGATGTACTATCTGAAGAATGCCAAGGCCGACTTCTTCAAGATGATGGAGTTGGAAGAATCCGTAACATTCTAAAGTCACAAAAAGTATGAAAGAACAAGTATTGAAAGCCATGCGCGAGGCCGGCAAACCCGTCTCGGCTGGCGACGTCACCAAGATGCTGGATGCCGACCGCAAGGAGGTCGAAAAGGCCTTCACCGAACTGAAGAAAGAGGGCGCCATCATTTCGCCCGTGCGCTGCAAGTGGACCCCCGCCAACTAATCCAGAGGCATCGACAGGTGTTCGAACTCCGACAACGCAGATAATTTTTTACTCACGGGGCGGTAAGAGGGTTTCTTAGCGCCCCTTTTTTAACCCAAATCGGTCATTAGGCCGACTTCTCAACCCATACAGGAATATCTCCCACCGACTACCGCAAGGGTAAAACAATTTCCCACTTTTTAACAGCAATAACGTTGTGCATGTAATATTTCAGGTATTTTGCCGTTCCTGAACAGAAATATAATAAACTATACTACTATGAAACAACCCATCAAAGTAACTGAAGCCATCTTCCCGATGCCTGTGCTGCTCGTGGCCACTTATAACGAGGACGGCACAATCGACGTGATGAACGCCGCCTGGGGCACCATGCTCGACCGCGAGCGTGTAGCACTCAACCTTACCGAGACCCACAAGACCGTGGAGAACATCAAACGCCGCAAAGGCTTTGTAGTGCATATCGCCGATGCCGCCCATGTGGTGGAAGCCGACTATTTCGGCGTGGTGTCGGGTCACAAGGAGAAGGACAAGTTCGCCAACAGTGGCCTCACTGCGGTCAAATCACAGTTGGTGGATGCCCCTGTCATCAACGAACTGCCCATTGCTTTGGAGTGCGAGTTTATCGAATACCAAAGCGACGACACTGGACTTGGTGTCATCGGTCGTGTGCTGCAGACCTCTGTCGAGACCGACAAGATGAAGGACGGCAAGGTGGACATAGAAGCACTGCACGCCATTGCCTTCGACCCCTACACCCACGGCTACTACCAAGTGTCGCAGCGCGTAGGCGAAGCCTTCAAGGATGGGCTGAAACTGAAGAAATGAGGCAGTCAGCTTTATGCAGAACGACATTGATGATATCTTAGGCGAGATAGCTGCCAAGGACCAGCAGGTGCTGTGCCGCGAGGTGCTCTCCATCGGCGACACAATGGATGCGCTACGCAGCAAATGGACGGTGGAGGTGCTGACAGCCATCCTCTGCGGCAACACACGTTTTAAGGACATCCTGACGGCCATCCATGGGTTGAGCGACAAGGTGCTGACCGAGCGACTGCGCCAGATGGTCGACGACCGCCTTATCGAGAAGCACGACTGCCGCGGCTATCCGCCACGTGTGGAATACAATCTCACCGACCATGGCAAAAGGCTTTATGCCATCGTCTATCGCATGACGGAATGGGGCACAGAACACAGGCGGCTAATATTGAATGCTTGATTGAATGTGTTAATGCGTTAGTCCTTGGTGCATCAATGACTAACGAATTTACGAATTAACACATTGACGCAATCAGAATCACTCCTTACCAACAGGTAGGTAACCTTGGCGGTTCGGAGAAATGGCTGTAATTTTGCAGCAGAATTTAAAATACAAAGAATTATGCATTTCTCTGAACCTGTTTATCGTAACCCCTATTGGCCCACCTGGCCGCTTATCCAAATCACGCAGGGCTGCACCCACAACAGCTGCAAGTTCTGCACCATGTACCGCGACGCCCCCTTCCGTATGCAACCGATGGAGTGGCTGGAGGAAGACCTACGCGAACTGCAAGCCTCCGACCCTCACGCCAAAACCATTCAGCTGTTGAGTGCCAATCCGCTGGCCTTAAGCTACGACCGATTGATGCCACGGTTGGAACTTATCCGCAAGTACCTACCCGAATTGGAACACATGTATGCCAGCACCCGCGTTGATGACATCCGAAACAAGACTGTGGAACAGCTCCGCAAGCTGAAAGAAATAGGTGTGAACGAAATATCGCTGGGCGTGGAGAGTGGCGACGATTGGACGCTGCAGCGCATCAACAAGGGCTACACCTCGCAGGACATCCTGGAGCAGTGCCACAAGCTGGACGAGGCGGGCATTGCCTATTGGATGACCTTCCTCAACGGTGTGGCAGGACGTGAACACAGCCATGAGCATGCCGTCAATTCAGCCAAAATCTTCAACCAGTGCAAGCCCATGCTTGTAGGCACCGGCGGCCTGACACTCTTCCCCGGCACTCCGCTCCTGGAGGAGGCACAGCGCGGCGAGTTCACACCCCTCGACGAGCGCGAACTGATGCAGGAGTTGCACACCTTCCTCTCTCTGCTCGACCGCGACTGCGAGTTGAACACCCACCACACCTCGTCGCTCTATCTCAGCGGCCCATTCCTCTCGCGCAAACAGCAGATTCTCGACGCACTGCAGGAGGCCATCGACCATGCCGACATCGACGCCATGACCCTCCGCCGGCAGCAGAAACGAGGACTGTGAACACAATATTATCGGCAGTTAGACGTTTATCAGTTCGTTATGGTTAAAGCATTTTTTATCAACGGGAGTCCCCGTAAGAATTTCAACACTACACAACTGTTGCAGAAAGCTATGGAAGGCGCAAGGGAGGCTGGTGCCGAAGTGGAAATGGTCAACCTCTACGACCGCAACCTGAACTACAAAGGCTGCATGAGCTGTTTCGCCTGTAAGGTGAAGGGGGGAAAGAAGGGCGTCTGTTCTTTCCCCGACGACCTGAAACCCATTATGGAGCGTGCCATGGAGGCCGATGTGCTGGTGTGCGGCTCGCCTGTCTATTGCGGATACCCCACGGCGGGGCTGCGTGCATTCATGGAAAGGCTTATCTTTCCGGCAGTGAACTACGCCGACTTCCGCCACCCTGTAATCAACAAGCCAAAGCGGTCGGCAACCATCTTCACCATGAACTGCCCCGACGAAGAGATGTATCGCGCCAACAACTACCACATCCTGATGGACACGAATGCCCACCAACTCGGTATGTTCGGTCCCACGGAGGTGCTTTACAGCTTTGACACCTACCAGTTCAACGACTACAGCCGCTACGATGCCGAAGGACTCCCCGCCGAATGGAAGGCCGAGAAACACCGTACCCAGTTCCCTCTGGACCTCGATGCCGCCTACAACCTTGGCCGCCGTCTGGTGGAAGAAACTAGATGAAACCCGTTAGCAAGTAATTGATATCTGCCAGCACCGCAACAGAAAGCGCGGTGGATCTGGCAGCTTTTTTGCCAATAAACCCAAATCGATAGCGTTTGAAGAATATGAAGAGATACCGATCCGCTTTTATCCTATTCTCGGTTTTCGAGACCATTGCAGTGGCTTTGTGGTTGGCCACGGGCAGCCTGTTTTTCCTGCTCAATTTCTCCTATATCGGTTGCAGCTTGGGCATAGGCCTGGCCTTGATGGCAGCGGGATGGAAGTATGCACGCGAATTTGTGCAGTTCTGCGTAGGCTCTTATATGCTTGTATTCCTGGGCTTGATATGCCGGGTGAATATGCAGATCGAGGGGTTCTGGTACTACCTGTTCTCCGGTGTGCTGGGAGCGGGAGTGCTGCACTACGCTATAGCCAAGATTTTCGGTCCGCTGCTGTTCGGTCGTGGATGGTGCGGCTATGCCTGCTGGACAGCCATGATTCTCGACCTGCTGTCGTTCAAAAAGCCCGCTGGGCCGAGGCGACGCTTCGGCTTCATACGCTACATCATGTTTGCCCTCTCGCTCGGCACAGTCATCCTGCTCATCGCCCTTGGCAAGGCCAACAAGACCACTATGTTCTACCTTTTTGTGGCTGGCAACGTTGTGTATTATGTGGTAGGCATCATCCTCGCCGTGGTGCTGAAGGACAACCGCGCTTTCTGCAAATACATCTGCCCCATCACCGTCTTCCTGAAGCCGATGAGCTACTATTCGCTGTTGCGCATACGGTGCGCCGAGAGTAAGTGTATCCACTGCGGCAAATGCCTGGAGGTCTGCCCGATGGATGTCGAGGTGAACAAAGATGCCCGCAACCGCAAGAATGCCACCGAGTGCATCCTCTGTCAGAAATGCAAGAAGATTTGCCCAGTCAAGGCATTGAAATAAAGAAAGCCGAGGCCAGATTGGCCTCGGCTTGTTTTCGTTGCAGGAAGCCAACAGAAAGGCCTTGTACAGCTTGGTGAGCTGGTTTCAACAATATTGCACTTGGTGGTTGAATCCACGGCGCCATTTTTTTTGTGCGAGACACAATATTATTATTGTCGTTCCGTTAAATGTTTTTTTTATTGCCTGCCGTACTTGGAAAATAATATCACAATATCATATAACCATCATTTACAAACAATGAGTAATCTTAGATTTAAAGTGTTGCAGGAGGCCTTCGCCAAGAAGGCGGTAGCCGTCCAGCCTCCTGCCGGTATGGTTTCCGATTATTACGGCAGCCACATCTTCGGACGAAAACAAATGGCACGCTACCTCTCGGCAGAGACCTACAGGGCTTTCTGCGATGTGCTCGACAACGGGGCCCCGTTCAACCGCGAGATGGCCAACAATGTGGCTGTAGGTATGAAGAACTGGGCACTGGATATGGGCGCCACTCATTACACCCACTGGTTCCAGCCGCTCACCGAGGGCACGGCCGAGAAGCACGACGCCTTTATCGAATATGCCGGACAACCCGGGACCGACGTCATCGAAGAGTTCTCGGGCAAGCTATTGGCTCAGCAGGAAGCCGACGGCTCCAGTTTCCCCAACGGCGGCATCCGCAACACCTTCGAGGCTCGCGGCTACACCGCCTGGGACACCACGTCGCCGGCCTTTATGGTCGATGACACCCTCTGCATCCCTACGGTGTTCGTCTCATATACCGGCGAGGCGCTCGACTACAAGACCCCGCTGCTCAAGGCATTGCACGCCGTTGACCGCGCCGCCACAGAGGTGTGCCACCTCTTCGACCCCACTGTGCACAAGGTCTATTCTTTTCTGGGCTGGGAACAGGAGTATTTCCTCGTCGATGAATCAATCTATTCGGCACGTCCCGACCTGCTGCTGACGGGCCGCACGCTGCTGGGTCACGAGTCGGCGAAGAACCAACAGCTCGAGGACCACTACTTCGGCGCTATCCCCGCCCGTGTGCAGTCGTTTATGAAAGAGCTCGAGTTCGAAGCATACAAGTATGCCATCCCCTGCAAGACCCGACACAACGAGGTGGCGCCCAACCAGTTCGAGTTGGCACCCATCTATAATGAGACCAACCTGGCTGTCGATCAGAACCTGATTCTTATGTCGCTGATGCACAAAATTGCCAGCCGGCACGGATTCAAGGTGCTGCTGCACGAGAAGCCCTTCGCCGGCGTGAATGGCTCGGGCAAGCATTGCAATTGGTCGCTGGGCACCGACACCGGTGTCGGCCTCCTCACCCCCGGCAAGACGCCCGAGGAGAACCTCCGATTCGTCACCTTCCTGGTCAACGTGATGATGGCCGTCAAGAAGCACAACGCCTTGCTGAAGGCATCCATTATGACTGCCACCAACGCCCACCGTCTGGGTGCCCAGGAGGCGCCCCCTTCCATCATCAGCGTCTTCCTCGGCAGCCAGCTCTCGGCGGTGCTCGATCAACTGGAGAACGCCGACAAGGAGCAGGCCATTTCCCTCGACGAGAAACGCCGTATGCAGCTCGGTGTGGCGCATATCCCCGAGGTGTTGGTCGACAATACTGACCGCAACCGCACCTCCCCCTTCGCCTTCACCGGCAACCGCTTCGAGTTCCGCGCCGTGGGTTCCTCGGCCAACTGCGGCTGTGCAATGATAGCCCTCAACACCGCCGTCGCCTCGCAGCTGAAAGAATTCCGCCGCGAGGTGGATGCCCGTATGGCAGCAGGCGAGCAGAAGGAGCACGCCATCTTCGAGCTGCTGCGCGAGTATATCCGCGAGTCGAAGGCCATCCGTTTCGATGGCAACGGCTACAGCGACGAATGGAGGCAGGAAGCGCAACGTCGCGGTCTGGACTGCGAGAGCAGCGTGCCTCTCATCTATGATGCCTACACTTCGCCCTCGTCGGTGCAGATGTTCGAGGAGACGGGCGTAATGAACCGCACGGAGTTGGCCGCCCGCAACGAGGTGAAATGGGACACCTACATCAAGAAGGTACAGATCGAGGCCCGTGTGCTGGGCGACATCGTCCTTAACCACATCATCCCCGTGGCCACACGCTACCAGTCGGCACTGCTCGACAACGTCTATAAGATGCGCCAGGTCTATGATGCCGACAAGGCACGTTCCCTCTCGGCTCACGACGACTCGCTCATCGAGGAGCTCTCCGTACACATCGCCTCCATCAAGCAGAATGTGGACAATATGGTGGAGGCTCGCAAGAAAGCCAACCACATCGCCAGCGAGCGTCAACGCGCCATCGCCTACCACGACAGCGTGCTGCCTTACTTCGACCCCATTCGCTACCATGTCGACAAGTTGGAGCTCATCGTCGACGACGAGCTCTGGCCTCTGCCCAAATACCGCGAGATACTCTTCTCGCACTAAAAATAGTTCGGTTTTAATTCATCATATATTTTTATCATCATTATGGACACAAAGTACATTTTCGTCACAGGCGGAGTGGTCTCTTCGTTGGGTAAGGGCATCATCTCCGCAAGCATCGGCCGCTTGCTGCAGGCTCGCGGCTATAAGGTCACTATTCAGAAATTCGACCCCTACATCAACATCGACCCCGGCACCCTGAACCCCTACGAGCACGGCGAGTGCTACGTCACGGACGACGGTTTTGAGACCGACCTCGACCTCGGTCACTACGAGCGCTTCACGGGTATCCACACCACACGCAATAACAGCATCACCACCGGCCGCATCTACAAGACGGTCATCGACCGCGAGCGTCGCGGTGACTATCTGGGCAAGACCATTCAGGTGGTGCCCCATATCACCGATGAGATTAAGCGTCGTATGCTGCGCGAGGACGAGAAGGACGAGCAGCTCGACTTCGTCATCACCGAGGTGGGCGGCACCATCGGCGACATTGAGAGCGCTCCCTTTATGGAGGCCATCCGCCAGCTGCGCTGGCAGCTGGGTCGCAACGCCGTATGCGTACACCTTACCTATGTGCCTTATTTGAAGGCTGCCGACGAACTGAAGACCAAGCCCACCCAGCACAGCGTCAAGGAGCTGCAGGGGATGGGCATCCAGCCAGACATTCTGGTACTCCGCACCGAACGCCACCTCGACGACCATTTGCGCTTGAAGGTCGCCTCCTTCTGCAACGTTGACCTCGAATGTGTGGTGCAAAGCGAGGATATGCCCAGCATCTATGAGGTGCCCGTGAATATGCAGCGCCAAGGTCTCGATGCCGCCATCCTGCGCAAGATAGGCATCCCCGTAGGCGAGACCCCCGAGATGAAATCCTGGCACGAGTTCCTCGACAAGCAGCACAATGCAAAGCGCGAGTTAAACATCGGCCTGGTGGGCAAATACCACCTGCAGGACGCCTACAAGAGCATCCGCGAAAGCCTGAACCTCGCAGGTATCTATAACGATGTGAAGACCAAAATCCACTTCGTCAACAGCGAGGAGATCACGTCCCAGAACATAGCCGAAAAACTTGATGGACTGGCGGGCGTCGTCATCTGCCCAGGTTTCGGCACACGCGGTATCGAGGGCAAGATTATCGCCGCCGAATACACTCGCACCCACGACATCCCCACCTTCGGCATCTGTTTGGGTATGCAGATGATGGTCATCGAGTTCGCCCGCAACGTGCTGGGCTATAAGGACGCCAACAGCCGTGAAATGGACGAGAAGACTCCCCACAATGTCATCGACATTATGGAGGAGCAGAAGAGCATCACCCAGATGGGCGGCACAATGCGCTTGGGCGCCTACGACTGCGAGCTGACGGAGGGCAGCCGTGTCTATGAGGCATACGGCAAGGAGAAGCTCATCAAGGAGCGCCACCGTCACCGCTATGAGTTCAACAACGTCTATAAGGACCAATACGAATCGAACGGTATGAGATGCGTGGGTATCAACCCCGCCGCCAACCTGGTGGAGATTGTCGAGATACCCGAGAAACGCTGGTATATAGGCACTCAGTTCCACCCCGAATACAGCTCGTCGGTGCTGAATCCGCACCCCCTGTTTATGTCGTTCGTCAAAGCCTGCCTCTGATATGGAACAGCTGAAACACGAATGCGGCGTGGCGATGATTCGCCTGCTGAAGCCGCTGGACTATTACGCCCACAAGTATGGCTCGTGGGCCTACGGATTCAACAAGCTCTACCTGATGATGGAGAAACAGCACAACCGCGGTCAGGAGGGGGCCGGCATTGCCTCGGTGAGCCTGACTGGCGAACCCGGCACGGAGTATATGTTCCGCGAGAAGGCAGAGGGAAAGGATGCCATCACCGAGATATTCTCGAGGGTGACGAAAGAGATGGCGGGCGAACTCCTAATGGGCCACCTGCGCTATTCCACCACCGGCAAAAGCGGCCTGCAATACGTGCACCCATTCCTGCGGCGCAACAACTGGAGGGCCAAAAACCTATGCCTCTGCGGCAACTTCAATATGACCAACATCGACGAGGTCTTCCAACTCCTCACCGCCCAGGGCCAGTCGCCGCGTATCTATGGAGACTCATACCTCACCCTCGAGCTTATGGGTCACCGCCTCGACCGCGAGGTCGAGCGGCTCTTCGTGGAAGCCAAGAAGATGGGACTCGAGGGAATCGACATCACACGCCATATCGACGACCACGTGGAGATGGCCAACGTCCTTCGCACCACGATGAGCCACTACGACGGAGGCTATGTGATGTGCGGCCTCACAGGCAGCGGCGAGATGTTCTCCGTGCGCGACCCCTGGGGCATCCGGCCGGCCTTCTATTGCCGTAACGACGAACTGGTAGCCGTGGCCAGCGAACGTCCCGTGCTCCAGACCACCTTCAACCTCCAGTGCGAGGACATCCACGAGTTGAAGCCCGGCGAGGCGCTTATCGTGCGCCGCAACGGCGAGAGCCGTCTGGAGCAGATACTGCCCGCCAAAAAGCTCAGCGCTTGCTCCTTCGAACGCATATATTTCAGTCGCGGCTCCGACCGCGACATATACCAGGAGCGCAAACGGTTGGGCGAACAGCTGACGCCGGCCATCCTCAAATCTGTCGACGGCGACCTAAAGAACACCGTCTTCTCCTACATCCCCAACACCGCCGAGGTGGCCTACTACGGCTTGACTGACGGCTTCCGCAAACTGCACGATGAGATACGCACCGAGAAGGTGGTTTGGAAAGACATCAAGATGCGCACCTTCATCGCCGACAACTCCGAACGCAACGACCTGGCCGCGCACGTCTACGACATCAGCTACGGTTCGCTGAGGCCTTACGAGGACAATCTCGTCATCATCGACGACAGCATCGTTCGCGGTACCACGCTCCGCGAGAGTATCTTCAAAATCCTCGACCGCCTCCACCCCAAGAAAATCGTGATGGTGAGCAGCTCGCCCCAGATACGCTACCCCGACTACTATGGCATCGATATGCCCCGTCTCGAGGAGTTCTGCGCTTTCCGCGCCACAATGGCATTGATTAAGGAACGTGGGATGCAGCAGCTGGCCGCTGACACATATCAGGCTTGCCTCGACGAGTTGCAGAACCCAAGAGAGGAGATGCAAAACCACGTGCGCTCTCTCTACGAACCTTTCACCGTCGAGGAAATCAACTGGAAAATCGTGGAGATGCTCCGACCCGAGGGTATGCAGGCACCCGTTGAACTCGTCTTCCAAAGTATCGAGGGACTGCACAAGGCTTGCCCCAACCATCCTGGAGACTGGTACTTCACCGGTCACTACCCCACCCCGGGCGGCACACGCCTCGTCAACCAAGCATTTGTAAACTATATCGACAAACAAGGTCTCCTCGCCTAACCACTCGTTAAGGCTGACATCCACTCTACAACAAATCCAACGGCCGCCATCCACAAGGATGGCAGCCGTTGCTGTTTTAGCGTGTCGCTGATTTTTAGTAGTTCTGCTTATTGATTTCGAAGTAGGCTTGCGGATGGTTGCAGACGGGGCAGACCTCGGGGGCTTGGGTGCCGACGACGATGTGGCCGCAGTTGCGGCATTCCCACACCTTCACTTCGCTCTTGGCAAAGACCTCTTTGGCCTCGACGTTGTGCAGCAGGGCACGGTAACGCTCCTCGTGGTGCTTCTCGATGGCGGCCACGCCACGGAACTTGGCGGCCAACTCGGGGAAGCCCTCGGCCTCGGCGGTGCGGGCAAAGCCTTCGTACATGTCGGTCCACTCGTAGTTCTCTCCTGCGGCGGCAGCGGCCAGATTCTCAGCGGTGCTGCCGATGCCGTTCAGTTCTTTAAACCACAGCTTGGCGTGCTCCTTCTCGTTCTCGGCGGTCTGCAGGAAGAGGGCGGCAATCTGCTCAAAGCCCTCCTTCTTGGCCTTGGAGGCGAAGTAGGTGTACTTGTTGCGGGCCTCGCTCTCGCCAGCAAAGGCGGCGTGCAGGTTCTTCTCGGTCTGTGTGCCGGCATAGGGGTTGGCGGGTTTCGGCTCCTCAACGGGCACGAACTTCTCCTTGCCCTGCTTGCAGCGCGGACATTTCCAGTCGGCAGGCAGTGCCTCAAAAGGTGTTCCGGGGGCTATGCCCTGCGTGGGGTCGCCCTGTGCCGGGTCGTACTCATACTTGCAAATGGTGCATTTGTATTTCTTCATTGTTCTAAGATATTATGGATTAATCATTCGTATAACGTTAATTGTACGGAATTATTGTATTGAATGTATCTATCGGGCAATAAAAAACGCAGTGCGGCGTTCATGTTAGTAACTGTTCGAAAGAACAAATTGATGTCAAATAGAAAACACAATCAGATAGTGGAGCAACTATTTTTTTCTTTTGGGTGCAAACATAAGTGGCGTGAGATTCAAATTGAGCCTGTGACGAAGTATTATTCTTACAAACTGTTGGAAGAGGTAGACCCCATAGTCTCGGATTCACGGTATATCGTCAAAAGGGGCACTATGAAATATGATTTGATGACCTATCAAAACTGGTCGCAATTCCTCGTGTCCGAGAAACTAAAGTCTGTTCTTGAAAAATACGATTTCAACGGATACAAATGCTTTCCAGCCGACATTGAAGGCATTTCTGAAACATACTATGGTTGGTTGAACATCAATGAAGTCGGCCCGATAATAAAGGAAGACAGGGACAAGAATCTTGTGTGGTTTGACTTGAACACATGGAATAATTTTGATATTTTCCATCTCAAAGACACTTATATGAATGTCTGTACAAAGGAGGTCAAGGAAGCCATTGAAAAAGAGAATATTTCTAATATCACTTTTGACCCTTGCTATGGAATATCAGAGAAATGTTGATACTATACGGCTCCATACATAAACAGAAAGCCGAACTCACGAACATGACTCGGCTTTCTTGAAGCAATTGGTTGTGACAAAGCAAACTGCGTCGGCCCTCTTTAACCTTTAATCTTTATCACTTGTCGACTCTCAGGTCGAGGCCGGCGAGGATGGTCTCGGGGCAGAAATGGAACACAGCGTCCATCTCGCCCGCCATCGAGAAGCCGCATTGCTCGCAGCCGCCCACTTCGCCGCATACCGGTATCGGGTGCTTCGAGCCGTCGGAGAGCACATAGTTGGTTATCCAGCAGCGCTTCTTGAATTCGTGCCGCTTCATGCGGGTAAGCCCTGCCTTGGTGTTCATCACCGGGTAGCCCTTCTTCTTATAGCGGATGATGGTGTCGATGACCTCTTCGCGCTTGTCCTGCGGCAGGGTCAGGCTCTCGGTGCCGGGGAAGGGGGTGTGGAAGTTGAACGATATCGATTTGATGTAGGGACTCGCCTTCACATAGTCGAGCACCTCCGTGACGCTGTCGCAGTTGAGCCTGTTCACCGACATGGCCACCGACAATGCCTTGTGGCCACAGCCAGCCACATTCTCCTCCAGGCGGGCAAAGGTGCCCTCGCCCCTCACGGCCTCGTGGTATTTCCCCACGCCGTCGAGGCTCACCCAGATGCTGTCGGCCCTGCAGCCGGCAAAGGGACGCTGCGCATTGGTGGTGATGGTGCAGGAATAGAATCCCAGCTCGTGGGCCAGGTCGCACAGGTCGTTGACCGTCTTGTCGCCATCGCGCCACAGGAGGGGTTCGCCCCCCTCGAAATCGACAAATCTAGACCCCAACGAATGGCAGTATTTCAGCTCCTCGCGTATCTGCTCGTAGCTCTTGCTGGTCGGGTTGGTGTAGTTATAAACGGAGCAATGTTTGCACGAAAGGTTGCACCTGTCGGTGATAAACAGCACGCTCTGCATCGGTACCCTGCGGCCGAAGAACCGTGCCCTTACAAACCATTGTGCCAGATAGCACATCTGCGAAAACTTATTGGCCATAGCGAAGCGTTTTTATACGAACAACAATACAATCTTAACTATGATGAACGTCAGGCAGAAGTCGCTGATGATGTTGCGAGCTGTCATCCAGCGTATCAGGAACCAGTCCAGTCCCGACTTGCGTATTCCCGCCCAGTCTTTGGGCATCGGTCCAAGCATCCTGCGCGGGCGCTCCAGCTCTTTCTCGAAGTCGGCGCCCTTTTCAAACTGCACAAGCGACCAGTAGAGCCATATCGAACGGGGCAGCAACAGTAGCACCGCCAGATAGGCCAGATGCAGCCATCCCATAGCCACCGCAACCACCACACAGATGTAGGGGGCGAAGTTAATTACCCAGCTCATCGCCAGCTTTGCCCAGCTGTACTTCATCACGCCGGCCAACGTCAGCTTGTCCGAGGCGGCATCGCCCTCCAGGTCTATCATGCTGTGGGTATAGAGTATGTTCACCACCAGCAGGCCTATCGGCACCGACACAGCCAGCACCTTCAGGTCCATCACTCCCGACGCTGCCCAATAGACACCCGCCATCAGCAGCGGACCGAAAATCAGGCCAGTCACCACCTCGCCCATGCACCAGTAGCAGAACTTTCTCGGGGGCGCCGAATAGAAGAATCCCAGCAGTCCTGCCGCCAGCGCTATCAGCAGTATCGCCCAGTCGCGCTGCCAACCGACCACCAGACCGCAGGCTGCTGCCAGCAGCACGAATACCGCTATCGCCCACCTCAGGCTTCCCAAGGTTGCCGACCCGTCGGTCAGATACGGATATTTGGCCGTGTAGGCCTTGATGCCCTTGCGCACCACCTCCTGCCGGTCTTTCAGCATGTCGGCCTTGTAGTCGAAGTAGTCGTCAATCAGGTTGCAAGCCAGATGGGCGCACCACACGCCAGCCACAGCCACCAAGGCTAGCCACCACGAGAAACCCTCCATCCCTATGGCGGTCACCACCGCCACCACCGAAGGCATCAAACTCTGCCTAGTGGCCCCCACTCGGGCGTTTTTCAGCCATTTTCCTATCGTATTCTTACTCATTAGTTGCTATTGTTTAGAATGTTCACAGCAGTCAGATTGTTTTCTTTCCGCTGCAAAAATACAAAAATTGCGACACAGACAATGAAAAACCGCACTCACCGATTGCAACAGCACGATACTAGAAGCAGGACAGCCCACCCGGAACATCCTGGTTGAACGAATATGGATTACAACTCTCTCATTTTCATTCTTTTTCTCCCCTCTCCGCAGCTGCATAAAGGCAGCCTTCATACTTCGCTGTGAAACAGCCATTTATTCTACATTTAGTTTAGCTTTTATTTAGCTTTAGTTTACCTTTTGTTTAGCTTACATAAACAAAGAAGAAAATAAATAGAAACAAAATAGAAAGTAAATAGAAAATAAATAAGGTATCTCCCAAGGCGCAACTATGCACCTTGGGCTGCACTGATTGAGAGGGTTAGCAGGATATCTAATACCTGATTTGGGGTAATGAGACTTCGTGGGCCGGAGTTTCGCAATGCGAGCACGGAGGAAACTCGTTCATTATGCCGAGCCAAAGAAAAGTTGTAAGACAATAAAATCGGAGGATGGACGTTCTTCTGGTATAGGAAAAATGGTATATGCTTTGCAATGACATAACTTGTTGCCACACCTACATAAATGTTGATTATTATGGCAAACAATGATATTACCTCCGAGTTTCTGAAAGACTGCATGGCAGCAGCGGTGATAAAGCTGCTAGAACAGTGGCCGCTCGACAAGATACAGGTGAAGCAGATCTGCGACACCAGCGGCTACCACCGCGCATCATGGTTCCGCGCCTTCCGTTCGAAGAGTGAGGCTGTCACTTACCACATGGTGCGCCTGTGGCAGCTCTACTGCGAGCGGCACGGCTTGGAGGGACGCAACGACTGGGTTATCGACAATGCCGAGTCCTATTTTCAATACAACTACGAGATACGCGACACCCTGCGGCTACTCCACCGTCGCGGGTTGATGAATGAGTTGGCCGACTCGTTCACCGCCACATTGCACGACCACCACATCGCCAACCCCGATCGCGCCTACCGCACCGCCATGTTCGCCTTCTCTCTTTATGGAATTCTGCGCGAGTGGATAATCCGCGACTTCGACCAGCCGCCCGCCGTGATGGCCTGCATCGTACGGGAAACATTACTATCAGGATTTGTAATCCGTTGTGGCGGATTTGCAATCCGACACTTATTACTATCAGGATTTGTAATCCGTTTTGATTTTATCATTAAATACTATTTAATAACGGCAACGTCCAACAAACCTTTCTCCCCAGCATAGTCTATCGCTGAGCTGTATTTGTATTGCTCTGGAAAAATAACAATCTCTTGTCTGACAGGATTCTGATGGATGTAGTTGATTTTCTGACGCAAAAATTCCTCCGAGAATATCTCCTCTGGACAGTAACCTTCTTGCCAGAATCGATTGTTTTTTATTTTATTATCGTTGGCTCCTGCGTACCAAAACCTGTTCATCATCCAGTCCTTTCTACTTTCCTGCACATTGTCCTCGATGCTGTTTACCAATTTCTTGCTTGTGAACTTTTTGAAATCCCTAATTATATTTGACAACTCAAGTCGTTCCTGTTCGTATGGCATTTCGTCGTTGACATCAACCAGCAGATGAAGGTGGTTGCTCATCATTACCCAAGCATATATTCGCAGGCGTTTGTTTTCCTGGCAATAGCGAAGTGAATCTATGACAATGTGTTTATATATGGGTCGGGTAAAGACATCAACCCAATCGACAACTGTCAGAGTGATAAAGTAGATTACTTTTGTTAATGAGTTATACATAACTCATTAACGTAATCGGATAATGATTATTGTATTACGGATTGCAAATCCTTATATTATTTTGCGTCAGATTACAAATCTGCCGCAACAGATATTGAAGGTTTTTGTGATTGTCACTTTCGGCATAGGGGCATTTTTCCAGAGCTCGAATGCCCGTCCACGCGGCGATGATTGTGGGTCTATCTCTCTTCTCATATCAGAACTCAGTTGTTCGTTTCGATTATATACATCTTCGAGGGTATTATCTGGTCAGTCCCAATTTGCGAAGTCTTGATGCTATTCCACCACGATTTCGTTGGAATAATGTCATCAGTTCATTTATGGACGTTCCTTCCTTATATAACTTCGTCAATAGGTCATCGTCATTTTTACTCCACGGTTTGTATGCATTGGGATACAGTGCTTTTTGGCGTTCCATATAGTTGGAAGGTATGGCAATAGAAAAAAAACTTCCTATCTTTTCCAGCAGACATTCTTTTGAAGTAATAATGCTATTAAGCAACAACTTTGACGAGAATTCATTATCTAAACTGGTGAAGTATAGGCAGTCAGGGTCATTGGGAAGACCTCCGATACCAAGAAGCAAATACACGGGCATACATCGCTCGGTAGAGTATTGCTGGAAGAGCGCTATTTTCTCTGCGGGGAGCAACTCTTTCTCTAAGTCTTTTGGAAGATGGTTTCGCCATTTGCATTCCACGGCAAAGAGTTTTCCATCGTATTCAAACACGAAGTCAGGTGCGCTGTTGCTTTCAGGATAGATGCCTGGCAGGGATTTGTCGCCTCGCCATTCCTTAAGAGTGAGTCTGTCGTTATGGGCTATATCAAGTAGTTCCAGTACATAGTCCTCAAACTCACGACCTTTCAGTACCTCGTCGTTCATCGTCAACGCCTTAATGCGATTGTAGATGGTGCTGTAAGGACGGTTGATCGCTTTGTGTATAGCGTGGATGCCCATATCTTCGTAAAACATGCGAAGCAAGCGTTTGTCCTCGGCAACCGTCCACCGGAAAGGTTTTGACTCTTGTTCTGCAGCTTCTAGTTCTTTACGGTCGACAAGATGGGTGATATTGGGTTTCCCCGCCAACAAGCCGAAAATGCTACCATTGGGGTTGATATAGCCACAGACAATGTGTTGCACCTGGCCGATTATATAATGGTTCCTCAGTCGGGCAATATACCCTTTACCATCGCTTTCTTCGGGCTGCAGCACCATTATAAGCAAGCGTTGCTCTTGCAACGCCTGCTCTATCTGCACATTGTATGTGTCGTGAAAGCGTCCCGTTACCACTAAAGTTGTTGGAATACGACACACCAGCAACGCCTTCAACACCTCCTCTTCCAGTTCCGACGTGTTGAAGCAAACAGCGCATTCCCTTTTATCAATGCCTTCAACCCATTGGAACACCTTCCCATAACACCCTATCGGTGCCATGCGCGAGGTGAGAAAAAGTGTCTTCTCCCGCTGCCATAGTTCCTTGTTGCCAATGGTCTGCTTAATGCGCATAAGATTATTCTTTCAGCAATTCCGAAAGCAGTTGTAAGCCCTTCTCAGTTAGGTAATAGGCTTGGTCTGGGCGGCTCTCTGAATCTGGATATAGTTTACTGACATAACCGGCTTCAATGGATGGATACAGGTAGCGACTACGGAAATTGTCTCCGCCTTTTAGTTTCATAGCTGCCATTATTTCACGTGTAGAAGCAGTATTGCCACGAATTGCCAAGATAATTCTTGCGATATTTTTATCTACTTTACCTGCTACTTTACCTGCTACTTTACCTGCTACTTGCACTTCGGGCCTCCATAAAACAGTCCTAAAATCTTCATCTTGATGGAATTCAGGTTTGCGAAGACCATTTTCAACACATCTATCAATAATGTCAGTAGTTCCTGTCCCCATTTGCTCAATATAACCTGCAAGATATACGGGATTGGCAAGTACTGGGTTGACAGGATTGGAGGTATGCGCTTTGTTCAATTTGGCAATGGTCATTCCCAGTGGCAACTTGCCGGGATTCCAAACCTCGGTGGGAGAAATACCCTCACCATCTTCATATCCATATTTCTCACCCATCAATAACAGGTATACTTCAGCATTGGCAGCTTGTTCAAGATAAGCCGTTTGGGCAGACCTGTCTTGAGCGGGTAGCTCTTCAAATAGGAACGGTTCAAAATACATTGAAAACAATGCATCCTGACGAATATAGTCGGCCAATAGTTTACGTTCTTTGGCAAACTCGCTTTGAACACTGCTGATGAATA